>Ga0307374_10013239_pt1 | contig 11439 bp, 11 predicted proteins | sample OX3MG_FD_202532 | JGI IMG/M metagenome (GOLD analysis project Ga0307374, IMG submission 202532) | Soil microbial communities from Risofladan, Vaasa, Finland - OX-3 | ecosystem: Environmental > Terrestrial > Soil > Coastal area > Acid sulfate soil | place: Finland: Risofladan, Vaasa | collected... | reverse complement strand
GCCTGGCGCTGCCGGGCTCGGCCGGGACGCCCGCGCCGTTCGATTCGCGCGACGGCTATGCCGAGGCCTCGGGCGAGGCGGTGATGAACCTCATCCGCCTGCGCCTCAGGCCGCGCGACATCGTCACGCTGAAGGCGCTCGAGAATGCGGCCATGGTGGTCGCCGCCTCGGGCGGCTCGACCAACGGCGCGCTGCATCTGCCGGCGATCGCGCACGAGGCGGGGATCGATTTCGATCTCCACACCGTCGGCGAGATCTTCAAGCGCACGCCCTATATCGGCGACTTCAAGCCGGGCGGACGGTACGTGATGAAGGATCTGCACGACGTGGGCGGCGTGCCGGTGCTGATGAAGGCGCTCCTGGACGGCGGCTATCTGCACGGCGACTGCATTACCGCCACCGGCCGGACCATCGCCGAGAACCTCAAGCACGTGGTGGTGCGCCCGGACCAGGACGTGGTGCGCCCGACCGCGACGCCGATCGCCGCCACCGGCGGCCTCGTCGTGCTCAAGGGCAATCTCGCGCCGCAGGGCGGCATCTGCAAGGTTGCGGGCATGCAGGGCATTCAGCTCAAGTTCCGCGGCCCGGCGCGCTGCTTCGACCGCGAGGAGGACTGTTTCGCCGCGGTCGAGGCGCGCCAATACAAGCCGGGCGAGGTGCTGGTGATCCGCTACGAAGGGCCGCGCGGCGGCCCCGGCATGCGCGAGATGCTCTCGACCACGGCCGCGCTCTATGGTCAGGGCGCGGGCGATCAGGTCGCGCTCATCACCGATGGCCGGTTCTCCGGCGGCACGCGCGGGTTCTGCATCGGCCATGTCGGGCCCGAGGCGGCGGTCGGCGGGCCGATCGGCCTCATCGAGGACGGCGACATCATCGTCATGGACGCCATCGCCGGCACGCTCTCGGTCGAGCTGAGCGATGCCGAGCTGGCCCGGCGAAAGGCGGCGTGGAAGCCGCGCCAGCACGAATACCAGTCGGGCGCGCTGTGGCGCTATGCGCAGACGGTCGGCGATGCCGAGAAAGGCGCGGTGACCCATCCCGGCGCGCGCAGCGAAACCTTCTGCTATGCCGACATCTGATCTCGCGGCGGTGGCGCGGCGCTATGCCGTCGCGATCACGCCGGAGATGGCGGCGCTGATCGAGGGCGACCCGGCGACCGACCCGATCGGCCGCCAGTTCGTGCCGCAGGCGGCCGAACTCGACCGCGCCGCCGACGAGCTCTCCGATCCGATCGGCGATCACCGCTTCGAACCCGTCAAGGGCATCGTCCATCGCTATCCCGACCGGGTGCTGCTGAAGCCGAGCCATGTGTGCCCGGTCTATTGCCGCTTCTGCTTCCGCCGCGAGGACGTGGGGCCGGGGGGCGGCGTGCTGAACGAGCGTGAGCTGGCGGCGGCACTCGATTACGTGCGGGCGCGGCCGGCGATCTGGGAGGTGGTGGTCACCGGCGGCGACCCGTTCGTGCTGGCGCCGCGGCGGCTCCACGCCATCGTCTCGGCGCTCGACGTCATCCCGCATGTCGGCGTCATCCGGTTTCACACGCGGGTTCCGATCGTCGCGCCGGACCGCGTCGATTCGGCGCTCATTGCAGCACTCGCGGCCGAGACCGCGGTCTATGTCGTCGTTCACGCCAATCACCCGCGCGAGCTGACTGCGGCGGCGCGCGCGGCCTTCGCCCGTTTCCTCGGCGCCGGCATTCCGCTCCTGTCGCAATCGGTGCTGCTCAAGGGCGTCAACGACGACGCGGCGACGCTCGAGGCGCTGTTCCGGGGCCTCGTCGCGATGCGGGTCAAGCCCTATTACCTGCACCACCTCGACCTCGCCCCGGGCACCGCCCATTTCCGCACGGGACTCGCCGCGGGGCAGGCTCTGATGCGCCAATTGCGCGGCCGCGTCTCGGGGCTGTGTCAGCCCAGCTATGTCCTCGACCTGCCGGGCGGATACGGCAAGGTGCCGGTCGGGCCGTGCTATGCCCGCCCCGGTGATGCGCCCGATACCTGGTGCATCGAGGATCCGCACGGCACGCGGCATGCCTATCCGCCGGATGCGGACACGACCGCGCCCGATCGATCGCCTCCGTTGTGGGATTGAAGCGCCGCGGATATAATCGTGCGCGGTGGATCTCCGGGGGATCGGCGCGACACCGTTGCGTTTACTACGCCTTGGCAACCTTGAGGGCATGCTGCGGGTAATTTGGCTCGGGCAAGATGCTAAGAACGACCCAAATCTCATTGGACTATAAGAATCTTCGCCGTGACCGCCGCTACACAGCACCAGCGGTCCGGGTGATGGCCGGCGCGAACGACTATGGCGCCCTCAACTGGTCGCTGGGCGGGCTCTTGCTGGCCGGGGCGCCGGCCGCGGCGGTGGGCAGCCGGCTCGACGGTCAGCTTCGGGTCGACGGTCGGAAGGATCGTATCGACGTTGCCGCCCAAGTGTTGCGGCTCGACGCGGAACAGGGGACGTTCGCGTGCCGCTTCATCGAGCCGTCCGTGGCTTTGGTGGAGGCACTCGATGCCGCCGTGGCCGCGCGGCTGACCAGGCGCGGCGTGGCAAGACGCGGCGCCTTCGGGGCGACGCTCGCTCTCGGCATGATCGTGGGGCTGCCGCATGCGGTGGCCGGTACGCCCGGCAGCAATGCGCTCGTTCCCGGCGGGTTTCCGCTGCCCGAGTTCTACCTTAATTTTCCGGACCGTCTCGCCGAGCCGCTCCCCACCGGTCCCGCCGATTTGCGCATTTCGCTGACCTCGCCCGACCAGAGCGTGCTGCAGTTCCTGTTCTCGCCGCGGCCGCAATTCGCGATCGCGACCGACCGCGGCACCGGCACCAGCCGCAGCTCCATCGGGCTGTCATGGAACCTGTTCGACAATGACGGCTTCTTCGGCAGTTTCGGGCTGGCCGGAAGCTTCACGCGCACGGGTGTCGATGATATCTACCGGCGCTATTTCGGGCCGCCGCTGGCGCTGCATGGGCGCGTCGAGTTCGGCTATCAACTCGGCAACCAGCACAGCCTGACGCTGTCGCTCGACCATGCGACCGCTCCCGACCTGTTCGGCGAGCGCAACGACCTCAACAATTTCCAGCTCCGCTACGGCCTCAAGTTCTGAGCCGGCTCACGCCGCCAGCTCGCACCAGACGGGGGTGTGGTCCGAGGCTTTGTCGCGGCCGCGCGGTTCGCGGTCGATGTCGGCGATGACGACCCGGTCGGCGGCCTGCGGCGACAGCAGCAGATGGTCGATGCGCAGCCCTTCGTCGCGCAGCCATCGCCCCGCTTGGTAGTCCCAGAAGCTGTAACGGTGCGGCTCGGCGTGAAAGATGCGGAACGCGTCGACATAGCCCATATGGAGCAGGCGGCGGAACTGCGCCCGCGTTTCCGGCCGGCACAGCGCGTCGCCTTGCCACGCGACCGGGTCGTATACGTCGTCGTCCGTCGGCGCCACGTTGAAGTCGCCGGCCAGCACGCAGGGACGCTCGGTTTCGAGCAGCGCGCGCGCCTGCGTCTCGAGCCGCGCCATCCAGGCGAGCTTGTACTCGTATTTGTCGGTGCCGACCGGGTTGCCGTTAGGAAGATAGATGGCGGCGATGCGCAGCCCGGCGACGGTCGCCTCGAGATAGCGCGCCTGCTCGTCGCCGCCGTCGCCGGGCAGACCGCACAGCACGTCGCGCGGCTTCTCGCGCGACACGATCGCGACGCCGTTATAGGCGCGCTGGCCGAGGATTTCGACGTGATAGCCCGCCGCGGTGATCTCGAGCGTTGGAAAATCGGCCGCCTGGCACTTGATTTCCTGCAGGCACAGGATGTCGGGCTTCGCCGTCTCGAGCCAGGCGAGCACGTGCCCGAGCCGCGCCTTGATCGAATTGACGTTCCAGGTCGCGACCTTGACCAAGCCCGGCTCAGCCGACCGAGAACGAGTTGCCGCAGCCACACGACGAGGCGGCGTTGGGATTGCGGACCTGGAAATAAGCGCCCATCAGATCCTCGACGAAGTCGATCTCGGCGCCCTTGACGAGTTCGAGCGAGACCTCGTCGATCACCAATTCGACCTCGTCGCGGGTGAAGACGAGATCGTCTTCCTGGCGGGTATCGTCGAAGGTGAAGCCATATTGGAAGCCCGAGCAGCCGCCGCCCGAGACCGCGAGCCGCAGGAACGCCGCCGGCGCGTTCTCGCTCGCCTTGAGCTGGACGATTCGCCGCGCCGCGCTCTCCGTCAGCGTAACTTGCCAATCGGGCGGGATGCCGCGCCCTTCCACCATGGATCGCTCCTTGCCCTGTCGCGCCCGGCCAAGCACCCCATTTATTTGGGTAATCGCCAGCCATTGTCAAACCCCGAGCGGCCCGCCGCCGCGGGCGCGGCGTTGCAACCCCATCAGCCTGGGGCTAGTTTCCGGCCCATGACGTCGCGGCATCTCGCCACTTATGCCTGCCGTCCGGATGCGAGCCGCGGCCGCCTTCATGCCGAGCCCGAGAGCCCGACGCGCTCGCCATTTCAGCGTGACCGCGACCGCATCATCCATTCCTCCGCCTTCCGCCGTCTGCAATACAAGACCCAGGTGTTTGTCTATCACGAAGGCGACCACTATCGCACCCAGCTCACTCACAGCCTCGAAGTGGCGCAGATCGCGCGCAGCATCGCCCGCGAACTGGGGCTCGACGAGGATCTCGCCGAGGCGCTCGCGCTCGCCCACGATCTCGGCCACACGCCGTTCGGTCATGCCGGCGAGGAAGCGCTCGACGCCGTGCTCAAGCCGCATGGCGGGTTCTCGCATAACGACCAGACCTTTCGCGTGCTGACGCGGCTCGAGCGGCGCTATGCCGATTTCGACGGATTGAACCTCACCTGGGAGACGCTCGAGGGAACAGTCAAGCACAACGGCCCGTTGGCGCGCGGCAAGCTGCCGCCCACCATCGCCGAATACGCCGCACGGCACGATCTCGCGCTCGCCGACTGGCCCGCGGCCGAGGCGCAGGCGGCGGCGATCGCCGACGACATCGCCTACAACAACCACGACATCGACGACGGGTTGCGCGCCGGTCTCTTCGCGGTGAAGGACCTCGCCGACGTGCCGCTCGTCGGACCGGTCTTCGCCGAGGTCGCTTCGCGCCATCCCGACATCGAGGAGCCGCGGCTCGTGCACGAGGCGATCCGCCGTCTGATCGACCGCATGGTGTCCGATTGCGTAGCCGAGACGCGCCGGCGCATCGCCGCCGCGCGGATCGCCTCGGTCGCCGAGGTCCGCGCGCTGGGCGCGCCGCTGGTGGCGTTGTCCGAGCCGATGCGGGCCAACGATCGCGCGCTGCGCGCGTTCCTGATGGAGCGCATGTACCGCCACTACCGCGTCAGCCGCATGGCGTCGAAGGCGCGGCGCATCGTCCGCGAGCTTTACGAGCTGCTGTCGGAAGAGCCGATATGCCTGCCGACCGAATGGCGCGCCCATGCCGAGCGCCCCGGCAGCGCCGCCACGGCGCGGGTCGTCGCCGACTACATTGCCGGCATGACCGACCGCTTCGCGCTCGACGAGCATTATCGCCTGTTCGACCGCTACGCGACGACATGATGAATCTGTTCGCGCATTTCCATGACCTGATCATCGCCGAGATCGAGGCGCTGATGCGCGCGGGTGCGCTGCCCGCGGGGCTCGAGCTCGACCGCGTCGCGGTCGAGCCGCCGCGCGATCCGGCGCACGGCGACCTCTCGACCAATGCCGCGATGGTGCTGGCGAAAGCGGCGGGCGTGAAGCCGCGCGCGCTCGCGGACCTGCTGCGCGAACGCCTCGCGCTCTTGGGCGGCGTGGTCGCCGCCGAGGTGGCCGGACCAGGCTTCCTCAATCTGCGCCTCGGCGATTCGTTCTGGCACGCGCGTCTCGCGGAGGTGCTGCGCGCCGGCGCCGCCTATGGCGATTCGCGGATGGGCGGCGGCAAGCCCGTCAATGTCGAATACGTCTCGGCCAATCCGACCGGGCCGATGCATGTCGGCCACGGGCGCGGCGCGGTGGTCGGGGATGCGCTCGCGGCGCTGCTCGCCAAGGCCGGGTTCGCGGTGTGCCGCGAGTACTACATCAACGACGCCGGCGCGCAGGTGGATGTGCTCGCGCGCTCGCTCCACCTGCGTTATCGCGAGGCGCTGGGCGAGGGCGGCGGCGACACTCCGGAGGGGCTCTATCCCGGCGATTATCTCAAGGAGACCGCCGCCGCGCTGGTTGCCCGCGACGGCGATCGCTGGCTCGGGACCGAGGAGGCGCTCTGGCTACCGGCGCTGCGCGATTTCGCCGTTGCCGAGATGATGGCGCTGATCCGCGGCGATCTCGCCCTCTTGGGCGTCTCCTACGACGTCTTTTCCTCGGAGCGGGCGATCGTCGCCTCGGGCGCGATCGAGCGGGCGCTCGAGAATCTCTACGAGCAGGACCTGATCTATTTCGGCACGCTCGAGCCGCCCAAGGGCAAGCTCCCCGACGATTGGGAGCCGCGGCCGCAGACGCTGTTCCGCGCCACCATGTTCGGCGACGATGTCGACCGTCCGCTCAAGAAATCGGACGGGACCTGGACCTATTTCGCCGCTGACATCGCCTATCACCTCGACAAGTTCCGCCGCGGCTTCGCCGATATGATCGATGTCTGGGGCGCCGATCACGGCGGCTACGTCAAGCGCATGCAGGCGGCGGTGCGCGCGCTGACGCAAGGGCAGGGCGCGCTCGACGTGAAACTGTGCCAATTGGTGAATCTCTTCGACCGCGGCGCGCCGGTGCGCATGTCGAAGCGCGCCGGCACCTTCGTCACCTTGCGCGAGGTGGTGGAGGAGGTGGGCAGGGACGCGTTCCGATTCGTGATGCTGACGCGGCGCAACGACCAGGCGCTCGATTTCGATTTCGCCAAGGTGGTCGAGCAGTCGAAAGACAACCCGGTCTTCTACGTGCAATACGCCCATGCGCGCGCCTCGTCGGTGCTGCGCCACGCGCACGAGGCGCTGCCGGAGACCGCGCTGGTGCCGGAAGCGCTCGCCGCCGCGCCGCTCGAGCTTCTGGCCGATCGCGACGAGATTGCGCTCATCCGCCATCTCGCCAACTGGCCACGTCTCGTCGAGAGCGCGGCCGAGATGCACGAGCCGCACCGCATCGCCTTCTATCTTCAGGAGCTCGCCGCCTTGTTCCACGGGCTGTGGACACGCGGCAAGGACGATGCGAGCCTGCGCTTCATCATTGCCGATGCGCCCGACCTGACCCGCGCCCGCGTGGCGCTCGTCCAGGCCGTCGCGTTCGTGATCGCGTCCGGGCTCGGCGTGTTCGGCGTCGTGCCGGTCGAGGAGATGCGGTGATGTCATTTCGCCTGGAATTGGAGCCCGAGGATTTGCGTCCGGACCGTGGTGGCGCTACGGCGCGCCGGTGGGGCATGGTCTTCGGTGCCGTCGCCATGGTGATGCTCGGCTCCGCCGCCGGGCTGTGGGCCGCCTATCATGTGATCGGCGGTCACGGCTCGAGCGCGACGGTGCCGATCATCCGCGCCGACGAGCGTCCGGTGAAGGTGCCGCCCGCCAATCCCGGCGGCATGAAGGTGCCCGACCAGAACATGTACATCCTCAACCGCGACCGGCCCGTCGATTCGCGCGTCGAGCAGCTTCTGCCGCCGCCCGAGACGCCGCTGCCGCGGCCGACCCCGCCGGCGTCCGTCGTCACCGAAACGCCGCCGCCGGCGCCGCCGGCTTCCGCGCTGGCGCAAGGGCCTGCGTCCGTGCCGGTGCCCGCGCCCGCGCCGCGGCCATCTCCGACCGTCTCCGCGCTCCCGCCGCCCGCGGTTCCGGCGACAATCGCCGCGCCGGTTTCGGCGGCGGTCGACCATATGCCGTCGCCGGCGGCCGCATCCGAAGCGGTACGCAAGGCCGCCGCCACCGGCGCCGGCTATCGACTGCAAGTCGGCGCAATGCGCTCGCCGGAGGCGGCGCGGCTGGAATGGAAGCGATTGCAGCGCCTGGAGCACGACGTCCTGGGCGGGTTCGGCGAGACGACCGAGCGCGTCAACGACGGCCGCCGCGGCGTGTTCTATCGCATCATCGCCGGCCCGGTCGCCGATGCGGCTGCCGCCGAGCATGCCTGTGGCGAGCTGAAGCGGCGCAAGGTCGGGTGCATCATTGTCAAGCCGTGACACGCTGGCGGCGATCTTCGGCCTCGGCGGTGCCGCGCTCTCCGGCGAGGAGCGTGCGTTCTTTCGCGAGGCGAACCCGCTCGGCTTCATCCTGTTCGCGCGCAATTGCGTGGCACCGGACCAGGTGCGCCGGCTGGTTACCGAGCTGCGCGACACGGTCGGACGCGCCGACGCGCCGGTTCTGATCGACCAGGAAGGCGGCCGGGTAGCGCGGCTCAAGCCGCCGCACTGGCCCGACTATCCCGCGGCGGCGGCGATCGCCGCTCTGGCCGGCACAGCGGCGCTGGCGGCGGCGCGGCTCGGGGCGCGCCTCATCGCCGACGACCTCGGCGCGCTCGGCATCACGGTCGATTGCATGCCGGTGCTCGATCTGCCCGTCGCCGGCGCCGACGCGGTGATCGGCGACCGTGCCTATGGAACGGCGCCAGATCACGTGGCCGCGCTCGGCGCCGCGGTCTGCGACGGGCTTCTTGCCGGCGGCGTGCTGCCGGTCATCAAGCACATCCCCGGCCACGGCCGGGCAACGGTCGACAGTCATCGCGCGCTGCCGGTGGTGACGGCGCCGCGCGCCGTGCTCGCGGTCACCGATTTCGCGCCATTCCGCGCGCTCGCCGCCTGCCCGTGGGCGATGACGGCGCACGTGCTTTATCGGGACATCGATGCGTCGCTTCCGGCGACGTTGTCGGCGCGGCTGATCGCCGAGGTGATTCGCGCTAGCATCGGCTTCGATGGCCTGCTTCTTTCCGACGATCTGTCGATGGCGGCGCTGCCGGGCGGGCTCGATGCGCGCGCCGCGGGGGCGCTTGCGGCCGGCTGCGATGTCGTCCTTCATTGCAACGGCGCCATGGACGAGATGATCGCGGTGGCGGGTGCGGCGTCGTCCCTGTCGCCGGTAGCACGGCGGCGAATCGCGGCTGCCGAGGCGCGCCGGCGCGGCGCTCGGGAGCCGTTCGACCGCGCGGCGGCGACGGCACGATTCGCCGCGTTGATGGCGGGTGAGGGGTGATGCTGGACATTCCCCGCCTGCTTCAGGACGTTTCCGTGATGGCGCTGCCGGTGATCTTCGCCATCACTCTGCACGAGGCGGCACACGGCTTCGTCGCCCATCGCTGCGGCGACGACTCGGCCTATCGCATGGGCCGGGTCACCTTCAATCCGCTGCGCCATGTCGATCCGTTCGGCACGATCCTGCTGCCGCTGCTGTTGTTCCTGGTGTCGAACGGGCGGTTCCTGTTCGGTTATGCCAAGCCCGTGCCGGTCGCCTATGCGCGGCTGCGGCGGCCGCGGCGCGACATGGTGCTGGTGGCGGCGGCGGGGCCCGCGATCAACGTGGTCTTGGCGGTGGTCTCGGCGCTCGCGGTTGCGGTCGTTCCCTACGTGCCGAGCGTGATGAGCGAATGGCTCAAGGAGAACCTCTTCGCCTCGGTCTTCATCAACGTCATCCTCGCCGTGTTCAACATGATTCCGCTGCCGCCGCTCGATGGCGGGCGAGTCGCGGTCGGGCTCCTGCCCGAGGCGCTCGCGGTACCGCTGGCGCGGACCGAGCGTTATGGCATCCTCATCCTGATCGGGCTGCTCGTGCTGGTACCGATGATCGGCGAAACCACCGGGCACGATCTCAATTTGGTGGCCTATGTGATGGACCGGCCGGTAAATTGGATCCTGAGCGCGATCCATTGGGCGACGGGCGTGAGCTATGACTGAGAGCGAGCCGTTCGAGCTGACGCGGCCGGAGCCGCTGTCGGAGATGGCGGATCTCGTCGTCGACCTCGAAGGCTATGAGGGGCCGATCGACGTGCTGCTGACGCTGGCGCGCGAGCAGAAGGTCGACCTCACCCGCATCTCGATCCTGCGCCTTGCCGATCAGTATCTCGCCTTCATCGCTGCGGCGCGCCGGCTTCGGCTCGAGGTCGCCGCCGACTATCTCGTGATGGCGGCGTGGCTCGCTTATCTCAAATCGCGCCTGCTGCTGCCGCACCCGCCGGCGCCGGAAGGCCCCAGCGGCGAGGAAATGGCCGCGGCGCTCACCCATCAGCTGCAACGCCTCGAGGCGATGCAGGAAGCGGGGGCGCGGCTGCTGGCGCGGCCGCAGCTCGGCCGCGACGTTTTCGTCCGCGGCGATCCCGAGGGCTTGCCGCGCGTACTGGTGCCGGTGTGGGACGCGAGCCTCTACGACCTGCTCCATGCCTATGGCGAGGGGCGGCAGCGCAAGGAAAGCGGCGTCCTCCACATCGAGCCGCCCGAGCTTTATGCCATGGACGACGCGCTGCAGCGGCTTGAGCGTATGCTCGGCCGCGTGCCTGACTGGCGCAGCCTGATGAGCTTTCTGCCGCCGCTGGCGGGCGGCAACGGGCTGGTGTGGCGCTCGGCCATCGCCTCGACCTTTGCCGCCAGTCTCGAACTGGTGCGCGCCGGCAAGCTGCAACTCCGCCAGGACACCGCCTTCGGTCCCATCTATCTGCGCAGCCCCCCCGAAAGCCCATGATGCCCGAAATCGATTCCTATCCCGATCATCTGCGGCTGGTCGAAGCCCTGCTGTTCGCCGCCGCGTCCCCGCTCGACGAGGCGAGCATCCGCGAGCGGCTGCCGGAAGACGTCGATGTCGGGCGGCTCCTCGCCGACCTCGAAGCGCTGTACCGGCCGCGCGGGGTCAATGTCGTGCGCGTCGCCAATGGCTGGACGCTGCGCACCGCACCCGATCTCGCCATGCGCCTACGGCTCGAGCGCAAGGTGACGCGCAAGCTGTCGCGCGCCGCGGTCGAGACCCTCGCCATCGTCGCCTACCACCAGCCCGTGACCCGCGCCGAGATCGAGGACATCCGCGGCGTCGTCATCAGCAAGGGCACGCTCGACACGCTGATGGAAGCCGGCTGGATCATGCCCAAGGGACGCAAGCAGACGGTGGGGCGACCGGTCACCTGGGTCACGACCGACGCGTTCCTCATGCATTTCGGGCTCGGCGCCCTCGCCGATCTCCCCGGCGTCGACGAGTTGCGGGCCGCAGGACTGATCGGCCCGCGTTCGGCCACCACGCTGCACGAGATCGCGCCGCCGTTCGAAGAGCCCGAGCCCGAAGCGGCTGAGGACGAAACCGTGTCACAGGAGGACGTGGCCTAGCCGCGCGGTTGCCGGGCGGCTGGACGCGCGCCGACCGCGCGCCCTATATGGGAGGTAGGGCGCGGCGCGTTGCGGCCCTTCGCACCTTCTGCCATGATCCGCGCCGCCGGGGCGGAAGGTTTCCGACGCTGTCGATGGCCGATTATGTTCGATTTCTCTTGGTCCGAGTTGGCGCTGATCGCGATCGT
>Ga0307374_10013238_pt1 | contig 11439 bp, 9 predicted proteins | sample OX3MG_FD_202532 | JGI IMG/M metagenome (GOLD analysis project Ga0307374, IMG submission 202532) | Soil microbial communities from Risofladan, Vaasa, Finland - OX-3 | ecosystem: Environmental > Terrestrial > Soil > Coastal area > Acid sulfate soil | place: Finland: Risofladan, Vaasa | collected... | reverse complement strand
TATCACTATGCCTACAAGAATGCCAAGCGTTGACACATTATATGGCATTAATGCCGGCTGACAGCGGGTACGCCAAGTCTTGTCAGCATGTAGTCGCATAGTAGGGGGCTTCGACACCGAGATATTTTATTGATGTTAGATGGCGGTTACCTTCATCAGTGAGACCAAAAGTAAATACTGTCAGCGGGTTAACTTTGGCACTCGAAAGAGGGGGGGCAATAGAGATGTAAATTGGATTTCTTACGGTCGTCGACGTCTTCTAAAGGAATCGTATAATGTCCCGTATACTGGTTACAGGCGCAGCAGGCTTCATCGGCTATCATCTTTGTCAGCGACTTCTGGATAACAACCATGAAGTCACTGGACTCGATAACCTTAATAATTACTACGACGTTGGCTTGAAACAGGCTCGGTTAACGAAACTTCAAGCGAGAGCAGGATTTGAATATATACGCGTGAGTTTGGAGGATCGTGATGGGATGACAGAAAGTTTCCAGCGGCTTAGACCCGAGATTGTATTCAACCTGGCAGCTCAACCTGGGGTCCGCTATTCAGTGGATCATCCACAGGTCTATGTGGATTCCAATCTCGTAGGTTTCGCGAATATTCTTGAAGGCTGCCGTCATTGCCATGTGCGTCATCTGGTATATGCATCATCCAGCTCGGTATATGGCGCAAACACGCACATGCCGTTCTCCGTTCATGACAACGCGGATCATCCACTGTCGCTATATGGGGCTACAAAAAAGGCGAATGAACTGATGGCACATTCATATAGCCATCTTTACAGATTACCATGTACAGGCTTGCGATTCTTCACCGTGTATGGCCCTTGGTATCGCCCCGACATGGCGTTGTTCCTGTTTACGCAGGCTATTCTGTCAGGTAAGCCTATTGACGTGTTTAATCATGGTGAGATGCTGCGGGATTTTACTTATGTAGACGATATCGTCGAGGGTATCGTACGTGTCAGCGTGAAAGCGCCCGTTTCAAATGCTGACTGGTCAGGCGATGCGCCGGATCCCGATAGCAGCAATGCTCCCTATCGTATCTACAATATAGGCAACAACCGGCCTGTTAAGCTTGGTTATCTCATAGAGGTGTTGGAAAAGGCATTGGGTCACAGAGCGATCAGAAACATGCTGCCGATGCAGCCAGGAGATGTACCAAGTACCTATGCGGATATAGATGAATTGACTGCTGATTTCGGTTACCGTCCTACTACTTCAATTGAAGAGGGGATAACCCGATTCGTGGAATGGTACCGCGAGTATTATGGTGTGTGACAATACGTCAAATTCGTCTGTTCTCAACCAGCAAACATGCGAATAGACCTCCAATGCGTGCCTTGATTACCTCCAGCATACGCAGAATGTCGGATTGGGCCGCAGTCTCGGTCAACCGCCGCATCTTCGTCGCCATACTCACCATCGGCGCATTTACCATTTTGGTGAAGGGCTGTGCGGTACTCAAAGAGCTAATCTCTGCGTTCCAATTCGGTACCGGGCGCGAACTGGATGCGCTCTTAATCGCTTGGGCGTTACCTGCTTTTTTCATCAATGTGCTGGGTGGTTCCCTCCAGGCAGCGCTAGTGCCGGTATATCTGGATGTGTTGCACAAGGATGGCCGCCAAGTCGCAATGAGATTTATTGGCTCTTTGTCGGTTATCTACCTACTGTTGCTGTTGATAATCTCCCTGTGTCTTTTGTCGCTGTCAGCATGGCTGCTTCGCGGTATGGGCTCGGGATTCACTTTCACCGAATTGGCGCTTTGCAAGCATGTGTTCTATGTGCTGATACCGATCATTATTTTTACGGGTATGGCGCGGCTCTACGGCGGTGTACTGGTTGCGGAGAATTACTTCGCCGTCACCACTGTCGCCATGGCAGCAACACCACTCATGTCCATCATCTGTATGCTGTTGCTTACGAATGCTATCGGTATCTATTCATTAGCACTAGGTATTTTACTTGGAGCATTGGTGGAAATAGCTATCCTCCTATGGGTGTTTCTACACAAGAAAATTCAATTATCATTCAAATGGGATGGCGTGTCCCCGGCGCTCAGGCAGATCGGTGCACAGTACTTTCCAGTGATCACCGGTTCGGTGCTCATGGCAGGCACCTTACTAACGGATCAAGCTATGGCGGGCATGCTCCCTGCAGGCAGTGTTTCCAGTTTGAACTACGCGAATAGAGTACCTTCGCTCATACTGAGCCTGACATCTGGGGCTATCGGTACGGCGGCACTACCGTACTTCGCGCGCATGGTAACCGCAGTGGACTGGAAGGGGATATGTCACACTTTCAACGTGTATATCAAGTTGATCCTGGTGACTACTGTACCCACAACATTGTTGCTCATGCTGTTTTCCAGGCCGATTACTCATTTACTATTTCAACATGGAGCCTTTACCGTCGCTGACACTCAATTGGTTTCTTGGGTACAAATATGTCTTTTGGTGCAGGTGCCTTTCTACACACTGGGCATTCTGGCAGTACGACTGATTTCAGCACTGCAGGCAAATCGTATACTCATGTGGGGCTCTACTATTAGTTTGATTCTTAATGCCATACTCAATTATTTATTAATGCAGAAAATGGGTGTGGCGGGTATCGCTCTTTCCACGTCGTTCGTGTACATAGTTTCTATGGCTTATCTGTTGGTAATGGCAATGCTCGTGTTGCGTAAGCGAGGGTCTGCGGCAAAATGAGAGTAATGAAACATTGTCTGAAATGGGGAGCCAGTCTGTGCGCATGATGCTGGTAATCCACTCTCTGACGCGCGGTGGTGCAGAGCGCGTAATGAGCGTCATTTCGAACTACTGGGCGGAAGCCGGCCATGAAGTCTCATTGGTTGTCATTGAAAATTATAACAACGATGATTATTTCCTGCGGCCGGGTGTAACCAGACTTGCCCTCGATCTCGGCCAGCGTTCACACAATCCGATCCTCGGCCTATGGAACAATCTTCAGCGGCTGCGGCGACTGCGCGCAGCCGCCCGACGCCTGCGGCCGCAGGTTGTGATGAGTTTTATGACGCACACAAATCTGCTAGTGTTATTGGCGTTTCTAGGGATCAACATCCCTGTGATCGTCTCAGAACGCGTTGACCCCGCACACTGGGACAATGGCGCTTTCCGGAATTGGCTGCGGGACAGGCTTTACCCACGCGCTGCCGCTGTCGTGGTGCAAACCGAAAAAGTGCGACAGTACATGCAGCGGATTATGCCCAGTGCGCGCCTATGCGTGATAGCCAATCCAGTTCCGGAATTGGACCCCGACGACTCGAACGCGCATCTGCCGCTTAAGGTACGGATTCCAATGCGTGACGAGGCTAAGGTGATCTGTGCCATGGGCAGGCTTAATTCCCAAAAAGGGTTTGATTTACTTATCCAGGCGTTCGGCAAGTCGACGTTTGGCCGACCAGATTGGCAGTTGGTGATTTTCGGGGAGGGTCCCGAGCGACCTGCGTTGATGGAGCTGATTATGCGGCTCGGCCTTCAAGCACGTGTGCATCTACCAGGGCAGGTCGCGGCGGTCAGAAAGTGTCTTGCCGAAACTGATATCTTCGTTCTGTCGTCACGTTTCGAAGGGTTTCCCAACGTACTGTTGGAAGCCATGGCATGTGGCCTACCGGTAATCAGCTACGATTGTCCAAGCGGACCCGCCGAAATTATCAGGCACGGCCATGACGGTCTGCTGGTCAGGGCGCAGGACGTGGATGCGTTGGCTGCCACCCTGGCGGAACTGATGGCGAACGAGACGCAACGCGCGGAATTGGGGCGCAACGCACAGGAGGTGATTGAGCGCTTTTCCATTCAGCAGATCATGGGCAAGTGGGATGAGTTGCTGGACCGAGTGACGGTATGTAATGTCTCAATCTGAATACACCGAATTGATTTGCATCCGAAGCACAACGAGATCATGACCGACCTGAGCCAACAAAATCTTCACGATGACAACGGGCACTTCGCCTTCGGCAAGAATTGGGCGAGCTATGCTGAACTCATTGGCGAACCAGAAATCCTTGAAGCAGAGCGTGGTTTGCGACGGCTGCTGCCAGTAGATACGTTGTCTGGCAAACGCTTCCTGGATATCGGTTGCGGGTCGGGTTTGCACAGTCTAGCAGCGCTCAGGCTGGGCGCCAGCGAAGTGCTGGCGGTGGATATTGACGCAGTATCCGTGGCCACGACCCGTGTGGTTCTTAACCATCATGCACCAAATACACACTACAGATTACAGCAAATGTGTGTATTTGAACTTGATCCAGAACGCTATACTCGTTTCGACGTGGTGTACTCGTGGGGGGTGTTACATCACACGGGAGATCTGGAACGTGCTCTTCAAACAGCCGCCGCACTGGTGGCGCCCGACGGATTGTTTGTTTTCGCACTCTATCGCAATACCTGGATGTGCTGGTTCTGGAAAGCTGAAAAACGCTTCTATGCTCACACGAAGCCTTGGATCCAGAGGTTTATTCGTATTGCTTACATAGGCTTGTATCGTGTGGGATTTCGCATGACGGGTAGGCAGTTTAAAGACTATGTGCGTAATTACAAAAATAAACGAGGTATGGATTTTTATCATGATGTACATGACTGGCTTGGAGGCTATCCTTACCAATCCATTTCTCCAGCGGATGTGGCGGCAGCGATGTCGGAGGCCGGACTAGTGCGGGTTAAATCGTTCGTGCAGCGAGGCCGCCTTTTTGGGAAGCCCACCGGTTTGTTCGGCTCAAGTTGCGACGAGTATGTGTATGCACGCCCACCGACATCTGTGCTAGTGAAGACGTTATGTGTGGGATAGCGGGTCTATGGATTAGAGATGGTGCGAGTCAGGAGTCATTGGGCGCTTTGACTCGGCGTATGACCGATACACTCACGTATCGTGGACCTGATAGCTCAGGCGTCTGGTCTGATGAATCAGTCGGCGTGGCTCTAGGCCACCGACGATTATCTATCATTGACCTCACGGGGAAAGGCCATCAGCCCATGACCTCTCCGGATGGCCGCTATGTCATGAGCTATAACGGCGAAGTTTACAACTTCAAGACATTACGGCAGGAACTGGAAATGTCTGGCTTTCGCTTTCGTGGTCATTCGGACACGGAGGTCATACTCACGGCGTTCCAGGCCTGGGGAGTTGAGCCTTCCATTCAACGCTTCGTTGGTATGTTTGCCATTGCGCTTTGGGACCGGCGGGAACGTGAACTGCTTTTGATCCGTGACCGGATTGGCATTAAGCCTCTGTATTACGGTTGGGTCAAGGGTGCGTTCTTATTCGGCTCGGAACTGAAGGCGCTGAAAGCTTACCCGAAATTTACGGTAGAAATAGATCGTGGCGCTTTGTGTCTGTATTTGCGTCACAGTTACATCCCAGCACCGCGCTCCATTTATAAATGCGTATATAAGTTACTGCCGGGTCACATTCTGTCCGTACCACAGACCGCGGTCGGTGAATCCGGAGTTCGCGTTCATGCTTACTGGTCTGTGCGTCAGGCGGCAGATGCCGGCATACGAAATCGCTTCGTTTCTGACAGTGAAGCTTTGCAGGCGCTGGAAGAAGCCCTTGGTCGGTCGGTTGGTTGCCGCATGATCGCGGACGTACCACTAGGCGCATTTCTTTCCGGTGGCGTGGATTCCAGTACGGTAGTCGCACTTATGCAGGCGCAAAGCCAGCGGCCTGTCAAGACTTTTTCCATCGGCTTCCGTGAACCAGTATATGACGAGGCAGCGTACGCGCGCCGGGTCGCGGAGCATTTAGGGACGGATCACACCGAGCTTTACGTCACTTCGGAGGATGCAGTAAGGGTTATTCCATCGCTGCCAACGATGTTTGATGAACCCTTCGCGGATTCCTCTCAGATTCCTACTTTTCTTGTGTCGCAGCTTGCGCGACGCTCGGTAACTGTGAGCCTGTCAGGTGATGGTGGCGATGAATTATTTGCTGGCTATGATCGGTATTCCCATGCCATGGACATCTGGCGAAAGATCGCCCCACTGCCGCTGCCTGCACGTCGCGCGCTGAGCAGTGTGCTGCGAAATACCCCAGTTGCCATATTGGCTATTTTAGGTGCGTCATTACGGCTGCTGTCAGGGCGTGGTGGTGAATTTTCTGCCGACCGACTGCAAAAGCTCGGTAGTATGCTGGCTGGCGCTTCTCCGCAAGGAGTTTACCGCGAGCTGTTGAGTCATTGGCGTCAACCGGAAGCAGTGGTAATTGATGGACATGATCCCGATTACTTTCTTTCGGACGAGTCCGGTTGGAGGGTTTCAGAGGATCCAGTCGAGAATATGTGCTTCGCCGACATGAATTCTTATCTGCCCGACGACATCCTCACCAAAGTGGATCGCGCCAGCATGGCCGTGAGTCTGGAAGCGCGTGTGCCGGTGCTAGACCATCGCATGGTGGAACTCGCTTTACGTTTGCCCATGCACATGAAAATCCGTGGTGGTGTTAGTAAATGGCTGCTGCGCCAAGTGCTATATAAATATGTACCGCAAACCCTCATCGAGCGGCCAAAAATGGGCTTCGGTGTGCCCATTGATGAATGGTTGCGCGGCCCGTTGCGTGACTGGGCCGAATCTCTGTTGGCTCCTGATCGGCTGAGTCGCGAGGGCTTCTTCAATCCGCAACCGATCCGAGCAAAATGGCAGGAACATCTTTTGGGAAAACGCCGCTGGCACTATTACCTGTGGGATGTGTTAATGTTTCAGGCGTGGCTTGAACAAAATTCCACATCTTCGATAATTTCTAAACCAATCCAGATATGTGCTCTGTGAGCATTAAGCAAGCTCTACCTTGGTGGGCTAAGATTGTCGCGAAAATTATTCTTTCACGGTTGCCTTTCGGTTACCGTTTCTGGCAGCGACTGAATCTGTTCAAGCTCGGCGGCATGGAGGAGCCGGAATATGCGCGGGAGGTTTTCGCGGTTCATTTTGATCGCGTGGATTTTCCACGAAAAGCAGGTGGTTTCACGGCGTTGGAACTCGGTCCCGGAGACACCCTGTTTTCTGCAATGATTGCCTATGCTCATGGTGCCGCGCAATGTTATCTTATTGACGTCGGCAGATACGCGCGTGATGACCTTGGTCCGTATCGGGCGATGGCTGATGTATTGCACAAGTGCGGGTTGACCGCTCCGGATATCAACAACGCGGAAAACCTAACACAACTCCTGAATATATGTAACGCACAATATCTCACCGATGGACTGCATTCGCTCAAGACACTACCGGCTGATTCAGTGGATTTCATTTGGTCACAGGCGGTGTTGGAGCACATACGGCTAAACGATTTTCATGACATGGTCGACGAAATGCACCGAGTGCTACGGCCGGGCGGAGTTTGCTCGCATCGTGTGGATCTCATGGACCATCTTAGCGATGCGCTCAACAATTTGCGCTTTTCTACCCAGTTGTGGGAGAGTGATTTCATCGCACGATCTGGTTTTTATACCAACAGAATCCGATACACCGAGATGCTTGAGCACTTTGAAGCTGTTGGGTTCGATATTGAAGTCGCTGGAGTAGATCGCTGGGGAACCACGCCAACGCCAAGGGCCAAACTTAGAAAGGAATTCTGTAAGTTGCCGGATGACGAGCTTCTCATTTCAGGTTTCGATGTTATTCTGCGCTGATACTGAGATATCCGATAAAGGTTTTCTGCATCCCGCGACTGGATGAATTCCGTATGCGCACATCACAGCCAAGAGTATTCGATGCCGCTGTCGTGTTATTCACGGTGGCATTGTTTTTCACAAATATCGTGATTTATTTATCGTTGCCTGGTGTCTATAGGTTACCCCCCTATTTGTTCATTCTGATGTTTTTCGTACTACTGTTGCCTTTGATTGCACTTAAGCGAGTTAATTATCAATTTGTTCGCATGCCAATATTCTGGTGGTTCATGTTTTTCATGTTAATAACGACCACTTGGATGGTTTTCATGCGGCATGGAGATGTTCATATTTACAGGCTGCGCATACAGTTCTTCACACTTGCTCTGGGGCTCCTGTTGCTGCTATCCAGCAACTCTGACAATATCTTACTTATCAGAAAATTAATTGTGTTTGCAGTTCTATTGGCTGTCATTAATAACTTATTGAACTTTATGTATCCACATATGTTTTCTAGTACGCCTCAGTATTTAAGAACAGGCAGGAGTAGCGGCTTCTATGCGAATCCGAATGAAGCTGGCGCCGCAATAATTTACGGCATGATTGTTTGTTTTAATGTGGTGCCGAAACGATTGCGCTATCCATTCCTTGCCAGCACATTTGCGGGGGTGCTCATGACTTTTTCCCGCGGGGCAATACTCGGTTGGTTCATCGTCATCGTGCTGATGTTGTGGAAGGGAAACCTGAGGTTTCAAAAAACTGTACTAATGCTGATTGGTTTTGTGGTGGCGGCCGTATTTGTGTGGCCCCTGATGAATACATTCCTTATCAATCATCAAGCAGGATATTTTGATGTGTATAACAGAGTTCAGTGGTTTGTGAGCGGCGGACAAACTGTGGATTTCAGCGAAGCGCAACGTCTGCTAGTTTTGAAGACGGGCTGGAACCTGTTTCTTATGCACCCCTGGATTGGAAATGGCATAGGCGCTACTTACACATGGAGCCTCCCAGTATCTACGCACAACATGTATCTTCTATTTATGACAGATTATGGGATTATTGGGTTGCCACTATTTATAACATTTGCAATTGTACCCATAATCGGGGCACATGGCGAAGCAAAAATAATTGCCATACCTTTTGCAATATTTATATTGTATTGGGGTTTCTTCGATCACAATATGCTTGATAATTTTTATTCAGTATTTACGGTTATTGTAATGGCGTCCATGACACGGCAATCTGTAGTGATGCATCGCAAGCGAAATACTGCTAAATATAAAACGTCTATAAATACTCAGGCAATATCAGCATCAGACTGTGGTGATATATCTCATCAAACTGGATAGAGAGCATTAATAGCGTAAAACATATGGTTGTACCGTCGAAATATAGACGGGATTACAATCATATTATCAACAACTCTGAGCATTATATTCAATATTAAGAATCATAGTGATCGTATCACTAAAATATTAGCGTATATGAAGCCAATAAATATCTGTCATATCATCACAGGTTTAAATCGCGGCGGTGCGGAACACATGCTTGTTAAGCTCGTCTCTGGTATGGACCGTCAACGTTACCGCAATACGGTAATATCTATGATGGGTAAGGGAGTGTATGGTTCAATTCTGGAGCACGATTTGGGAATTCCGCTCTATACTCTCGGCATGAAGGCGGGGAGCATGAATATGGGCATGGTCTTCAAATTAGCTCACATGATTCGTTCAGTTAGGCCCGACCTGCTTCAGGGGTGGATGTATCACGGCGACATAGCCGCCAGCGTGGGCAGGTTCGTGAGCCGTATCAGATGCCCGGTGCTTTGGAATATCCGGGGCACACTGTCGTTCGAGAATGAAAAACCGCTCAGCCGCCAAATTATCAGATTACATCGTTATCTGGACCGCAGCGCCGCGGCGATAATCTACAATTCACGCGTGGCGGCGCGGCAGCATGAGGAATTCGGCGTAGATTCATGTAAAACAGCAATCATACCTAACGGGTTTGATACGGACGATTTTAGCCCAAGGCCGGAAGCACAGCAGAAGCTGTTACAGAGGCTAGGGGTACCGGCAACGTGCCTTGTATTGGGATTATCTGCGCGCTTCCACAAAATGAAAGACTTTGAGACATTTCTCCAGGCAGCTTCACTTGTTGTATCCGCGCGGCAGAACGTAGTTTTTGTTTTGACCGGCACAGATGTGAACCTTGAGAATGCGGCACTTGCGGAAATGATAAATGACCTGGGCCTTCAAGACAGGTTGCATTTATTGGGCGATAGAGCTGATATGCAGGTAATAATCGCCGGACTAGATTGCCTTTGTCTTTCCTCTGCATGGGGGGAGGGTTTCCCGAATGTTATAGGCGAGGCTATGTCCTGCGGCGTGCCGTGTGTGGTCACCGACGTTGGCGATTCAGCGAGCATAGTTGGTCCCTACGGTAGAGTCGTGCCACCGCGTGACCCCGATGCTCTGGCCGCCGGTTTGCTGGACATTATCGGATTATCCGCGGCGGAACGGACAAAAATGGGCAATGCGGCCCGAGAGAAGATAATCAGAGAATTTGCGCTGCCAGCGATTGTACGAAGATACGAGAGCCTCTATGAGAGTGTTGTTTGTGGAAATTGAAACGTAGGCATAACTTCCAGGATGAGCGAAGTTCACCATACACATATGGAGTCTCGCAACAAGGCTGAAGTCATTCATGTGGCTGAAACCATTCGTGGCGGGATTAGCACATATTTGCGGGTTATTTTTCCGTTGCAAGTCAAACGATATGGACCTGGTCGCGTGATAGCTGTAGTTCCAAGGAACCACATGATGGATCTCGACGCCCCGTATGGTGTCGAATTGATAGGGTTCGACCAATCACGCATCCGCTTAATGAGCGCTTGGCGCGCATATTGTGCGATGCGCCACATTCTCAAAGAACGTGGCGCAAGTGTCGTACATGTTCATTCAACGTTCGCTGGGCTAGTCTGCCGCCCATTGTTGTGGTTACAGTACTCAGATATGCGGGTGATTTATTGTCCACATGGCTGGGCTTTCATACGTGAGGGGCGTATGAGTTTTCTGGTGCGCATAATTGAACGTATTTTGAGTGTCTTTTGTGACATGATTGTGTGTGTATCTCAAAATGAATTCGATGCAGGTTTGGCTGTAGGAATTTCTTCCAAAAAAATGGTAGTTATTCGCAATGGTCTTCAAGACCATGTGATACCTAGTAATTCAACCTCAGAGCTTTGGCTTGAGTCAGCATTACGCTTGCTTTTTATTGGCCGCCTGGATCGCCAAAAGGGATTTGACTTTCTGCTAGAAGCATTGATGCATGTTCAGCGACGTATACAAATTCATGTCTTCGGGGATTCTGTTCTTGGTGATGTTATTGCCAAAATATATCCAGACTGGGTAGTGTTTCACGGCTGGACAATGTTTCAAGTCATCGAACCATATTTGGAAACTTGCCATGCTTTATTGATGCCTTCTCGATGGGAAGGGTTACCATTAACCGCCCTTGAGGCAATGAGAAGCGGTAAAGCTGTAATTGCATCAAACGTTGGGGGTCTAACAGAAATTGTGATGGATGGTATTACAGGAGTCTTGTTGCCACCTAATGATGTATTGGAATGGTCGCGAGTAATTGAAACCTTAAATACTGATAAATTGGCTGAGATGGGTAAGAATGGTCGTGATCGTTATGTACGGCTATTTACAGCCGAACGTGTAGAGCGTGACCTGGACAAGATTTATATTTAATTAGTTGCTTCGGCTTATTATGATGGTTCTAAATCTCGCTCGTATAATAAATCTATGTTTA
>Ga0307374_10013233_pt1 | contig 11442 bp, 17 predicted proteins | sample OX3MG_FD_202532 | JGI IMG/M metagenome (GOLD analysis project Ga0307374, IMG submission 202532) | Soil microbial communities from Risofladan, Vaasa, Finland - OX-3 | ecosystem: Environmental > Terrestrial > Soil > Coastal area > Acid sulfate soil | place: Finland: Risofladan, Vaasa | collected... | reverse complement strand
TCTCATCCAGATTGGTGAAATAGTCGCGACCGTATTGCTGGACGCCAGGCGCATAGGTCATCAGAAGGTGGATAAGATAGACAGATGGCATGTCGTGCTTCAGGAACGCGATAAAGGCTGCGAGATCTGAGCTTGTCAAAATCACCGCCAGCGACAATGATCATCTCGCTCGGCCGCATCGTCTCATCCTGATTGACGCGCCGTTCTCACCCAGATTGTCGCGCTATACTTGACCTGCCACTGAACTTTCATCCGGTGGCGGTTAGAGCCTCGGCGGTTGATACGCCTTCCGGCGCGGTGTGAGCAACAGGCGATCGGCGGAGCTGGTCGGGGTTGCGCAGCCGAGCGCCTGTTGCGGTGAGCGACGCGGCATAGGCCGCAGGTGTCTGGTAGCCGAGCGCCGAATGTGGCCTCGCGATGTTGTAGTCGGCGGCCCAGGCGCCGATGATCTGCCGGGCGTGCTCAAGGCTGAAGAACAGGGTCTCGTTCAGCAATTCGCGCGCATCCGCCCATTGAAGGATTCTACGAAGCCGTTCTGCATCGGTTTGCCGGGGGCGATGTAGTGCCGGTCGATGCGGTGTTCGGCGCACCAGGCGAGGATGGCGTTCGAGGTCAGCTCGGTTCCGTGATCCGACACGATCATCGCCGGCTTGCCCCGCCGTTCGATCAAAGCCGTCAGTTCCCGGGCGACGCGTTTGCCCGAGATCGAGGTGTCGGGCACGGCCGCCAGGCATTCCCGCGTCACGTCGTCAACGATGTTGAGAATGCGGAAGCGACGGCCGCACGCAAACTGGTCGTGCACGAAATCGAGCGACCAACGGGCATTGACCTTGGCTTCGACTAGGATCGGCACCCGCACGCCGACAGCGCGCCGCCGGGCTCGGCGCCTGCGCACCGTCAGCCCTTCTTCCCGATAGAGCCGGTAGATGCGGTTGACGCCGGAAGGCTCGCCCTGTCGGCGCAGCAGGATGAACAGCCGCCGATAGCCGAACCGCCGGCGTGCATTGGCCAGATTGCGCAGCCGATCCCGAAGTTCGGTGTCGCGCGGCCGGATGGACCGATACCGGATCGTGGTCCGATCGGCGGCTATGACGGAGCAGGCCCGCCGCTCGCTCATCTGGAACGCCGTCCGCAGATGAGCGACAGCCTCGCGCTTGGCGGCGGGCCCTACCATTTTTTGTCAGAAGCTCGCGCAAGGCAGAGGCATCGAGCATCGACTCAGCCAGAAGCTTCTTCAGCTTCGCGTTCTCGTCCTCGAGCGCCTTCAGCCGCTTTGCGTCCGATACATCCATGCCGCCGAACTTGGCCTTCCAGTTGTACAGCGTCGCTTCCGACATCCCGTACTTCCGGCACAGATCGGCGGCCTTCGCCCCCGCCTCGTGCTCGCGCAGAACCGCAATGATCTGCTCTTCCATGAACCTGCTTCGCTTCATCGGTCCGTCCCCCTCGTCGGGCCGGACTCTAACTCCCAGTGGACGAGAATCTCAGTGGCAGGTCAGCACAAACTTTTCTGCCTTCTGTCTCCCCAACGCCGTGCCAATGCAACAGAACCATTCCGTATCAGGTTCGGAGATATCCGGCTGCTCGCAACCTTATCCGGGGCCGTCCATCGATCTCCGTAAGGCACCAAACGCAGAGACAATATGATGCACGAATTCAAGGTCGGCGACCATGTGAGTTGGAATTCCGAGGCCGGACGCGTCAGCGGTACGATCATTCGCGTGCATAAAGGCGATTTCAAAGTCAAAGGCTACACTCATCATGCGAGCGCAGAAGCGCCACAATACGAGATCAAGAGTAGCAAGACCGAGCACATCGCGTTCCACAAAGGCTCGGCGCTCACCAAACTTCGCGGCTAACGGCGTTGGAGACCGAAAGGGAAACTCAGGCTATCCGTTCCTTACACACCAAGGGGGAAATCATATCGTCCGGTCCCCCCGACATCAGCCTGGATCTAATCGGCACCTCGTCTCCAGTGTGCTTATCCCGCGGTGTCACGTCTCGATAATGACTTTAAGCGCGTGCGTGCTCGCGGCACGCCCGAAGGTGTCGTAGGCATCCAGGATGCGGTCTAGATTGAAGCGGTGCGTGATCAGCAGCTTTGGGTCGAGCTTCCGCGACTGTACGGTCTTGAGGAGCATGGGCGTCGTCACGGTATCGACCAAGCGTGTGGTGATCGTGATATTCTGCGCCCACAACCGTTCCAAATGGAGATCGACTTTGACGCCGTGCACACCGACATTGGCGATGGTGCCGCCTGGCGCCACGATGTCCTCGCAGGTGATGAAGGAGGCCGGCACGCCAACCGCCTCGATGGCGGCATCGACACCGCGGCCGCCAGTCAGCTTCATCACCGTTTCCGCGGCCTTGCCGTCGGCGGCGCTGACAGTGGCAGTCGCGCCGAAACGCTTGCACACCTGAAGCCGGTTATCGTCGAGATCGATCATGATGATCTCAGCCGGCGAGTAGAATTTGGCAGTCAATAGTGCCGCAAGACCGATCGGACCGGCACCGACAATGGCGACGGTGCTACCTGGCTGGACCTTGCCGTTGAGCACGCCGCATTCGAAGCCCGTCGGCAGGATGTCGCTCAGCATGACCAGCGCCTCTTCGTCGGCGCCATTTGGAATCGGATAAAGGCTCGTATCGGCGTGTGGAATGCGCACATGCTCGGCTTGAGTGCCGTCGATCCGGTTGCCGAGAATCCAGCCGCCAGTCGTGCAATGGGAGTACATCCCGCGACGGCAGTACTCGCATCGACCGCAGGCGGAGATGCAGGAGATAAGGACGCGATCACCCTTATCGAAGGTGGTCACGCCGGCACCGGTCTTTTCGATCACGCCGACGCCTTCGTGACCGAGAATGCGGCCCGGCGCACAGGTGGGGACATCGCCCTTCAAGATATGCAAATCGGTACCGCAAATCGTCGTCTTGGCGATTTTTACGACAGCATCGTCGGCTGCCGTGATATCCGGGACTGGACGCTCCTCGAGCGAGATCTTGCCTGGGCCTTGGTAAATCAGAGCCTTCATCATAGTCCTCCTACATGTTGGTATCGGCGTCCGAAACGGTCGTTTGTGTTCGGCGACCACACGCTAGAGAATGCAGAACCCGGCATGTTTGGTCGGCCCGGTATGCTCTTCATCGAACGCGCCAGTGATCGAGACGAGCGCATTGAGGACCCCGCGGAGGTTGCTCGCTTCGCCGCCGTTCATCCCTTCTTCCTCCGCGACCGCAAGCTCGGTCGCGTCATAGGCCCAGCGACACAAGATCTCGATCTTTTGCCGCCGCCCGAGACGCGGATCGCCGATGACATCCTCCGGCCGCCCGAATGATGAACGCGGGTCGAGGAGAAACCGGTCGAGATCAAGTGCGGCAAGTACAAGGTTTGACATGGCGGTCTCCGTTGTTGCTTCGATCGGGCACGCGAGAGAGTCGCTGGCTCGTTGATCTCGCTCTGAGGCAACTCCAGCCGTCCATTGGCCCGCTGCCTGTTCAACGGATCGTTGAGTCCTCGAATCAGTGGATGAGAATCTCACGAAGCATGACGGCTTCGTTGTGAAGCTCGTCGCGGGCCGCATAGACGAGCGTGAGGCGCCCCTGTTGTGCCATCGCCCGAAGCTCGTTCACGAGGGCGGTGTTGTGCGACAGCTCAGCTCTATATCGACGGCGGAACTCTTCCCACCGGCTCGGGTCGTGACCGAACCAGCGGCGGAGCTCCGTGCTCGGCGCCACCTCCTTCGCCCAACGGTCGATGGCGGCGTCCGCCTTGCGCACGCCGCGAGGCCAGAGGCGATCTACCAGGACGCGGACACCATCTTCGGGAGACGGCGGCAAGTAGGCCCGCTTGAGATGGATATCCAGCTTAGCTGCTGCATGCGCCATTCTGTCCTCCTGGTCTGGGCACACCCCACTCCTCTCGTCAGCCGCTGTGAGGACTTTCCGCTTCATCCATCGCGGTCAGTGAGATGGCGGTGTGTGCGTAGGCGCCTCCCGCCCGCATCTCGGCAGCAACCCAAATGGCCTCCATCAGCTCCTGACGCGTTGCACCGTGACGGAGTGCCGCTTTCGTGTGTCCGCGGATGCAGTACGGGCATTGCGTGACGTGAGCCACCGCAACAGCGATCAACTGCTTGGTCTTCGCTGGCAGCGCGCCATCGGCGAAGACTTGCTGACTGAACGCCTGGAAGGCCTTCTCCGTGTCAGGAGCGAGAGCGCGCCGCTTCTCGGAGAGCTCGCGCGACGACGGTGGGTATAGAGACTCGGCCATTTGAATGCTCCTTGGTGTTTCGCGACACGAGTAGCGCCACTTATCGATCGCCGGCCGGTACAGCGGCTCGGCACACGGCCGGCAGCGCTGTGGCCGTTGCCAATCAGTGGTAGCCGACGCACATCACATATTCCCGCAGCAGAATCTCCTCATGCTCGACCTCCTCGAGGAGGGCCTCGAGCGCATCGCGGGCGTTGAGCACGCCGAGTGGCCGAACGTCTTGGTCGACGATCGGGACGTTCTTCAGGCGACGCTCCTTCATGACCGACCAGACCTCGCGCAAGGGGTCGCCGGAACGGCAGAGAATAACGGTTCGAGTCATGACGTTTGATGCAGCTGTTATGCAACCGCTTCCGTGACAGTGGCTGATCTGGCGGACAACATCCGTCTTGGTGATGACGCCGACGAGCAGTTCATCAGAATTGCAGACGACGACGAGATCGCTATCGAGGTCGCGCAGAAGGGTCGCTGCGTCGATGAGCGGGGCGTCGTCGCGGATTGTGACGAGGCGGTTGCGCGCAGCAGGCAACATTCGTTCCACGAGCATCAAGTCAACCTCCACGACATGTGAGCACTCAACTCTGGAGCCATTCGCGTCTAGCCTGTTCCGTTCCCCTGCAAATGCGTGACGGTGAGCGCCGTTGTGCCACGTCGCTCTCAGGCGCCAAAAGCGATGCGCATCGTCGCCAAAATGCCGGCGACGGCCAGCGCAAAGCAGCCAAAGCGCACGCACAACAGCGCCGGTATCTTCATTCCGGAGTGGACGTAATCCTCGATCACGACCTGGAGACCCAGTGCCGTGTGATAGAAGAGAGCGATCAAGAGGAGAACCATTAGAATTGTCGCGGTCGGCGTCCTGAGCCAGACGATGAACGTGGCATCGTCATTACCCGCATGCGCTATGAGCGAGGCCGCGAACCATACCGTCAAAGGTACCAGCGCTATGGCTGTGACCCGCTGAAGCCACCAGTGTTCGAGGCCATTCATTGCCGAGCCGAGGCCAAGGGCCTGGCCGAGCGGTGAGCGCATTGGTTCCCTGTTCATCGGCTCTATCCTGCCAACGCTCTAGCGGTGATCCAGGTAATCGCTGTGAGTGCCGTGCTTGCCCCCACCACCGTCCATCCCGATGCGTATATCGCGCCGAGCTCGAACCCGTATCCCGCATCCCAGGCGAGATGACGAATGCCTCCGCAGAGATGCAGGAAAAACGAAAAAGTGCAGACGAACAGGAAGATCTGGTATACCCATGATTGCATAACAACTTGGACCGTTGCGTAGGCATGCGGTCCTTCGGCCGCCGCGACCAGCCACGCCACCAGCACGACGGCGTACAGACTCAAAATGACGCCGGTTATCCGATTTGTAATCGACAAGACCGAGGTGAGTTGCGGTCTGTAGATCTGAATATTGGGCGAAAGCGGCCGGGAGCGCTTTGGTGTTTCGTTGGCCATCTGCAGATGCCTCCTTTTGCGACCATCAGCTCCGCCGCTCGATCAACATTTTTTTGATGTCGGCGATCGCCTTTCCGGGATTCAGCCCCTTTGGACAGGTCCGCGTGCAGTTGAGAATGGTGTGGCATCGATACAGTCGGAACGGGTCTTCGAGGCTGTCGAGGCGCTCGCCTGTCGCCTCGTCGCGGCTGTCGACGAGCCACCGGTTCGCCTGGAGGAGCACGGCGGGCCCGAGGAAACGGTCGCCGTTCCACCAGTGGCTTGGGCAGCCCGAGGTGCAGCAAAAGCATAAAATGCACTCGTACAGGCCATCGAGCTTGCTTCGCTCGTCAGGAGACTGGAGACGTTCTTTCTCCGGTTCGGCTGTCTTCGAGCGAAGCCAGGGCTCGATCAGGCCGTACTGCGCGAAGACGTGTGTAAGGTCCGGGACCAGATCCTTGATGATTCGCATATTCGCCAGCGGATAGATCGTCGCCGGCGTCGCCAGGTCGGAAATGAATGTCGTGCAGGCGAGCCAATTCGTGCCATCGATATTCATCGCGCAAGAGCCGCAGACTCCCTCGCGGCAAGATCGGCGGAACGTGAGCGTCGAATCGATTTTGTTTTTGATCCAAATGAGGGCGTCCAGAAGCATCGGACCGCAATCGTCGAGATCGACCTCGAAGGTATCGAGACGCGGATTGCCCTCCGAGTCCGGATCGTAGCGATAGATGTCCAGCGCCTTCACGCTGGTAGCGCCGGCCGGAGCCGGCCAGGTCCTTCCCCGCTCGATGCGCGACTCCGGCGATACACCAAGATTCCTCGGCACCGGAAACCGCTTCAGCGCAGTAACGCGGGGTACCTCATCTGAGGATCGAATGATCACTGGAGATCTCCTGTACCCGCGCTCCGCACATCGAGGCTGTCAGCCCGGGTCCAATGCCATGTCCCGATCCCTCCGGCTTTTGGTCTCGCTGCCAGCTTTCCGGGCACCGCCGGTCGCGACCTGCATCCGCCGGGATTCTTCCATCCGCCCGTAGGGTGCGCGATACTATCACTCTGATCCTTGATGTGCATCAATGAGCGATGTGATATTTCTTACATACTGCTGCGCTCGAAATGCAACGCGCCCGGCTAAGACGGAGCGGCTGACCGCATGACAGAATTGCAACCGGACCTGAAAACTCTTTCTTTGCTCAAGGCGTTGCCGGCGGCGAGCCGCGCGGAATTACTGCAGAATGCTGTCGTGCATGCAGTGACGCCGGGAACTGTTGTCTTCGAACAGGGGGAGATGCCCACCTTCCAGTACGTCGTCCTGGCCGGTTCCGTGCATCTTTTGGGACGATCGAGCGCAGGACGCGAGGTGTTGATCGAAGTGGTGGAGCCGCCGGCTCTCATCATACCGGCCGCAGTCGCTACCGGATCGCCCTACTTGATGCGGGCCCGCGTCCCCGAGCCGTCACGGCTCCTCCTGATTCACGCGGGCGTGTTCCGCAGCGCCATGCTGCGAGAACCGCTGCTGGCGCAGGAGGTGATCGGCAGCCTCGCGGAGCAGTTCCGACGCCTGGTGCGACAGGTCAAGAACCTGAAGCTCCGCGGCGGCAGCGATCGTGTCGGGTGCTATCTCCTCGCGTTGTCCAGGCGGCAAGGCACGCCGCACCAGGCCATTCTGCCTTACGAGAAGAACCTGATTGCATCGGAACTCGGAATGACACGCGAGAGTTTTTCGCGCGCCCTATCAGCGTTCCAGGTTGAGGGTGTCGACGTCCGGGACGAGACGATCACAATCCGGGACACGGAGCGCCTTGCCGCCGCTTGCGGCCTCGACCCGCTCATCGACGATCCGGAGGGCTTGTCACAGTCACCCGATGCCGCACTAGCGACACAACCCAGGAAAGCACGACCGAGACGATCCTAAGTGAAGGATGGCTTCACGATCGCCTTCGCTAGCCAGGTTTTGAACGACGTTTAGACGACGGCAGCTTTTCCACCTGCAAGGAGGAACGCATGAGCGAAGCAGCAGGATCGGCCAACGGACCGGATCTCAGGCATGGCATTGACGTCGCGGGACTCGACGATGGGGCCATGCTGCGTGGCCATGTCGGTGAAACACCGGCATTGCTCGTGCGGCGCGGCGCCGACGTGCTGGCGATCGGGGCGACGTGCACCCATTACGGTGGGCCATTAGCCGAGGGTCTTGTTGTTGGCGATACCGTCCGCTGCCCTTGGCATCATGCCTGCTTCAGCCTGCGCACCGGTATGGCGTTGCGTCCGCCGGCGCTGAACGATCTGCCTTGCTGGCGTGTTGAGCAGCGCGATGGCATGGCATTCGTGTGCGAGGAACTGCCGAGGCCAGCGCCGCCATCGCGGCCCTCCGCCGGGCTGCCGGCCTCGATCGTCATAGTGGGCGGCGGCGCCGCCGGTCTCGCCGCCGCGGAGGCGCTTCGGGCTGAAGGCTACGCCGGCGCCGTTATATTGATGAGCGCCGATCCGTCACCGCCGTGCGACCGGCCCAACCTGTCGAAGGACTACCTCGCCGGGACCGCTGAAGCAGACTGGATCCCGTTGCGACCGCCAGAGTTTTATCCGAAGCATAACATCGACCTGCAACTTGGCATTCGCGTCACTGCGATCGAACCGGACGCGCATGCGGTATTGTTGGCTGACGGCAGCCGAGTGACCTATGGCGCGCTCCTGCTGGCCACCGGCGCAGAGCCCATCAAGCTTGACATCCCAGGAGCGTCGCTGCCGCACGTTCACGTGCTGCGCACCCTCGCCGACAGCAACGCGTTGATCGCGCGCGCTGGTACCACGCGGCGTTGCGTGGTGGTCGGTGCGAGTTTCATCGGCCTGGAGGTCGCCGCCTCGCTGCGCACCCGAGGGCTGGAGGTGCACGTGGTCGCGCCTGAAGCACGTCCCATGGAGCGCATCATGGGCGCGGCAATCGGCGACATGGTGCGCAGCATCCATGAATCGCACGGGGTCCGCTTCCATCTCGGTACAACGCTCGCGGCCATTGCGCCGGATGCCGTGACGCTTTCAACCGGAGAGCGGCTCCCAGCCGACCTGGTCGTCGTGGGCATCGGCGTGCGGCCGGCGGTTGCACTTGCCACGCAGGCGGGCCTCACTGTCGATCGAGGAGTAGTCGTAGACGAATTCCTTCAGACGAGTGAGGCAGATATTTATGCCGCCGGCGACATTGCGCGCTGGCCCGACAAACTGACCGGACAGCATATCCGCGTTGAGCACTGGGTTGTCGCAGAGCGCCAGGGCCGCGTCGCCGCATCCAACATGCTCGGCGGGCGACAACGCTTCGACGCGGTGCCGTTCTTCTGGAGCCAGCACCATGACACGACCATCGCCTATGTCGGCCACGCCGAGCAGTGGGACCGGCTCGAAATCGAAGGCGACCCGGCCGCACGCGACTGCGCAGTAAGCTTTTGGCGTGATGGCAGGAAGCTGGCCATGGCGACAGTCGGTCGCGACCGAGAGAGCCTACGCGCTGAAGTGGCGTTCGAACAGGAGGTTGGGGCATGATCGCACTTGCCGCACCTTCGAGCCACGTTCGGCTGAAGCGCCTGTACGAACGCTCAAGGTGCGGGGGTAATGTTCGAGCGACTCTCGTGGCGGAGTTGCGCAAAACAGATTCTGACGCCGATTGCCGAAAGACATCGCTCCGAGCAAGAAACCGGAGGCTTCTGATCGAGTTCGAGAGCGAGGACACGAGCACACCGGCTCAAAACGAACTTTGCGGCTGGGGTCACTTCGGGTCACCAGCGGCGGAGCGGTGATCCATGGCGAATGGTTTGGCGCGCCGGCGATCGGAATTCTCATTCACCATCGACGTCCGCCCGCCCTTTCGGCTCGATCTTACCGTTTGGGCCCTTCGCCGACGTTCGGTAAACGAGACCGATCAATGGGACGGGAACGCGTACAGGAGAACAATCCACGTTGGTGAGACTCCCGTGGGACTTGCGGTCACCCAGGTCGGTCGTCCTGAGGCACCCAAGCTGTCCGTTCGTGTATCCGGCGATGCCCGCCACGCGCGCGCCGAAGCAGCGGCGCGTCGCGCATTGGGTCACCTGCTTGGCCTCGATCTCGACCTCACGGCGTTCTATGCCGTCGCTGCAGCCGAGCCGCCGCTGGATGGTCAGCATCCGGTGAGGACCGCGGCACTGATTCGATGAGCCGGCCGTCGAAGACCGCGGCAGGTCAGTCGGGTTTTGGGTATCGAGCCATCAGGCCTGGGTCGGCTTTATAGATCTCGACGAGCTGAGCGAGGTTTTCGACGCCGAGATCGGTGAAGGCCGTTATCGACTCCTCGCCGGTTCCCCAGACAGTGATGCAGCCGTCTTCCGGGTCCATTTCGCTAGAAATTTCCTGCAACCAGTCCTCATTCTCACCGAGCATCTCGGCGACGCGGCTGATCGTAAATACGTGGGTTATCGCCGCCACGGTCAGGCAGCCTGACTGGCCAACGCGCCGAGGGGCCGCCAGTTCCACGGCAGAAGATCATCGAGCTTTTGAACGGGGTGCCCGGCGATGCGGGCCAGAACGTCGGCGAGCCATGCCTGAGGATCGATGTCGTTCATCTTGGCCGTCACGATCAGGCTGTACATGACCGCGGCACGCTGACCCCCGCGATCCGAACCGCAGAACAACCAGGATTTACGACCGAGAGCGATGCCGCGCACGGCCCGTTCGGCGGCGTTGCTTGAAAGGCAGATGCGCCCATCGTCGAGGAACCGGGTGAACGCGGTCCAACGCTTGAGCATGTAATCCATGAGCGGCACGCCTTCCTTGGTGTAGCGTTCGGCCTGGCGGTTGAGCGGCTGATGCTGCCCGAACTTCTCGAACAGGATCATGGCCAGCAGGTTGGGCCCGGCCCAGCCGCGAGGGATCACATGGAACGGCGCCGGCGCCTGGGCGATGGTCTCGCAGTCGCGACAGCTGAATTTCTCGCGTACATGCTGGATCACTTTCCATTGGCGGGGGATCACCTCCAGCGTCTCGGTGACGTCCTCGCCCAGCTTGGACAGGCGCGAGCCGCCGCAGCAGGCGCAGGACGTCGGCCCGGGAACGATCACCCGCTCGCGGGGCAGGTGCTCGGGGAAGGGTTTGCGCGAGGGCCGCTTGCGCGTGAACGCCGCGACGCTGCTGATCCTCGCCGCCGCCATCTCGGCGGCGAGCTCGTCCTCGGTAGCAGAGGCCTCCAGCTCCTCCAATTGTAGCTCAAGCTGATCGAGCAGGCGCGCGGTGCGCTCCGTGCGCGGGCCATAGCGATCACGGTTGAGCTTCTCGATCTGCAACTTCAGATGGGCGATCAGCGCCTCGTCGCCGGAGCGCTGCGCTCGGGCGGCGGCGAGCTCCGCGCGCGCCGCGAGCAGCGCCGCCTTCAGCGTCTCCAGGTCGTCTGGCAGGGCTGCAAGATCAGCGTCCACGCCTTGATGGAATCACAAAACCAGCGACTTCGGACACTCCTTTCTGAGCGCTGCGCCCATTTTTTGCGCCTATCCGGCCACCTGTGGCCGCCACGCATGTTGGGGGTTTCTCCAATCAATGGCCTCCAGCAGATAGCTCATCTGGCCAGCCGTCAGCGCCACCACGCCGTCCACCGTCTGGGGCCAGACAAAGCGCCCGCGGTCTAACCGCTTGGCGTAAAGCGACAGGCCGATCCCGTCATGCCACAACGCCTTGATCAGCGAGCCACTGCGTCCACGAAACACGTAGACGTCGCCGGCA
>Ga0307374_10013232_pt1 | contig 11443 bp, 9 predicted proteins | sample OX3MG_FD_202532 | JGI IMG/M metagenome (GOLD analysis project Ga0307374, IMG submission 202532) | Soil microbial communities from Risofladan, Vaasa, Finland - OX-3 | ecosystem: Environmental > Terrestrial > Soil > Coastal area > Acid sulfate soil | place: Finland: Risofladan, Vaasa | collected... | reverse complement strand
CCGACTCCCCCTACACGAAAAACCGGTTGATGATTCCTTGGACAACGCGGAAGGCACCGTCGGGCGCCCCGGCGTTGGCGGCAAGGCTAGCGAACTCCGAGATCCGACTGAGTTCCCCCCGCACGATGCTGCGCGTGTCGTCATCGGCAACGGATGGAGGTAGGACAAGGAAGTCATGGATCGTGGCAGAGGTCTTGCCAATTGCGTCACACTTGCGCAGGACTCTTCCGCGCCGCTGGACCCACTCCCGCTCGACCGTCGTGCTTGCAACTATGTAGGCCGTTTCGATTTCAGGAATGTTGACGCCCTCATCTAGTACTCGCATGGCTGTCAACACCTGCAACCGACCGATGGCAAATGCCCTCAAAATCTCCGCTGCCAACCGGGGCTGGGCGTTCTCCTCAGCGGTTAGCTGGTGGAAGTAGATGCCGAGACGCGTCAGAATCTGATTGATGCGCTCGAGCTGACGGTGACCCTTTGCGCTCGCGTACACGAGAGCGTGATGAATTTGCCGAGGACCAGTCTCGGAAAGTAGGTATTCGAGCGCGGCCAGCTTGCCCTCGGCCTGCTCTAGAACAGCCCGGCGCTTGATAAGGAGTTGCTGGACCTGATCGTTGAACTCGAAGTTGCCCGCCGAGCCTACCCATCCAGCTCGCCGCAATTTACGTGTCAGCTCGGCATAGGCATGGACCTCATCATGCGTCAGCTCTATTGGGTGAACGAAGTAGTTGTAGGGAACAAGACAGACTCCGATCGCATCCGCCAAGGTGAATTGGAAGACAACAGGACCGAAGTAGGCAAAGAGTGCGTCGGTACCCTCGGAGTCATACTGGCGAATCGGCGTCGCGGACAGACCTAGACGAGCCTCGAAGAAGTAAGGCGGACTATCGATAAACATGTTCCGGCCGAGGTTATGTACCTCGTCGCCAATCAACATGGACGCGCAAATGCAGCGCTGCAGTATTGCCTGAAATTCTTGATCACACAGCATGTCGTGGCTCACAATTAGCGTCTCGACTGGTGACACGCCGTTGTTGAGCCGACGCACAGAGCCTTCTACCTGTGCTAATCGAGAACGTCGACCTGATGAATCGTTGGGGACGACAGGCGAGAGACTGAATAACTGCGCCTCATCACGCCACTGCTCGACCAAAGGCAAGTAGGGGGCGGCAATGACAAGAAGCAACCTGTCCTTCTCAGCATGCAGTCGCTGCGCCGCAATCAGAGCTGTCACCGTCTTGCCGGCCCCCGTCGCTAACTCGAGGACACCGCGACGGCCTGCAGCCTCCCAGGCCTCAACCGCTCGCCCTTCGTGCGCAAAGTCGCCCGAGTAATAGTTCAAACCCCGTGGAATCTCGAATGACTTTCTCGCGGGTATAGAAGGCGCCAAGGAAGAATCGGTGTCGACGATCCCACTAGCTTCGTCATGGCGCCACGCTTCCCAGAATTGGTCTGGCGTCGGAGGGGGCTTACGGAGAAGGCGCAGCAGTTGGCGCTCGACAGCCACTGGCAGATCGACTACCTCCGCGTATGAGCGTTGCCTGTGCCAAAGCGATTCGAACTCATCTACGAGCTCGCTGACGGTGTCCGCCTGATCCTTGTCGCGCCACGACCTCGAGATACTGACTTGCTCCACATTGCGGATGAGACCTGGAGATGTGAGGTTCGATGAGCCATGCAGGACTATGACGTCGTCGCCCTGGTCGAAAATCCAGACCTTGGGATGGAACAATCCGCCCGGTACGAAGCTGACCTTCATCTGGAGGCGCTTTGATGCGATGAGATACGCAAGGCAGTGAAGGGTATGAGCAACCAAAGCACTCTCACTGACTTCCGCCGTCCCGCAAAGTTCAAGCAGCGTTTGTTCAAGCACCTGTATTGGCGTCTTGAGCCCGCGCTTGATAGCCTGCTGGTCGTCGCCGTCAATGTACGGGCTCGCTATCAACTTTACGAACTTGCCTGGTCTGGCAATGTACTGGGCCAACCCTGGCGCCATGTCGCGCAGAGCTCCGCTGTCGAAAAAGCCAGCCATGCAACGGTACGTATCCGCGACTTCCAGGCAAGGGATTAGTGCTTCCTTCACAAAGTCGTGTCGCGGGATGATGTACGAGGGTCGCAGCCAAGTTAGCTCACGGAGAGTCAAGCGGCGTTCGGCTGAGAGCACTGCCGGTATCGTAGACGCGACGCGGCACGTTTCCGTCGGTGATCTTCTGGACGCCCATCTCCCGGCGAATCATCCATTGCCCGGAACCACCTGTGGGGTGACTGTCCGGCGGTTCCGGTGGGTAGGTGTCAGACCATTACCAGGAGAGCTCGCGAATTCCAAGCCGGGCCACGGGAGCCGGCGGGCGGCTCAGGTCGGGATTGGGGTTTGCGCCTTCGCGAGGGCTGCGCGTATCCGTATCACCGCTTTCGAGATATCGTCGTCCAAACCATCAGGGAATGGCACGTCAGTTACGTCCACCTGGCCTGAACCGGTACTCAGAACACCACCTCGTCGCCAGGCGAGACGCAACAGGCGAGAGTGATGCATGAACTTGGCAAAGTTCTCGGTCGGCTCAGTCGCTTCCATGAGGCCAGCCTTGTGAAGCAGCAAGCTCTCAACCGCCTTGCTAATCGAGAGGATCTCTTCTACGACGATCTTTTGGCCCGGATTCGCTTTTGCATCTGGAATGTGCGTTACCAGGCGCCAGCGCGTCTTCCCGTCGTTCTCAAAAGCAGGCAAGCTCTCCCGAAGGCGCTTGCTTGTTGCCCGATACATCTGTAACGGGCCGTACAGCTCATTGATTTGGCGCACCCGCCAATCAACCTCTTGCTGCCGCAAACTGAAATTCTCCGTGATGGCTTCCAACCTAATCTCGTGGGCGCGTTGACGCGTAGCCATTACAAGCTGCGCTACGACCGTGATCATGGCGGCAACAAAGGACACAAGCGCTGCGAAAAGCGCCGCGACGAACGCGGCGCCTGCTGCCACAAAGGCCGCGACGGTGGCACCATTCCAGAACGTTTGGTCGCTCACGGCCTGGGTGCTTACGAGAAGGTGTGCGAATGCAGCGTGGATCATTGACTAAGCGCGTGAATGTTTACCCACAAGCCAGAGGTGGCAACGCCTGGTTCCACCGTTGTGCACAACCGAGCGAACCCGGCTTCTTCTGTTAACCCGGCTATTTCATTCACCGAATACAAATGGAACCAACGGCGCGAGCTTGTTACCTCTTCACGCCATTCGTCCCCTTGTCCGAAACGAACTGTGACAAATAGGCGGCCGCTACGCACAAGAACGCGATGCATCTCCTTAAGCGCCCGCAGGGCATCGGCCATGCCCAGATGCAAAAGGACCGCGCAACACCAAACCCCTCCAAAACTGTGGTCGCCAAACGGTAGGCATCGAATGTCACCCAGCACCAGCGGAGCACGTGTGACCAGTCGCGCGCTTCGCAACAGGCCACGTGACAGGTCCAGACCGACCGGTGAGAATCCGTCTCTCTCGAAGAGCGAACAATCTCGACCGGCACCACATCCTGCGTCCAGAATCGGTAGGTCCTTGCGGAGCGCACTTTGGAAACTCAGTCGTTGGGACTTGAGATCGGCGTCCGCGTACCTGACTGCATACTCTGTGGCCGCGTGATCGTAGGCAGCGATTGTCTCCGCGAGATTCGTTTCCAGGCGCGCTCTAGCCAAGAGTCGATCGGCTGATCCCGGTGGAGTTGCAAGCATCGTCATTGTCAGCTACCGCGTTTTGCATGGGCCGATCGCGCAAGCGTTCAAACAATCGCCGTCCTACTGATGCCCTCACACATGACAGACCAGACAAGGGATCGCATCGTCCTCTTCGTCGAGCGCCTCACTGAGTACCTCTACTAGCGGGCGATTCGGGCGGGCACTCGTCTCTCGGGCTATCTTCTCCTGATGCTTCGCGATGATCTCGTCCTTACGGGCGATCAGCTCTCGCAGGGTCTCCTTACCGGACCAGGTGAACTGTCGGCCCTTCATCGCCGTACCTTCGTAATTCACCTTGTCCTCATATTCGACCGCTTTTTCGAAGAGGTCGGGATGTTCTTCGGAGAGTCGAACCCATTCGTACTTGCGCTGAAAGAAGCAGAAGTAGCATCCAGATCGGGTGCGCCAGCTGTAGTAGTCAGGTAGACCGACCCCAGCGTCAGCGAGAATCCGAAGGACGCCTTCCTTATCGATGCCGTCATCTTTGAAGGGATAGACGGGGTGGATGTTGGGTTTGTGAGAGATGTACCCGTCCCGGTTCTCGTCTGAACGGATTGCCACATAACTATTAGTGACGGCATCCCCAATCCAGGCCTCCAGCGGCTTTATCTTGAGATTCTTCGTGCACCACCGCATTTGCGGCGAGGGCAATGCGCCCTGGAAAACCCACAGCCAATGGTCGAAACCTCTTTCCGGATTGAGGCGCGTGATCGGCTTGCCGAGAACAGCCTCCAGCCTCTTCAAGTACTCGTACGTCTCGGGCAGTTCGGAGCCTGTGTCGCAAAAGAAGTATTCCATTTGCGGTATGCGGTCACGCATGTAGACCGCGAGGGCTGCGCTGTCGCGGCCGCCAGAGATTCCCAGTACATGGCGAATTGCCCCTGTCTGCTCTTGGTCAAGCATTGGACACTTCCGTTCGCCTCAGTGTAGATACCGCGTCAGAAGGCTGGTCCTCCGCCAACAACTGTCCTGCTAGCACGCTGATCAGGGCCGCTCGACCATCGGGACCGATTCTCGCATCAAGCTCCTTGATTGCCAAGGCAGCCACCTCTCCGACAGTAGCCTCAAGACGCTGGTCAATCCAAACTACTCGGCTCACTTCCGAACCGTTTGGGGCAGTGACCGTGACGCGCCTCGCGTCGAAACCCTCACGGTGTTCATCGCGCCGAGTAAAGAGGAGCGCCTCCAGTCGGTCGAAAGATGTGGCTAATGCATGCAGGCGCACGTTGAACTGGTCAACCTCCTCGTCCCGCCACTCCTGTGGTGGGCGGTCACCAATGCTCATAGCCATGGCCTCAAGCCAATCCTCGTCATCGAGGTTCTCGTCACATGCCATAAGCAGAGGTGATTTAATCCTCGGCTCGAGAACGTTGCCAACGAGATAACGAGAGCGTGCCCGAAGGTCCTCACGAAGCCTAAGAGCCGCGGGCACCCGGAACTCACGAGCAAAGGCGTCATACAGTGAGCCGAGAAGATTCGGGTAGGCCGATTCCAACTCGGCAACAGCATTGCGAAGCCCGCTAGCGAATTCTTTCGCCCTCTGCGTTGAGACTGCCGGGCTAGCTACGAAGGGCTTCAGGCCGCAAGCTTTGGGCAGATCCTCGAACAGCAGCCGATCAGGTTCCCTTCCAGTGCGCAACGCCTCGCGAACTGCGATCGCCTCGGCCGATAGTCGTTTTGTTTGATGTGAGTAGGCCGGCAGGCCACGCAGCCGAGTAAGAAGCGGCGACACAACGGACAGGACGGTGGAGTTCCGACGCTTCGATGGTTGTCGCCCTGCCACTCCGAGCGCTTCTCCCACCGCGCGAATGACTTCTCCGCGAGCACCTGCTAACCCGAAGGCCCTTATCGAGAACCTTTCTGGCGTCTTAACGAGACGCTCGACGAAGGCAGCATCGACTACTGGCTGATAGCTGCCGTCCTGATAAATCGCAACTTCATCAGCCCAATAGAGGAGCGCGGCAGTGAAGAACACGGGGATTGGTCCCTCCTTGAGTCCGACCGGTGGGACCTGGAGCGCTGCCCACACCTCGGATACCGCAACATGCCTAGTCCTTGCAGCGCCCATTAGTTTCGCCATTACGGTCCATGCGCCATGCCAGCTGCTTCCTTTCCGAGGAGCTTGGAAATTCCACAAGCCCTCCGGTGCGAGCCGATGCAGCCCAGGCCAAAATAGGACAGCCTCATACATTGCCCGTTCAGGGCCGTACCCCTCGATGCCGAGCCGTTCGGCACTCGGATTGGCAACCATTGCGCTGAGCAGCTCTCGGCGAGCTTTCGCTCCCTGCGAAGTCAACGCTCGCCGAGCGATCATCTCGTTGCGTACCTCCGGGGTCGCTGGGTAGATGCGGTCGCATAGGTCAGATACCAATCTGGTCAGACTTACAACACTGTTGAGTTTTTCGCCCGAGCTGGCCAGTATTCGTTTTGCACGACCGCCGGCGAAGCCGTCCCGAAGTACTGCCATGAGTCGCTGCCGACTTACAGCTTCACGCTCCTGCAACTCCCGTCGGGCAACCCAGTCCGTGGCAAGCGCGTCCGTAGACGACGCAACGTCATGATGAGCCGCAACATCGAGCGCTGCCTCGCGGATGTTATCCGCTGCGGTAGTCGTGACTATTACGACCGGCCTCGCATCGTTGGCTAACGCAGTCGACAGGCTGCCCGCCATTTTGGATCCCAAGTGATAGACCAGAAGTCCATCGGCATCTGCTGGCAGTTCAACCTTATCGGTAAGGTCATCCACGAAACTGACACCGAAATAGCGGAGAACGCCAGTCCTCTGACTGTGCCGAGCTGCCACAACCGGTGGGCTTGGAGAGACTTGCTCCAACAGCGCGGTGACCGACTGCCCGCGCAGCCGCTCACGTGATTCGGCGACCGCGCCTGCGGCGTCGAAGTCTGAGCCCTGCCAAAGTCTATATTCGTCTGCAAAGCTGCGGAAGGTAAGGAGACCGCGCTTCTCCAACTGCTTCACGATCCTGATGGTGTGTACCGTTGCGACTGGCGTGCTTCCGCTCGCCATCGTGAGCGTTATGGCCCCCATTGAGGCACGAAGGGCACCGCCTGTCGAGATGAGATTCAGGATTGCAATAGTGCGAAGGCATCGGAGCTCCTCGTCGGTCAGGCCTTGCGTCTCGCGCAGGCGTCTCTCGATCTCGAGCCATCGCGACCCATCAGTGGATGCCGCGATCATCGACCCCGACGACTCAATGAAATACGCGTACAGGTGTTCGAGGGTTACCACAGGCAGCGCATCGCTCGCAATGGTGCTTTCCAAAAAACCGCTGACGGAACCGGGCTCTTTACCGGCGACGAAGCCGAATAGCGTGCGCGAGTGCTGGGCGTAGCGGGCACACAACACTGGCAGTGCCACTGCAGTTAGTGGGTGAAGGGGATAGCAAGCGGCGACGCGCTGGTATGTTTGGCCGAAGTAGTCGGATAGGCCGAGGTTTCTATATGACTTCCACAGTCCGCGAGCCCAGATGTTGATTCTGTTTTGAAGCGTGGCGGGGACACGCGACTTGTCAAACGCTCCGGCAATGACGTGGATGGCTTGGTCGGGAGAGTCGAGAAACGGAACGTCTTCAAATCGGCCCTGGACTTTGGTCCACTCCCGTCGCTGCTGTTCGGCGAGCGTGCTCGCGTAATCAGAGAACGCCAAATGCTGGAGTGTGAATAGGAAGACCGGCAGGCCGGCCAACCCAGACACGCTCTCAGCGATTGCCTGCAGTACAAACAGATCAGCTTCCGCCCCCCCGTCACCAAACGCTTCGAGGTTCTTGCCAAATTCATCGATGATCAAAAGTACTGGGGCATGCTCGCTAAGCTCTCGTAGAGCTCCGATTAGATGCGTGGCTCGAGGATTGTCGGACTTAATGGCTAGACTGGTCGCGACCGACCGTGGCATTCCCTTCGGCCAGTACCGGCGTGCACCGGTGCGTAGAGCGCGCATTATGCTCGCTGCTGCTGGCTCCCTCTGAGCTGTGGCCACTGCGCGTATGAACCCAGCCTTGCCGAGTCGCAACTGCGCCCGACCCTTCGCCAGCATCAGCATCAACTCCGCGTCAATGTCGCCAAGGGTGCGTTCGGCTGCTCCTCGAACCTCACTCTTCTCGCCGGCAGCGAGCGCCTCCAAGAAGAGCGCGAATGAGGATTTGCCGGAGCCATAAGGGCCAGTAATCGACCAGGCCCGCGGCCGACCAGGCTCAATCATTGCGAGCGCCCAGCGGCGCACCATCTCGACCGCCCTTGAGGTGGGAATGTAATGAGCCGCGGCATCTCCATCGGAATCTCGTTCGAGATTCACCGACCGCTGGAATTGCGAACGAATCCCAATGAAGTCCGCGAGCGTTGTCTCCGTCTCCCTGCGCCTCACGATTTGATCTGCGCTTCTGCTTTCCGGACCATCCGCTGGAGTTGCCGCCGAATCGTCGGGTTCTTGTCTGTTTTAAAGAGAACGCCCAATTCAGCCGTCAAGCTTGCAGCTGATCGACGCCTGGGCTTCGGGGCTTGATCTCCACCCTTGAGAACTGCTTTTTTCGGGCCGGGAAACTGGTAAACCGATCCGGTCTCTCGCTTGTAGTACTCGCGAAGCACGGCAAGTGCGAGATCTGCATCCGCATGAGGGCCGACCAACACTTGCTTCACCCCAGCGGGTTCGGCCAAACGGACTCGCCCGTCCTTGTTAGCGAATCGCGTCAAGGACTCAAAAATGGCGCCTTCTGTCAACTTGAATACCTTGCCCGGCGATCCAACATCGTGTGCCAAGCGGGCGACTGTGATGGTGGAAGCGGACTCAGTGCGAGCCATGAAGTCCAGCGCAGCGTAGGCAAGAATCGGATCGGGAAGTCCGGGTTTAGGACCGATTGCAAAGCGATAGGTTCGCGCTTCGCCCGGCACCGGTTCAATCAGTCCCAGTTCTCGGAATGGGCAGTCAATCGCATCGTCGCTCGCCTGATCTGCCTTCCGGGTCGAATACATTCGAACTAAACAGTCAACATCCTTCTTGATTGATGACTCGAGTACGTCTGTCCACCCCGACGTCAGCTCGATCGAACCCAGGATGTACCGAGTAAGCGCGGGTTCGGTGAAGTGGACAGCGTTGAAGCTGTTAAACGCGAGCCACCAAACGGGCGCCCTGGTCTTAGGTGCGAGAAGCCACCACTGGAGTACCCAAAAGGTGCCCGGTGCCTCAACGTATGGATCCCAGCCCTTTTCAGAGAACATCGCTCGCCCCAGGCTCGATGGCACGATCCAAGGTAGCCGCGGGCGAGTCGGATTGGGGGCGTCCTCGACGAGTTTGAACGCCTGGCCCCAATAGCGGATGGCCTCGACCATATTCTTGCCAACGCCTAGCTCAACCGTGGCATCAGGCTTGGCGAACAGTTCAGGGTCTTTCGCTGCGCCCGCCACGGCTTTCCTGAGCCAGCCGTAGCGAGGATGAAAAGTCTCGTGGCGAGCAAATGTCGCGATATTGTCCGACATCAGCTGTGCAGCATTCACTGAGCCAGTACTCCAGCCATCGCACGAAGCTTCCGAACAGCAACGGTTACTCGATCGGCGGCGAATGCGATTTCGTCTGATGTGTTGAAACGCCCAATTCCAAATCGAATGCACTGCGACGCCTCGTCGTACGGCTTCCCCATGGCAAGCAAGACATATGACGGCTCCGGGCTGGCGGATGTGCAGGCGCTTCCGGAGGACATGGCCACCTCCGGAACCATCAGCATTAGCGAGTCTGCATCAGCTCCCTTGAAGCAGAGGTTGAGGTTGCCAGGGAGACGCATTTCAGGATGACCGTTCAGCTCCACATCGTCTAGTTGCTCCAGAAGCAGCTTCATGAGCATCTGCCGAAGGCCCAAAGTTCGCTCCATCTCACTCAGCATGCTCTCGCCAGCGATCTCGCAGGCCTTGCCGAGCCCGACGCACCCAGGGACGTTCAGAGTGCCGCTTCGAAGTCCCCGCTCGTGGCCGCCACCGTCGATGATCGGTTGAATCGGGACAGGCGGGCGGCGACGAACATAGAGCGCTCCGATGCCTTTAGGGCCATACAGCTTGTGCCCAGAAATCGACAAGAGGTCGATATTCATCTCGTCTACATCAATCCGCAGCTTGCCAACCATTTGGGCGGCGTCGGAATGGAAAGGAACGTCATGCGATCGGGCGATTCTTCCGATTTCAACCAATGGCGCCACGGTGCCGACTTCGTTGTTGGCGCTCATCACTGAAACCAACAGAGTGTCAGCACGGATCATTTTTTCGAGAGCCGATATCTCAGGTTGCCCAAAGGCGTCGACTGGTAGGAAGTCGATTTGGTAGCCTGCCCGCCCTAACCGGGCAAGGCAGTCCAGGACAGCATGGTGCTCGGTTGGGCTGCTAATGATGTGACGCTTATCAGGCTGCGCTTCGGCGACGCCCTTGATCGCTAAGTTGTCGCTTTCGGTCGCGCCACTGGTAAAGACGATGTCTTGGGCCGATCCCCCGATCAGCGCCGCGACTTGTGAACGTGCGTCTTCGACCGCCTCAAAAGCTGCTCGCCCGAAAGCATGTTGCCCGCTGGCTGCATTCCCGAAAACCTGGCTGAAAGTTGGCAGCATGGCCTCAATGACCCGCGGATCAGCTGGAGTAGTTGCGTGGTTGTCTAAATAGACGACGTGATTCAACGAACCTCCCTCACCTGAGGGAGAAAGCGATTGCGATCCGCCTCTACGAGGTCCCCCACCTTGCAATCGAGGCCGGCCGCGAGCTTGGCCAGCGTGCTTGCCTTAGGGTCTGGTGTCCGACCTTCTTCTAGCTTCGCGACAGTCACAGTAGCCAAGCCAGCACGGCGGGCGAGACCCTCCTGGCTCAGGCCCCGGGCTCGCCGCCGTTCAACCAGAGATCGTGCCGAAAACAATTAAAATAACCTCATTCCGAACAGACGTTCGCCAATATAGCGATATTAGTATCGCGCGTCAACATAGCTCATGAATGAGCCCGAACCGCGAGCGCCTCTGCTGGCCCCGCTCTTGTTGCTGCTACGATTCGAACGCATGTTCGACCGTGCAGCCGCCTTAGCTCGGATCGACGCGAGCACATGTGCGTGCACAGGCTGCTCGGGAGAGTTGACCGATTCCGCGCGGAGTCGCGGCGGGTGGCGTTTCTGTCGGATTTGTCACTGCGCTTGGAAAATATCGACTATCGACCGACAGGACTACGCCACGGCAATCCACGCACCGATCCATACTCTCGCGCAGACAGGTCTGCGCCCGACCGAAGGCTCGTAGACCCAAAAGTCCTGGTGCCGCCGTATTCAATTGTCAAGGTGCTCTCCCTGCCTGTTCGGGCCGAGATGAGTCAAACGTCCAAGGCGTGGTCCTTCTGAAGCTCGGCGGCTCTGGCATGCTGGCCTGTCTCTAGGTATGCCGCGCGTAGCTTTCGCGCTAGGTCCTCCCGGTCGGGCTGCCGCTCTAGGGCCCGTTCGAGGAGGGGGATCGCTCGGCTGGGCTCCTGGCGCGCCATGTGGTTCGCCGCAAGGGCGCCCATCAGATCGACCCGAGCGGTCTCGGCGCGCTGCCGAAGCTGGCGCACGAGATCGCCGGCCGCGCCGCGGGCGCCGTTCACCTCCTTCTCCAGTTGCTCCCATCCCGGTAGGAATTCGCCTGCCGACTCGTCGAGGAGGTCCGTCGCAGCGTCGACGAGGTCCGCCGACATCAGACCCTCCTTGGCGACGCACTCCGCC
>Ga0307374_10013230_pt1 | contig 11444 bp, 10 predicted proteins | sample OX3MG_FD_202532 | JGI IMG/M metagenome (GOLD analysis project Ga0307374, IMG submission 202532) | Soil microbial communities from Risofladan, Vaasa, Finland - OX-3 | ecosystem: Environmental > Terrestrial > Soil > Coastal area > Acid sulfate soil | place: Finland: Risofladan, Vaasa | collected... | reverse complement strand
ACTGCCCAGGGCACGTTGCTCGGTCAGTGCGCAGATGATGTATGAGCTGGCCGCCGCCACGACGGGGAGCCGGAACGGTCCGATCTCGCGTACCGAATGGCCGGACATCGAGATGATGACGCCCTGGCCATCGCGTTCAATGTCGCTCACCGGCTTGACGAAGCGTCGCACCACGTCGCGGTCGGAGCGCGCCAGCATGCAGACGCTGAATGCGCCCCCCCGGGCCACCAACCCCGCGGTGACCGAGCCCTCCTCGAGGGCAACAGCGACCAGTTTCGGCTCTATGCACACCTGCACCACCAAGTTGGCCGTCATAAGATTGGCCGCGTCCTCATGGCGGCTCCCGACGAGGTAGAGGCCGGTCGGGAGCGCCCACAGCACGCGTCGGCGCTGGCGATCGAACTCGTCGGGCCCGCTCATCCGAAGACCGAGCCCGCGCTGTTGTCTGTCGTCGTCGTGGTGGCCACCACCTGCCCGTCGATCGACTCAATGCGCGCCCGTACCTGCGAGAAGAGCACCTCGGCCTGGCTCATGGCCCGCTGGGCCTCGGCCAGGAGCTTCTTGTCGGTCGCCCCGGCGCGGTAGCACTCGGTGCCCGCTGTCCCCTCCAGCCCGTAGGCCTTCGAAAGGAGAGTGGTCACCCGCGGGTCGGGTGACGGCAGCTCACCGTTGGCCACCTGGGCGTCATATTCGAGTGTGCCACAGGCGGCGTGGACGGCCCCGGTCCCGTTGGGCACATCCCGGGCCACCCGAAGGTTGTCGGCCACCAGGTTCCCCATGTCGCCGCCGAGCCCCGTCCCGCTCACCCACACCGAGATCCGGTGCGCCGGCGTGCCGCGTTGGTCCGCACCGGCACACGACGTCAGTCCCAACCCCAGGAGCACGACGCATGCGGCCGATCCGGTGCGGCGGCCGGTACCGCCCGCGGACTTCACACGGCGCGAAGAACGTGAATGTCGCGGCGACCCTTGCGCAGGACGACGTAGCGGTCGTGCAGAAGGTCGTCCGGTCCGAGCATCCGGGATGTCTCGGTCTGCCTGTGGTTGTTGACGTAGGCGCCACCCTGGTCAATGGCACGACGAGCCTCTCCCTTGGACTTGGCCAATCCTGTCCGCTCGAGCACGTCGACCAGGGCCAATCCCTTGAGCACCTCGACCCGGGAGACCTCGGTGGTCGGGGCATCCCCCGTGACGGCCAGCAGCAGCTCCTCGCTGAGACCGGCGATCTCCTCACCGAAGAGGGCGGCCGAGGCCTCCTCGCATCGGGTCACTTCGCTCTCGCCGTGCACCAGGCCCACCACCGAGCGGGCCAGGGCCCGCTGCGCCGACCGCAGCTCAGGGTGCGCCGCCGTTTCCTTGTCGAGGTCCTCAATCTCGGCGTGCTCCAAGAAGGTGAAATAACGCAGGTAGTCCCCGACGACCGAATCGGCCGAGTTGAGGAAGAACTGGTACATGGCAAACGGGCTGGTGCGCCCGGGGTCGAGCCACACGGTCCCCGTCTCGGTCTTGCCGTACTTCGTCCCATCGGGCTTGAGCACCAGTGGCGTCGTCAGCCCCCAGACCTCGTCGTGGCACACCTTGCGGATCAGCTCGACACCGAGGGTGATGTTGCCCCACTGGTCGCTCCCACCGATCTGGAGATCGCAACCGTGGTCGACATGGAGGCGCAGGAAGTCGTAGGCCTGCAGGAGCATGTAACTGAACTCGGTGTAGGAGATCCCCTGGTCCGGTCGCTCGAAGCGATTCTTCACCGCCTCCTTGGCCACCATCTGGTTGACCGTGAAGTGCTTGCCCACATCACGCAGGAACTCCAGGGTCGGCAGAGAGCCCAACCAGACGCTGTTGTCGAGGAGGAGGGCGTCGGAGAGGTCGAGGATCTGGCCCAGCTGGGGCCGGATCCCCGTGAGGTAGCCGTCAAGCACCTCCCTGGTCAGCAGGGCCCGCTCGTCCTGCTTGCCTCCCGGATCGCCGATCATCCCGGTCCCGCCCCCGGCCAACGAGATGGGGCGGTGCCCGGCCAACTGGAAACGCCTGAGCGTGCACATCTGGAGGAGGCTCCCCACGTGGAGGCTGTCGGCCGTGGGGTCGAAGCCGGCGTAAAGGGTGAGGCCCCCGTCGTCGAGGCGGGGCAAGAGCGCGGGGTCGGTCACCTGGTGGATCAGGCCACGGAAGGCGAGGTCCTCCGTCAGCGTGGGCATGATCCCACCTTGCCATACCCGGGTAGGTTGACTGCCGCATGGATCCGCCACTGCCCATTGAGGGGATCCTGCCGCCGGACCTGCAGGGGACGCTGCTGCGGATCGGTCCCGGTGAGGGCGGGGCGGGCGCCCTCAATGCGGTGGAGTTGCGGGACGGGACGGCGGTGTCGCTAGTGACCTGCGATTCCGCGGCCGACGCCAACGTCTTCTGGCACGCCGGCTCGGTGTTGGCCCTGGCCGAAGTCGGGTTGCCCCTGCAGTACTCACGGCAACTGGTGGAGGAGGAATTCGGTGGCGGTCTCACGGTGCCGATCGCCTCGCACGTCCACCGCGATGCGGCGACGGGGCACCGGGTCCTCTTCGGTGTGGAGGAAGGCGCCGAGACCAATCGACTCCGCCTGGGCGAGTGGGATGCCCAGGGAGCGCTGGCCTCTTTCCAGGCGGTGACCCTGGAGCGGGCGACCTGGCAGCACGACCTGGCGGTGACGGCCCGGCATATCGTCTTCGTGGAGTCGCCCACCGAGCCCCTGCCGGGTGACGATGCGGTCCCCTTCCGCTGGACGCCGGGGGCCGAATGCTGGGCGGGGGTGGTGCCGCGGGGGGGTGAAGGGACGACGGTGCGGTGGTTCCGTCTCGAACCCTGTCTGGTCACCCATGTTCTCGGCGCCTCTGACGATGGTGACGACGGGGACATCGTTCTCTACGTCTGTGCCTACCAGGTGCCCGAGAAGGGACAACCGGTCGATCTCACGTCGTCGATCGTGGGTCCCGATGGGATCGGGATGACCCTTATCGGTGGCGGCTTGCCGGTCCTCGAGCGCTGGAGGATCTCCGGCGGGCGGTTGGAGCGGACGCAGGTGGATGAGCGGTTCGTCGAGTATCCACGAGTGGACCCGCACTGTGAGGGGCTGCCGTTCCGGTACGGCTACTGCGTCGAGTTGGACCGTGGCCCGCTCGACCAGCAGGGGATCGATCACCTGGGGTTGCTTCGTTTCGACGTGCAGCGGGACGAAGTGACGAGCTGGAACCCGGGCCAGTACCGGACCGCCAGTGAGCCGTTGTTCGTGCGGGCCGTCGATGGGCGCAGCGATGACGAGGGGTGGCTGCTCACGGTGGTCGACGATGCCACCAGGGGAGCCAGCGACATCTACGTGCTCGACGCCTCGTCTTTCGGGCGCCGCGGCCCCCAGGCGGTCATCCACCTGCCCAATGCCGTGCCGTTTCGCAGCCACGGGGAGTGGGTCGGAGCGGACCGGTATCGCTGAGCCCCCGGAAATCGGCGACGAGGAGCCCCCGGGCCGACCGTTCCCTCGTGCATGGTCACCACGACGCTCCGAGACGGTCCCCGGCCCGGCACCGTGTCGCGCCGGACCGAAGTGCTCGTCGCCAGCGTGGCCCAGCATCACAAGGCCGTGGCGAACCATCAGCGACAGCTCCTCCTCGCCGTGGCCGAGCTCGATCGCCGCAAGGCGTGGCGGGTCGACGGCGCCACCTCCATGGTGGCCTGGCTGGTGCAGCGCTGCGGGGTCACGGCCACGACCGCCCGTGAATGGGTCACCGTGGCGGCGAAACTGGGCTCCCTCCCTCAGATCTCGGACGCCTTGGCTCAGGGCCACCTCTCCTTCGACCAGGTCAAACCACTGGTGGAGGTGGCCAAGCCCGAGACCGACACCGCCCTGGCCGAGAAGGCCACCCACTGGTCGGCAAAGCAGGTCCGGGAGCTGGCCATCGCCGTGCGGAACCAGAGCGACGAGCAGGCAGCCGGCTCCTATCAACGGCGCTTCCTGCGGTTCAACGATCGCCGCCGCACGTTCTCGGGTGTCCTCCCCGACGAGCACTACGCCATCGTGAAGGGCTCGCTGGTGGCCCGGGCCACGCGCCGACTCCGGGACCGGACTCCCTTCGACCAGAGGATGGCCGACGCCCTGGTCGAGGTCTGCAAGGGCGATGCTGCCGGTGAGAGTGGAGTTGGTGCTGGCGGTAATGGGCGAGCCGGTGGCCGAGGCCGCAATCGACCCACCGTCGTCGTCCACGCCGCCATGAGCTACCTGGCCGGAGGGGTCGGCGGTGCCGAACTCGACGTCCTCGGTCCCCTCTCCCACGAAGTCGCCCGCCGCCTGGCCTGTGACGCCAAGGTGATCGTCTCGGCGGACAACAACCAAGGTCAGAGCCTGAATCAGGGGCGGGCCCGCCGGGACCCGACGGACGCTCAGCGCTTGGAGATCCGGCGTCGGGACAAAGGTTGTCGGTTCCCAGGCTGCACGCACACCGAGTTCACCGACGTGCACCACGTGCTGCACTGGATCAACGGCGGGGCCACCGACCTTTGCAATCTGGTCGAGCTCTGCGACCAGCATCACCGCTCGGTACACGAGATGGGTTGGAAAATGTCCGGTGATGCCAACATCGAGTTGTCATTCCGCAGCCCGACCGGTCGACTGATTTCCTCAACGCCGTCGCCGGCCTTCACCTCAGCGCGAGACGGACCGCCTGGTTGATCTTGTCGTGCAGGGCGACATTCTCGGCCCGCCCGGGCACCCTTACCCGAATGAGCGCGGGGGCTTCCTGATGGAACGCCCGTTCCAGCTCGTCCACCGAGTCCACTTCGTAGACGTCGAGCCCGAAACCGCGACCGACGTTGCCCAGGTCCGTGGTGGGTGGGGTCCCGAAGAGTTGTTCAAAGGTGCCGTGCGGCAAGGTCTCGGCTTGGGGAAGGAAGGAGAAGATCCCTCCTCCTCCGTTGTCCACAACGACGAAGGTGCAGGGGACATCGGGCAGGTTGACGAGCCCTGACACGTCGTGCAGAAAGGCGAGGTCCCCCATGAGGGCGAACGTGCGGTGGCCAGCCGCAGCTACCCCCAGAGCGGTCGAAACCACTCCGTCAATTCCATTGGCGCCCCGGTTGGACAGCACCGGCGGTGGCGCGGGAAGCGCCGGGGCGAACCACTCCAGATCACGCATCGGCATGGAGGCCGCCACCATGATGGTGGCATCGGTGAGGCTCGCATGCCGGGCCACCATGCGAGCCACCAGGGGCTCACTGACTTCGTTGCCGAGTACTTCGGCGATCGCCAATTGAGCCCTCTGTTCGCGGATGCTCCAATCGGAGAGCCATTGCTCGTCGCCCGGAGTGGCGTCGGTGAAGGCAGCGGCAACCCAGGCGTCGGCATCGACGTGATGGAATTCGCTCACGGCATGCGTCGGATCGGTCCACTCCCACCAGGGATCCACGGAGATGATCCTGGCCCCACTGGCTGCGGCCGCGGACACGTAGGCGCCGAGCGCTTTCGAAAGCCAGGGCGCACCCAGCATGACGATGCACTCAGGGAGCGGGGGTCCGGTACGCACAATGGCGTCGGCAGCAGCGATCGTGCCATCAAACCGGCAACCCGAGCGGGGATCGGCCAGCAATGGCCATCGGAGCTGTTCTCCCAGTGACCGCACCTCTGCGGGGTCCTGCGTCGCAACAGCGCCGGCGATGATCAGACCACGGCCGCTCAGGGGTTGGTCCAGCGATGGGGGAGCCGAGACGATCGTGGAACTGCGGGGTCCCGCTCCATCAGGGAGTGCTCCTGGCTTGCCGACCAGTGGTTCCCGGAAGGCCAGGTTCAGGTGCACCGGTCCCGGTCCGTGCGGTCCGTTCCGGGCTTCAGCGAAGGCCCGGGCGGCCAACGGCCTCCACGTGGCCTCCTGCCCAGAGACAGGAACTCCCGGCGCGCAGGCCCACCTGGTGGCCGTGGTGAACAAGCCGTCCTGATCAATGGTCTGTGGAGCACCGACGTGGTGCAGTTCGGGCGGGCGGTCGGCCGTGCACAAGATGAGGGCGACCCGGGCATGGTGGGCTTCGAGCACGGCCGGGTGAAGCTCAGCGGCGGCGGTACCGCTGGTGGTGCAGATGACAGTGGGCCGACCACTGGCCATGGCGAGTCCGAGGCCGTAAAAGGCAGCGCTCCGTTCATCGAGCCGGATGTGCACTCGGAGTCGCTCCGCCAGAGCCAAGGCGATGGGAGTTGACCGTGAACCCGGGCAGATGACGGCATCTGTGACCCCAGAAAGTACCCACTCGTCAACCAAGGTGGCACTGAAGGTCGCCTGTACGCTCATTGGGCGTGCCACTCCATGTTGAAACGCGCGGGTCCGGTCCGCCATTGGTGCTCCTGCACGGTTTCACTCAAACCGGTCGTTTGTGGGGACCCTTCGGGGACAAGCTGAGCACTACCCGCACGATCATCGGCGTGGATCTTCCCGGCCATGCAGGATCCGATTCCGTGCGCGCCGACCTTGCCACTACGGCCCACCTGGTGCGCGAAGCGATCGAGGCGACCATTGGGTCGGCCCCATGTGACCTGCTCGGCTACTCGCTCGGGGCCCGGGTCGCTCTGCACGTTGCTACCGGGACCGAACTCGCCTTGAACACATTGATCGTCATTGGTGCCACAGGGGGCATGGAAGATCCCGAACAGCGCAGCCATCGGCGTCAAGCCGACGAGGCTATTGCCGACGATCTGGAGGCTTCGGGACGGGTCGACTCGTTCATCGACGGCTGGTTGGCCAGCCCGATGTTCGCCCGACTCTCGGATGCGGCGGACAGCGGTGAGCGCAAGCGCAACAGCGCGGCAGGCTTGGCGTCGAGCTTGCGCATGGCCGGCCTTGGCGCTCAGGAACCCTTGTGGAATCGCCTGACCACGCTGTCGGTCCCCATGCTTTCCTTGGCCGGTACCGATGACACGCGGTTCAGTGCTCACGCTCTTCGTCTGGCTCGCCTGGCACCTCACGGTGTGGCCTCCCTCGTACCCGGTGGTGGGCATGCAGTGCATCTCGCCCAGCCTGATCACGTCTGGCGTCTGATCCGTCATTGGCTCGGTGCCGCGTGAGCACGGCTCACGCGAGGAGTCCGACGGTGAGAAGGAGGCCAACGGCGACTTGAAGACGGGCGGTGTCAGCCAACATGGAGAGAAGTGGGCGACCCGTTTTGTCGCTCAGAGCGAGGCGCACCGGCGGGAATGCCAATGGCATGGCGAGGAGGGCCACCAACGACCACCTGCGGTAGTGCCAGAGGACTCCGATTGAGAGGGCAACTCCCATGAGTGTGAAGCCATAGAGCAGACCTGCATATTGGCGCCCCACGCGCACGGCCAGGGTCTTCTTCCCTGCCACCTTGTCGGTCACCATGTCGCGCAGGTTGTTCGCCTGCAGGAGCGCGGCTGACAAGAGACCGACCGGTACGCCTGCCCACAGTGCCATCCCCCAGGCGTAACTGTGGGTGAAGGAGTGGTGATCGAGCGAAATCACCAGCGGGGCATGCTGCACATAGGCCGAACCTGCGGTCGCCACCAGTCCGAAGAACACGAAGACGAACACCTCACCCAGCCCGAGGTAACCATAGGGATGTGGACCTCCGGTGTAGGCCCACCCTGATATCCCGCAAAGGAAGCCTATGGGGATGAACCACCACGTCACGTTGGCAGCCAAGATCAGGCCAGCCACTCCGGCCACGCCGAATGCGAGAAGCGCAGCACGCTTCACGGCTCGCGCCGTTGCGAGTCCCCCGGCGACGAGGCGCACCGGTCCTACGCGCTTCTCGTCCGTACCCCGGACACCGTCGGCGTAGTCGTTGACATAGTTGGTCCCGATTTGAATGCCGAGTGCCACGACAAGGGCCAGCCCAGCGTTGAGCACCGAAAGGTGGCGGACATAGCCGGTGCAGACTTCGACGTGGCAGGTACGCGTGATCTGGGGCGTCATGACGGTGAATTGTCCGCTCGACAAATAGCCGGCAGCGGTGCCAACCGCGACCGGGACAACTGCCGCAGGGAAGGTGCGCGGGCGCGCGCCCGCCACCCACATCTTCAACGGCGTGCTCACGGGCGGTGAGGAAAGCGGGAGAAATCAGGAGGACGGTGCTCAACGAATGCATTACGCCCTTCCTGTCCTTCCTCGGTCATGTAGAAGAGCATGGTGGCGTCCCCGGCCAGCTGCTGGACGCCGGCCAGTCCGTCGTCGGCCGCATTCATGCCGGCCTTGATCATGCGCAGAGCAATCGGCGAGAGGCTGAGGATCTGCCGGCACCAGGCCACCGTCTCGCGCTCGAGGTCCTCCAAAGGAACCACCGTGTTCACCAGTCCCCAGTCCAACGCCTGGGCCGCGTCGTACTGGCGGCAGAGGAACCACACTTCCTTGGCCCGTTTGAGTCCGATGGTGCGGGCCAATATGGACGACCCGTAACCTCCGTCGAAACTCCCCACCTTGGGACCGGTCTGCCCAAATCGGGCATTGTCCGCCGCGATCGAAAGATCGCAGACCAGATGCAGGATGTGTCCACCCCCGATGGCGTATCCGGCAATCATGGCAATGATGGGCTTGGGGATGCGGCGCATCAGAATCTGCAGATCGAGGACGTTGAGGCGACCGATGCCCCGCTCGGCCACGGCGTCGTCGCCGATGTAGCCGTCGTCACCGCGTATCTTCTGATCCCCTCCTGAACAGAAGGCGTCCGGGCCCTCTCCGCACAGGATGATCACCCCGACATCAGGGTCGTCGCGAGCCATGGTGAACCCGTCGGTGAGTTCGAAGAGTGTCCGGGGACGGAAGGCGTTCCGCCGTTCGGGGCGGCAGATGGTCAGTTTGGCGATCCCCTCGCCCACCTCATAGCGGATATCGGTAAAGGAGCCACGCTGCTCCCAATCTGGTGCCGGGAGTGAGCGCAGATCGTCCAGGGGATCTTTGGGACTTCCGGTGACCACGGTGTGCACGGCGTCCTACGCTACCGGTCGGTGCCTGAGCTCGTCGCAATCGACATCCCGGGGGGGGCGGGCTTCGTCGATGCCCTCCGGGCCATATGGGACACCGGCGACGCTGCCACTCCTCTGGACCCCCGGCTTCCCGAGGTGGCGCGGCGGGCCATGGTCGACGCCATCAGGCCCACACGGGTGGTCGCATCGGACGGGGAGCTGCATTCATTGCCCGACGGTCTTCCGGTCGAAGTCGGAGACGCACTCGTCTTGGCTACCAGTGGTGCCTCGGGGCAACCCAAGGGAGTCGTCCTCACCCACGAAGCCCTTCTGGCATCGGCCCGGGCAACTTCAACGAGACTGGGAGTCGACCCCGGCCGTCATTCCTGGCTGGCCTGTCTTCCCCTGGCGCACATAGGTGGGCTCTCGGTGGTCACCCGAGCGCTCCTGACCGACACACCGCTGATCGTCCTCCCGGGCTTTGATGCGGACAGCGTCGAGCAGACCGGCCGTTCCGGGAGGGCCACTCATGTCTCGGTGGTCGCCACGGCCCTCCAGCGACTGGATCCTTCGGTCTTCACCAGGGTGCTCGTTGGTGGGAGCAGACCACCGGACACGGTGGCCCCGAATGTGGTCGTCACTTATGGGATGACCGAGACTGGGTCTGGGGTGCTCTATGACGGTTTCCCACTCGACGATGTCGAAGTGGCCCTCGCTGGCTCCGATCCCGGATCCGGAGGCGAAATCCTTCTCCGGGCTCCCATGCTGATGCGGTGCTATCGAGGCGGTGACACCGGTCGGGTCGTTGGCCCCGACGGAACGGCCACATGGTTCGCCACAGGTGACGGCGGATCCTTCGGGGCCGACGGGGAGCTTCAGGTCTCAGGCCGAATGAGCGACGTGATCAACACCGGCGCAGAAAAGGTGTGGCCCGAGGCAGTCGAGCGCGTCCTGCTCACCCATCCTGGCGTGGCGGATGCGGCGGTGTGGAGGCGTCCCGATCCCGAGTGGGGTGAACGGGTCGTAGCCTGGGTTGTGCCGGCAGACATCACACCCAGCCTTCAGGAACTCAGGGACTTGGTGGCCAATGCGGTTGCCCCGTGGGCGGCGCCCAAGGAATTGGTGCTGGTCGACCAGGTACCCCGGACACTGTCGGGCAAGGTGCGACGACACGAGCTTCCCCCCGCCTAAGCCCGACGTTCCCCCGACTTAGACCGCCCGACCTTCGGCCAGGTCCTCAAGGATCGTGCGCAGCTGGCGGCCCAACTCACGGGGGTTCCCCGTCAACGCAGCCAATTCCTCCCCTTCGGCATCGAGGGCATCGCCTGGTTGGAAGAAGGAGACGCGAAGGCTTCGGCCGGCGGGCACGGCCATCACCACCCACGGCTCTCCGATCCGGCCCGACTCCCGGGTCGCCATGACCGATGCCGGCACATCAACCGCAGACACGCTCCAAGAGTGCGTGCCCGCCGCCTGGGCGACTCGAGCCAACTCGGTTCTGGATCCGCTCACTGTGTGGATGCCTCCGTCATACCCTCACCGTAGGCCTTGGAAGTGCCAGGAGCTCGACTCACCGTTTGACCTCACTCGGTACCAGCACCGAAAGACGTGCGCCCCGTGCCCACCAAGTCGAGGGGTGATCGACCAGATGCCAACGCTGGGGGCCCTCACCGGCAACGAGAGGTGGCGCCGGTGGCGGAGGATCGCTCCCCCGCCACCGGCACAGTCAATCGATGTGTCCAATGCCTCCTGCTATGCCGTCTTTGACAGGCTCTTCGGCGGTGCCGAGATCTTCCCGGTGTACTTCTTGACCGGGCCCGATCCCACATTTGTCACCTCCACCGGGCTGACTGCGGTACCACCGATCCAGCTACCCGAGGGCGTCACCGCCGGCGGGGCAGTGCTACTGAGCTTGATGACCTCGGCACCCTGGAACCCGTAGTGCACACTGCTCGAATACGAGAGCGGCACGAGTCCCGGGGTGACGAATGACTTCCCGGACTTAGCGATGGCGGCCAGCAAGCCGGCCCGGGTGAGGTTCTTCCCGGCGGCCTGCAATGCCTGCACGAAGGTGTACGCCAGCGCGATCCCGTACTGGGTGTTGCCATCGAGGCCAGCCTTCGCATAGAGGCTCGGCGCATATTTCGCCAGGAGCTTCTTCTCAACCTGGACCCAGGGATTCGACACGTTCGACTCCGGTGCGAAGTAAGCGTCGGTGATGACCCCGTTCAACAAGCCACCCACGCCGGCCACCTGTGCTGCGGTGGCCCCACCCTTTTGGGCGAAGGCCGACAGCAGCGGTCCGACTGTCGGAGCATCCGCGCCGACATTGGAGACGACATACTGGGGCGAATACCCGATGACCGCCGCCGGAAGCATGGCCAACGCGGTAGCCGCGGGGATGGTGGCCATGGCCACCACCTGCGCTCCCGCCGCCTTCAAGGCCGCCATCTGATTGGACAATGGACCAGCCAGCGTGGCCACGTCGTAGGTCTGACGCGACACCACCGAAGCGG
>Ga0307374_10013228_pt1 | contig 11444 bp, 12 predicted proteins | sample OX3MG_FD_202532 | JGI IMG/M metagenome (GOLD analysis project Ga0307374, IMG submission 202532) | Soil microbial communities from Risofladan, Vaasa, Finland - OX-3 | ecosystem: Environmental > Terrestrial > Soil > Coastal area > Acid sulfate soil | place: Finland: Risofladan, Vaasa | collected... | reverse complement strand
CACAAAAAAAAGAGCAAGGAAGGAATGCCACCGCAAAGAGTGCGTCCGGGAAGTCATACGGCTATGCTAGCACCTCTAGCACTTATTTAGTATTTTTCGTCCTCCTCAAGTTCTTCATCGGTGAACGCCGATGATTCATCATCAAGAGAGTCTTCATCAACACGATCTTCATCCATCATATGGATATATGTAGCAAAAAAACGTATTCGCGCAAGAGTGTTTATTCCCTCGTGTGGATTAGTGTTTGATACGACCGTACGCAAGAGCCGTAATGCCTATAGCTATCGCGTCCAACTCGTCGTCGAGACGTTTTTTTGGGGGAAGGAGTAGCAACCGAGAAATCATTGTTGCAACCGCTGCTTTGTCGGAATTTCCATGGCCGGTGACCGCGAGTTTTACCTGTTGTGGTGAACATTCCATGACCGGTATGTGGGCGAGACCTGCAGCGGCAAGTATTGCCCCACGTGCCTCTGCAACTCCAAGAGCTGTCTTCTTGTTTACACTAAAAAAAAGAGTTTCGATAGCAAGAGCATCTGGAATATGTGTTTGTATCGCTGTGGTGACGGCTTTTGATACTTCCGCAAGACGATCTTCGCGAGCGCCCCTCTTTGGCTCTATGCATGCACTTGTAACGAGCGTCGGCCGCGAGGGGTCGCCTTCAATGATGGCGATGCCGAGGCGGTCGTATCCAGGATCAATCGCTAGTATTTTCATATCCGCGTGCATTAGTAAATACTCGCTGGATGTCTGCATGTGCATCGAGCATTTCAAGTATCGCGCGAAGTTTCTCTTCATCGGCGCCCATAACGTCGATGAGGGGTTCAGTGGGGGTATAGTTTCCTTCTTCTTTAGTAAAAGCCCAGCTTGCGGCGCCCGGTGCGGCGAGTTCGACACCATGAAGACTAAGAAAGTGTTTTATTTCTTGCGTAGTGCGGTTTTTATTGTCAGTAAGAGCTTCGATGAGGATGGCGACGCCGCCGGGTCCATATGCTTCGTACGCGACGTGTATGAGTTCGCCAGCATCTTTCGATGTTCCTTTTGCAATTGCACGCTCGATATTTTCTTTTGGCATGTTTACTGCTTTCGCCCGTGCAACCGCTACTGAGAGTCCGGGAGCAGAAAGAATGCCACCCGATTTCTTTGATTCGAGCGTAATAAGGCGCGCGTAGCGGGAGAAGATACGGCTCTTTGCCGCATCGGTCACCGACTTCTGCCGTTTTATCTGGGACCATTTACTGTGTCCTGACATACTTAGAAAGTAACATCAGGATTATTGCCGCTCAAATATAATCGGCCGTTTGAGGTAAGAATGCGGCCGCGCGGTGAGCGCTCAATGAGGCCGAGACGGAGAAGGTACGGTTCATATACATACTCGACAGTGCTGATATCCTCATGGAGTGCAGCCGTAAGAGCACTTACTCCCGCCGGGCCGCCGCGGAAGCTTTTCAGAAGTGTCTCGAGATAACGCCGGTCATCCTTTGTAAGACCGTGTGCATCGATACCGAACAGACTAAACGCCTCATCACAAAGCTCGGAGGATATCATGCGCTCATGCACCTGCGAGAAGTCGCGCACCCGCTTCAAAAGTGCATTCGCGACGCGGGGAGTTGCACGGCTTCGTGCTGCAATACGCTCTATAACTTCTTGCGGTGCGTTAAGACCGAGTAGTTTTGCAGAACGCCGAATAATATCGCGCAAATCTTCGTCATTATAAAAATCAAGCTGGTAAGTGCCGCCACCGAAGCGCGAGCGAAGCGGCCCCGAGAGTTCAGCGACGCGTGTCGTCGCGCCAACGAGCGTAAAGGGAGGAAGTGCGAGCTCGACCGTGCGTGCCGAAGGTCCTTTCCCGAGTACGATGTCTAAATGTCCTGACTCGAGTGCTGGATAAAGGAGCTCTTCAATCTTGTGCGAGAGACGATGGATTTCATCGATAAAAAGAACGGTGTTTGGCTCGAGATTAGTCAAAATGGCAGCAAGATCGCCCGCTCTCTCAATAGCGACTCCGGAGGTGGTCTTTAGGGGCGATTCGAGCGTTGTGGCGACAAGATGGGCGAGTGTCGTTTTACCCACACCTGGAGGACCGTAGAAGAGGATGTGTTCCGGCATGCTTCCACGCTTTTTTGCCGCGTCAATAGAGATACGCACGTTCGCTTTGACCTGTTTCTGGCCGACATATTCGTCCCAGCTGTTTGGACGGAGAGCAGCGTCAAGAGAATGTGCGAGTGAAGGGAGAACCTCCGGGGGGGTTGACATAAAAATTGTATGATGCTAACATTCTATCACAGTTTCTTGATCCTGTTCATACTCCTCTAGGCAAGGCTTGACGGCTTCGGGCGTTTCCCCAAGGACTTCCTGGTTCGGTACTTCGGTATCGGCGCTGGGAATCTCCTCAGGTGTCTCGTCCACCCCGCGATTTATTGCGGGTTTTGCCTTGAGGACTATGGACGGGATTTTTGTTTTCAGGAGTGCGGGAGATCGACAGTGGCGGCGACTTCGGCAAGGGAAGTGATGCCGGCAAGCGCCTTGAGGATACCGTCTTGTGTCATCGTGAGGTATCCCTGCTTTGAGGTTAATTTTGCGATCTCATTCTCGGGTGGATTGTCGCGAAGGAAGTGCGCGAGCTCGTCATCCATAAAAATAGCTTCATAGAGACCAATGCGCCCCTTATAACCGGTCTCGTCAGTATTCTCGGCGACGGGCTCCCATATCGTCTCTATTTTTTCAGGAATCAGTGTTTTATCGGAGAGCGGCTCAAATACTTTTGCAATCATTGCTTTTTCCGCATCTGTGAGATTGCGGGGTATTTTTTTATCTGGATCGAGTTTACGCACGAGGCGTTGCGCCATCGAAACCGTAACGGCCGAGCCAAAGGACTTCGGGTCCGCGCCGAGATCCGCGAGGCGTGGGAAGGTTCCTGCCGCGTCATTGGTGTGAAGAGTGGAAAAGACAAAGTGGCCAGTGAGTGCGGCTTGAATCGCGATATCGGCAGTCTCGCCGTCACGGATTTCGCCGACCATAATGATATCCGGATCCTGTCTCACGATGGAGCGGAGTCCTTCGGCAAATGTATATTTTTCTCCCTCGACTTGTGTCTGCACGATGCCGTCGAGATGATATTCGACCGGATCCTCAATGGTGATTATTTTTATTTCAGACGTATGGATTTCACGAAGGAAGGAGTACAACGTCGTTGTCTTTCCACTTCCAGTTGGTCCAGTGGTGAGCAGCATCCCGTTCGGCCGCCGTATTTCTCCCTCAAGACGCGCGAGCAGTTTTGGATGGATGCCGAGTTCTTTGTAAGATACGCGCGTCGCTTCAGGGTCGAGGATACGCATCACGATGGATTCGCCGTAGTTGCCGGGGATAAAAGAGACGCGCGTTTCAACTTGAGACAAGTCTTTTTCGATACTGAAACGCCCATCCTGCGCTTGATTGGTGATATTCAGCTTCACTCCAGAGAGTAGTTTTATGCGTGAGACGAGCTGATGATACGTTGCCGGGTCAAAGAGATATATATCAGACAAAAGTCCGTCGACGCGTAGGCGCAAAAGTGTCGTTTTTTCACCAGGCTCGAAGTGGATATCAGAAGCTCGGAGTGCGAACGCACCTGCGAGTATTGTGTCGAAGATACGTGACACTCTCTCAAGCAATTTCAACTCGACGGCGGCGTCAATCTCCTTCTTGAGGGTACTTTTCGTCGCTCCCTTCTCAGCGAATTTTGCAATGGTCTCGGGAGAAATGGCAACCATACCAGCCTTCGTTTTTGCGGCGAACGAGAGATCGCTGTAGCGCTCGAGTACTCTATCGAGGCCCTTTTTCGATACGAGGAATTTTTTCAGCGAAAAACCGCGTTCGGTGAGATCAGCCTCGAGCTTCGCGAGTGCGGGATTGTTCGGACTATGGATAGCGAGCGAAAGATCCCTTGCTGTTTTTGCGAAAGCGGCGGATTCGGTAAGACGGGCAGTCTCCTCGGGAATGATGCGGAGAGCGTCGTTGTCTATTTTTTCGAGCGAAAGGTCGGTGTATTCCAGGCCGTATTTTTCTGAGAGAATACGCGCGACATCCTCTTCCTCGCGTTCGTGTATGCGAGCGAGTTCGGTATCCGCACGCTTGGTATCGAACGGCAAATCCATGGGCATATAGTACCACTCCGGGGGGCGGGCATACTTTTGTTTTCGGCGGTACAATTGTCGGAATGAGGAATGAACTTCGGACGCCGGCAGAGCTTGAAAAGGAGGCAGAACGCTTCGCCGGTACGCTCACGCCAGGCGATCGCGCGTTCCTCGTCACACTTTCAGGTGAACTGGGGGCGGGAAAAACCGCCTTTGCGAAAGCTGTTGCACGTTCTCTTGGCATTGAGGACCTTGTGAACAGCCCTACCTTTGTGCTGGAGAAAATCTACCAGCTTCCTGAAGGAAGGCCGTTCAAACGCCTCATTCACCTTGATGCTTACCGTCTCGAGAAAGGGAGTGAGCTTGCTCTGCTCGGCTTCGACGAGTTGATGCTGGATTCCGGGAACCTTATTTTGCTTGAGTGGCCAGAGAAAGTGGCGGACGCGCTCCCTGTGCCCGCTGTTCGACTTTCTTTCGTCGTACAAGACGATTCACACATCCTTTCCTATGGCTAAAAGATCCCCCGAAAAGAAACGAATCATCCTCCTTGACACGCATGCCATCATCCATCGGGCGTATCACGCACTGCCGGAATTTACCGGTCCGACTGGTGCGCCTACCGGTGCTTTGTACGGCCTCGTCGCGATGCTGCTCAAAATTATTGCAGACTTAAAGCCGGATTATATCGCCGCCTGCTATGACTTGCAAAAGCCGACCATTCGTCACGAGGTGTATGAGGGCTATAAGGCGACGCGTGCTAAGACCGACGATGCACTCGCGCTACAGATAAAAGAATCGCGCAAGATTTTTGAAGCTTTCTCCATACCGATGTATGAGCGGGAAGGATTTGAGGCCGACGATCTGCTCGGCACTATTGCGTACAAGATGAAAAAGGAGAAAGGAGTGGATGTCATCATCGCATCAGGCGATATGGACACGCTCCAACTCGTTGCTGGTGAGCGTGTCCGCGTCTATACCTTGAAAAAGGGAATCAACGACACGATTCTGTACGACGAACAAGCCGTCGTGGAACGTTTTGGATTTCCGCCGGCGCTTATTCCCGACTGGAAGGGGCTGCGCGGCGACCCTTCCGACAACATCAAAGGTATTTACGGAATTGGCGAGAAGACCGCAACCGAACTTATTACTGGCTTCGGTTCCATCGAGAAGATATATGCAGCGCTGAAGAAAGGCGACGGCGCTTTTCTGAAGAAAGGAGTGAAGACGCGCATACTTGGCCTCTTGCGGGACCATGAGGAGGATGCACGCTTCTCAAAATCGCTCGCGACAATACGACTCGACGCGCCGATAGCATTCACGCTGCCCGAACAGATCTGGCGCGAGTCTATTGATGTGCAGAAGATGTTCATGATGTGCGATGAATTCGGTTTTAGAACTCTCAAAGAGAGAATCAAGACCATGTTCAAAAGCGAACCAAAATTTGGAGAAACAATTCAATTTGTGCCTGAAGAAAAAGTGGACTCGGTTCGTCTTGCCGAAGCGCAAGTAATGCTCTGGCTCATTTCGTCGGAATTTACGAACCCGTCGCTTGACGACCTACTCGCCTTTACCAGGGAAAGGACCTTCGACGCCGCTCGCGCCAAACTCGAGAGTCAGTTGTCGGAGATGGGGAAGGTGCGCGATGTCTATGAGAAAATTGAAAGGCCGCTTATTCCAGTTGTGCGAAAGATGGAGAAACGTGGCGTTCTTGTCGATCCTGTGCTGCTTGGGAAACTCGCGAAAAAGTATCACATCGAGCTTGAAGAAATCGTAAAACGAATTTACAAGTCCGCAGGACGCGAATTCAATGTTAGTTCGCCCAAGCAGCTTGGTGAGGTGCTTTTCGACGAATTGAAGATCATCCCGGAAAAACAAAAGAAAACGGCAGGCGGTCAGCGTTCGACCCGCGAGAGCGAGCTTGAGAAGATACGGAGTACGCACCCAATCGTGGATGACATTCTCGAGTATCGCGAATTGAAAAAGCTGCTCTCGACTTACATAGAAAATCTCCCGCCCTTACTCGACACGGAACATCGCCTGCATGCCGAATTTCTCCAGACGGGCACTACGACCGGCCGCATGGCCTCGCAGAATCCGAATCTGCAGAACATCCCACTGCATTCTGAGCGTGGACGCGCGATACGCTGCGCATTTATTGCGCCAGAAGGATTCATGCTCATAGGACTCGATTATTCCCAGATAGAGTTGCGACTCGCAGCCATTCTCTCGGGTGACAAAAAACTCCGCGACATATTTAAGAGCGGCCGCGACGTGCACCGAGAGATCGCGGCACATGTATTTCATGTTACGCCGGAAGCAGTCGATTCAGAAATGCGCAGGCGGGCGAAAATCATCAACTTCGGTATTCTCTATGGTATGGGTGTCAACGCGCTTCGCGCGCAGCTCGGCTCGACGACCGCCGAGGCACATCAATTCCTTGAAGACTATTTCAGTACCTTTAGGACGCTGTCGGACTACCTCGAGCGCACACGTGGTTTCGCGCGTAAACATGGCTACACCGAGACTCTCTTCGGCCGGCGCCGCCAGTTCCCGGAGATGAAATCGTCACTGCCGTATGTTCGTGCGCAAGCCGAACGCATGGCAATCAATGCTCCCCTCCAAGGAACGCAGGCAGATATCATCAAGCTCGCGATGGTGCGCGTGGACGAGATGCTCACGAAGGAAGGTGCGCAGAAGGATGCCCACCTCCTCCTTCAGGTGCACGACGAGTTGGTGTACGAGGTACGTCTCGAGCGCGCCGAAGTGCTCGCTGCGAGGATACGAGAGATAATGGAATCTGTTCTGTCGCCGGACGAGATGCATGGTGTCCCTATCATCGCGACGATGAAACTCGGCACCAACTGGGGAGAAATGCACGAAATATGATCTACTTTTTTCACGGTTCGGATTTTGAAAAAACGCGCGCAAAAGCGTTTGAGTGGGTTATGAAGGCGCGTACAAAGGAGCCGAACCTTGTTTATGTGCGTCTCACGCGTGAAGATCTCACGCCTGCGGCCCTCGACGACATCGCTCTCTCAAGCGGGCTCTTCGTTTCGCGCCTGTTGATACTCATTGATGATCCATTTCCGGCCGCGCATGCGTCAAGCGAAGAAGACAGGGAAGAAGTCGCGACTGGAATCCTCGAGGAACATCTGGATAGTCTTGCCGCTTCTGATAACGCTATTATCATCCTCGCGCCTAGGCTTGCTGCAGTGAAAGCAAAAAAAATCATCGAAAGAGCGAAGATGGAATATAAATTCGACGCGCCTGCCGCACGCACAGCGAAGCGCGAATTCAATTCGAATTTAGTGAACGCACTTGCCGCACGTTCACACGAGAAGCTCTGGCTTGAGATCAATCGCGCGTTTCGTGCTGGCGATGCGCCTGAGATGCTCCACGGTCTTCTGCATTGGAAGGTGCGAAGCTTGATGGACAAGGGCAATCGCGCATGGAGGCCAGGGGAGGTTCGGCGTCTCTCGCTTGCACTCATCGGGCTTCTGCAGGAATCGCGGCGGGGCGGTCTCGGTTTGTCGCTTGCACTTGAGCGTTTTGCACTAACAATGTAAGACGCTGGGAAGTGAGTTTATGCCCAAAGTCCTAAAGTGTGCGCCCGGGTGGGCTCGAACCACCGACCAACGGCTTAAAAGGCCGCTGCTCTACCGACTGAGCTACGGGCGCGTGGGTACAAATTACCTTTTTTCGCTCCCTTTTTCTAGTAGCTGAACGCATCCACCGTTTTGCCGCTTGCATCCAAGAGCTTCACAACCTCGTTGCTCGTCCGCCACATTGAGTTGCTGCGGCCGAGGTAGACACGCCACGTATCGCCCAAGAAATCCGCGTCGTTTCGGTGCGCATCGACGCAACCGTTATAGTTAAGATATGTCACCAGGAAACTCTGACAGACACCTGAGACGTCGGACGGTGGTGTGAGCGCGACCTGGCAACGGGAGAGTGTGTTCACATAATCGATACATGCGGCGTCGCGGATATAGTCTGGATAGTATGAAGCAATTTCGCTCGTGGATAGTGGGCAATTCTGGGGAAGGGGTGGAGAGAAGTTCTGGAAAGTGCTGAAATAACCGATGCACTTGTTTTCTTGGAATGAAGCCCCGATGGGTGATTGTCCGGAAATGACAATCGCCTGTTCGCCCGGAGTCAGCACAATATCCTGCACCGGGTTCACGATACCGCTCGTGGGAATCGAAGTTCCCTTGGGGATGGTGCTGGCATTCCCGCTCGCATCGCTTTCGAGCGTCCATCCGGAAAGGTCGACGGGCACACCGGCATTTGATGCGACACGGATTGAAATATATTCATTCCCCGGGTCGGAGGAACCGGCGCCCGAGACGTAATGGTCCATTGAGACAATCCCGTGATAGGGTGAGACCTCCCCGAAAGCGACCCCTGCGAGGGAGGAAGGAATTGATGATCCGAAACTGCCTGAAACACTCTCGCCGCTTGATGACCCGGGAAGAGAGACATCGCTGCTGCCAATGCCAGAGATCGCGCGTGGAAAAGAGAGATACGTGCCGCCGCCGAGTTCATCGGGCAGTGCGAGCGATGGCCCAGAAAAGGAGATCGGGTGCAAGGGTCCCCCGGTCGCAATCCAGATAAGAAATATGAAGACAAAGATTCCTATAAAAAACCATGCATCGTGCATTTCCATACGGGAATAGTATCAAATTTCCGAGAGAAGTCGTTCGAGCTCTTCGCGGGCAACGCTGGCGTCGCTCCATGGGATCTTCGAACTTTTGGAGCCCATAATAAATGGATCAGTGCCCTTTCCCGAAATAAGAACCGCATCGCCTGTGCGTGCAGCACGGAATGCGGTACGAATTGCCTCGCGTCTATCCATGATAATGTCAGGCACGCGCTGCATTCCGCGCGCCATCGCGTCTACGATGGCGCGCGGATCTTCGTCATACGGATCCTCGTTTGTGAGGATGACTCGTTCGCACGCCTCATCCGCTATATGTCCCATTTCCGGTCGTTTCCATTGATCGCGCCCACCGCCAGTATTTCCGAGCACACATATTTTTCGTCGGTTCGGGAAGGCACCATAGAGTGCACGCAGCGAATCCGACGTGTGCGCGTAATCAACGATGACAATGAAATCCTGCCCTGCTTCTATGCGCTCAACGCGGCCGCGTACTGGAGGAAGTGTCGCAAGCGCGTCCGCCGATACCGCAGGTGGAATCCCGAATGCTTCACATAGTTTGATGGCGGCAAGTGCGTTCATTGCATTGAACGTACCCGGCACGGGAAGCGAGAAACGCGTTCCCTCATATTCGAAGCCGGTGCTGTTGTCGTCTCCAGAGAGATTCTGTAGTTCACGCGCGCTAAACCCTATTGCCGACGAGACTTTTGTGGAAAGGAACGCGCGGGTTTCTGGGATATCCTCGTTCGCCACGAGTACGCGGGAATGTTTTGGCGAATGTTCAAGCGCTGCGACGATTGTGCGCTTGGCGGCGACATAGTTTTCAAATGAACCATGGCTTTCGATATGTTCGCGCTGGATATTTGTTGCGACGAGTCCATCGAGGTCGAGGAATGATGTACGGTACTGCAGGACACTTTCCGAAGTCAGCTCAATGATGATATGTGTACAGCCAGCGCGGAGTGCCCGGTGCATGAAGGCTTGTGCGAACCCTCGTCCCTGGAGTGTCATTTTGTACCGGTTCGGCTCCGACATATCTTCAATAGCGAAACGGATAGTAGAAATGAGTGCTGTTTTACGGCCGGCAGCACGCAGTATCGTAAACAGCATTTCAGCTGTCGTCGATTTCCCTTTGGTGCCCGTTACGCCGATGACCGTAAGTCGTCGCGCAGGGAAGCCGTAGGAGAGCGCCATAACGAAAGCAAGCGTGCGATGATAGGGCGAACGAAATGTACGCACGACCGGTTCAGGAACTATTTTTTTTAGTACCCGGACGACGGCGTTTACGAACGCATACATATCGACTACTAACTCGCGGAGAGTGCGGCCTTTAGCCGCGCGTTTTTCCCGGCAATCGTTTCAGGAATTGCCTGAAGCGCCTTGCGCGCTTCGCGCTCGGTATAGCCGAGCGCGACAAGAGTATCAAAGACCTCGCCATCGGCATTGTCATGAGAGCGTGGACCAACCTTGTCGGCGAGTTCCACTAGCATCTTTTCTGCGCTTTTCTTACCGAGCCCGACAACCTTAGTGAGATATGCGAGGTCGCGTTTACCGATAGCGCCTTCAAGTGCCTCGCGCGTGGAACGACGGAGTACCGAAAGCGCCGTCTTCGGTCCGATACCCGAAATGGTAAGAATGAGTTCAAAAAAATCGCGGTCGGCATCGTCGGAGAAGCCGTAGAGCTCCAGGCCGTCCTGTCTAATCGCCAAATGTGTCGCAAGCGATGCCTCGCTGCCTGCCGAGAGCGTCTGGGGTGTACTCATTCGAACTTCGATGCCGAAGCCCGCAATCTCGATCACGGCGCTTACAGGGCCAACCGAAAGCACCTTTCCGTGTATATGCCGTATCATGCAGGTATCGTACTACCATTTGCCTTCGCGCGGGAGATAGCGTATATATGGAATATCCATGGCAATTACCAGTTCGGCAAAGAAGGCAATGCGTGTTTCGGTAAAGAGACATGTTTTTAATGTGCGTCGCAAGGATACGTTGCACGATGCGACGAAGATGCTTACCAAAGCGCTCGATGCAAAGGATATCGCTAGCGCCGAGAAACTCCTCGCGGCGGTGTATAAAGCAATCGACAAGGCGATGAAGCGCGGGGTTATAAAAAGCAACACTGCCAACCGGAAAAAGTCTCGCCTCGCTATTTCTATAAAGAGAGCGAGGGCATAAATAAGTATCTAGAAAAGAATCCGCGCCGTTCTGCGGCGCGGATTCTTTTCTTTTGTGTGCTCTCGAGGGGAATTGAACCTCTATCTGCTCCTTCGGAGGGAGCTGTCCTATCCGTTGAACGACGAGAGCAAAGTGAGGAAATACAATGACATATCCTCGTGTAGACGTATTCTCCGAATGAGCTCATGTATGACTACATACGAGAACATCTTGCTCACAATACTATAATTTTCTCTGGGGTCACAAATTGCTGACCGAACCTATCGCAAAGCAGATGCATGTGTTTGTATCTTATGTGCTCTCGGACAGAATCGAACTGTCATCGTCAGCTCCGCAAGCTGATGTCCTATCCATTGAACGACGAGAGCGAGGTAGGAATACTTCAATTGTATATCAGAATCCGAGCCATGCCGCCACCAGATCGGTGAAGGTGTGTGTGTGCTCGCTCTCTTCAACGTGCTGGATAAAGTAAGCATAGATCATATCAACATCGACGCCTG
>Ga0307374_10013226_pt1 | contig 11446 bp, 9 predicted proteins | sample OX3MG_FD_202532 | JGI IMG/M metagenome (GOLD analysis project Ga0307374, IMG submission 202532) | Soil microbial communities from Risofladan, Vaasa, Finland - OX-3 | ecosystem: Environmental > Terrestrial > Soil > Coastal area > Acid sulfate soil | place: Finland: Risofladan, Vaasa | collected... | reverse complement strand
CCTCGTCGACGATGACGAGGCCGAGATGGTGGAAATGCACATCCTTGGCGAGGAGCGCGTGGGTCCCGACGACGATCTCGATGCGGCCTTCGGCGATCTCGGCCTTGATCTGCTTGGCGTCCTTGGGGGCGACGAGGCGCGAGAGTTGTGCGATCCGCACCGGCAGCCCGGCAAAACGCTCGCTGAACGTGCGGTAATGCTGGCGGGCGAGCAAGGTCGTCGGCACGACGATCGCGACCTGCCCGCCGGCAAAGGCGGTGATGAACGCCGCGCGCAACGCCACCTCGGTCTTGCCGAAGCCGACATCGCCGCAGATCAGCCGGTCCATCGGCTTGCCGGCAGCGAGGTCGCCCAGCGTATCCTCGATGGCGCGCAGCTGGTCCTCGGTCTCGGGGTAGGGAAAACGCGCCGCGAACTCCTCGTAGATCCCTTCCGGCGGCATCATCGTCTCGCCCGGGCGCAGCTGGCGCTCGGCGGCGATGCGGATCAGTTCGCCGGCAATCTCGCGAATGCGCCGCTTGACCCGCGCCTTGCGCGACTGCCAGCCGACGCCACCGAGGCGGTCGAGCTGCGCGCCGGCTTCCTCGGAGCCGTAACGCGACAGGACCTCGATGTTCTCGACCGGCACAAACAGCCGGTCGTCGCCGGCATAGAGGACCTTCAGGCAATCGTGCGGCGCGCCGGCGACGTCGATCGTCTCCAGCCCTTCGTAGCGGCCGATGCCATGCTCGTCATGGACGACGAGGTCGCCGGCGACGAGGCTCGCCGCCTCGGTGATGAACTCGTCGAGATTGCGGCGCCGATGGCCTTGGGGGCGCGGCACCCGCGCCAGCCGGTCGCCGAGAATGTCCTGCTCGCCGAGCAGCACCAGCGACTCTGTGGCAAAGCCCTGTTCGAGCGGCAAGAGCGCGAGGCCGACCACCCCCTTGGGCAGTTCGGCGAGCGCCTGGCCATCGGCCACCCGGCGCAATTCGCTCGATCCGTGCTCGCGCAGCACCGTGGCAAGCCGGTCGGCCGAGCCCTCGCTATAGGCGGCGATCGCGGCTCGGCGGCCGGCCGCTTGCTCGGCGGCGAGATAATCGCGCACCGCATCGAACAGCTGCACCTTGGGGTCGGCGCGCTCCACGGCGAAATTGCGCGCCGGCCGGCCGCCGGCATCGAACGCCTCGCCATCGCCCTCCGATGCGGCAAACGGCGACAGCCGGACAACCGACCGGCCGGCGATCGCCTGCGGCCATTGCGCCTCATCGAGAAACATCTGCTGCGGCGGCACCGGGCGGTAGAGCGGCGCCGTGCTGCGCGCCACGCCGCCCAGGCTGCGCCGTGCCGCGTAAAATTCGGCGATCGCCTCGAACCGGTGGGCCCGCGCCTCCGCGACCTGGTGGTCGAACGACAGCACCGCGCCCGGCAGATAGTCGAACAGCGTTTCCAGCCGCTCATAATAGAACGGCAGCCAATGTTCCATGCCGGACTGGCGATGCCCGGCGCTGATCGCCTCGTAGAGCGGATCGTCGGTGCCGACCGCGCCGAAGGCCTCGCGGTAGCGCGAGCGAAAGCGCTGGATGGCGGCATCGTCGAGCAATACTTCACTGACCGGACGCAGCTCGAACCGCTCGAGCGTGCCGGTTGAGCGCTGCGTCAACGGATCGAAGCTGCGCAGGCTTTCCAGCGTGTCGCCGAAAAAATCGAGGCGGATCGGCGTCGCCGCGCCGGCCGGATAAAGATCGATAATGCCGCCGCGCGCCGCGAACTCGCCCGGCTCGCGGACCGTGTCGGTGCGGCTGTAGCCGTTGTTGCGCAGGAAGCTTTGCAGCCGATCGAGCGGCATCCGCCCGCCCGATCCCAGCGTCAGCACGCGGCCGTCGAACAGCCGGCGCGGCGGCACGCGCTGCACCAGCGCGTTGATCGTGGTCAGGACGACGAGCGGCGGCGGCTCACCGCCGCTTGCCCCAACCCTTCCCTCCCCCGCATGCGGGGGAGGGTTAGGGAGGGGGCGGCCGGCTGCGAGGCGGGTCAGCGTGTCGATGCGGCGGCTGACGATCTCGCCGTTCGGCGACACCCGGTCATAGGGCAGGCAATCCCACGCCGGAAAGGTCAGCACATTGAGGCCGGGATGGAAAAACCCGAGCGCGGCAGCAAACCGCGCCATGCGGCCGTCGTCGCGGCAGACATGCAGCCAGCTCGCGCCGCCGCTCTCGACGAGAAGACGGCCGACGGTCGCCGCGTCATGCCCTTCGGGGACGCCGTAGAGCGTCACGGCAGGCCGCCCCTCGGCGAGCGAGCGGGCCAGATCTGCCAGCGCCGTCACGTCGCGTGCGGGTCGTAGCGGAAGGCGAGCAGCAAGCGCGTCACCGCGGTGTCGTGCGCTGCCGGCGGGGCGGCACGGCCGGTGATCCAATCGAACAACTCGGCATCGGGGCATTCGAGCAGCGCCGCGAATTCAGCGAGCCGCGTCTCGTCGAACCCGGCGAGATGCGCGTCGGCAAACGAGCCGAGGATCAGGTCGGCTTCCCGCGTGCCGCGGTGCCAAGCGCGGAACAACAGCCGCTTGCGGCGGATGTCGGTGAGGCTCACAGACTCTGGGGCTGGCATGACGCTCCGGATATAGCCATGCTCGGCGCCTGCGTCAGCCGGGATTTGCAGTTATCGCAGCAGCCATGCGCCCCGCCCTTCTCGATCACCTGTTCGCGCCGGTGACGGCGCTGCCCGGCATCGGGCCGCAGCTGGCGCGCCTCCTGCACCAGCTGATCGGTCACGGCGCCGAACCGCTGGTCGTCGATCTGTTGTGGCACCTGCCCTCGGGGCTCGTCGACCGCCGCGCCGCGCCATCGATCGGCGCCCTCCACCCGCGCGACTGGCCGGCCGGCTCGGTCATTACGGTCAAGGCCAAGGTCGAACGCCACCAACCCGGGATCGGCCGCCGGCCCTATCGGGTGTTCGTCAGCGATGCGACGGGCGCGTTGATGCTCGTCTATTTCAACGTCAAGGGCGACTACCTGCAGCGCCTCCTGCCGGTCGGCGCCGAGCGGGTGATCAGCGGCCAGATCGAATACTACGACGGCATGCCGCAGATGGCCCATCCCGACTACGTCGTCGCGCCCGACCAGGCCGAGCAGGTAAAGCCGATCGAGCCGGTCTACCCGCTGACCGGCGGCCTGTCGTCGCGGGTCGTGGCGCGGGCCGTCGCGGCGGCCTTGGAGCGCGCCCCCGAGCTGCCCGAGTGGCTCGACCCGGCGTGGCAGACGCGACGCGGCTGGCCGGGCTGGGGCGAGGCAATCGCCGCCGCGCACATGCCGCAGAACGCGGCCGATCTGCTGCCGGCGAATGCGGCGCGCGAGCGCCTCGCCTACGACGAGATCCTGGCGAGCCAGCTCGCCGTGGCCCTGGTGCGCGCGACAAGACGCCGCCGGCATGGCCGGGTGCTCGCCGGCACCGGGACGTTGCAGGCCCCGATCGAAGAGGGATTCGGCTTTGCGCTGACCCACAGCCAGCGCCAGGCGCTGGCCGAGATCGCCGGCGACATGCGGGCGCCGCACCGGATGATGCGCCTGCTGCAGGGCGATGTCGGCAGCGGCAAGACTGTCGTCGCGCTGCTGGCGATGCTGATCGCGGTCGAGAGCGGCGCGCAGGCGGCATTGCTGGCGCCGACCGAGGTGCTGGCGCGACAGCATCACCGCGTCTTGCAGCGTCTCGCCGCGCCGGGCCGGGTCGAGATCGGCCTCCTGACCGGGCGCGAGAAGGGTCGGGCGCGCGCGGCGATGCTGGCGAGCCTTGCCTCGGGACTGACCCCGATCGTTGTCGGCACGCATGCCCTGCTGCAACCCGATGTCGCGTTTCGCGACCTCGCGCTTGCAATCATCGACGAGCAGCACCGCTTCGGGGTCGAGCAGCGCCTCGGGCTGACCGCCAAGGGGCATGACGCCGACACCCTGCTGATGAGCGCGACGCCGATCCCGCGCACCCTGATGCTGACCGCCTATGGCGATCTCGACGTCTCGCGCCTCGTTGAAAAGCCGCCGGGGCGACGCCCGGTCGACACCCGCGCGGTGCCGCTCGACCGTGCCGAGGAGGTGACCGGGGCGATCGCAAGGGCGCTCGGCCACGGCGCCAAGGTGTTCTGGGTGTGCCCGATCGTCGAGGAATCGGAAACCGCCGATGTCGCTGCCGCCGAGGCGCGCTACCGGGCCTTGAGCGAACTCTTGCCGGGCCGCGTCGGGCTGGTGCATGGCCGCATGAAGAGTGCCGACAAGGACCGCGCGATGGCCGCATTCGCCAGCACCGATCCGGCCGGGGCGACGGTCGACCTGCTGGTCGCGACGACGGTGATCGAGGTCGGCATCGACGTGCCGGAAGCGACGGTCATGGTGGTCGAGCACGCCGAGCGCTTCGGCCTGGCGCAACTGCACCAGCTGCGCGGCCGCATCGGGCGCGGCGGCGACTCGTCAACCTGCCTGCTGCTCTATCAGGCGCCGCTGGGCGAGATCGCCCGCCAGCGCCTCCAGATCCTGCGCGACACCGAGGACGGGTTTCGCATCGCCGAAGAAGATCTGCGGCTGCGCGGCGGCGGCGAGGTGCTCGGCACCAGGCAAAGCGGATTGCCGATATTGCGCCTCGCCGATCTGGCGCAGCACGCCGAACTGGTCGCGGTCGCGCATGACGACGCAAGGCTCGTGCTGGAGCGCGACCCCGCCTTGGCCGGCCCGCGCGGCGCGGCCTTGCGGGTGCTGCTCTATCTCTTTCGCCGCGACGAGGCGGTGCAGTACCTGCGCGCCGGCTAGGCTGCGGCCAGGTTATCGCGGCGGATTGAGCTGGCGGCAGATGTAGACCGGGGTCCCGACGACATCGGGCGGGCTCCACATGCCGATCGTGCCGAGCGGGCATTGTATCGGCGGGGGTGCGGCTGCGGCGGACCGTTTGATGATGGCCCGTTTGATGGTGGCCCGTTTGATGGTGGCCTCTTTGGTCGCGGCCGGCGCGGCCGGGGGGCCGGTCATGCTCGGCGCCAAGGCGATCGGCGCCCGCAGCTTTTCGACGGCGATCGGCGCCGCGGCGCCGATCGGCGCCGTCACGGAGTGTTTCAGCGGCGTACAGGCGGCGACGCTGCAAAGGGCGGCGGCGAGCACCGCCGCCCGAAGGGGCCGCCGCAGTGAGCCGCTTCCCGACTTGTCTCGATCCGCGATCGCCGTGTCGTCGGTCGTCGGCATGGCCCATCCCCCGAGGCGCTGTTGCCGCAAAGATTAACGCCGGCAGGTCGCATCGGGAAAGGCTTCATCAACCTGCGCGACGGCTCCCCAGGGGCCGGCGCGCAAGGCGGTCTGACAAAGCGGTTTGCGCCGGGCGGCGCCGGCGGCGACAATGGCGGCGCTTGGAGAATTGCTGATGCACGCCTGGGACGCCACGCAATATCTGCGCTTTGCCGACGAGCGCACCCGCCCGGCGCGCGACCTCCTGGCGCGGCTCGACCTCGCCGCGCCGCGGCGGATCATCGATCTCGGCTGCGGGCCGGGCAACAGCACGGCGCTCTTGCGCGAGCGCTGGCCGGACGCGGCCGTGACCGGGCTCGATGTCTCGCCGGAGATGCTGGCGGCGGCGCGCCGCGACCACCCGGGGCTCGAATTCGTCGCCGGCGACATCGCCCGCTGGTCGCCGAGCGGGTCCTACGATCTGGTATTTTCGAATGCCGCGCTGCAATGGGTCGGCGATCACCAGCGCCTGCTGCCGCGACTGATGGCGGCGGTCGCGGCGGGTGGCGCGCTCGCGGTGCAGATGCCGCGCAACCATGATTTCGCCACCCATGCCCTGATGCGCCGGGTCGCCGCCGAGGGACCGTGGCGCGAGCGGCTGGCGGCTGCGCGCGAGCCCTCGCCGGTCAAGCCACCGGAATTCTATTACGACTGCCTCGCGCCCCTGAGCGGCCGCGTCACTCCGTGGGAGACCAACTACATCCAGGTGATGGACGGGGTCGATGCGATCATCGCCTGGCTGCACGGCACCGGGCTGCGGCCGTTTCTCGCACGCCTCGACGAAGCCGAACGGCAGCTCTTTCTCGCACGCTATGCGGCGCTGCTTGGCGAGGCGTTTCCGGCCCGGATCGACGGCAAGGTGCTGCTCCCCTATCCGCGGCTGTTCTTCATCGCCACACCGCGCTAATGGCGCTAAATTCGGCAAACGCCCGCTTATAGTGCGCCCGCTTGTAGTGCGAGGGAGAGCAAGAATGTTGCAGATGGCCGGCCGCATGGCGGTGCTCGGCACCGAAACCGCCTTCGAGGTGTTGGCGCGAGCCAACGCGCTGGCGGCGCAAGGCCGCTCGATCATCAATCTGGGGATCGGCCAGCCCGATTTTCCGACCCCCGAACATATCGTCGAGGCCGGCCGCAAGGCGCTGGCCGACGGCCATCACGGCTATACCCCGGCCAACGGCATCCCCAAGCTGCGCGAGGCCGTCGCGGCCGATCTGTGGCGCCGCCACAAGGTCGAGGTGTCGCCCGAAGAGGTCCTGGTCGTGCCGGGCGGCAAGGTCACGATGTTCTTTGCGATCATGATGTTCGGCGAGTTGGGGGTAGAGATCCTCTATCCCAACCCGGGCTTTCCGATCTACGAGAGCGCCATCCGCTTTTCCGGCGCGACCCCGGTGCCGGTGCCGCTTTACGAAAGCAAGGGGTTCTCGTTCAGCGCCGAGGAGGTGCTGGCCAAGATCACGCCGCGCACCCGCCTCTTGATCATCAACAGCCCGGCCAATCCGACCGGCGGGGTGGTGCCGCGCGCCGAACTTGACCGGCTGGTCGCCGGGCTCGAGCGCCATCCGCAGGTCGCGGTGATGAGCGACGAGATCTACAGCGAGATCCTCTATGACGGCGCCGAGCATGTCAGCCTGCTCGGCTATCGCGAGCTGCGCGACCGCCTCATCCTGCTCGACGGCTGGAGCAAGACCTACGCGATGACCGGCTGGCGGATGGGCTATGGGGTGTGGCCGAAATCGGTGTTTGCCGATGCCGAGCGGCTCGCGATCAACTGCCATTCCTGCGTCAACGCGGCGACGCAATACGCCGGCATTGCCGCGCTCGAAGGTCCGCGCGAGCCGGTCCTGCGCATGGTCAAGGCCTTCGCCGAGCGGCGCGAGATGATCGTCGCCGCGCTCAACGGCCTGCCCGGCGTGCGCTGCGCCCAGCCGGGCGGCGCTTTCTATACCTTCCCGAACATCTCGGATACCGGCTACGACGCCCGCAGCTTCCAGAGCCGGCTCTTGGATGACGCCGGCGTCGCGACGATCGCCGGCACCAGCTTTGGCGCCTTTGGCGAAGATTACGTGCGCTTTTCCTACGCCAACAGCCTGGAGGCGATCACCGAAGCGATCGAGCGCATCCGCCGCTTCCTCGGCAACCGTCCGGAGCAGCGCCGAAACTAGGCAATCCCGGTCGTAGACTGCCCAGAAAATCGGCAGAAGCAGCGATTCTCTTTCTTCTTCGTCGTCGCCCGGCGCTGGCATGGGTTATGCTGTACCTCCGCGCCAAGAGCGGCGTTACGCGCACAGAAAGTGGATGCCGATGAAGAAGGTCGAGGCGATCATCAAGCCATTCAAGCTCGATGAGGTGAAGGAAGCGCTTCACGAGGTCGGGATCAAGGGCATCACCGTCACCGAGGCCAAGGGGTTCGGCCGGCAGAAAGGCCACACCGAACTCTATCGCGGTGCCGAGTATGTCGTCGATTTCCTGCCCAAGGTCAAAATCGAGGTGGTGATGGAGGAGGCAATGGTCGAGCGCGCCGTCGAAGCGATCCAGCAAGCCGCGCATACCGGGCGCATCGGCGACGGCAAGATCTTTGTCTCGACCGTCGACGAAGCGATCCGCATCCGCACCGGCGAACGCGGCCCGGATGCCATTTGACGAAGCGAGACGATGGCGAGGCGAGGCTTAGATGCGTGATGCCGCGGCCTTGACAGGCCGAATACGACACTTTCTTGTGGAAATGGGAGGCGGTGCCGCGCCCAGACCGGCAAGTGTTGCCGGCCGGCGATCGCGCCCGTAGCGAGTAACCCCAGTCTCAACTAGCGAACGGAATGGTGCGATGGCCGATATCAAAAAAGTCCTCGAGATGATCAAGGAACACGACGTCAAGTACGTCGACTTCCGGTTCACCGATCCGCGCGGCAAGTGGCAGCATCTGGCGCATCATGTGCGCACGATCACCGAGAATTTTCTCAGTGACGGGGTGATGTTCGACGGCTCGTCGATCGCCGGGTGGAAGGCGATCAACGATTCTGACATGACGCTGATGCCCGATTGCTCGACCGCGGTGCTCGACCCGTTTGCGGCGCAGACCTCGCTGATCATCTTCTGCGACGTGCACGAGCCGCTGACCGGCCAGTCGTATAGCCGCGACCCGCGCTCGATCGCCAAGAAGGCCGAGCAGCACCTGGTCGCGACCGGCGTCGGCGACACGGCCTATTTCGGACCCGAGGCCGAGTTCTTCATCTTCGACGACGTGCGCTACAAGAGCACGATGAACGGCGCGATGTACGAAATCGACAGCGAGGAAGGTCCCTACGTCACCGCCAAGAAATATCCCGACGGCAATACCGGCCACCGCCCGCCGATCAAGGGGGGCTATTTCCCGGTGCCGCCGGTCGACAGCCAGAGCGATCTGCGCGCCGAGATGCTGTCGGTGATGAGCGACATGGGGCTCAAGGTCGAGAAGCATCACCACGAGGTCGCGCCAAGCCAGGCCGAACTCGGCGCCGAGTTCGACACGCTGGTGCGCACGGCCGACAATATGCAGATCTACAAATACGTCGTGCACAATGTCGCCAACCAGTACGGCAAGACGGCAACCTTCATGCCCAAGCCGATCAAGGGCGACAACGGCTCGGGCATGCATGTGCATCAGTCGATCTGGAAGTCGGAACGGCCGCTGTTCGGCGGCAACCTGTATGCCGATCTGTCGGAGACCGCGCTCTATTACATCGGCGGGATCATCAAGCACGCCAAGGCGATCAACGCCTTCACCAACCCGACGACGAACAGCTACAAGCGCCTCATTCCCGGCTTTGAGGCGCCGGTGCTGCTCGCCTACTCGTCGCGCAACCGCTCGGCCTCCTGCCGCATCCCCTATGCCGCCGGCGCCAAGGGCAAGCGGGTCGAAGTCCGCTTCCCCGACCCCGCCGCCAATCCCTATCTCGGCTTTGCCGCGATGCTGATGGCCGGGCTCGACGGCATCCAGAACAAGATCCATCCCGGCGACCCGATCGACAAAAACCTCTATGACCTACCGCCGGAGGAATTGAAGGACGTGCCGACCGTGTGCGGCTCGCTGCGCCAGGCGATCGGCGAACTCGAAAGCGATCACGCCTTTCTGACGAAGGGCGAGGTGTTCGGGCGCGACTTCCTCGAGGCGTATATCGAGCTGAAGTGGGAAGAAGTGTACAATTTCGAGCACACCCCGCACCCGATCGAATTCATGATGTACTATTCGGTCTGAGCCGCAACACTGCACACTCGAAAGACGACGGGGCCGGGCAAAACCCGGCCCCGTTTAGTTGCGCGATATCAGCGGGCGGCGGGCGCCGGCCGGTTGGCCTTGAGGAAGGTGCGGATGTGGCGCACCGCCAGCGGGATCTTGTCCGGCGTGTCCTTCCAGGGGTAGAGGCTGACCTGCGCGTTCGGCGCCAGCAGCGCGCTTTCCATGGCGACGGCGTAGGGGTGCGCCGGCACGTCGTCGGGCAGCACCAGGATCGGCGTCCGGCAGTCGCGGACGAAATCGCGCGATACGGTAAAGACGAAATCGGCGTTGGCGCGGTACATCTTGTTGAGGAACGCGTCGACCATCGCCATCGTCACGTCGGGCCGGCGCTCGCACAAGGGCGGGCCCCAGCCCTTGATGTTGTTCTGGTAGAACAGGTCCGGCATCTCCGGGCGGAAGCCGCTCGGCTGCGCCAGGATTGCGGCGACGATGCGCCGCGGCGCCCGCTGCAACAGGTTCCAGATGAACGGGCCGCCGATGCAGAAGCCCAGCACCATGAACTCGCCGATGCCAAGGTGATCCATCAGGCCGAGATGGTCGTCGGTATAGGAATCCCAGGGCCGGTCGATCGCCAGCGGCCCCGAGGACTGGCCGCCATTGGCGTTGCGCAGATCCGCCGCGATGACGCGGTAGTCGCCGTTGAACTCCACCAGCGGGTTGAACGGATGGCTCGTCGCAAGGCCCGCGACCGTCGAGTTCAACCCGCCGCCGGGAATGACCATGAGCGGAAACCCGGACCCGGCCTCCTCGTAATGAATGCGAACGTCGCCTCTTTCATAAAACGGCATGGGGTTCTCCTCGGTAGGGCGGATGAGCGCAGCGCAATCCGCCAATGGCCAGGGCCAGCTTGGTGGAATACGCCGCGCTTTGCCACCCTACTGGGCGGCGGCGGCGATCGATTGCGCTGTTGCCGCCGGCCGATTGGCGCGCAGGAAGGTGCGGATGTGGCGCACCGCCAGCGGGATCTTGTCCGGCGTGTCCTTCCAGGGGTAGAGGCTGACCTGCGCGTTGGGCGCCAAATGCACCACCTCCATCGCGACGGCATAGGGGTGCGCCGGCACGTCGTCGGGCAATACCAGGATCGGCGTCTGGCAATTGCGCACGAAATCGCGGCTTGCCGTGTACACAAAGTCGGCGCGTTTGCTGTACATGTTGGTGAGGAACGTGTCGACCATCGCCATCGTGGTGTCGGGCCGGCGGGCGCACAGTTCCGGGCCCCAGCCCTTCATGTTGTTGTCGTAGGAGAGCGTGGGCATCTCCGGGCGGAAGCCGCTGGGCTGCGCCGGCACGGCGGCGACGACGCGGTCGCCGGCCCGCTGCAACAGGCTCCAGATGAACGGGCCGCCGATGCAGAAGCCCAGCACCATGAATTTCCCGATGCCGAGGTGGTCCATCAGGCCGAGATGGTCATCGGTAAAGGCGTCCCACGGCCGGTCGACCGCCAGCGGCCCCGTAGACTGGCCGCCCTTGGCGTTGCGCAGGTCCGCCGCGATGACGCGAAACTCGCCCTTGAACTCGTCGAACGGGTTGAACGGGTGGGTCTTCAGCCCCTCGACCGTCGAGTTGAGCCCGCCTCCCGGTATGACCAGCAGCGGAGACCCTGACCCGGCCTCCTCATAATGGATCCGAACATCGCCTTTTTGATAGAACGGCATAGGGTTTCCTCCTTCAAGTGTGATCGCGCATGCGCGCCCGCCTCGGCGAGCAAAGCATAGAAGGGGGTTCTAAGCCAAAACCCGCAGCGAGCGTAGCGCAGTTTGTTCGCGGCGATCGGCGGCGCCAAGCCGTCAGGCGGCCGCCCTCGCATTCGCCTCGTAACCGCGGATGAACTCCGCGATGGCCGGATTGCTCACACCGGCCGGATTGCTCACACCGGCCGGATTGCTCACACCGGCCGGATTGCTCACACCGGCCGGATTGCTCACACCGG
>Ga0307374_10013219_pt1 | contig 11449 bp, 8 predicted proteins | sample OX3MG_FD_202532 | JGI IMG/M metagenome (GOLD analysis project Ga0307374, IMG submission 202532) | Soil microbial communities from Risofladan, Vaasa, Finland - OX-3 | ecosystem: Environmental > Terrestrial > Soil > Coastal area > Acid sulfate soil | place: Finland: Risofladan, Vaasa | collected... | reverse complement strand
AACTCCTTCGCTGCGACTCCTTCCACTATCAATATCGGAGATTCCTCTGCTCTGAGTTGGACGCTCGACGGCACGCAAACGAGCGTATCGATCGACCAAGGAATCGGGGACCAAACCAACAATTCCAATGATTCCATCCATGTTTTCCCCGGCGCGACTACGACCTATACCCTTACAGCCAAAAACGGCACTGGTACGTCTACAAAGACCGTAACCGTAACGGTTAGCAACCCTGGCGATCCGAATTCGCCGCCGATTCCGACGGGACTGAATGCCTCGGCTGGCTCCAGTTCGCCGAGCACGATAAACCTTGCGTGGATCGAGCCGAGCGGAAGCGTGGCCGCGTCGCATTTTATCATCGAGCGCCGCCTTGCCGGGCAAACCTTCGATACCATTTCCGCGGCAGCCCCCGGCCCGGGGAGTTATAGCGATGCGCAACTATATCCAAGCTTCGCATACACGTACCGCATCAAGTCGGTCAGCAGCGCGGGTGCGGCATCGGGCTGGTCGAACAGCGCCACGGCGGTTGCGCCCGGCGTTGCGCCTAACATTGCTTCGATTACGCTTTCACCGGCGAACGTTCCCACGCTCACCCCGGGTGGCACACAGCAGTTTACGGCGACAGCCTTCGATCAATCCGGCAATGCGCTGCCCATTGCGCAGGGGTCCTTTATCTGGACCACTTCGAACGGTCTGATTGCCAACGTGAACGCCTTCGGGCTTGTCACGGCAGGGACGATGCAAGGCTCGGCCGATATTGCCGCCTCGCTGGCGCAGCAGGGCGATCTCACGAATCTGGTCGTGAGCAATTCGGTCACGGTTACGGTCGCGAATAAATCCAGCGCTAATACGGCTGTTCTGTTCTATGGTTCGGCTGCCTCGGACTTCACCGATTACACGGGCGCGCTCGCGGCCTCGGGGGGCGCGTTCGATCCCATAAACGATTTCAGCAACGGTGGACCTCCACAATTCACTATCGCGCAGCTTACGCCCTACAATCGGGTGGTCGTTCTGGTAGCTACTACTACCACCATCAGCGCCAGTGCGGAGTCGTATCTTGCCGAGTACGCTGCTCTTGGAGGAAAAACGCTCGTCATAATCGGCGGTGGCGGAGAGGAGCAATTAACTTCCGGCACACTTGCTAATTACGTCGGTGTCTCCCAAGATGGGTATCAGAATGTCAATAATATTAATCCAACGATTCAGGGTCAGAGCGGCACGGCATTCGCGGGTCTTACTTTTACGAAACAAGACGCTGTTACCTATGTTGACGATATTACGCTTACTGCCAACAGTACCTCAAAAGCTGCTCTTGTTGGTACTTTGATCCCCCCCGATAACTCGCAGTTCACTATTGCTATTCAGGGATCTGTTGCTGGCGCGGGCGGAAGTTCCCAATTCCTTTATGTCGGCGCGAGCATCGATGTCGTCGATGCTGCGGACCAGAATACCTTCGTGAGGGACTTTATGAATTTCTGAGATTGTCTCCAATTCCTGTCTGCCGAAGGACTCGCTTCCGGGCGTGTCCTTCGGCGCGTTTTGAGCACGAAAAGATTACGATACATATAAAAAAATCTCATGTTTATCACTGCGGAAGACCCGAGATGATTCCGTTGGAGAAACTTTTTAGATGCTAATTCAAATGGAACTCGATCTCATTAACCTCAGAGTCCAGGTGAAGATCGAGAAGAGTAGCGATTGAGAGTCGGTCATTTCGGTAAAACTCAGAACTATTAACACTTCGAACGAAGATGAAAAAATCAATTCTACTCGGAATTGCGATCGCGAGCATTTCGGTATCCCGCCTGGCCGCGCACAGCGCCGGGCTGCCGCATTATCAATTTACCTCTATGCTTGCGAGCCTGACGCCAAAGCCTCCGGCTTCAGTGGATGACGCGCAGGGACTGAGCGAGCTTAAGAGTAGGAACGCCGCAACAAAGAACCCGGGATATTGGGCGCCAGGCGAACAAGTTGTTCAAAACGATTCGTTAATTGGGCGCAAGGTAATGGAAGCGGCCGGAATGCTGCCCGCCTCCGGCGCGGCAACCTCGACGCCTGCAATGCCTGCCGGTATGGATCCTGATAAACTCAAGAAAATGGACCCGGCTCAGCAAAGCGCGTTTGCTCAACAATACATGGCGCAGGCAATGGCAGCGCCGCATCCCGGATCAGTCCCCATTCAGGAGGATCCGAAGATCCTGCCTCTCATTGGTAAGGCAAACAGCTTGATGATGATTCTTTACCAGCTACCAATTGAACTTAGCGGCGGGATCGATTCGCTGACGGCCATCTGCGACGCAAAGCACCAGAATATCGAAAATGATTATGAAGTTAAACAGAGTGCGCTGGATACCCAGGCTCAAGGCGGCTCCCAGCAGGGAGAAAGTCAGGGGATGTCCGATGCCCAAAAAGCGCTTATAAAACAGAAAGATGCCGACCAAAAGAGCGCCGAAAACGATTGCCTTAGCGCATGTTGCGCGTATATAGCGAAATTCGTTGGCCGGATTACTCCCATTCTCCAAAAAGCCGAAACGATTGAAAATCAGCTTCAGGATGGTAAAGCGATCCAAAGCGCGGCCATGCAGCACCAATATTCCTCCTTTGTGAGCACCGCATTGGCGCCGATTTCCGCCGTAATGAATGAGGCCGTGGTGTTGACGCAACATGCCGATAAATGGATTCCCGTCCCGCAGCTTTAGGCGCTCGAAGGTACGATCTATTTTTCGGGTTTTATGCGGCCTTGATTCAGGAATGTGCTATCTTTGTAACATCATGAATGACCCAGAATTCGGTCGGGTTCAATCGCTGACGTTGGAGCTGTTCGTTTTCGTTAAAATCAAATTTTTCAACTAATAACCCTAAACCATGAAAAACCTTACTTTCCGATCGCGCTTCACATCACGTTCGAAACGCGCTGTTATCGCTATTGCAGCATCTGCATTTCTTTTCATTGCGTTGCAGCACCCAGCCTTTGGGCAATGGACTCAGGTCACAGGATTTAGCAACTCGCTTGCAACTCCCAATATCGATAATGTTGACCAATTCCTCGTTTATGGAAACGATCTCCTTGCCGGCGCGAGATGCGCGTATAATCTGCCCGGAGCGACGGGTGATTCACTATTCATCTCTACCGATAATGGACAAACCTGGACTGACTTTGCACCGAATGGAGGCCCTCCGTTGCTTTCCGTTGGGACTACTATCATTGGGGGTGCCGATAGTGTGCCCGGAGCTGGCATCCTCGGCGAGATTCTCTCCTATTCGACAACCGCGGGCCAGACCTGGAAGCCGGACACGCTCGGATGGCCGATTGCGAACGGGTCGGCGATGGCACTCCTTGCGGTCGGCAACAAGATATACATGGCCTCGGCGGCGGGTATTTACCAGCAAACGGCACCCGGAATGCGATGGACGCCCGATACCGTTGGCATGACAGTTACGTCCAGTGGGCAATTATTTACCTGGCCGGTTACCATGCTGATCTCAGCAGGAAATGCTATGTTTGCGAGTGCCGGATTCGGTGCAGGCATGTATGTCTCCACTAATAACGGGGCATCCTGGTTCGCAGCGGATAACGGATTGCCATCCACACCTTCGGCAGGGTGGCTTCCGGCGTGGGGTTACGCAATTTCCGGTTCCTCGGTAGTGCTTGCAATTGCCCACGATAGCACAGACAACACCTACGACTTTTATCGCACCTCCAATAGTGGAGCGAACTGGACGAAGATGAATTCCGCTGTTGAGTATTGGGGCAACGTCCCCCCTCAGCTTGCTGCATCAGGTCAAAACATATTCGCTGCTACCGACAGTGGCTTTTATGTTTCCACGAATGACGGTGCTACGTGGACCCAGTGGAACACAGGCCTTCCGACCGCGAACGGAACTTATATGAATGCCGTGCAGGTCTCCGGCGGATATGTTCTGGTGAGCACGTTCGAAAGTGGCGTGTGGATCCGCAAGCTTTCCGATTTTGGCATTTCTGCGGTAACCCCGACTCCGGGTTCTCCAAACGGCCTGAGCCTTGCGTTAGCTGGGAACCCTGCCTCGGGTTCAACGGTACAAGCGATCTTTACCTTGCCGGAAGCCGGTGTTGCCCAAGTCTCGTTGATGGACGAGCTGGGCCGAAGCATTCGGGTTCTTCAAAATGGCCGCGCAGCGGCAGGCCAGAATAGTATCTCGCTCGATACGCAATCGCTCACACCAGGCACGTATTTCATCCGCGTCGAAGCCAATGGCACGAGCGTCATGCAGAAGTTTGTGGTTACTCGATAAACATTAGATCGAATTCCGCGAATCCTCATTTTGAATTAACCAAATCTAAAATTATGAAACACCTTGCTAACGGATGGTCCTTCAACGCTCGCGCGAAACGGGTTGCCATGAGCATCGCCGTGTGCGCCCTCATTTTTGTCATGATCCAGCCAGAGGCCTTCGGGCAAGTGACAGGCCAGTGGAAGTTAGCATCGGGGTTTTCGAATGCCAACGCAAGTCTTCCGAATGAAGTCGATGCTGTCTCCTCGTTCGCCGTCTGGGGAGATTCTTTGGTCGCAACTGCCTATTGCGCGGATGATCTACTTAATTTCCCGGGTTCCCTACCCGATTCCATCTTCCTATCCACCGACCATGGTGCCACATGGATCGACTTATCTCCCAATGGTGGGACACCGTTCATTGCTGTCGGGGCCGATCTCATCGGCGGCGCCCAGCCATCTTCCAGCGATCTTAACCTTGCAGATCAAGTACTGTCGCTCTCGTCAAACGGCGGGCAATCGTGGGCTTTTGACACAGCCGGCTGGAGTAACGCCGGCGGAGGCGGGATGCCTTCTTCGCTCGCGTCGATTGGGAGCACGGTCTTTATGTCAACCCCATTCGCCGTTTCGCATCAAACGGCTGGTTCCCAGTGGCAGACCGATATGAACGGGCTGGACTTAGGGGGAAATCTCTCCTCCGTCGGTAACGTGACGGCAGCCGGGAGTAATCTGTATGTGAATACTCTGTTCAACGGCGTGTACGTATCAACCGATCAAGGTTCGTCGTGGTCATCCGCGAATAGTGGGTTACCCAGCTTTACCTCTGGTGGCATGTCTCATTTGTTTCAGATTGGGGAATTCGCTTCTTCGGGGTCATCCGTATTCGCAATGACCGCTCATGACACCGATATCTTCGGCGGCGGAGATAATTTTGACACCGTCGATTTTTATCTCACCACGAATAACGGCCAGAGCTGGAACAAAATGAATTCCAGCCTCCAAACGTGGGGACAGGTACATCGTTTTATCGTGTACAATCAAAGCCTGTTTGCTGCAACGGATAGTGGTTTCTATTACTCCACGAACAACGGATCGACCTGGGCACCGGCAGACCAGGGACTCCAGCTTGTGCCCGGAGACCATCCCACCACCATCGAGTTCTCCGGCGAAAATATTGTGATGGGTACCAGTGCCTCTGGCGCATGGTATCGTCTCCTTTCGGATTTCGGAGTCTCCTCGGTATCTCCATCCCCTGCTCCGAATGGTGGTCTGAATCTCGCGTTATCCGAAAATCCGGCTTCCGGATCGGACATGAAGATCATCTATACGCTGCCGGTTGCCGGCGTTGCGCAAGTGATGCTGATGGATGAATTAGGCCGCAGCGTTCGGATGCTTCATAATGGCCGCGCATCGTCAGGCCAGAATAGTATTTCGCTCGATACGCAATCGCTAATACCGGGCACGTATTTTATTCGTGTCGAAGCCAATGGCATGAGCGCTATGCAGAAGCTGGTGATTACGCCGTAAATCGATTTGGGACAACGAGCCATCATCCTCGCGAACGGGCATGATGGCTTATTTTCCATAGACCGCGTTCGCCTGTTTCAGGGCATCTTTAAGCGGCGGGACGTGCCACTTGGCGCGTTCCGCATCGGTGATGCTTGGGTCCACAGGTGAGAGTTCGAACTTGCCGGTTTTCTCATCCTGAAACGATTGCGTGCCATAAAGCTGCGGCTTTCCTTTCTTGACAAGATAGCGGTCGAGCGTGGCGGCAGCGAGCCACAGCGCATTGGTATCTCCAAGATGGACCGCCCGCATCGCAAGTTCGTGCGCGTTCCAATAGTCCGTCGTGTCATCTCCGTGCTGGAGGATGAGTGCGGCTTCCTGGATGTCTTCGGTGCTGCGCGACTTTTTAAGATTAGGCAGCATGGCATAAATCTCTTGTTTGCGAATACTGTCATTATGGACCATGCGCATTAGGAGGGTCGTGTCATGAAGAAATTTTTCCATTCCTTCCTGGATCATCACCGTCCGCTCGCCTTGATCTTCCTGATAGATTTCATAGAGCTTTGCATTCTGATAACCCTTCGGCAGATGTTTCGACTTGCGGACGGCGTCGGAATGTACAGCGGCAAACATGCTATCGTAATTCACATGGGCAGGTTGGGTATTGAGACCGAGCATGAGCGCCGTTTGCGTATTGGGATCGTACCCCTTCGCGAGCGCGGTGTCATAATAAAGCTTACCTTCGGCCTTCTTGCCAGCCAGCGTGAGGACAACCGCAGTCATGAAATACATCGAGCTATCACGCGCGCCCATGACGATAATTTGCTTGGCTAAGCTGGCGGCGCTATCGTAATTGCCTGTATTAGCGTAGGTCTGTGCCTCCAGTGCCATCGCCTTTAGCTTTACGCTATCGATCTTCGGTTGCTGCGCCTTCGCGGCAACGGACATCAAGAGGAATAAAAAGCAGTACGCAAATATTCGCATGAATTCTCCTTATCCTTCCTTGAATGGATTTCGAATGGTCAGCGTGCCCTCGATGACGAGGCCATCGTGCATGTCTTCGCTGTAGAGAATGGAACACTTTGTTCGAAGTGCGGCAGCAACAATTAAACTGTCCCAGTGAGAAAATTTGTATCGCCCGCGAAGCTCGCTTCCTTTCAAAAAGTCTTCCTCGTTCAGGGTTACCGGTTGATAATGCCGGTAAAAGCTTCGGATAATAATTTGAATTTCGGGTTCCGTGAGCGAAACTTTTCGCAAAAGCGCGTTGCAAACTTCGCCGATGATCTGCGTACTTATTCGAATCTCGGATTTTAGGATCAATTCGTTAGCCCGAATATGCTTTGCATCGTCTGGGTTCGATGCAAAGGCATAGACCCAGACATTAGAATCAAGAAAATCGAGATCAACGGCCATCGTGCATTTCGTCTCGCGAAGGGGCGCGAAAGCCAGGAATGATGATCGGGTTTTCGAGATAGTAATCAATGGCGTCCTCGCCTTCGCGTCGTGCGCGGCGAGGTTTTGTCACGGTAACGTGGACTGTGCCATTGGAAGCCAACTCGCGCCGATATTCTTCCGGAATGTGAATTACACCCTCTTTTTCAAGCTGTACGTCAAATTCAATGTAGTCCATAAACGTTACAAAACTTCCATTTTGTCAAATTAGTTAAATTTTACAGCGCGTCCCCTTTATCTCCGGGCCCGACGACGGTTTCGGTTTTTGGCTCTTCTTTCGTTTTCAGTGGCTCGGCCTCTCCATTTTGTGGAATGGGTTTCCCTTCGGCGCCCGCTTTTTTCAGAGTCTCCACGGCTTTCGTGAGATTGAACGCGCGGTTCTCCTTGCTGAAGGGAGGAAGCTCGCCGCCGTTCATCAGGATGTCGATCTCGCCGGAATCGAGCGTCTCGCGTTCGAGCAATGCTTCGGCCATCCGTTTTAGAGTATCGACTTTCGCGCGAAGGATCGTCTCCGCGCGCTCGGCGCCTACTTCGACGATGTGGCGAATCTCTTCGTCGATGATACGCGCCGTCGTATCCGAAAAAGTTTTCTGGTGGCCGTAATCGCGGCCCAGGAAAATCTCCTGCTCGGCCTGGCCGTATTTCAGCGGCCCTAATTTGTCGGACATGCCCCAATCGCAGACCATCTTTCGTGCGATGTCGGTGGCGCGTTCGATGTCATTGCCCGCACCTGTCGTGATTTGATTGAATTCGATGCGCTCCGCCGCGCGCCCGCCGAGCGCATAGGCAATCACCGCTTCGAGATATTCGCGCGAATAGGTGTGCTTCTCGTCCACCGGCAGATAGCTTGTCACGCCTAAGGCGCGGCCGCGTGGAATGATGGTAACTTTATGCACCGGATCGGCTTCCGGAATCGACTTCGCGACGATGACGTGCCCGCACTCATGATAGGAGGTCGTCTTCTTTTCCTCTTCGCTGATGAGCACGGACTTCCGCTCGACGCCCATCATCACTTTGTCCTTCGCGTTTTCAAAATCGTACATCGTGAGCTTATCGCCGCCACGCCGCGCGGCGAGCAGGGCCGCTTCGTTCACGAGATTTGCGAGATCGGCCCCGGAAAGGCCCGGTGTTCCACGCGCGAGCGCCTGAAGATCGACATCGGCACCCAATGGCGTATTGCGTGTGTGTACTTTTAAAATCCCTTCGCGACCGCGAACATCGGGGCGATCGACGACGACCTGCCGGTCGAACCTTCCGGGCCGGAGCAGCGCAGGATCGAGCACATCGGGCCGGTTCGTCGCCGCCATAATGATGACGCCGACGTTTTGGTCGAAGCCGTCCATCTCGACGAGCAATTGATTCAGCGTTTGCTCGCGCTCGTCGTGGCCGCCGCCTAAGCCGGCACCGCGATGGCGTCCGACGGCATCGATTTCATCAATAAATACAATACAGGGCGCGTGCTTTTTCGCCTGATCGAAAAGATCGCGCACGCGTGAAGCCCCAACGCCGACGAACATCTCGACGAAATCCGCGCCCGAAATCGAAAGGAACGGCACGCCCGCCTCGCCCGCAACCGCGCGCGCCAGCAGCGTTTTGCCAGTACCGGGAGGGCCAAGCAACAGTACGCCGCGCGGAATTTTGCCGCCTAATTTTTGGAATTTCGCCGGCTCGCGAAGGAACTCGATGATTTCTACAAGCTCCACCTTTGCTTCGTCCGCGCCGGCCACATCATTGAAGGTGACTTTCGGCGCGTTCTCGGTAATGAGTTTCGCTCGCGATCGCCCGAAACTGAAAATTCCTTTCGGGCCGCCCATGCCGCCACCTTGCGACTGCATTCGACGCATGATAAAGAGCCATACGAACCCGAGTGCTATCCACGGAAGAAAGGAGATCAGAATATCGGTCACGCCGTTCGCGCTATCTGTCTTTGTGATCGTAACGCCTTTCGTCTGCCAGAGCTTATACTGGTCGTTCAGCGTCTCGGGAACCATGTTCACCACGATGTCATGCGCATTCACCGTCTTATCATCGACCGTTTTGACCTGCATCTCGCTTCGCAATTTGCCGTGGAAGCGGTATTCGTTCTGCCCATACTGTTCGAGCCGCCCGGAGATGAAATCGCCGTCATTCAAGAGTGTTTGATACTCTGTCACCGATACTTCCACTTCGGCCGGAGTATTGGAACGATTGAAAATCACGACTAAAAACACGACGCCGAGCAGCAGGACCACCCAGAGAAGAACGGTCCGCATAATATGGCCGAAGTCCATTTCTTCGCGCGGGCCGCCGCCCGCGGTTCGGCGCGCCGGCGTCCCAGCCGGCGACTTCTTCGCTTGTGGCTTTCCCGGTTGCGTGCCATTGCTGCTCTGTCCCTTTGAGACAGAGACTGGACGTTTTTTCGCACCATTGGCGCGCTTTGGCGCTGGGGCAGCGCTCCCCGGTTGTTCCTGTGAAGGAGCGGCTGACTGGTTCTCGGAGGAGGAACGAACATCTCCCGACGGCTCCTGCGCCGGGTCTTTCGCTTCTCTATTCGTGTTGATTGTTTCTGACATTCTATCCTATTCGTGGGTAAACCTTACGCGATACGCGGCTCTATTGAGACCGTTCCAAGCTTTGGGAGAACACCCATACGCCCAACGCCCGCCCCCTGGTGAGAGTTCGGTTTTTGCCGCGTATTCTATAAACGGATTCGTTCACCGGAAAGACGGTTTACCGCTCGATTTATTGGACGAGTAAGCCAGAATCAGATCGGAGTTCACGGCAACCCAATGAAGAGGCGCCCAAACCAATTCATTCTAAATTCTTAATTTTCTCTATACCCTCGGCACCGCCATCGCCCCATGCGTGATAAGGGCTACCCGCGCGTTAGAGCCTTTGCGGGAGAGCGCGGCATCGAGCGCGGCCTGGGCATGATCGCTTTGCTCGAATCCAAATTTTGGGGGATCCGCCATGCCGGGGCCATGCGTAACGAAGGTGATGCGCGAAGCGCGTTCGACAACTTCACGTATCGCCGCCAGTTGCGCCCCCATCGCCGGATGCCGCGAAAGCTCGCCCTTGCGGCTGCTGCGTAATATGGCATCGCGCGAATCGGATAGGTGCTTCGCGAGTGTCGCGGAAAGTGGCGAGATCGATTCGAGCAAAGGCGAAACGACGATAATCTCTCCGTCCTGCTTTAAAATACCGAGCGCGGCATAGAGCGCGTGCGCCGCCTGGAATATATTCATATCGAGCGGATGCGAATCGATCATCACAATATCCGCCGGTTCCGGAATGGGAAAGTTAAACATCCGCGCCGCGACATCCGCGCTGACGCGATAGACGCTGGCTGGCGCTCCCGTGACACAGGCCGTGATGTTCAGTGTGCGGTCCACCACCAAATCCACGCAAAACTTGAAGGCGGGCACGAACGGAAGCAACTCCCAAATGAGCGATCGACCGGGATTTTCTCTCCGGCCTAACACTTCCGAACTTGGCGCGCTGGCGCCGGCGAGATAGACCTCCCCAATCAAGTCCTCGTTTGCCAGGCCGGGAAAAATGAGCGAGCCGCCGCCCGTAAAGCCCTTGAACCGGTTTGGATACGAGCCGCCAATGCCGATGATGAGCGAAGCATCGCGAAGCCACTTATCCGCCGTGACCGCGATCGGTCCGGCCGGAGTATGCGCAGTGCCAAAGGTATGAAACGAGTCCTCGCGCTCGTTGAGCGCCGATTGATAAACGGCGTATTTCCGGTGCATCTCCGCGCCAATCTTGCGATCGACTTCCACGCTCGAACTCGCGCGGTGCATCGCGTTCGCAAGGAGAACCTTTATGTGCGAATCCGGAACGCCGGCCGCGTGCAGTTCCTGCACGATGTAATAAAAGGGGAAGACGGTCGGCGTTGGTTCGAGCGCATCATCGAGCACGATGAGGACGCGATCTTCCGCCGTGGCAAGCTCCGAAATCTGCGGGCTGTTGACGGGCGAGGCAAATGCATCGCGCAAAATTTGCTCGCGATCCGTGTGCGGCGCTTCCAGCGGGCCATAGACGCCGATAAGATTCGCGTCCGGAATTTCTACTTCGCGGACGGTGGGGTAGTAGGTGTAGTAATAACGCATCAGTAGTTGCACTAACAATTTATTCTCATCATAGTACTCCCTCTCCTACGCAGCGAAATGGAAATTGGGAGACTGTGGATGGTAATTACGCCCAGGATGGAATATAGCGAGCGAATTTTCGTGAACCTCCAGCTTCGGGGTCTTCTT
>Ga0307374_10013217_pt1 | contig 11451 bp, 12 predicted proteins | sample OX3MG_FD_202532 | JGI IMG/M metagenome (GOLD analysis project Ga0307374, IMG submission 202532) | Soil microbial communities from Risofladan, Vaasa, Finland - OX-3 | ecosystem: Environmental > Terrestrial > Soil > Coastal area > Acid sulfate soil | place: Finland: Risofladan, Vaasa | collected... | reverse complement strand
GGTCTTCTTCCGGGACCAGTCGATCGGGCGGCCGAGCAGATTGCCTTCGCCTCGCGCCTCGGCTCGTTGACGTTGAGCCACTCCACGTTGCCCCGGCTCACCGAGGATCCCCAGATCTTCGACCTCGACTCGTCGCCGGTGCCACGGCCAACCATTGGCACACCGATGTCACCTTCGTCGAGCGCCCTCCGACCTTCTCCGTGCTGCGGGCACTGGTCATTCCCGAGGTCGGTGGCGACACTCTCTGGGCCAACACGGTTGCCGGCTACCGCGACGTGCCGGACGACCTTCGCCAGCTGGCCGACCGGTTGCGGGCGCTCCGCTCCAACGGGCACGACTACGGCCAGGTCGATGTGGCCGGGTTGAAGGGCACGTTGCGGCCCGAACAGGTCGCCCACCTCCAGGCGTTCGTCTCGGAGGTTTTCGAGACCGAGCACCCCGTGGTCCGGGTTCACCCCGAGACGGGTGAGCCCGCACTCCTCCTCGGGGGCTTCGCCCCCAGCTCGTGGGGCACGCCAACAGCGAGTCCGTCGACCTGATCCGCATCTTCGGGTCGTACGTGACCCGGCCCGAGAACATCGTCCGCTGGCACTGGCGGGAGGGCGACGTGGCCATATGGGACAACCGGGCCACCCAGCACTACGCCATTGCCGACTACGGGGACCAGCGTCGCCGCATGCAGCGGGTCACCACCGCGGGGAGCAGCTGCAGTGGGCCTGGACGGCCGCCCCAGTCGGAGCCTCCACGGGGACGCCAGCCGGTACTACCTCGAGAGCTGATCGGCGCTCCCGGCGTTGCTTAGGATCGGGATCGGTCCCATTCCGACGTCGGCCCGGTGACAACGGATCGGGAACGGCGCGAGGACGGGCAACGGGGCGGGCAGTGGGCTGCCCGCAACTCATTGAGAGGGACGAGACCGTGACCTCACGAATGGCCACCGATGCGGAAGTAAAGACCTGGCAGCAAGACGGTTGGGTGCTGCTCGAGGGCCTCGTCGGCACGGCCGATATCGATGCCGCATCGGAGGATCTCCGGCTGCTCTTTCCCAGCCCCGAGGAGTACCACGCCGATCCCGAGGGCGTGACCGAACGGTGGAAGGGTCGGCCGGACAAACCCAAGGAGGACTACGTCTGGCCCGACGAGGGTCCGGGGTTCCGGGCAGATCAGCAGCGCTGGATGGGGGCCTTCCCCTTCGCCGGTTCGGGGGCGCTCAACCGGCTCTACGTCCACGCCTCCATCGTCGACTTCGCCGAGCGTGCCCTCGAGACAACGACATACGCCTCTACCAGGCCCACGCCAGCGCGAAGTTCTCGAGCTTGACGAACTACGAGCAGCCGATGCACATCGATCGCAACCACTCCTGGCTTCCCCCCGGCCACGACGCACCGTGGTGGAACCTGGAGGGGTTCCTCTACCTCACCGACGTGACCGAGGCCGCGAATCCCACTCGACTGGTCTCGGTACGTGACTCGGCCCATGTCACCTCGCCCTTCGGGGTCGTCCTACCGGACTGGGGTCCCGAGTTGTACGCCGCCGAGCGGCCGGCACCGGGAGTCCGCGGCTCGTACCTGGCCTACAGATCCGACGTCTACCACCGCGGCGCTCCCTTCGGTTCTCCGGGGACCACCCGGTTCCTGGCGGCGGTGGCCTTCAAGAACGCCGGAGTGGACTGGATCGGCTACGACCAGCAGCAGTCGCGCTCGACCGGGCCCGATTGGACGAGGTTCGTCGAGGGATCGACCCCGCGCCAGCTCGAGCTGTTCGGGTTCCCCCCGCCGGGACATCCGGTCTGGGACGAGACGCTCCTCGATCAGACGGCACTGCGGTACCCCGCGCTGGACCTCGGCCCTTGGAGGGAGCGGCTCACCCCGTAGCGCAGGACCGGTCTGGAGGGTTTCGGTCCGGTCGGGCGCCCTCGCAGCAGGTCGGCCGCCCGACGATCAGTGCCCCCTCGGCTTCAGGTGGAGGACGACCAGCTCCGTGTTGATCTCCGAGGGGAAGGCGTAGGGGTTGGACGGGGTCGGGAAACCGGTGGCCACGTTGCTGTTGAAGATGCCCTGCTGGCTGTTCACGGACATCGGAATGACCGGCACCTGCGTCACCATCACGGTCTCGAGCTGGTCCAGGGCGCTGGTGGCCTCCGCCCATCCGGGGGCACTCGTGCTGAGTTCGTTGAACAACTGGTCGGTGGTCCTCCCGCGCCTCCAGCCGGCGATGATGCCGAGAATCGTCCCGAGCACCCAGGCGATGATGACGGAGGCCGACGAGGATGATGGTCCACGGGAGGCTGTGTCCGATGACCGTCGAGACGGGCGTCGGGAAGTAGGTGAAGGAAAGCCCGAAGTTAAGGTGGACGACGTTGTTCCAGTATTGGAAGTACTCGCTTCAGAAACGCAGGTGCAGGCCGATGCCGAACGCCACGTCGAGGGCCTCGGTCTCCTGGAGCGAACTGACTGGGGAGTTGCGGCCGCACGCTGAGCTTGGGCGACTGACGCATGCCCACTTGACAGGCAGCCATATAGCTGCATATCATTTAGGTACCCGTACGGCTGCGTATCCCTGGTCCGTCCGGCAAACACTCAAAGGAGAATCACATGCCAGACATCACACACCGTGTCGTCATCTCAGCCCCGCTCCAAAGCGTGTACGAGGCAGTCGCCACGACGGAGGGGATCTCCGAATGGTGGACCCGAGACGGGGTCCGAGGGGAGTCGAGCGAGGGTTCCAAAGTCGGGTTCTACTTTGGTTCGCCCGAACCGGCCGCCGTTATGGAAGTCACTCGGCTCGATCCCGACGGGCACGTGAGCTGGAACTGCGTAGAGGGGGCGGACGAGTGGGTCGGGACGAAGCTCACTTTCGACCTCACCCATATAGACGACGAGACGGTGGTGTTATTCACCCACGCCGATTGGCGGGACCCGAGCGAATTCATGGCACACTGCAGCGCTCGGTGGGCGTACTTTCTCCTGAGCCTCAAAAGCTACATTGAGGCTGGCAAGGGAACTCCGTTCCCAGAGGACATGAAGTTCTGACCGCTGGAGTGGAGCCGATCATGGTCGACGTCTTCAAGGCCCTCGCCGACCCGAGTCGCCGTCACCTGCTGGATCGCCTGAACGCTCGCAACGGGCAGAGCCTCCGGGAGCTTTCCGAAGGTCTGGACATGGCCCGTCAGTCCGTGAGCAAGCACCTGGCGATCCTCGAGGCAGCCAACCTCGTGACGACCATCCGACAGGGTCGGGAGAAGCTCCACTACCTCAACGCTGCACCGATCAACGAGATCGCCGAACGCTGGATCAATCGCTACGACCGAGAACGGGTCCACGTGCTTTCGGACCTCAAACGAGCCCTGGAGGAAACGCCGATGGAAAGGCCGCAATTCGTCTACACGACGTACATCAGGACCACGCCCGAACGCCTGTGGCAGGCCCTGACCGAACCGTCGTTCACCAAGCGCTGGTGGCAGACCACCTTCGAGACGGACTGGACGGTGGGATCACCCATGATCTGGGACAACAACGGCATCATCGTCGCCGACCCAGAACAGATCGTTCTCGAGTCCGATCCCTATCGGAGACTGGCGTACACCTGGCACACCTTCACGCCGGACTTCAACGAGCGCATGGAAGGTGAGTTGGTGGCCAAGCTCTCCAGCGAACGTCGCTCACGAGTGGCATTCGACATCGAGCCGGTTGGGGATACGACCAAACTGACCGTCGTTCATGACGATTTCGAGCCCGGAAGCACTGCGGCAACCATGGTGAGGAACGGCTGGCCCATCTTTCTGTCCAGCCTGAAGACACTTCTCGAAACTGGCGAGCCCCTCGCGTCGACTCGGCCCGGTCGGGGGGCGAAATAATTCTCATCATCCACACAGGTTGGTTGGTGGACCTTGGGGGACACAATAAGAACCGCTCCGGCGTGATCGCCGGCCCCGTGATCGCTCTCGACCACGGGTCATCTTCCGTCAGAGCCCGCTGGCTCCTCGCCCAAGGGTGATCGTGCTATTGGTCGACTCGTACCCATTTCGTCCCCCGGCCAACACCGCTGGGGCTAACAAGGCCCTCGTTCTTGAGCTCTCGGAGCACGAGACGAACGGTTTGATCGCTCACCCCTGGTACTGCTCGCCTCACGTCCGCCATCTCGAAGGAGGGCCCCGCATGGTTGAGCACATAGTTCCGCACCCGGTCCTGCTTGCTAATTCCTGACCGGTGGTCAGCGGCACGCGCTGCGAACACCTCGTACGCATCGGCGACCACGTCCACAAAGAAACTGAGCCATGGCCAGGGGTTGTGCGAACCGTCTTGCCAGCCGGCTGTCGATGCGGCAAGAGCGTCGTAATAGGCGTCGCGCCGTTCGTAGATGATTCCTTCCAGGGAGACGTAACGCCCGACGCCGTAGCCGACCTGGGAAAGCAGACGCGTGCTGAGTAGACGAGAGAGTCGCCCGTTGCCGTCGATGAAGGGGTGGACAGTGAGGAAATCGAGTGCGAACAGTCCGACAAGAAGTACACGGTGGTGGCGTCCAGCTCCCTGCTCGGTGCAGTACCGATTGACAAGCTCGGACGTGAAGAAGGGCGTGTCCTGGTGCGAGGTCGGGACGAACCGAACGCTCGACGTCCCGTCCGAGTGTCGGTCCACGACGAGATTGTCAACGGTTTTGAACTGCCCCCCTCCGCCACCGGTTCGACCAAAGAGGAGCCGATGGAGATGAAGGACGAGACCAACGGAGAGGTCGCAAGGGTCGTTCTGGTGTAGGTAGTCGAGGGCGTCGCGATACCCCGCCAGCTCCTTCTCATTGCGGATGCGAAGCCGCTGGTCGGCACCCCGGACGATGCGTTCAGCACGGGCCTGCTCGACCACGATCCCCTCGATCGCTGACGAGGCGATCACCGATTCAACCCTCGCAGCGTCAGCCAGTTCCCTCAATAGCCCTGGGAGCTGATCGGCATAGAGTGCTTCTGAGCCACGTCCAGCGTCGACAATGCTAAGGCGCGCGACAATCCCTCCCGGTACCTTGCCGATAAGGGTGTCGAGGTCTGCGAAGCTCCGCATCTGCCAATCTTCCGCTAAACATGCTAATCCATACTCAGATTAGCAGTTTATTCGCCCGCGAACCCCGGTTTTGGCTGCGTCTCCCGTAGCAATGATGCAGACGCCAGCGTAGGCGGCAAGCTGATGTGGACATTCAAGCGGCGGTCGCTCAGGCAGTACCGTGCCCGAGATGGAGCACACGCTCGCCCGGCTCATCGACGAGATCACCGTCGACGCGTACGACACCACCGAGCAGCTCTCAGCGTTCCTTCAAGTGCTTCAAGACGAGATAGGCACCCCTGCCTCCGCCGTGGTGCTCGGCATGGACGTAGAGGTCACCGGCTTCGACATGGAGGGAGACGAGCGGCGCGGCCTGGTCGCCCACTGCCGGTACCGGGGGGCCGCGGGCACGATCGCGCTCGCCGACGTCCACTTCGAGCCGGACTCAGTTGCCGGATGGCTCCACGCCGCCTATCGGGTCTGGCTCTATCTCCCCCCGTTCCCCGCCCGCCGGCCGCAGGGCTGGGCGTGGCCCGAGGAGCAGTGAACAGGCCTCGCCGCCGCCGGGCCACTCGGGCCCTCGACCGGCTCATGACAGGCGAGCGGGGGGAACTGCTCAACGAGCTGCTGGCGAGCCACCCAGAATTGACGGCCGAGGCCGAGCGCCTCGCCCTTGCCCGACTTGCCGCAGTTGACACCGACGAGGTGGCCGAAGCCATCGAATGGAAACTTCGGGACGCCGACGCCGACCAGCTCGCCTACCGCGCCGGGCGGGTCCGTGGGCGGGGGTACGTGGAGGTGAACGAAGCGGCCAGCGAGATCCTCGAAGAGCTACTCCAACCGGAGCTCAACGACCTTTCCCGGCGAGCAGCGTTGGGTCTTCACGACGCAGCACGTCAGATGGCGATCGGGCTGCTCCGCGGTCTCGCTAACTGTCGCGATGACATCCCAGACGGCACCGTGCTCGCCTACGCCGGTCCCGACGTGACCGACGACCTCGCCTGGTCCGTGCGCGACACCGTCGCCAACCTCAACCTGACGGACGAAATGCTCGAGAATCTGCCGCACGACCGAGACGACCCCTGACACCGAGCGCAACCCCTTCAGCACCCAACGGTTCGCGCACCGTTCCGGTTGTTATCGCGAAGATGCAGGTCAACGATTTCGGTGGCGCGATGGGACTCGAACCCACGAACCTCCTGACTGCCAGTGAGGGTTCTGGGGTGCGGGAACGTTCACAGAAGGCCGCAGTAAGCGCTCGACCTGGACTTATTGTACAGGTGAGTTCAGTCCGGTCCGGGCGAATCCGTCCCCGTTGCTTACACAACTGCTTACATTTTGGCATTCTGGAAGGGGCGCTGCGTCTTGGAGATCGAACGAGCAGAGCAACGACGCACTATCTTCCCCAGGCTCTCGACCTGATCAGCTGGTGTCGGCATCCGGGAGATCGCCCAGATCTCCGTCGTCCGGCATGGGCGTGATCGGTGTGCCGTCGGGGCTCCAGCTCGCCCGATCCTTCCGGAAGGGGTACCAACGTCCGTCCCGGCCCAGACGCAACTGCCGCTCACCAAGAGTGACCCGGTTGTGACGTATTACGGCGCCGGGTCCGAGCAACGTCCGTCCAACGGTTGTGAGCTCGGGCCCGGGCTCCCAGGACTCCCCGAGCGTCGCCAGACCCTCCACCCCGCCATCGCGAAAGGCGAGGGCCCGCCGGAGCAGTTCGCGGCCGGGCAGACCAGCCCGGCGAGCCAGTTCGCCAAAGGCCAATCGGCCGGCGTTGGCCTCGTCGCCAGCCAGCAGTAAGGAGGCGCGGCGAGCCAGATCTTCATGCTCTGTGAGTTCCAGGCCGTGCGCATCTCCCCCTTGGGCCAGAGTGAGGGCTCGTGCAGCAGCATCCGAAGCCAGGGCACGCAACGCCGCGATATCCACCCCGGCCCCGGGTGGTGGGTCGGCCGCAAGGACAGTCGGTCGACCCGGACGGCGTGGCGCCAATGGCACGAGCGGCAGAGGAGCCGGGGCGCGGGACCATATCTCCTTGGCCGGGACCCCTTCGTCGTGTTCGGGCTCCAGCACCGGTACCGAATGCAGAGCGGGAGCGCCGGCGTGCCGACGGGAGCGAAGTCCGGCCAGGACTTCCTCACGTCCAAGACCACGCAAGAGCAGCACGCCGAAGGCATCAGCGTCGAGCGAGTCGGCGACGAGATAGCAGACAGCCGCCGCATGCTTGCAGGGGTCGGCCCAGTCTGGGCATGAGCAGCGCGGCTGGAGTTCGCCCGCTCCGGGCAGCAGGTCGAGACCGACGGCCCGGACGTCGTCGCAGACTTCAGGTGGAAGTTCCCCATCGAGGAGTGCCGCCGTGTGACCGATCTCCGCCACCAGTGCGTCAAGCACTCGGTCCCACTCCTCCGCGCTGTACGGCCGGACCCGCACCCGCACCTTGTACGGCGAGCGCCGCGAGCCCTGCACGTTGGCCAAAATTTCACCCGGTGCCAGCGTCAGTGGCCCAACGGCACCCGAGCGGGCGTACGATCGACCCCGGGGCAACCGGTTGGGATCGAGCTGGGCGCGTTGCTCGAGTGCCTCGACCCATGCCCTGCCCCACCAGGAGGCCCCGAAGGGGCGACGACCGCCGGCCCGTGGCGCGCTCGGCCCTGGCCGTCGAGGCTTCGGCTGGTACCAGCCGTCATCCCAATCCGATGGGCTCATCTCCCGCTCCCAAGGCTCACCAGTTCGGAGAGCTCTTCGTTGGTGAGCCGACCGATCCAGCTCTCGCCACCGCCGATGACCGCCTCGGCCAGCGAGCGCTTCCGCTCGATCAACTCGGCGATGTGGTCTTCGAGTGTGCCTTCGGCGATCAGTCGGTGCACCTGGACCGGCCGGTCCTGTCCGATCCGGTGTGCCCGGTCGGTGGCCTGGTCTTCGACGGCCGGGTTCCACCAACGGTCGTAGTGCACGACATGGGTGGCCCGCGTCAGGTTTAGCCCGACGCCGCCGGCCTTGAGCGAGAGAAGCAGCACCGGCACGTCGCCTGCTTGGAAGGAATCGACCATTTCGGTGCGACGCTTCGCCCCCACCTTGCCGTGGAGAAAGAGGGAGGGCACACCGAGGTGCTCGAGGCGAGCCTCCACCAGCGACAGGCATTCGACGAACTGGCTGAAGACCAGGACCGATTCACCCTCAGCCACAATGACGTCGACCAACTCCTCCAGTGCGGCCAGCTTCCCGGAGCGTCCGGCCAAGGGACCCGCTTGATGCAGGTACTGCGCCGGGTGATTGCAGATCTGCTTCAGGACGGTGAGAAGGCGGAGCACCAGGCCTTGACGGGCGAAGCCGTCTTCACCCTCGATGACAGCCAATGCCTCGCGCACTTCAGCCTCATAGAGGGTGGTTTGCTCCTGGGTAAGCGGGACCGGCACATCGGTGACGGTTCGGGGCGGAAGGTCGGGAGCCACACCCGGGTCCGTTTTTTTTCGACGTAGCAGGAACGGTCGGGTCGTGAGCATAAGGCGCTGGGTGATCACCGGGTCACCATGACGCTCGACGGGTGTGGCGACCGTCCGCACGAACCGCTCGAACGGTCCGAGCAGCCCAGGGGTGGTCCAGTCCAGAATCGACCAAAGGTCGCTCAGCCGGTTTTCCACCGGGGTACCGGTGAGCGCAAGGCGCGCAGGACCACCGATCACGCGCAATGACCTTGCCGTCGCGGTTTGCGGGTTCTTAGCGTGCTGCGCTTCGTCGGCCACCACCAGCTTGAAACCGGCCGCCGACAGCATCTCCGCATCCATTCGGGCCACGCCGTAGCTGGTGACGACGAGCTCTTCCGGAGCAAGTTCCGATAGGGTGCGCGCTGAGCCGTGGTGGCGGCGAACCACCGTGCCGGGAGCGAAGCGCCTGATCTCGCGCTCCCAGTTTCCCAGGAGCGACGTCGGGCACACCACGAGGGTCGGCCCCTGCCCGGCGGCCACTCGGTGGAGATGCAGGGCGATGACTTGGAGGGTCTTGCCGAGACCCATGTCGTCGGCCAGACAGCCGCCAAGTCCGGCATCGGTCATGGCGTGCAACCACGTCACACCGCGGAGCTGATAAGGACGGAGCTCGACATTGGTGGCCAATCCCGGTGGCACGCCAAGCTGGTCGTGCCCGGTTTCGGTCAACGCCGAGAGACGCTCGGCCAGGTCGGCCAGTGGCCCTTCGGCGACCACGGCGACGGCTTCGCCGTCGAGATCAACCGTCCCGGCCAGAAGCGCGCCGAGGGCCTCGGCCGCCGTCAACCGCTGCTGCCGACGCGCCTTGAGGCGCTCGAGGAGGGCCGGGTCGGCGGCGACCCAGCGACCGCGCAACCGCACGAGGCCCCGCTTGGCCTCAGCGAGCTGATCGACCTCCTCTTCGGACAGCAGCTCGCCGTGCAAAGTGGCCTGCCAGCGGAATTCCACCAGGGTGTCCAAGCTGAAGCCGGCCTCCATGACCACGCCGGGAGTGGGCACGATCGAGGCGCGGAGCTCAATGCCATCAGCCAGGATCTCCGAGGGCCAGAGCACCTCCAACCCGGTGCCCTGTAAGAGTGTGGCTCCGTCCGCCAGCAGCTCGGCCAGCAGATCGTCGTCGAGATCGAGGCCCGTTGGGGCCCGCTCGTGCAGCAGTGGCTCGAGCGGCGCCCAGGCACGGGCGCCCCGACGCAGCGCGCGCAACAGGTCCGTCTCGGCGTCATCACCGAAGCGTGAGACCACCGCGACTGGCGAGACGTACAGATCAGCAGCATCGACGATCAGGCTCGTCTCGGCCCGGCTGGTGAGCTGCAGTACGGCACGGGCAGACGGAGCTGGACGATCCGTCTGCTCGTGACCCTTCCCTCGCCTCCTTCCCGGATCCGGTGCAGCGTCACCGACCGTCGTTGCGCTCGCGTGCGCGCCGGCGGTCGGGTCGAGCTCGATCCGAAGAGCGACGTCGGCGCCTCGTTGACCGGCAAATCCACCGGCCGCGTCCACCAGCCAGGGACGGAGGTCCGCCGCACGAATGGGCTCAGCGGTGGCAAACGGCACGCCACGTTTGGCGCCGCTCTCGGTCTTGGTCGACATGCCACCACCGACGACGGGTGCGGCTGCTGTTCGAGGAAGGGTGTCGGCTAGGGCATCCCATGCCGCACGGATCAGGTACTCGGGTGAGCGAAGTCGCAGCGGCGACGACCGGTCAAGTGCCAGAGCGTGCGCGGCCGGGGGAAACGCGGCGCCGAGTTCACTGAGCAGCCTCCGGTCGCCGGGATCGAGGGGACCGGCACGCCACGCGTCCCAACCCAAGCCGGTGACCGAAGGATAGAGACGACCGCGGGCAATGAGTCCCAGTCCCATCGCGAACGCTCTCGACCAGGCCTCGGCGCCCGGCACGTCATTGAGGTGGCGGACCAGCGTGATCGCCTGAAGAACGGGTACGCGTCTGGCCGAGACGGTTCGTCGCCGGACGCCAGTGCCGGTCACAGTCGGCAGAACGACCTCAATCTTATTGGGAAACAACCGAGGATCCGCAGTGGCCGGTGATCGAGAGCAGTCGTAAATGACGAGCCCGCCCAGCCGGGGCGGATCACCTGGCTCGAAGGTGACCGCATAGCTGCCAGCGGAAAACGCCTTATCCAGGGCCTGCCGGACATCGCCCAAATCTGATGAATCCCTCAAGCCGCCCACCGGCAACGATGCTACCGGTGAACAAACCTCGTCTCCTCCTGCGTCAGCTTCTCAGGCAATCCAGTCCGGCGGAACCGTGAAGCGGGCCCGCAACACGAGATGTGCATGTAGGGCGCGGGCGTCGCGCAGACGACCGATCGAGACGGTGGGGACTGAGGACGAGTCGATGAACGCAACGCTCCGCCCAACGGCGGGCATCGTCCGGCTTCGGTAGAGCAACGGTGGGGGCTGTCCGTGCCACCAGTCGTAGATGGCATCGGCCAGGAACCCGCAAGTTTCGAGCAATGGATCGGGATCCACGCGACCACTGGTGACAATTCTTCCGGTGCTCACGCGGTCGTCTAGGCCTAAGACGTCGAGGTTCCTCTGATGGGTGAGATGAAGCGCGGGCGGGATGGGGCCTAATGCCATGAGCCAGTGATCACCATCGGCCTCTGTAATGGTGCGAGACGGGAAGCGCTCACGGGCCGCCACCATCGGGCTGCTGGCTGCGTATCTGACTCGGAATCGTCCGGACAGCGGGTCGAATCGACCTCTGGGGCTCGGGTACGGACTCCAGTCCCAGTCACCGGGAGGGGTGGCTTCAATCCTCCACCAAGGACCACCGGTGGAGGATGTCGGTAGCCCCGCTGGTCGCTTCTCCGGGAAAACCGTCAGGACTGATCCACGGAGGCAAGTATGAGACGAATCACTGTTTCGGGCCGTTCACTGGCGAGCAGGTCGGCCAGGCTTCGACCACCCAGATC
>Ga0307374_10013216_pt1 | contig 11451 bp, 7 predicted proteins | sample OX3MG_FD_202532 | JGI IMG/M metagenome (GOLD analysis project Ga0307374, IMG submission 202532) | Soil microbial communities from Risofladan, Vaasa, Finland - OX-3 | ecosystem: Environmental > Terrestrial > Soil > Coastal area > Acid sulfate soil | place: Finland: Risofladan, Vaasa | collected... | reverse complement strand
GACGGCGCGCCCCGGGTCGAACAGGATTTCGATGTCCTCGGCGGTGCAGACGTCCGGATAGCGCGCCTGCAGCTTGCGATAGATGGTCCGCTCGTACTTGGAATAGTACCAGATCGTCGCGTCGGGGACGCTGTTCAGGTGGGCGACGGATTGGGCGAACGCCGCGCGTTCGGCCGCCGGCGTCTCGTCATCGGTGAAATAGGCGAAGAACCGTTCGCCGTTGTTGTCGCCGGCCCGCCGCTCGACGATGCCGTGCAAGTAGGTCAGGTCGCGCAGCGGATCGACCTCGATGTCGAAGAAGAACTCGACCTCCGAGACCGGCAGCTTGAGCGGCTCGGTGAGGTAGGCCTTGGCGCCCGGCTCGGACAGGAGGCGGGCCCGGGCGTGAAACGTCTTCAGCCGATCCGCTCCGACGCCCTTGAACGGTGTCTTGCCCTTGACGATGAACGCGTCCGGATCGCACCCGGCCAGGTCGGCGACCGTCGGAATCGTCGGCGCCATGGCGTCCCGCACCGTCCGGCCCAGGAACGGGATGAGGGTCAGGTCGTCTGCATCCCTGAGCGCCTTCGAGCAGGTCGAATACCAGTGGCAGAGCTTGCAGGAGCTGGCCAACGCTCCGATCGGCGACACCGTTCCGGCGGCGATCGCCCGGGCGGTCGCCAGATGCGCCTGGTAGGCGTCCCACAGGGTGTCGGCTTTGCGGGCCCCGCGAGGTTCGGTGAAATCGTAGGCGATCTCCTCGCCCCGAACGTCGAGGATGACGCCATCGCGCCCGGCCGAGAGGCCGAGCCGCTCCAGGACATCGACGTAGAGTGCGAGCTGGACGGCGTAGTGCAGCTTGGGCTTTCCATCGCTGTCGTCGTCACCGCCGCCGTCCTCGCCCCGGCCCGACTTGATGTCGATCGGAACGTATCCCGCGCCGCGGCGGCGGAGCAGATCCGGCATGCCGACGAGATCGTCAGCGCAGATGCGGCCGCCATAGATCAGCGGCTCGCCGCGCCGCATGGCCTCAAGCGTCAGCCGCTCCTTCTCTCCGGCGTCGGCCTGGGACAGGTCGAGAAACGGGAACTCACCCCTCTCAATCACCTCGCGTTCGTAGAGCGCGCCCCGTTCCCAGAGCATCTTCACAAAAGGACTGATTTCGTCGCGCCCAGCGGGATCGCCGAAGAGATCACGCGCCACTCGCGTCGGGCATTGCACGAGGTCGTAAAGGATCGCGGCGGTGATCGGGACTGACACGGAAGAGCTATAGCTCGCTTTACTGTGGGCCAGAACCGCGCCGAGCCAGGAAAGGAGAGAGGAAGGGCCGGGTTGGGTGCGCCCAGGGGCAGGATGACCCTCGCCCAGGCGCTGGAGCCTGACCTAAGATGACTGACGTCCAGACCGCTGCCCCCGTCGCCATGGCCCGCATCCAGGTGCGCCTCGGCGACCTCGGGCTGGCGAAGGAGAACCTCCGCTTCAACGAGCCGGCCGACGACGGCGTGCCGCAGCTCGCCGACACCATCCTCGCCGCCGGCGTGGTGATCCCGCCGATCGTCCGGTCCGGGAAGAAGGGCGAGCAGCCGTTCATGGCCCTCGACGGCCGTCGCCGGCGGCTGGGCCTGCTGGTCCTGCGCGACCGCGGCGACGTCAATGACAACTACCTGGTCGACTGCCTCCTGGCCGAAACGGCGGCCCAGCAGGCGGCCGCCATCGTGCTGCCGAACACCGAGCACGCGCCGGTTCACATCGCCGACGTCATCGCCGCCATCGGCAAGCTGCGGAAGGCCAAGATGGACACCCAGGCCATCTCCGCGGCACTCGGCTACGCCGAACTGGAGATCAAGCGGCTGGAGGCGCTCTCGGCGGTCCATCCGACTGTGCTCAAGGCGCTGCGGCAGGGCCGCCTGACCCTGAAGCAGGTCCGGCTGTTCGCGCGGCTGCCCGACAAGAAGCAGCAGGCCGAGATCGCCCAGACCGCGCTCGACGGCTATTTCCAGGACTACCAGCTGCGCCAGGTGGTGGAGCATGACCGCGCCACGGTCGAGGACGATCGCTTCACTCTGGTCGGCATGGAGCGCTACACCGCCGCCGGCGGCCGCGTGTCCAGCGACCTCTTCGGCGAGTTCCCGGACTTCCTGCTGGATCCGGAGATCCTGCAGGCGGCCTGGCGCGAGCGCGTGCAGCCGATCGTCGACCACCTGCAGAGCGAAGGCCTTGCGGTCTATGTCGGTCGCGAGGCGGGCTACGGGGCGCCGGACGGCTTCTGCCGCCTGCAGCACGTCTGGGAGCGTGACCTCGGCGAAGACCAGAAGGCCGTCCTGGCCGACGCCCGCTACCAGGAGACCCAGATCTCAAGCGCGCTACAGGACCTCGATCGCTGGGCCGATGAGACGCCGGCGGCGCTGGCGCCCCTGCTCAGCGCCATGGGGGCGGTGGCCGGGGCGCCGCTGATCCGCAGCCGGATCGGCGCGGTCCTGCTGACCCCCGCCGACGGCTACGGAGTGGCGGCGACTTTCTTCTCGGTTCCGATCCCGCCCGACGAGCTGCCCGACGAGATCGCGGATGACGATGAAGGCGACGACGACGCCGCCGTCGCCGGCGGCCGCTACGGCGGGGCAGGGAGCGACGTCGAGGTTCCCCGCGCCGACATCGAGGTCGAAGGCTCCAGCCACGTCTTCCATGAGACCCGGACGGATGTGGCCACCCGCGGCCTGATCCGCGATCTGGCGGACGACCCCGGCGCGGCGCTGACCGTCCTGGTGGCGCAGCTGTTCAAGCAGCTCGCCCTGCACAGCTCGGGCGGCCTGGACGGATCGGCCGCGCAGATATCGGCGACCCGTTACCAACGGGGCTCGACGCCGGCGATCCCAGCGCTGGACGGCGAGGTGCGGGCCCGTCTCGACGCTCGCCGCACCGCCTACAAGGCCTCGGCCCTGCGGCCCATCACCTGGGTCGAGACCCTGCCGCATGGCGAGAAAATGGCCCTGATGGCCGAGCTCACGGCGATCTCTCTCAATCTTCGGGAGGGGCGGACCAGCACCCTGCGCCACGGCGCGCGCGCCGAGGCCGCGGAGATCGCCGCCCACTGGACGCCCGACCAGCCCTACTTGGCCGTCCACTCCAAGAAGCAGCTTTCCGCCCTTCTGGAGGAGATGGGCCTGGAGGACGACCGGGCGAAGACGCTGAAGAAGGACGACCTGGTCACCTTCGTCGCCGAGGCGGCGGCGGAGCGGCAGTGGGCGCCGGCGGCCCTGGCCTGGGACCGGACCGAGATCGAGGCCGAGGCGCCGGCGGAAGGTCCGGCCGAGGTCGAGGTGGAGGCCGAACCAGGCGAGCCGATCGCCGCCTGAGGAACGCCGGAGCCCTCGCCTTGCGGCGGGGGCTCTTGCTCTGCGGCCGTCGTGATCAAAGCCTAGTTTGCACGAACAGCCGTTGGAGACCGACATGAACGACGACCTTGAGATCCTCTTCCGCATCGCCAGCCGCCTAGCCCCGGTCGCCGCGGATCCGCAGATCGCGGCCCTGTTGCAGAGCCTCGACCTTGGCCCCGACCGCGCGCCGCGCGACGCCGTGACCGCCCTGGAGAGAGCCGCCGTTGATGCGCTGCGCGCCGAGGCGGGGCGCCGTAAGGCCCAGGCGTACCTGGCCCGGCTGGCGCACGGCTAGGGAGCAGAGGAAGGGCGGGGACGGGCGAGCCCGTCGGGACTGGAGGGAGGCGCCCTCCGCCGCGGGTGATCGGAACCCGCCCCATGAACGCCCTGCTTCCCCTGTTCGCCGCCGCCGGCGACACCGCGGATCACCACGCCGCCAACGTCCTGGCCGCCGCCCGCGCGCTAACCCCCCAGCTCAACCGCTCGCGCCCGCTGGACCGGCGTCTGGTGGCCAATGTCATGACGACGACCTTCGGGGGATCGGACACCGAAGGCGCCTGGCTGTGGCGCGACGCCTACGACGCGATCGAGGCCGCGCTGGTCCTGCAGCTGCGCCGCCTGGCGCCGCAGATCGGCCGGTTGGAGGATGCGCCGGCGGAGATCGTCGCCCTCCTCGCCAATCTCGCCGACCTCAGCCTGACCCACTCGCGCCGGAGCGAGGAGCAGGTGGCGCTGGACCAGTTCTCCACCCCGCCCCAACTGGGCGCGCTGGCGGTCCTCGCGGCCCAGGTTCGACCCGGCGATCAGGTCCTGGAACCGTCGGCCGGCACGGGCCTGCTCGCCATCCTCGCCGAAGCCTGTGGCGGCGTCGTCACCCTCAACGAGGTCTCGGCTGGTCGCCTCGGCCTGCTGGAAGGCCTGTTCCCGGCCGCGGCGCGGTCCCAGCACGACGCCGAGCACCTGCGGGACATCCTGCCGACGTCCGGCGCGTTCCAAGTCGCCCTGGTCAATCCGCCGTTCCAACAGCTCGAGGCGCACCTGCAGGCCGCCCTGGACTGCCTGGCTGACGGCGGCCGTCTCTCCGCGATCGTGCCGGTCCGGCTGTTCGACGATGCGGCGGCGATGCGGGCGCTCGCGGCCCGCGGTCGCGTCGTCCTGCGCCTGGCCTTCCCGGCCCGCGCCTACGCCAAGCACGGGACCTCCGTCGACACAGGCCTGCTCGTCGTCGACCGGGGCGAGCGCTGTGGTGATATCCCCCAGGTCCTGGCGGCGGAGACGCTGGCGGATGCGGCCCAGGCCGCCGCCGGCGTGGCCGCGCGGCCGACCGCGCAACCGCGCCAGTTCCGGACCCTCAACCACGCGGCCCTGCTGGTCCCTCGAGCACGGGCGCTGGCGACGCCGTCCAACCGGCTGGCCTTCCTGTCGGAGACCGCACCCGTCGCCTATGAGACCTGCGCCTGGTCCGGCGAGGGTCACGACGTCGGCCTCTACCAGTCCTATGCGCTGGGACGCATCCGCTTCCCGCAGGTAGCGCCGCACCCCTCCCCGCTCGTGGAATCCGGGCCGATGGCCTCGGTCCCGCCGCCGGCGCCGACCTATCGGCCGGTCCTGCCCGTCAGGATCGCCGCCGAGGCCCTGGTCTCCGACGCTCAGCTGGAGACGGTGATCTACGCCGGCGAGGCGCACGCGACGATGTTGCCGGGGTCGTGGATCCTCGGCGAAGCGCCGCACCAGGTGATCCTCGTCAACGACGACCACCCAGGCGCCGTCCAGTTCCGCCGGGGCTTCTTCCTGGGCGACGGCACGGGCTGCGGCAAGGGCCGCGAGATCGCCTGCGTCATCGCCGACAACCTGACGCAGGGCCGGCAGCGGGCCGTGTGGCTGTCGAGGAACGACGCCCTGCTGGAAGACGCCCGTCGCGACTGGGGCGCGATCGGCGGAGCCGGCGCCGACATCACCCCGCAGTCGGCCTGGAAGCAGGCTGACGCCATCCGGTTGGACCGGGGCATCCTTTACACGACCTACGCCACGCTGCGGCAGCCCGCCCGGGGCGACCGGCCCTCGCGGCTGGATCAGATCGTCACTTGGCTGGGCGCCGACTTCGACGGCGTGATCGTCTTCGACGAAGCCCACGCCATGGCCAACGCCGCCGGCGGCGGCAAGGGCGCGCGGGGGGCCAAGAAGGCCTCCCAGCAAGGCATGGCCGGCCTGGCTCTACAGAACCGCCTGCCCAGCGCCCGCATCCTCTACGTCTCGGCCACGGGCGCGACGACGCCGGAGAACCTTGCCTATGCCGCGCGACTGGGCCTGTGGGGCGGCCCGGAAGCCCCCTTCCCTACCCGCGACGCCTTCATGGACGCGGTCGAGACCGGCGGCGTGGCGGTGATGGAGCTGATCGCCCGCGAGCTGAAGGCCATGGGCCTCTACATCGCCCGCTCGCTCTCTTTCGACGGCGTCGAGTATGAGGCATTGCCCCATACGCTGACCCAAGACGACATCGCCATCTGGGACGCCTGGGCCGATGCCTACCAGCTGATCCACCAGAACCTACGCGCCGCGCTCGACGCCGTGGGCATCAGCGAGGACGGCAAGGCCAAGAGCGGCCAGGCCGCCTCGGCGGTGATGTCGGCGTTCGAGGGCGCGAAGCTGAGGTTCTTCGGCAACCTCCTCGCCGGCCTGAAATCACCCTCCCTCGTGGCCTCGATCCGAGGCGATCTCGCCGAGGGCCGCTCGGCCGTGGTGCAGGTCGTCTCGACCAACGAGGCGGTGATGGAGCGCCGCCTGGCGGAGATCCCCGCCGAGGAGTGGAACAACCTCGCCGTCGATCTGACCCCGAAGGACCAGGTGCTCGACTACCTGATGGGCGCCTTCCCAATCATGGCGATGGACGCCGTCGAGGACGAGGATGGGAACGTCACCATGGTCCCGGTCATGCTCGACGGGGCGCCTGTGGTCAGTCAGGAGGCCGTACGGCTGCGGGACGAGCTGGTCGCCGAACTCGCCTGCCTCCCGGCCGTTCCGGGCGTGTTGGACGCGGTGCTGGAGGCGCTTGGGACCGAGCTGGTGGCGGAGATCACCGGCCGCAGCCGCCGGGTCATCCATCGCGACGGCCGCCGCATCGTCGAGCGGCGCAGCGCCTCGGCCGCCAAGGCGGAGACCGACGCCTTCATGGCCGGCAAGAAGCGGGTGCTGGTGTTCTCCGACGCGGGCGGCACGGGCCGCAGCTACCATGCCGACCTGGGCGCCGCGAACCAGCAACGCCGGGTCCACTATCTGGTGGAGCCGGGCTGGCGGGCCGATGCGGCGATCCAGGGCCTTGGCCGGTCGCACCGGACCAACCAGGCGCTCGCGCCGCTGTTCCGGCCAGTGACCACGGACATCCACGGCGAGAAGCGGTTCACCTCGACGATCGCGCGACGCCTCGACAGCCTGGGCGCCCTGACCCGGGGCGAGCGCCGCACGGCCGGCAACGGCCTCTTCCGCGCCGAGGACAACCTGGAAAGCCCGTGGGCGCGCCGCGCCCTGCAGGCGTTCTACATCGCCCTGCACTTCGGCAACGTCGAGGCGATGGACCGGCCGACCTTCGAGGCCAAGACCGGCCTGAGGCTCATCGACCACGAGGGCAACCTGCGCAAGTCGGACGACATGCCGCCGATGAACACCTTCCTCAACCGGCTGCTGGCCCTGCGGATCGCCGACCAGAACAGCCTGTTCGCGGCGTTCGACCAGATCCTGTCCTCGATCCTGGAGCGGGCCACCGCCTCGGGCGCACTCGACCATGGGATGGAGGACATTGTCGCCGACGACGTCGTCATTTGCGACGAGGAGGTGATCCGCACCGACGCGGTCACGGGCGCCGAGACCAGGCTCACCCGCTTCCAGGTCCGCACGCGCCGGCAGCTGACGACGACGGACGAGGCGGTCGCCGGCGTCGACCCGGACGCGGTGATCTTCGCCGTGAACAGCAAGTCCGGACGGGCCGCCCTGGTGATCCAGGGGCTGACCACGACCAACGACGATGACCGGCTGATCCCGGCGGTGCGCCTCATCCGCCCGGAAAAGCGCACGATCGCCTCCTTGAAGGGCTTCGAGGAGTCGGCCTGGGAGAACGCCGGCGAAGCGGCCTGGCGCGCCGCCTGGGAAGCCGAGATCGCCGCGGCCGACCCGTGGGTCTCGCGCGAGATGGTCCTCGTCTCGGGCCTGCTGCTGCCGATCTGGTCGAGCCTGCCGGACAAGGTGAACTCGGTCCGCCGCCTGAAGGCGCCGGATGGCCGGCGCTGGCTCGGCCGCGTGCTCGATCCCGGTCAGGTCCCGCAGCTGAAGATCGCCCTTGGCCTGTCCGACATCGCCAGCGCCGTCGGCGACGGCGCCTCGGCCTCGGCGCTGGTGCTGCGGGAGGGGGCGGCCTTGTCGATCGCCGGTGGTCTATGGTTGCGGCGGGCCAAGGTGATGGACCGCTACCGGCTCGAGGTGGTCGGGGCGGCCTCACAGCGCGCCGCCTTCACGGCGATCGGCTGCTTCGTCGAGATCATCGCCTACACCCCGCGCGTCTTCGTGCCGACGGATAGGCCGGAGGTGCTGACCGCCATTCTGGCGAAGTGGCCGGCGCAGACGATCCTGCCGAAGGCGGCTTAAGGCCTCAGCGAGCCGTCGGCTCCCAGCCGGCGGCTCGCGCTCTGTAGCGGCCGCGAGCGAAAGGCGGAAGGGAGGGACCGGAGCGGGCGAGCCGGGCGGAGAGTGGTCTCGCGTCCGAGCGTCGGAGCTTCCCATGCCCACAACCCTACCGCCCCGCGAAGGCGACGCCTCGCCCTGGGGCTTGATCGATAGCGTTACCCCACTTGGGCCGGACGCCGTCGCTGTCACCACGCCGTCCCATGGCGGCATCTGGGTCTCGCCGGCCGCGCTGGCGAGGATTCCAGAGCCCCTGCGCGCGACCGCCTACAGTGGCGGCGGGTGGTTCGAGGAGGACTGCGATTGGTGCATTCCCTATCTGGCGCTGGGACTGCACGCGTTCGAGGCACCGGTGGAGCGCCAGGACCACATCCGAGCGGCGGCGCAGCGAACCCTTGAGACCTGCCACGCAGCCCATGCCGCCCTGCTCGAACCCGCGGCGGCGGCGCAGGACCATCAGGGGGCGACCCATGACTGATCGCCACCAAGGGAACCTGTTCGCCCTTCCAGTCGCCGTCCAGGAGGCCTCACCGGCGCACGCCTTTCAGCCCGCGGCCGCGCGAGATCGCGCTGCCGCGCTTCGGCAGCGGGTGGCCGAACAGGGCCCGCGCGCTCTGGCGGAAATGGAGACCCTGGAGCTGCTCCTGGTCCTCTGCGCGCCTCGCGGCCCGCACCCGGCCCTCCTGGCCAAAAACCTGTTGTCGCGCTTCGGCTCTTTGGCCCAGGTCTTCGGGGCAACCCTGCCGGAGCTGGCGTTGGTCGTCGGCGAGCCCGTGGCTGTCGAGCTCAAACTCCTGCACGACCTGGTGCTTCGGGTGCTGGAATTCCCTATCCGCAAGCGTTGCCTTCTCAGCTCATGGTCCGCGGTCAACGCCTACCTCAAGGCGTCCCTCGCCGGGCGGACGCGGGAGGCCTTCCGGGTGCTGTTCCTCGACAAGGCCAACCAGCTGATCGCTGACGAGCTGATGGGCGAAGGGACCGTCGATCACGCGCCGGTCTATCCCCGCGAGGTCATGCGTCGGGCGCTGGAGCTGGCGGCTTCGGCGTGCTGCCTCGTGCACAACCATCCGACCGGCAGCGCAAGCCCATCGAGCGCCGACATCGAGATGACCCGTCGGGTCGTCGAAGCCGGGCGCGCTCTGGGCGTCGCGATCCACGACCATTTCCTGGTGGCGGGCGACCAAGTGGTCAGTTTCAAGGCCCTCGGGCTGATGTAGGCGGCCAGCCGGGGCCACCAGGTGGAGGAGGAGGAAGGGCGGGGACGGGTGCGCTCGATGGGAGCGCATCTGGAGGATTTTCCCCATGTCCGCAGCCGGCTGGTCGGAAGACCGCGTCACCACATTGAAGTCGCTCTGGCTGGATGGCCTCAGCGCCTCGCAGGTCGCCAAGGCCCTGGGCGGCGTCACCCGCAATGCCGTGATCGGCAAGATCCATCGCCTCGGCCTCAGCGGCCGGGCCGTTCCGAGCGCGCCGACTCGCCCGGCGCGACCCTCGATCCCACGATCACCGCGCCCCGTGACGGTGCCGCGCGCCAAGGCGGCAGCCCGGCTCACTCCCCTGCCCTCGCCGCCTGAGGCGCCGCCCGAAGGGCCTGGCTTGGTCTCGTCCATGGCGTCGCTGGGGGCGCACGCGTGCAAGTGGCCGATCGGCGACCCTAAGGCGTCGTCCTTCAGCTTCTGTGGCCGGTTGGCGAACGGCCCCTATTGCCCGGCGCACAAGGCGCAGGCCTTCAGGCCGGGCACGGCATGGCGCGCGGACCGCGACCCTGTGGTCCGCCGCGCTCTGGCCGGCCTGGTCTGACCCGTCGCGTCGACGGCGCCGTCATGCCCCCCTCCCCGCTTCAGGTCGGCCGCGACGACGCTCGCCAGCTCGACCTGTTCGACGCCCCCGCCGACCGCACCCCGGCCGGCGGGATGCGTGTGCCCGCTTTTCGTGGGGTTGCAGCTTGGCTCGTGGAGATCGATCGCCAGTCTCGTCTCATGCGGCCTCGTCGCCCGCTCTACGATCGGTTCGACGCCACGGCGCGGCTCCTCACGCCCGCGCGCATCCGGGCCGGCTGCGATCGTGCGGCTATCACTCGCCTCGTGGAACGGCTTCGAGACGCCCGTCATCCGTGGGGTCACGACCTGCATGGCCTGGGCCGCGTGTGGACCCGCGTCGAGCTCGGGGTGCTGATCACGGAGGCGACGAACCGCGACCGCCTGCTGAGCCTGGGCCGCCTGGCGCCGCGGGCCAAAGGACCCACCTTGGACCCGGCTCGCCTGCCGGATGACCGGTTGGAGCATCTCATCCAGAGCCATCGGGATCTCGTCGTCGTCGAAACCCTGCGCGCCAAACGGCGGCGGCGCCAGTTGGCGGGCGGTAGCGGTTGAAGGAGGGAACGTCGGTTGTCTGCGAGGACGGCCCTCTGGCTCAAGTGACCTCGCCACCATTCGTCGCGGCCCACAAGGGACGCTGCGCTCAAAGCCCTTGTGGGCCGCGCCGCCTGTCGGCGCGGGGCGGTCACGAGCCGACGGGCTCACCCCCACTCCACACAGGGACTTTCCCAATGCAACTCTCATCCCTTCCCCCCACATCCGATGCTCTGACGTACTTCGAGGCCCAGGCGCTCCTCCTGGAAGATCCAAGGCCCTACCCTCAGGAAGAGGCGCTCCTGCAGATCGGGCACGGCCTGATGAACGAGGTCCTCGACCTGGTCCTCGAGACGCCGCTTGAGGACTTCAGCGGCCTAATCTGTGAGGCTCTGATCGGCGCCTTCCACTCCGCGGCCCAGCGCGTCGAGCGCGACGCGGACAAGGCCCGAGACGGCCTGAATGGCCTGCTACGGGATTTCGACGGGTCGGAGATCCTCGATGTCGAGATCCAGGAGGCGACCCGCCGCGCGCGCGCCGCCGATGTCGTCACCCTGGCCCTGGAGATCATCCGCGACGCAGCCGCGGCCAGCTACACGACCTCGACAGGCGAGGTCTGGAGCCCCTGGAAGGGCTCGGTGAGAGCGTCCCGAACCACGGCGGCGCAGATCGATGCGCGCGAAGCCCTTCGGGCCCAGAAGGCACGCAAGCACGCTGGAACTTACCCCGGCGCGACCATAGTCGCCTTCCGAGCTTCGCCGATGGCCGATACAGCGGACGACGCGAACAGGATCTTCGACGCCCTGAACTGGGCGCAGACCCAGTGGCCCGACATGGCTCTGGCCACGACTGGAGCCAAGGGCGCCGAGAAGCTTGCCATCAAGTGGGCCAAGTCCAAGAACGTCACCCTGGTCCTGGCCAAGGCCGACTTCGACAAGCACGGGCGAGCGGCTCCTTTCCGGGCCAACGACGAGATGCTTGAACTTGAGCCGGTGTGCGTGCTGACGCTCGCGAACACGCTGAACCCGCAGCGTGGCGAAGGGATGAAGCCTTTCGGGCCAGCCCTCAACCTCGGC
>Ga0307374_10013214_pt1 | contig 11452 bp, 6 predicted proteins | sample OX3MG_FD_202532 | JGI IMG/M metagenome (GOLD analysis project Ga0307374, IMG submission 202532) | Soil microbial communities from Risofladan, Vaasa, Finland - OX-3 | ecosystem: Environmental > Terrestrial > Soil > Coastal area > Acid sulfate soil | place: Finland: Risofladan, Vaasa | collected... | reverse complement strand
GGCCTTCGCCGCGGGGGTCCCCGCCGCCCCCGGTCCGACCGCCCCCGCCGCCCCCCCGCCGCCCGCCGGCCCCGCCGCGCCGCCCGCGCGCTCAGCCGCCGCGGCCTTCGCCGCGGGGGTCCCCGCCGCCGCGCCGACCCCGGAGGGAGCGCCGGAACCGCCGGTCCCCGAGCCGGGCGGCGACGGTGCGCCCGCGCCCCCCGCTCAGCCACCGGCCGCCGCCGATCCCGCGCCGTGAGCGCCTGGTCGCTGGGGATCGACTTCGGCACGAGCTACACGGCCGCCGCGGTCTCCGAGGGAACGGAGCCGCGCGCGGTCGACGTCGAGGGCGATGGCCAGAACCGGATGGCGTCGGCGACCTACGCGGCACCGGACGGCACGATCCTCGTCGGCGACGCGGCGCGCCGAGAGGCCGCCAACGCGCCCGAGCGCTACGAGCCCACCCCGAAGCGAGCGTTCGGGGACGCTCAGATCTTCCTCGGCGAGGGGCTCGTCGACGTCGCGGACCTGGCCGGGGCGGTGCTCCGCCGCGTGTACGACGAGGCCCGGCGCCAGCAGGGCGGCGGCGAGCCCGAGGCGGTGCGCGTCACCTACCCCGCAGCCTGGGCCGAGCCGCGCCGCGCCGTCCTCGTCGACGCGTGCACCCGAGCCGGGCTCGGGAACGCCGAGCTCATGCCCGAGCCGATCGCCGCCGCGCTGCGCCTCGCCGCCGCGACCACGCCGGCCGAGCGCCACATCGCGGTCTTCGATTGGGGCGGCGGCACCTTCGAGGCCTCGATCCTGCTGCGCACCGCGGACGGGTTCGAGGTCGCCGGGCCGCCGGTGGGGCGCGACCCGCTCGGCGGCGAGGACATCGACCAGCGCGTCATCAGCTACCTCGGTGAGCTGCTCGCGCCTGACCACGCCGAGCAATGGGAACGGCTGCGCAACCCGCCCGACGCGCAGGCGCGCCGCGACAATGCCGAGCTGCGAGCCGCCGTCGAGCGGGCCAAGGAGACGCTCAGTGACACCGCCTCCTGTGAGCTGCGGGTGCCGGGTATCGGCCGCGACGTGCAGGTCACCCGCAAGGAGCTCGAGGACCTGATCTCCGACCACGTCGACGCGACGGTCGACGCGCTCGAACTCGCGCTGCGCGACGCCGGCGTCGCTGCGGGCGAGCTCGCGGGGATCTACCTCGTGGGGGGCTCGAGCCGGATCCCGCTCGTCGCGCACCGCCTCCAGGGGCGTTTCGGGGTCGTCCCCACGATCGAGGACGACCCCAAGTCGGTCGTCGCGAGCGGCGCGGCCTCACCGGCGGTCGCGGCACCGCCGCCGCCCGCTCCGACCCCGGCGCCGCCGGCCGCCGAGACCGCCGCCGCTCCCCCATCCGCGCCCGCCGCGGCTGCGGGCCCCGCGCCCGCGACCGAGGCCGCCGCGCCCTCGCCGGCGGCGGTCGGGGGACCGCCCGCCGCGACGGCGCCCGCCGCGGCCCCGGCGGGTGAGACGCGACGCTTCTCCGCCCGGCTGACGATGACGCTGCTCGACGCCGCACGCGACCGGTGCGTCGGCCAGCTCGTCGTCGAGCGCCCCGGGGCCGCGCCGCTCGCGGTGCGCGCGCACGATGAACCGGCGCGCGGCATCGACACCGCCGCGCTCGCGCGCGCCGCGCTCGACTCCCTGACTCAGAACGCCCCCGGCTTCACGTCGGAGTCCTCCGGTCCCGCCGCGATCGGCGGCCGCGAGGGCCTTGAGCTGCGCTATTCGATGACCGTCGACGGGCGGCCCGTCGCCATGTTCGAGCGGTATCTCGTCCTCGACGATCGCGCACTGGTGATCGGCGCCCCGGTGGAGGCCCGGGCGATCGCCGACGCGATCGCGCTGAGCGAACCGGACGCGGGCGCGCCGGCCTTCCGGATGCGGTTCGACGCTGCGCTCCCCGAGGGCTGGACTGCGCTCGAGCGCGTGCGACTCACGGTCGCCGACGTCCTCCATCCGGTGACGGCCGAGCGCTCCCTGCTGGCGGGCGAGGATTCGCCCGCCGCATGGGAGCAGCGCGCGCTCGACGAGGTGCTCAGCCGGCGGGCGGCCAAGCTCGCCGGCCGCACGCCCGCACGGCTTCTCGGGGAGCTCGCCGGCGACATCGTCAGCGTCACCTGGCGCGAGGAGGGCGCGCCGATGATCACCAAGCTCGGCCTCGCCGCGACCGTCGGCGAGGCCCTGTCCGTGCGCATCACCCTGCCCCACGCCGACCAGGCGCTGTTCCCCCAGCTCGCTCGGCGCGCGACGCTCGCATCCGCCGCAGCGGCGCGTCACGCCTGACGGAGCGTGGCGTCAGCGCGGGTCGCGCGGCTCGTGCCGGTACCCGAACCGGTTCGCCTGTTCGATCACCGTGAGCAGCAGCCACGGGTCGATCCCCCACTCGGGCGGCACGTCGAGCGAGACGGGGAGCTCGACCGCTCGCGGCACCGGATCGCGCAGGAAGCCGGCGTCCCCGCCGCCGAGGGCGCCGGGGGGGCCGACGGTGGCGTGCGGGGATCGCTCGGGGTGACACATCGCTTCGATCGACGCGGGGGCGGCGTCGAAGCCGAGCCACGCGCAGATCCGCGGCAGATGCTCCTGCGGGGCGTTCAGGACGTCCTCGGCGCGCACGCGCAGCCCGCGGTCGGGCTGGAGCGCCGACACGAACCGGTCGATGCGCCGGTGCTGGTGGTGCCAGACCCCGAGGCAGAAGTTGTGAAACGCCTGCGGCTGGATGTTCCAGAAGCTCGAGTCCTTCCACGCGAGGTGCATCGAGGTCGCGCTCGTGACCGGGTGACGCGTGAGGTGTAGGAAGCGTGCCCTCGGATACGCCGCCGCCACCCGCTGGAGGTACTCGTCGCGTCCGGAGTCCTCGGGTGACTTCTGCACACCGACCCGCGGCGCGACGCGTGCGAGCAGGTGGTCGTAGACCTGCTCGCCGCTCCACGCGGCGCGCTGCGCGAGCCAGTCCCGGGCGAGCGCGATCGTCTCCTCGCTCTGGACGCCGTGCTCGACCTGGGCGAGCGCGCGCAACAGCCCGACGAGCCGCTGATCGGCGGTCGGGCCGCGCCAGCCCGGGGGGTCGCGCAGGAGCTCCGCCATCGTCCCGCGCCGAAAGAGCGCGAGCTCGGGGAACGCCGCCATGCGGGGATGCATGCCGATCATCGCGTTGATCACGGTGGAGTGGGTGCGCGCCGGTGCCAGCACGAACAGCGGCGAGTACCACAGCGGGTCGCGCGTCGCGGGCGGCGCCACGACGACGGGCGCGGTGCCCGCGGGCGGCCGCTCCTCGTTCACGGCAGCGCCGCCGGATCGCTGATCAGCACCCATAGTCGCACTGTATTAGCCGCCGCCGTCAGGACCGCGCACCCGCGCGAGTACGTCGTGGCGGTGGTGCCGTCACACGCGAGTGTGACTGAAATTAGGTCGCCGTTAGGTGGACGTTTTTCCCCCGCATGCTTGAGGAGACTTTGAGGTTCGGAGCCCTTGCGCGCCGGGCGCGGGCGGCTCTATCCTGCTCGCCACACCGTCCAGACCGATCCGGTAACGGCACAGGCCGCAAGGCACGCCGGATCCCCCACCCGAAGGGACCCCACGCAGGATGTCTGAAGCGCCCACCCCACAGCAGGAGCAGCAACTCGAGGCGGAGCTCAACCAGCAGATGCAGCAGCTCCAATCGGAGGATCCGCAGCTCTATCAGCAGATCGAGCAGGAGGGCCAGCAGATCCAGGCCGAGGCTCAGCAGGACCCCCAGCAGGCGACGCAGCTCCAGGAGCAGTTCCTCAGCCAGGCCGACCAGCAGATCGCGCAGGTCGACCCGCAGCTCGCGGCGCAGATGGAGCAGGAGATCCAGCAGCTCGAGGGCAACACGCCGGCGCCGACCACGACTCCGGCTCCCACCCCGACCCCGACCCCGACCGCCCCGACGACGCCGAGCCAGCTCCAGCAGGAGGAGCAGCAGTTCGTCCAGCAGAACCCGCAGCTCTACCAGCAGATCCAGCAGCAGGAGGCCCAGGCTCAGCAGGCCGAGCAGGCCAACCCGTCGCAGGCCGCGGCGATCCAGCAGCAGCTCGACCAGACGGTCATCCAGGAGGTCGGGCAGGTCGACCCGCAGCTCGCCCAGGCGCTCGCCGCGCAGGAGCAGAGCGGCGGCACGCCGACCACCCCGAGCACCCCGAGCACGCCCGCTGCGCAGCCCGCGCAGCAGCCGCAGCAGCCGCAGCAGACCCAGCAGTAGGCACGACGCGGACGTTGGGCGGGGCGGCCGGGCCAAGCGCCCGGCCGCCCCGGACCGCGACGGGGCGGCCAGCGGGCGCGCACGGCCGATCAGACCGCGGCGCGCAGAGCATCGACCAGGCGACCGAGGCCGAGATCCAGGCCGAGCAGCGCCAGGAGCAGGAATTCGACGCGACGCTGACCGGCCAGAGCCCGCCGCCGGATGCGGCGACGCCCTGAGCGCGCACCACACGAACGGAGATCACCCATGACCGACGAGAGCGCATCCACAGGCCCCGCGATCGGCGAGGAGGGCACGACGCCGCCTTCAGTGCTCCTCCAGGAGGCGGACAGCCTCCAGCAGTCCGATCCGCAGCTGGCCGCCGAGCTCCAGGCTCAGGCGCAGGCCACGGAGCAGGCGATCGCGCAGACCCCACAGGACGCGGCCCAGATCGAGGCCCAGTTCGAGCGCACGGCGCTCGAGGAGATCGGTCCGGTGGACCCGCAGCTCGCGCAGCAGCTCGCCGCGGAGGCCGGCATCCCGGCCACGCCCGCCACGCCCGCCACGCCCGCCACGCCCGCCACGCCGGCGCCCTCGCCCGCAGAGCTGACTGCGCAGGAGCAGCAGTTCGCCCAGCAGAACCCGCAGCTCGCCGCGGAGCTCGGTCAGCAGGAGCAGAGCGCGTCAGCGCAGGCGATCCAGGATCCGCAGCAGGCGGGGCAGATCGAGGACCAGCTGTACGCGACGCAGATCAAGGAGATCGCCACGGTCGACCCGCAGCTCGCCCGCGAACTGCAGTCGCAGCTCGACGGCCGCGATCTCGAGTTCAACGCCCAGGGCGAGGTGGTGCAGGGACCGGCGCCGACGGGTCAGGTGATCGGGGACCCCAACCGCGACGCGGCGCAGTGGACCAATCAGGGCGCCGACGGCTACTGCGGACCCAACTCGGTGTCGATGATGCTCCAGGCGGCGGCGGGCGTGCCCCTCAGCGAGCAGCAGATCGGCGACTGGGCGATGGCCAACCACGACATGAGCCCGCTGGGCCAGGACTCGTCGTCGATCCCAAGCATCCACTACGGCATGACGGCCGCCGAGGCCGCCGATGCGATCAACAAGCTCGGCGCCCAGTACGGCGTCTCGGCCGAGGTCAAGTACGGAAACCTCAGCGAGCTCGAGGCCTACCTCGAGCAGGGTCGCGAGATCATGGTCGCGGTCGATGCCCAGCAGCTCTGGCACGAGCCGGGGCAACCCGATCCCGGACAGGCCGATCACTGGGTGGTCGTGACGGGATTCGACCCCACCACCGACACGGTGTACATCAACGACCCGGGCGCGATCTACGGCCGCGAGGAGGCGGTCCCGCTCAAGGAGTTCGAGTCGACATGGGGAACCTCCAACGACGTCATGATCGTGACCCAGACGGCGGCCACCGCCGCGGGCGCGGAGGCCGCGCCGGGCCCGGTGCTCCTCCCGATCGCGATCGACGGCTCGCTCGTGCGGCCGGCGTAAGCGGCGAGGCGACCGCGCGGCGCCGGTCGTCGTGCGTCACTACAGCTTTCGCCGCGCGATGCCGACAACACCCTCGACCGCGTCGGGCGCGGTCGGCCCTACCGACGGCCGCGCGGCCGGGGGGGTGTCGCCGACGTGCGGAGCGCGCCCGCGGCGCGGCTGAGCGCACATGACGACGAGTAGCGTGCCATTCCGAACCCGCCGCGTCGCGTTCGCGACGATGGGGTTGCTGGGCGCCGGTCTGATCACCGAGGCGATCATGCTCGCCACCGGGCTCGCGCGCGGCTCGCTGCAGACGCCCGCCACCGTGATCTACGACGGCATCGATGTCGTCGCCGCCACGCTGTGCGCGCTGCGCGCGGTTCGGCGCGGCAGCGACCGGACCGCCTGGGCGCTGATGGCGGTCGCCCTGACTTTCTGGTCGATCGGCGAGCTCTACTGGGACGTGTTCCTCGGCCCGTCGACCAACGCGCCGATCCCGTCGGTGTCCGACATCTTCTGGCTGGCGTTCTACCTGCCGGCCTACGGGTCGGTCGCGATGCTCGTCCGCTCGCGCCTGCGCCGCGCACCGCTGACGCTCGCGCTCGACAGCGTGATCGGCGCGCTCGGCGCCTCGTCGGTGTTCGCGGCCGTGATCTTCGACACCGTTCTGCGCCCTCCGCATGGGCGGCCCGGCGTCGTCGCCACCGGGCTCGCGTACCCGATCGGCGACCTGCTGCTGCTCGCGCTGCTGGTCTGCGTGGCGGTCGCCGGCGGCCGTGCCCTGCGCACCCGCGCCTGGCTGCTGCTCGGGCTCGGGTTCGCGATCTTCTGCGGCGGCGACTCCGCGTACCTGGTGGCGACCGCGCAGGGCACCTACCGCGCGAACACCCTCTTCGACATCGTCTGGCCGCTCGCGCTGGTCCTCGTCGCCTTCGCGGCGTGGGCCCCGGCCGATCCGCCGAGCCCGCCGCGCACCTCACGCGCCACCGTCGCGCCACCGGTCGCGTTCAGCCTGCTCGGCCTCGGGGTCCTGATCTTCGACCATTTCCAGCGCACCAACCTGCTGGCGCTCCTGCTCGCAGCGCTGTGCATCGTGGCCGTCGCCGTCCGGCTGGTGATCGCCTTTCGCGACGTGCGCGAGGCCGCCGAGGCCAACGCGCTGGCGCGCGACCAGGCCGTCGATGCGTCGAACGCCAAGTCGATGTTCGTCGCCACCGTCAGCCACGAGCTCCGCACGCCGCTCAACGGGGTGATCGGGATGACCGGCCTGCTCCTCGAGACGCCGCTCGGCCGCCAGCAGCGCGAGTACGCCGAGATCGTGCGCTCCTCCGGGGAGGGGCTGCTCCTGATCATCAACGACATCCTCGACTACTCGAAGATCGAGGCCGGCAAGGTCGAGCTCTCGCTCGGCAACTTCGCGCTGCGCGAGACGATCGCCGAGGGTTGCGCGATGCTGCTCGCCGGCGCGCGGGCGAAGGGCGTCGATCTCGAGGTGCTCGCGGACGGCGAGCTCCCCGGGTGGCTGCGCGGCGATGCGGCGCGGATCCGCCAGATCGTCATCAACCTCGTCTCCAACGCGGTGAAGTTCACCGATCGGGGCAGCGTGACGGTGCGGATCTCGACGAGCCCCGGCGACGGCGTCACCCACGTCCGCGTCGAGGTCCTCGACACCGGCATCGGGATCGACGCGCGGACCCTCGACCGCCTCTTCCAGCCGTTCGTCCAGGCCGACGACTCGACCGCGCGCCGCTACGGCGGCACCGGGCTCGGGCTGACGATCTCCGCGCAGCTCGTCCAGATGATGGGTGGCACGATCGGCGCCACCAGCGAGCCCGGGCAGGGCAGCACGTTCTGGTTCGAGCTGCCCCTCGCTCCCGCGGAGAAGGGCGAGGAGATCGAGGCCCCTCCGCCGCTCCCCGGGCCGGTCGGCGAGCGGGACCCGGGCGGAACGCTGACCGACGCCGCGCCCGTCGTGCTCGTCGCCGAGGACAGCGAGGTCAACCAGCTGCTCGCGGTCCGCCTGCTCGACCAGTGCGGCTACCGCGCCGACGTGGTGAGCGACGGCAACCAGGCGCTGCGCGCCGTCACCCAGACCGACTACGCGGCGGTGCTCATGGACTGCCAGATGCCCGAGCTCGACGGCTACGAGGCGACCCAGGAGATCCGCCGGCGCGAGAACGGCGGTGCGCGGATCCCGATCATCGCCATGACCGCGCATTCGATGGCCGGCGATCGCGAGAAGTGCCTCGCCGCCGGCATGGACGACTACGTCAGCAAGCCGATCCGCCTGGCGGTGCTGAGCAGCACGCTCGCACGCTGGGTTCCGCTCGAGCGCCAGCCGGGAAGCCCGCTGACGGTCCCCGCGGAGGGCTCGCCGCCGGCGAGCGGCGCGCACGGCGAGGTGCTCGACCGCGGCGTGCTCGACGAGCTGCACGCGCTCGACCTGGGCGTCGTGCGCGAGCTCATCGATCTGTTCTTCGCCGACTGCGTGGCCCAGGTGCCGCTGCTCGCGACAGCGGTCGAGCACGCCGACGGCGAGACCGTCGCGACGCTCGCGCACCGCCTCAAGGGAGCGAGCCTCGCGATCGGTGCGGCGCTCGTCTCCTCGATCGCCGCGGAGCTCGAGTCGCGCGGACGCTCGGGCGAGCTCGAGCTCGGCCCCCATCTCGTCGCGATGCTCAAGCGCGAGATGGTGCACGCGCGAGCGGCGCTCGCGACCGAGTTCGCGACCGACGACCCGGGGCTCGCAGCCCACTGAGCCCTTCGACCGCCGGGACGCCGGCTGTGAGCCCCGTCCGCTCAATACCATGGCGCCGGTGAACCCGCGGAGCGGCCGATGATCACCAAGCTGCTGGTCGCCAACCGCGGCGAGATCGCGGTGCGCGCGTTCCGCGCGGCGTACGAGCTCGGCGTGCGGAGCGTGGCCGTCTACGCGCCCGAGGACCGCGATTCCGTGCACCGCCTCAAGGCGGACGAGAGCTACGAGATCGGCGAGCCGGGCCGGCCGGTGAGCACGTATCTCGACGTCGAGCTGATCGTCACGACCGCGCTCGCCGTCGGGGCAGACGCGATCTACCCGGGCTACGGGTTCCTCGCCGAGAACCCACGCCTCTCCCAGGCCTGCCTGGACGCCGGCCTGCGCTTCGTCGGACCCTCCCCGGAGGTGCTCGGCCTTGCCGGGGACAAGATGCGCGCCCGCGACGCGGCGCGGGGCGCCGGTGTACCCGTGCTCGAGGGGTCGGGCGCGATCCTCGACGCGGCGAGCGGGCGCGAGGCGGCCGTCGCGCTGGGGTTCCCGGTGTTCGTGAAGGCGGCGATGGGCGGTGGCGGGCGCGGCATGCGCCTCGTCCGCGATCCGGACCAGCTCGAGCAGGCGCTCGCGGCGGCGATGCGCGAGGCCCAGGCCGCGTTCGGCGACGGCACCGTCTACCTCGAGCAGGCGATGCTCGGCGCGCGGCACATCGAGGTACAGCTGCTGGCCGACGGCACCGGCGGGATCATCCACCTGTTCGAACGCGACTGCTCGGTCCAGCGGCGCCACCAGAAGGTCATCGAGGTCACGCCGGCGCCGAACCTCGACCCCGAGGTGCGCGAGCGGATTTGCTCGATCCGAGCGGGCGCTTCGCCTTCATCGAGCTCAACCCGCGCATCCAGGTCGAGCACACGGTCACCGAGGAGACGACCGAGGTCGACCTCGTGCGCGCGCAGATCCTCATCGCGGGGGGGGCCACGCTCGCGGAGCTCGGCCTCGAGCAGGCCGCGATCCGGCAGCGCGGCGTGGCGCTGCAATGCCGCGTGACGACCGAGAACCCCGGTCGCGGGTTCCGCCCGGACGCCGGGCGCATCACGGCCTACCGCTCGCCCGGCGGAGCCGGGATCCGCCTCGACGAGGGCTCCGCCTTCGTCGGCGCGGAGGTCTCGCCCTACTTCGATCCGCTGCTGGTCAAGGTGACCGCGCGGGGGCCGACCCTGTGGATCGCCGCCGCCCGTGCGCGCCGCGCGGTGGCCGAGCTGCGCGTGCGCGGCGTATCGACCAACCAGAGCTTCCTGACGGCGCTCCTGCGCCACCCGGCCTTCCTGGCCGGCGAGACGCACACGGGCTTCGTCGACGAGCACCCCGACCTGGTCGCCGCCGATCCGGGCGCCGATCGCGCATCACGCCTGCTCGCACGACTGGTGGACGTGACCGTCAATCGCGAGCGCGAGCACCCGCCGGCGCTCGTCGAGCCGCGCGCCAAGCTGCCCGCGATCAGCGGGCAGCCCCTGCCCGGCTCGCGGCAGCGGCTCGGCGAGCTCGGGCCGGCCGCCTTCGCGGCGGCGCTGCGCGCCCAGACCGCGGTCGCCATCACCGACACCACCCTGCGTGACGCCCACCAGTCGCTGCTCGCGACGCGCATGCGCAGCTACGACATCCTCGCGGCGGCGCCCGCACTCGCGAGCGGGCTCCCCAGCCTCCTGTCGCTCGAATGCTGGGGCGGCGCGACCTTCGACGTGGCGCTGCGCTTCCTGCACGAGAGCCCCTGGGCACGGCTCGAGCGGCTGCGCGACGCGGTGCCGAACCTCTGCCTGCAGATGCTGTTGCGCGGCGCGAACCTGCTCGCCTACCGTCGCTTCCCGGCTCGCGTGGTGCGCTCGTTTGTCGGCGAGGCGGTCGGGGCGGGGATCGATGTGATCCGGATCTTCGATGCGCTCAACGACATCGACGGCATGCTCGCCGCGATCGACGCCGCGCTCGAAACGCCGGCCCTGGTCGAGGGCGCGATCTGTTACACGGGAGATCTGCTCGACCCCGCCGAACGCACCTACACGCTCGACTACTACCTGCGCCTCGCCGAGCAGCTCGTCGGGGCCGGGGTGCACGTGCTGGCGATCAAGGACATGGCCGGGCTGCTGCGCGCCCAGTCCGCGCGCGTGCTCGTTGAGGCGCTGCGCTCGCGGTTCGACGCACCGGTCCATCTGCACACCCACGACACCGCCGGCGGATCGGTCGCGACGACGCTGGCCGCGGTCGACGCGGGCGTCGACGCCGTCGACGGCGCGGCCGCGCCGCTCGCGGGCGTCACGAGCCAGCCCTCGCTGTCGGCGATCATCGCGGCACTCGAGGGGCACGAGCGCGCGCCGGCGGTCGAGCTCGACGCGGTGCTCGCCCTCGAGCCCTACTGGGAGGCCGTGCGCGCGCTCTACGCGCCCTACGAGGCGGGCCTCGCCGCGCCGACGGGCCGGGTCTACCGCCACCAGATCCCCGGCGGCCAGCTCTCGAACCTGCGCCAGCAGGCGACCGCGATCGGCGTCGGCGAGCGCTTCGAGGAGGTCGAGGCCGCGTACGAGCGCGCCAACGCGCTGCTCGGCGACATCATCAAGGTCACGCCGACCAGCAAGGTCGTCGGCGATCTCGCCATCTACGCCGTGTCGGCGGGCATCGACCTGGACGAGCTGGAGCGCGACCCGGCGCGCTTCGACCTGCCGGAGTCGGTGCTCGACTTCCTGCGCGGCGGACTCGGGCAGCCCCCCAACGGGTTTCCCCAGCCGTTCACGAGCCGGGCGCTCGAAGGCCGGCCGCCGCCGGTGCCCGACCCTCCGCTCGAGGACGCCGTGCTCGAGACCCTCGAGCACTCCGGCGCCGCGCGCCAGGACGCGCTCGCCGAGATCCTCTTCCCCGGGCCGGCGCGTGACTACCAGACGGCGCGCGAGCGTTTCGGCGACGTCTCGCTGCTCCCGACCCCGGCGTTCTTCTACGGTCTGCGCGAG
>Ga0307374_10013213_pt1 | contig 11453 bp, 11 predicted proteins | sample OX3MG_FD_202532 | JGI IMG/M metagenome (GOLD analysis project Ga0307374, IMG submission 202532) | Soil microbial communities from Risofladan, Vaasa, Finland - OX-3 | ecosystem: Environmental > Terrestrial > Soil > Coastal area > Acid sulfate soil | place: Finland: Risofladan, Vaasa | collected... | reverse complement strand
TATCGAGCTGAGGTTCGAGGCGGACGCCGTCGTTGGCGCAACCGTCGATATGGGCGAGCCGATCCTCGAGGGCCGCAAGATTCCCGCCGCCGCCGACGGCAGGATCATCGACTATCCGCTCGAGGTCGGCGGCCGCGTCGAGAAGATCACCGCCGTCTCGATGGGCAATCCGCATTGCGTCCGGTTCGTGGCCGGCGACGCGATCCATTTGATGGACGGGGGGGAGTTTGCCCGGCTCGGACGCCAATTCGAGACGCATCCATTTTTCCCGCGCCGGGTCAATACGGAATTCATCACGCTGGTCTCGCGCACTCATCTCAAGATGCGCGTGTGGGAGCGTGGCTCCGGCGAGACTCTCGCGTGCGGCACGGGAGCGTGCGCCGCGATGGTCGCGGCGGTATTGACCGGGCGGGCGGAGCGCCAGGCGCGGGTCGAGTTGCGCGGCGGCGACCTCGAGATCGAATGGCGCGGGAACGGCGCCGGCGCGAATCACCTCTTCATGACCGGCAACGCGGTCGAGGTGTTCAGCGGCGAGATCGACCTCGGCGCCGCCGAGATGGTGCCGGTCAAAGACTAGCCGCGGAGGAACCGCAAATGTTCAAGGGTGCACTAACTGCGATCGTCACGCCGTTTCGCGATGGCGCCGTGGACGAGCGCGCGCTGCGCGAGTTGGTCGAATGGCAGATCGAAAGCCGCATCGACGCCTTGGTGCCGTGCGGCTCGACCGGCGAGTCGGCAACGCTGAGCCACGAAGAGCACGAGCGCGTCATCAAGATCACGATCGAACAGGCGCGCAAGCGCGTGCCGGTCATCGCCGGCGCCGGTTCCAACGCGACCGCCGAGGCGATTCGCCTGACCGCGTCCGCCCGCGCGATGGGCGCCGACGCGGCGCTGCTCATCTCGCCGTACTACAACAAGCCCACCCAGGAGGGCATCTTCAAGCACTACAAGCTCATCGCCACAAGCGTTGACCTGCCGCTCATCGTTTACAACATCCCGGGCCGAACCGCGTCGAATATCGCGCCCGAGACTTTCGCGCGCCTGTCCGAAATCAAGAATATCGTGGGCGTCAAGGAAGCCTCGGGATCGATGGACCAGGTATCCGACATCATGCGGCTGTGCGGTGATCGCCTGGCGATTCTTTCCGGGGACGACGCGCTGACGGTGCCGATCATGGCGCTGGGCGGCAGCGGAGTGATCTCGACGGCCTCCAATGTGATACCGCGCGAGATGCACGATCTGGCGGCCGCCGCGCTGGCCGGTGATTTTCAGCGCGCGCGCGAAATCCACTTCCGGATGCTGCCGCTGTTGCGCGCGCTGTTCATCGAGACCAACCCGATTCCGGTCAAACACGCGCTTGCGCTGATGGGCAAGTGCGCGAACGAGTTGCGGCTCCCGCTGGTCCCGATGACCGCGCCCGCGAGCGAGAAGCTGAAGGCGGCGATGAAAGAGTTGCGGCTTGTCTAGCCGCGGGCCGTGCCGCGCGGCTCGATCAGCTCGATCCGGTTGCCGAACGGATCATCGGTATAAATTCGGCCGTAGCCGTGGAGCGGCTCACCGTCGATGACGCGGCATCCCGCGCGCCGCAACGCGGCTGCAAGCGCGGGCAGATCTTCGACGATCAGCGCCGGATGCGCCTTACGCGCCGGCGCGAAATCTTTTTCGACGCCGAGATGAATCTTGAGCGCTCCACGCTCGAACCAGCATCCGCCGCGCGTGGCGAGATGGGGTGGCTTGGGAGTTTCGGGAATCTCGAGCAATCCCGAATAGAAGGCGCGCGCCTCAGCCTCGCGGCCCGGCGGCATCGCCAACTGCACATGATCGAGAGCACGGACCTGCATAGGCGAAAATTGCGCGGGTGAACTTGTTCAGTCAAGCCGGACGCGGACTCGAAAAAAAAGAGCCGGCCGGAAATCCGGCCGGCTCGTCGAGCTTCGATCTTTCAGCCTCGCGCTAATCGAACATCAGCACGGTGCGCGCTACTTCGCCGGCCTTCATCGCGCGGAACGCCTCGTTCACATCTTCGAGCTTTCCGCGCCGCGTGATCATGTCGTCCAGATCGATGCGCCCCTGCCGGTAAAGATCGATGATCCGCGGCATGTCGATGCGAAAACGATTCGAGCCCATGAAGCAGCCCTGGATGCGCTTCTCGAACAGCAGCGAGAATCCGTCAATCTCGACCTTCTGCCCAAGCGGCACCATCCCGACGATCGTCGCGACACCGCCGGAGCGGACGGACTCATAGGCCTGCTCGGCCGCGACCTTGAGGCCAATCGCCTCGAACGAGTAATCCACGCCGTCGCCTGTCAGCGCGCGAATCTGATCGACCGGGTTGCCCTCCGACGCGTCCACCAGGTGGGTCGCGCCGAGTTTTTTGGCGAGTTGGAGCTTGGTCTTGAATTTGTCCACCGCGATGATCATCCGCGCACCCGCGACCCGCGCGCCCTGGATGATTGCGAGTCCAACGCCGCCCGCGCCGAACACCGCGACCTGCGAACCAGGCGCGACCTTGGCGGTATTCAGCGCGGAGCCGACTCCCGTCATGACGCCGCATCCGATAAGCGCGGCGCGATCGAGCGGCACGTCGTTGTCGATCTTCACCAGCGCGTTTTCATGCACCAGTAGCTGTTCGGCGTAGCCGGAGAGATCGGCGAACTGATTGACCAGCTTGCCGTTCTGCGAAAGCCGTGGCTTGTCGTTCTGGCCGCGCTGAGTCGCGGCCTTGTTCGAGCACAGATTGGGATGGCCCGACATGCATTCCTCGCAGTAGCCGCAGAAAACGCTCAGGCACGCGATCACGTGATCGCCGGGCTTGAGATAGGTGACTTGCGATCCCACTTTTTCGACCACGCCCGCCGCTTCATGGCCCAGAACCGCGGGCGTGGGCCACATGTACAGTCCATCGACGAAGTGCAGGTCGCTGTGGCATACGCCGCTGGCGACGGTGCGGACCAGAACTTCGCGCTCTTTAGGATTGTCGATCTCGACCTGCTCGATAGTGAGCGGCTGGCCGGGGCCGTGATAAATCGCTGCTTTCATTTTAAACGTGCTCCTCGTGTCGTAGTCGTCGCGCGCATTAGTCGAACATCAGGACCGTGCGTGCGACTTCGCCGGCCTTCATCGCGCGGAAGGCTTCGTTCACATCCTCGAGCTTGCCGCGGCGGCTGATCATCTCGTCGAGCTTGAGCCGTCCCTGCAGATAAAAATCCAGGTAGCGCGGCATGTCGATGCGGAACCGGTTCGAGCCCATGCTGCTGCCCTGCAGCTTGCGCTCGGTCAGGAACATGTAGCCGTCGAGTTCGACCTTCTGCCCTACCGGGATCATGCCGATCACGGTCGCGGTGCCGCCCGCCCTGAGCGAGTTGAAGGCCTGCTCGGCGGCCTTCTTGAGGCCGATCGCCTCAAAGGCGTAATCAACGCCGCCGTCGGTCAGCTTCTTGATTTCTTCAATCGGATCGCTCGCCGACGCATCGACGGTGTCGGTCGCGCCGAGCCGCTTGGCCATCGCGAGTTTTCCCTCGAACATATCGACCGCGATAATTTTGCGCGCGCCCGCGATCCGCGCGCCCTGAATCGCCGCGAGTCCCACCCCGCCGCATCCGAACACCGCGACCGTCGATCCCGGCTCGATCTTGGCGGTGTTCAGCACCGCGCCGACGCCGGTGGTGACGCCGCATCCGACCAGCGCGGCGCAATCGAGCGGAATGTCGTTGCCGATCTTCACGATCGCGTTCTCGTGCAGCAGCATCCGCTCGCAATACGATGACACATTCAGGAACTGATGCATCGGCTTGCCCTTTTGCGACAGCCGCGGCTTGTCTTTCGGGTCGCGCTGGGTGGAAGCCTTGTTCGAGCATCGATTCGGATGCCCCGACATACACTGTTCGCACGCGCCGCAGAAAACGCTGAGGCAGGCGATCACGTGATCGCCGGGCTTCACGTAACTAACCTGGCTTCCCACTTCTTCGACGATCCCGGCGGCTTCGTGTCCGAGCACCGCGGGCGCCACGTGGGGGTACAGGCCATCGACGAAGTGCAAATCGCTGTGGCATACACCGCTGGCGACGGTGCGAATCAGCACCTCGCGCGCCTGCGGTTTATCGACCTCGATATCCTCGATACTGAGCGGCTGCTTGGGGCCATGAAACACGGCGGCTTTCATTCGGGATCTCCTTGTCTGGTAATTTCTCAACGGCGCGTGATGAACTTCCGATGCACGAGCGCGTCTCGAACCTTTCTCTTACCACATTGCATCCGCATTGCCACAGTCTTGAACAAGGCCGCCGCCCGCCCGCCTTTTGCATGATCGGGCGCGCCTCGCTAGCGTTTGGTATGCGTCGGATTTCACGCTCCGCAGCCGCGGCGATCGCGCTCGCGCTGGCTTGGGGGATTGCCCTTGCGGCGGCGGCTTCGGTGTACGCCGAGATCGCGGCCGAGACGCGCGCGCGGATCGACGAAGTCGCCTCCGCGCCGGTCGCGCACGGCCAGACCCCCGCAATCATGGTCGGCGTGATCTCCGGCGGCGACCGGATGATCCGCGGCTTTGGCGAAACCGCGCTTGGCTCCGGCACTCGGCCCACCACGACTACCGAGTGGGAGATCGGGTCGGTCACCAAGACCTTCACCGCGACGCTGCTTGCGCTCTACGTGCGGCGCGGCGTCGTGCATTACGCGGATCCCTTGCAAAGGTACGTGCCTGCGGGCGTAATCGTTCCGCGCTACGGCAACCGCCAGATCACCCTGCTCGATCTGGCGACCCACACCTCTGGCCTTCCGAAGGATCCGGACCTGAGCGGTGTGCGGCATCTCGACACGGATGCGATGTACCAGCGGCTCGGCGCGTATCGCCTGACGCGGCCGCCGGGCGAGAGCTTCGAGTACTCGAACTGGGGCTTCGCATTGCTGGCTCACGCGCTCGAGCGGGCGGCCGGCGATGACTACCAGAGCCTTGTCGAGCGCGAGATCTGCGCGCCGCTTGGAATGATCGATACGCGCATCGATCTGACGCCGGCGGAAATTGCGCGGCAGGCGCAAGGCTACAGCCCCGAGGGCATCGCCAGACCGCACGACAACGTAACCTGGCCCGCGTTCAATGGCGCGGGCGCGCTGCGTTCGACGATGGAGGATCTGATGCGGTACCTGGCGTTCAACCTGGGCCAGACCAAAACCTCACTTGGTACTCTGTTGCCAGATTTGCACAAGCGATGGCATCGCGGCGGGCGCGCCGATGCGTGGGTCGGCCTGGCGTGGCAGATGGCGCCGATGCGCGGCACCGCGCGGACTATCATCTGGAAGAACGGCGCCGCCTCCGGATTTTTCAGCTACCTCGGATTCGTCAGGGAAACCGGCACTGGCGTGATCGTTTTGGCAAATCGCAAAATCGCCGCCAGGCGCATCGGGTTGCGAATTCTTCGGATTCTCAACGGCGCCGCAATCACGATCGAAGAGCCGCCCGGGGATATGGAGGACGACGAATCGCGCCGATAGAAACCCACTCACGGAAACCCGGCCGGCGGATTCACGCCCTCGATTGGCTCGCCGGGAATTCCGGTTGCGGCGGAACCGGCGCGCGCATAGAGCAGGGTGTCCCGGTCGCGATAGATCAGCTTCCATTCGGGATGACGCGCCATAACCCGGTTGGCGGGATCGTCGGGCGGCAGTATCACATAGTCATGCGGCCACCTTGCCAAAATCGCATCGGCGCCGGTTTGATCGAAATGGAATAGCAGGAACGCCCGCACCACATCCTGAGGGTAGATGGTGTCGTAGCGGCCATCCATGAAAACCTTCGATCCAGGCTCCATGTGCCAGATTAGGTATTCGCCCCACAGGAAGTTATCCAGTAGGTTTCCATGCAGGTCATGTGCCCGCATGAACGCGGCCGCCCCGGCTGGATAGTGCTCCTGCGCACCCAACCGGTTCGAGAAGAACCCGGTTCCAATCAGCATCGCGAGCGCGCCGCTGGCAAGCAATAGCTGATTCATCATTCCCGCCCGCGGCGCCGCGGATTCCCCATTGGTGGAAGCGGGCGCTCTAAACCGGGCCGCAGCCTTGGCGCCGTGCCGGGCGAGTGGACCCGCGAGCGCGATCATCGCAATCGGTACATTGCGCTTCGCCACGATCGCGGCAATACACATCAATCCCGCTATCGCCAGCATCGGTAGATCCTCGTAGTCCCGCGAAATAGCCACCGTGATAGCCAGTGTCGCCATCAAGACGAGTGGCAGCATATCGTATGACATGACCGCGAAACCCTCCCGGCTCGCAGCCCCAATCGAGCGCAACAGCGGTTGCCAGTCCATGACCACGGTTCGCGTGTATGGATTACCCAGTGCGTGGCCGACCGCGACCCAGGTTCCGAATCCGTACGGCGTTACGAGCGTGGCCGCGATCGCTCCCAGCGTTATAGCGCCCGGAAGCGCGGCATCGCCGAATCCATGGCCATGCACGTAGTTCCGCACGGCGGACGCGGCGGTGTAAGTTCCCAGCGCGGCGATTCCCATGATAAACCCGCCGTGGAGGTTCGCCCACAACGCCAGCATCGGAATGGCAATCCACAATCCCGCACCCCGCCGATAAGTGTGCCGCGCTAGAATGAACATCAGAATCGCGAACAACGCGAAAGTGAAAAGTTGCGGGCGAAACTGCATGCTTGGCGCAAGGATCACGGACGTCGCCAGCAACACACTGAACTGTGCCAATGAGGATGCGCCGGACTCGGCCTCGGCCAGTGCGATAAAAACGACAGTGACCGCCGCCAGAGCGAGCTTCATTAGCTTCAGGCCGAAGACCCCGAGTGCATCGAACGAAAGCGCGTCGATCACCTCAGATAGCCATTCATGGTTGAGCCAAAGATGACCCGGCGCGGAGTAGGAATATGGGTCATGCAATACCAGGCGATGCTGGGCCAGAACCGCTTGGCCGAATGTTATATGCCCCCACAGGTCAGGGTCCGCAAACCGCACGGAATCCGCAATCGTGATCGCCAGGAGCACCAACGCGGGCGAATAGCGAAACAGGGAAGTGCCGCGTGCGCCGTCGAGCCTGGAGGTCATGTCAAAGGAACTCCTGAGGCGCCGCGGCTCCGGCAGGGTGCATACCGGAAAGGTAAGCGGCGCTCGAATGCGATCGCGCATATGGCAGCGCGTCCGGATCCCGAATTGCGAGCGACCCGCGGGCGCGCGCGGCGTTTATCGCCATCGGGTAGGCTCCTCCTGCGCGGATTCGATAAGTGCGTGCCGAAAGATCATCAGGCACGCGCCGAAAAGCAGATCGTCTCGCTGGGAAGGCGGACGCGGCCGTCGGGGCCCTGGAACTTTCGCGCCGCTTCACCGATCGCATCCTGAACGCGGGCGCGGACCGCCGGCTCAAGCTTCGCCATGATCGCTTGAGCACGGCCGACCTCGCTGCGAAAGGCGATAAACTCGGCCGGCGACGCGAAGTCGAACGTGACGATCATCGGCTCGATCGCGACGGCGGCGAATCCCGCCGCTTCGAGCGCACTTTTCAGGATCGAGGTGTCGGCCAGCCGCGTCGGTTCGAGCGCGCCGGGCGGCGGCGGCTTCAGCCCCGCGATCTCGCGCATCGCGTCAGAGGCCAGCGTGATCATCGGAACCTTGTCGCCCGAATTCCATACCGCGGTGGCAAGACCGGCGCCCGGCTTGAGCGCGCGGCGGATGGTTCGCAAGGTGCCGACAAGATCGGGCATGAACATCAGACCCCAGCGGCACACGCACGCGTCGAAGCTCGCGGCGGGCAGCGCCATCGATTCGGCGTCCGACTGGACAAACTCGAGGTTGCCGAGCGTGAGCGCACGGGCGCGCGCGCGCGCGATCGCGATCATCCCCGGCGACTGATCGACGCCGACGACGTGGCCCGAGGCGCCGACGGCGCGTGCCGCGGTGACCGCGGGCTCGCCGTTGCCGGTGGCGATATCGAGTACCCTGGCGCCGGGGCGAACGCCCGCCAGCGCGACCAGGCGGTCGCTGACAGTCTGCGCGGCACGCTCGAAGACGGGCCACCATTTGCTCCATCCCGCCGCGCAGTCGTCCCACATCGCGCGCTGATCGCGCTTGAGCATAGTCGAATCCGGTTTCGTGTCAGCCATCGTGTTCACTCCCTCAAAATCATGTTGATCGATCAGTCCGCTTTATATCATCGCTTAAGCACGGCGACACCGCGCCGACAAGCGATCGTCACCGGATATTCCTGATTTACCGCCGCGTGCGGTGCGGCGCCGCACCCGCGCTGCTCGACCAGCACGATAGCCGGCGCTCTGCCACGCTGGGCGCGCTCGCGCTCGGCGGGCGGCAGGTAGTAGCGCACGACCTCGACCGTGTAGGCCGGGCGTGCCGAAAGCGTGGCGCCGGGCGCGAGATTTTCAAGCGCGATCGCGGTGGCCTCGCGCCATTGAATATCGTGCGGCTTGCGCATGAAGCCATAGACGTGCCCGATCGAGAGAGCGACCGCGGCGGCAAGCGCGAACCCGCGCGCGCGGTCCGAGCGGAGTTCGCAAACGCCGAGCGCCGCGAAAAAAAACAGCGGCACGAAGCACGACAGCACGTAACGCTCGACCAGCACCGGGGTGATCGCGTACGAGACGATCATCAGCATCGCGATCGGCGCCCACATCCAGATGAGCGCGAACGCGACCGCGTCGTGCGCGATGCGCCATCCGCGAACGGCGCCGTAAACCGCCAGCGCCGCCAGGACCGGGAACGCGAAGGTGCCGGTGGCCTTGTTGAACAGCGCAACCGGCTCCCACAGAGGCGGGCGCTCAGCCCACTTGAGCATCCCGCGCGAAACCCCGGTCGAGCCATTGCGCAACTCGATCAGGATCAGCGGCGCGAACGCCACCGCGCCGATCACAAGGGCGATCGCGACCCGAACGGCGCGGCGCGACTCCTCGGTCATCGGGCGCAGGCCCGCGCGTGTAATCACATACAGGAGCCAGATTCCTTCCGCGGCCGGAATCAGGATCGCGAAGAAATTGACCGTCACCGCCGCTCCCGCCAGCACCGCCGCGCCCGCGTAGTTAGCGAAGCCGCCGCGCCGCGCGGCGCGCAGGAACAGGGCGATCTGCGCGAGCGTCACCGCGAGCATCGTCGAGTACATCCTGAGCTCGCGCGAGTATTTGATCGTGATCAGGTTGACCGCAAAGAGAAGCGCCGCGATCGCGGCGGTCAGATTCGCGCCGCCATCTTCGCGGCCGCTCGCGTCCGCATCATCCCACGGCGGCGCCAGCAGCTCGCGCGAGACCCAGAACACCAGCACAATCGCGATCGTCCCGAACAGCGCCGACAGCGAGCGCAACGCCTCGAGCCCGTCGCCAAACATCGCGATCCATCCGTGCAGCAGAACTTCGTGCGCGGCGATCTTGCCGGGATTGAGCTGTTCGCCGAGCGCGATCACCTGCGCCACACTCGGCGCTACGGCGGCGGCCCAAGTGGCGGCTTCGTCGGCCGACATCTCGTTCAAACTCAGGTCGGCGCAGCGCAGCGCAGCGCCCGCCACCACCGCGAGAATCAGGATCGCCAGCCACAGCCTGCGCATAAGCACAATCAGAGCGCGCGGATGCGCAATCGTGGGCGGCTCAGAGGCCTTTTTTGAGCTGCGGAGCGGGGCGAAAGCCGACGGTGCGCATCGCCGGGATCGTCATCGCGGATTTGGTGCGCGGGTTGTAGCCGGCGCGGGCGCGATGGCGCCGCACGGTGAAGGTGCCGAAGCCCGGCATCCAGAACCGCTTGTCGCGCCGGATCGATCGGACGATCTGCTCGAACGCGATATCGATCGCGCTCTCGACTGATTTGCGAGGTTGGCGCGCCGCACGCGCCACAGCATCGATCAGCTCCGCCTTGGTCATCGCCGGTTCCTCCCGCGTGATCAGTACGGCAGAAGCGGTCGGGGGGCAAACGCCGCACGCGACGCGATACGGCGAACGCGCTCAACACGCCGCCCGCAGCCGATCGGCTTCGCGCCATATCAGCCCCCATCGAACACCCTGGTCGCTGGCGATCACCGCGTCCGCGCCGAAACGATTCATCACGCGCAGCAGGATCATAGCGCCAGCATATATAACGTCGGCGCGCCCTTCGAGCAGGCCTGGCAGCATCCGGCGCTCGGCAATCGGACGGATGCGAAACATCCCGGCTACGCGTTCGACTTCCGCGCGCGCGAGCACGTGGCCATGCACGATCCCGGCCTCGTACCGCGCCATCCCGAGCGCGACCGCGCAAACGGTGGTTACCGTGCCCGCGATTCCAATCATCGCGGCGGGCTGAAAATTCCATCGCGTTTCCGCAAGCGCCGCATCGATCGCCTGGGAAAGCTCGCTCGCGTCGTCCGCCGAGGGCGGATCGCTCCGGATGTACCGCTCGGTCATCCGCACCGAGCCGATTTGCAGGCTCACCATCTCGAGTTCGCGGCCGGGATCGGCGCGAATCAGCTCGGTCGAGCCGCCGCCGATATCGACGATCAGAAGCGCCAGCGCCGGATCGATCGCGAGCCCGCGCATGACCGCAAGATGCGACAGGCGCGCTTCTTCGATCCCGCTGATGATCTCGAGATCGACGCCGATGCGTTCGCGCACGCGCGCGATGAACTCGCCACCGTCGGCGGCGTCGCGCAAAGAGGCGGTGCCGGCGGCGACAAAGCGCTCGACGCCAAGGGCTCGCCCGCGCGCCGCGAAATCCTCGAGCGCGGCTATGGTAAGCGCGGCGGACTGCGGATCGAGGCGATGATTTTTGTCCACTCCGCGCCCGAGCCGCGTGATTCGCGAGCACTCCAGGAGCGTGCGCGGCGGCGCGGCGCCGTCGAGTTCCGCGGCCAGCATCAGGACCGTGTTGGTGCCCACGTCAATCGCGCCGAGTTTCATCGTCAATCCACCGCGGGAGCCGCCGCGAGCGCGAAAGCGCCCGGTTCGAGCGCGTGCGCGGCGATCCAATGGTCGATCGCGGCGAGCGCCCGCTCACCCATCGCGATCTTCTTCTCGCGTGCGCGAGTGCGGAATTCGAGCGCGGGCATGAGTCCGTAGTTCGCGTTGATGGGCTGGAAGTTGTCGCGTGCCGCGTCGGTGATGTAGGCGACCAGAGAGCCGAGCGCGGTCTCGCGCGGCGGCGTCACCAGCGGGTTTCCCGCGGCCAGATGGGCGGCGTTGATCGCGGCCAGCAATCCGGCCGCGGCCGATTCGACATAGCCCTCGACCCCGATCATCTGTCCCGCCAGGAACAAATCGTCGCGCGCGCGAAGCTGGAGCGTCGGCAGCAGCAGGCGCGGCGAGTCGATGAAAGTGTTGCGATGCAGCGAGCCCAGGCGGACGAACTCGGCGCGCTCGAGGCCGGGGATCATCCGCAGTACGCGGCGCTGCTCGGGATAGGTCATCTTGGTTTGAAAACCTACGATATTGTAGATGCTGCCCTCGCGATCGTCCTGGCGCAGTTGCACGACCGCGAACG
>Ga0307374_10013208_pt1 | contig 11456 bp, 8 predicted proteins | sample OX3MG_FD_202532 | JGI IMG/M metagenome (GOLD analysis project Ga0307374, IMG submission 202532) | Soil microbial communities from Risofladan, Vaasa, Finland - OX-3 | ecosystem: Environmental > Terrestrial > Soil > Coastal area > Acid sulfate soil | place: Finland: Risofladan, Vaasa | collected... | reverse complement strand
AAGCCAGAGGCCACCTCAAGATCGCTGGAGAGCCTTCGTGCGCCTACGATTTCGCAGCTCTGGCGATCTCCGTCAGCCGGCGATGGACGTCGGCAAGGTTCGAACATGAGAACGTGTGGTGCTCCAGCTTCGCTCTCGCTTCGCTCTCGCTGCGCTCGAGTTTCGCTCTCGCTTCGCTCGAGTTGTCATTCTCGGCGTAGGTATTGCGTCGATCCTTCGCGAGGCTAAGACAGGATCTCGACGTACCCGTCCGTTCCATGCACGCGGATCCGCTGCCCGTCCCGGATCAGCCGGGTGACTTGCTCCACGCCCACGACGGCCGGCAAGCCGTACTCCCGTGCGATGACTGCGCCATGGGTCATCAGGCCCCCAACCTCCGTCACCAGCCCTGCGATCGCGACGAACAGGGGCGACCAGCTGGGGTCCGTGTAAGCCGTGACCAGGATGTCGCCTGGTTCGAGATCGGCCGCAGCCATGTCATGAATGACGCGGGCCCGGCCCTCGACGATCCCGGCGGAAACCGGTAAGCCGACCAGCGCACCGGTCGGCACGCCATCGCGTCGGTACGCCCCGGCGATGACCTCGCCATCCGACGTGAGCACCCGGGGCGGCGTGAGCGCTTGATATGCGATGAACGCGTCCTTCCGCTCGCGGATGAGTTGGTCATCCACCTGGTTCGAGCGCACGACTTCTCGGAGCTCGGGAAACGTGAGGTAGAAGATGTCTTCCTTGTCATGAAGCACGTTGGCCTGCACGAGTCGCTCGGCCTCTTCCATCAAGGCTTGCTTGTACACGAAGTAGCGGCTGACCATGCCGTACTTTGGGTACTCCCGATATCCGATGAAGGTCCGCACTCGGTCGATCATTCGCTTGGCCCCTTCGGCCTTCTGCTCTCCGTCCGGCAGGGCACGTACGCGCTCCAGCACGTCCTGTTCCTTTCTCCGTGCCTCCTGGAGCCCCTGCTCGAAACGCCACTCGCCGGCGCCCGGATCGAAGTTTTTGATGTCGCCGAGGATCACGGGTACGAGCGTCGCGGGGCGTTCGCTCCAGCGCGGCCTCGTGATGTCGATCTCACCGACACAGCGCATCCCGTACTTGACGAGGAAGGCCCGGACGGCGTCCCGCGCTTCCCGCCCGCCCGCGAGTTCGGCGAGCCCGTTCAGGAAATCCTCGTCCCCCTTCACGTGTTGCAGAAAGTCGACCACCTCCGGATGCGGCCGGATCACATCGGCGACGTCCAGGAGCGCCAGCCCCATCTCTGACGTCACGTTGTTGGGAACGGACTGCGTGAGCGTGTCGGCCACGTTCTTCTCTCCCAGCCACGCCTCCAGCTGCTCGTTGAGCCACCACGTGGCCTCCATGGCCGACATGAACACCTGATGGCTCTGCGGATCGAAGAGGATCCGCTTCAACTCCTGGATGTCCGCCAGGATGAAGTCGATCAGGGCCGGTCCGGACTTGGTTACGATGTCGCGCTGCAGTGCGGCGATGGACGCCTGCGTGCGCTCGATCAGCCCGGCGACCATGGCCGGATCCGCCTCGAGTGGGGCGGGAACGCTACCGGTCGGCGCACTGACCTGACCCTCGTCCGGGATCGACGGGATGAAGTCGTCGCGCTCCAGGACGGTCTCCAGCGCGTCCCTGATCAACGGATCGCCTCTCCCCATGACTTCCAGGAGGCTTGCACGGCTGGCTGGGGACGCCAGGCGCTGGGTGACGTCGACGAACAACCTCCCGCCGGCCTCGTACATCCGCGGGAGAGCTGTCAGCTGCCACATGGAGATCCCCAGGGGCTTCATGGCGTCGGTCATCATCTGGCCATGACCGACGGAGACGAAGACGTGGTTCCCTCCATCGTCCGTCACGGGAATGGGGAACAGTGTGGTGATCGGTCGGCTCTGGACGAACTGGAAGTCGTCATCGACCAGGCACCATTCGATGTCCTGAGGACATCCGAAGTGCGCTTCTATCCGCCGTCCCAGCTGGGCGAGCCGCACGACCTGCGCGTCCGTCAGCGCGGGCTGGTTCCGACGCTCTGGCTCGATCGCTAGTTCCTGCGTTCCGCCTCCTGGCGAGGCGTGGATGGCGAATTGCTTGGTGGCGATTGACTTGGCGACGACCTCATCGCCAAGCACCTTGTAGATGTCCGCGTTCACCAGGCCGGAGACCAGGGCCTCGCCGAGGCCGAAGGTGGCCTCGACGAAAACAACCTTCCGGTTTGACGTGACGGGGTCAGCCGTGAAAAGGATGCCAGCTGCCTGCGGGAAGACCATCTGCTGCACTACCACGGCCATATGGACCAGCCGGTGGTCGATCCCGTTTTGCATGCGGTAGGTCACGGCGCGCTCGCTGAAAAGGGATGCCCAGCACCTGCTGACGTGCTCGAGGATCGATGGCAACCCCACGACGTTCAGGTACGTGTCCTGCTGGCCGGCGAAGGAAGCCGTCGGTAAGTCCTCCGCCGTCGCGGTGGATCGGACGGCATAGGCGGCTTGCTCGCCGATCCGGGCGACCGAGCGGGTGATCGCAGCCGCCAGATCTTCGGGGATGACGATTCCTTCGAGGGTCCGGCGGATCTCCGCGCTGAGCGCGCGGATCGCCTCACGGTCATCCGGGCTCAGGCGCGACAGCCGATCGAGCCTTTCGTCGATCGACGGCGCTTCCGCAATGATCCGCCGGAAGGCGTCCGTCGTCACGCAGAAGCCAGCCGGTACGCGAATGCCTTCGATCCGCGGAAGCTCCCCCAGGTGCACGCCCTTGCCGCCAACGAGCGTGACCTGCGTCCGGTCGATCTCTTGGAAATTCAGTACGTAGCTGCCCATCCGTCTACTTTTCCCTTGAGCCCCCTCGGGCCTCTCTCGTTCCTACTGTCGGTCGCGCCGACCGCCTCTGGGCAATCTTGTGGCATTCAGTGTCAGCACACCCGGGGGCCTTGCAGCAAGTCCCCCACCCTCGTATACATTGGTAATGGCGGGGAGGATGAACCGGCTTCTTTGGCCGCACCAGAGCCGGGTATCGCACCGAGCCCGGCCCCCGCTGACCGCGACGCTGCCCGCGCCACGAGACCAGTACATCCCCGCTACGCACTATTCCTATGGCGTGGCCCGCCGTTTCCTCGCAATCCGGTAGGCGAATTCGAAACGTGGATTGGTGCCCGGGGCGCCAAAGCCGTCTCCCGCTCCACTTTTTGATCTCAACGATCAGCCTCAAAAGGCCGTTTTGACCGCTACTGGCCTAGTCCTCTATTGGTGGAATCGCGCCATCAATTCTTGGGGTCTGGCGAACGGCCTAAACTCGGCGGCGATGCGAGGCGGCCAGTCGAATCCGCACGACAAAATCCAGCGCGTCGCGCGACCGAGACTGTGTAGAAGGGTTCTAGTCGGGTTGGTTCTGATGTTGCTTGGGATACCTTCGGTGCTGTTGCTAGCGCCGACTCGCGTGGTGGTTGCATGCCCACCGCCCGGCATATACATCATGTGCATGGAGCGCACCGTTCATATCTGGGAGGCCGCCTGGTGGACAGGCCACACCAGCTTCTTCAGTGGCACGGCGGACTGGATCGGAGTCGCGCTGCTTGTTGGAACCGTCGTGCTCGGGGCCACGTTGGTTGTTGTCGCACGCAGGTGCGCAATCTCGATTCCCATTCATGTGCAAAGAGCGCGGTGAATGCGGATTGACCCGCAACAGATCCGGTCAGCATCACGAGGTCGAGCAAGCCCCCTCTGTCACGTCGCCCTTATCACCCACGACGGACGCATGCTGCCCGTGCGGTGGGTGCTCCGGGTGAGTTAGTTCGCCTCAGTGCAAAATGCCACCGTGGGCAAAAGGGTCTCCATCGTGTTGGGCGTCGGCTTCGTGTCTTGGGTATTTGGAAGTCTGCTGCTCGGCGGCAGCAGCGGCGGGGTATTCCTCAGCTCGACGCCTATGAGCGGTGATCCGACTGGCTCCGACCAAGCCAACCAGTTGCCTCATTGTGTCTCAGCGCACACGGTCGATTCGAGAGGATGGGGGAGTCTCCAAACCATCCGAACCGACGTGTGGGTGAGCGGCTGCAATGATGCGAACGGTCACTTGCAGCTTTCGGCTCAGCCGAAATGCACGGCGACGAGCTTCCTCGGGCAGGGAACGGCAACTTGCTCCGCCTCAGAATCCGGTGGGAGCATCAAGGTTGTCGTCAACGTCGTCTACCCATTCGGCCTCGATCTCATAGCCGGACGGGAGACCACGACCAGCTTCATGGTAGATCCCAACGGGGGCTACCAGCGACTTAGCTAAAGCCTCGAATGATGGAGGCGAGGCCAGAGCCCGAGTGAGCCTGTTGGCCGGTGTCGCCGAGGGCTTCTGCCCCCTCTGGCACCTCGCCTCGATCACCCACGACTGACAGGCCTGCTGCCCGTGCGGCGGTGCTCCTATCGGCTGGAGGGGAGCGGTTCGAGATGACGACCTGCGACCTACACCGGCGGTGAGGGGTGAGCCCTGGGCCGCAGTATGGAATGAGGCCGGTCTCTAAAAAGCCTCGCCCAACAACCTTCCCAAGGTTGGTGAGTCATTCGGCTCTTTGCCCCGCCCTGCAGCCAACGGTACGTTGCGGTTGGAGCCTTCCTCGAGGAAGGCCAATTGGAGGTGTGAGATGGAAGAGCTGACCAAGGTACTGATGGAGAAGGCTGGGCTGACCGAGGCTCAGGCAAAGGCGACAACGAAAGAGGTTGTCGAGTGGCTGAAGCACGAGGACAACCGCAAGAAGATCCTTGCTGCCGCCTCCGCGACCATCGCGTCTGCCGTAGTGGTTACGAAGATATAGAGCCGATTCCCGTTCACGCGAAACGGTTCAGTGGCCGTCGGGGGCCGCTGAACCGGGCCGCGCAATGAAGTCGACCTAATGCTCGAGCACCCCGGGTCGAGTCGCGCGGCGCGTATCTGCTGCTTTGGAGTAACTTCGCCAGTACATGGCCGAGGTCGTGCTCTTTCATCATGCGCAGGGACAAACAGCTGGATTCTTCGCATTCGCCCAGGAGCTCCGCGCCGCGGGACACACCATCGACACCCCAGATCTCTATGAGGGGCGGACTTTCCCCACGCTCGACGAGGGCGTTTCCTACGCCAAGCAGGTCGGCTTCGACACGCTTCTTGAGCGCGGCCGGCTCGCAGCTGAGAGCTTGCCGAACGAAGTCGTCTATGCCGGTTTCTCGCTCGGTGCGATGCCGGCGCAGATGCTGGCTCAAACGCGCCCCGGCGCCAGGGGGGCGTTGCTTTTTCACGCCGCCTTCCCGACCTCGGAGTTCGGCGCCCCCTGGCCCCTGGGGGTCCCTCTCCAGATCCACATGATGGAAGCTGACGAGTGGGTGCTGGGAGGAGACCTCGATGCAGCGCGCGAGCTCGACAAGACGATCGAGGGCGCGAAGCTGTTCTTGTACCCCGGCGATCGCCACCTGTTCGCTGACAACAGCCTCCCCGACTACGACGAGAAGGCCGCGGCATTGCTCATGCAACGCGTGCTCGCGTCCTTGAAGGATGTTGGGTAGGCCGGAAGCGGGGTCGACTTGACTTACGGTTGGGATGCGCGAGCGCGTTGAAGCACGGGGCGGCACTCTCCGCGCCGGCCGGAAGTCCAGCGCCGGGTGGTCGGTGCACGATCCAGAAATGTCGGGTGCCCCAGGCGCACGGCGCTCAGAGCCGGCACGCGGATTCGAGGCTAGATGTTGGCTGGCCCGGTTGCCGACCCGGTCCGCCGGCGGGCACGGCTCGAGTGAGCTTCTACAATTCGCGCCGATGGCGGTCAACAGCAACCGCGAGATAGTCGATAAGTTCTTCCAGGCGTTCAATGCTGGCGAATGGGACAGCTTGGAATCGTGGCTTGATCCCGAATACGTGTGGGAAATGCCGCAGTCGGGTGGGCGCGTACGCGGAGTGAAGCACAACCTCGAGATGATGCAGAACTACCCGGGCCCGCCGGAGGTTCAGACTCGCCGGGTCACAGGCAGCGAGGACAGGTGGATCACCACGCCCAGTTATACGGTCCTCAAGATCAGCGGGACGGGTGACGACTACACGACCGAGTCATTGGTGAAGTACCCGGATGGGAACGTCTGGCACGCGGTGGACTTCTTTCACTTCCGCGCGGGAAAGATCCTGAGGCAGACCGCATATTTCGCACCGACCTTGGAGCCGGCTGAGTGGCGCTCGCGTTGGGTCGAGCGAATCGACTAAACAACCGGTGAGATCACAAGGGTGAGGCACGAAATTTTCGACGTCGTGTCGTAGCCGTGCTACACGGACCTTGTTATTCGATCGTCTCAGATGAGTCGTTAGACGAATTCGTCATGTGGTTCATTACCGAGCGCCTGGGATCCCGTCTCCCGCCTAGGTTCAGCTCCAGGGATCAGGTCAGCGGACTGTAACGAGAAGCGGTTCGTGCGCCGGGGGCCATACTCAGGTTGGCGCGCATGAAAGCAGCCAGGCAGCACCACCCCAAAACCAACAGCAAGCCAAAGGTCAAGATCGCGATCGTCCCCGAGCCTGTCGCGGCCCGGTTAGACGCTTCGATCCTGGTCGTAGACGACGAAGAGGCGATTCGTAAGGTCGTCGGTCGAGCGCTGACCGCTGCCGGCTGCACAGTCATCTATGCCGCTGACGGCGAAGAGGCGCTGAGCCGGCTCGGCGAGGCCCTCCCGGACCTCGTGGTCAGCGACGTGACCATGCCGCGAATGGATGGGTTCGAGCTGGTCAAGCGCATCCGCTCCCAACCCTCTACCAAAGCGCTGCCGGTGATCCTGCTGACGGGTCGGGGCGACACGGAGGACCTCGTCGCGGGGATGGGCCTGGGCGCCGACGACTACCTGGTCAAACCGTTCGCCCTGCGCGAGCTCGTGGCCCGGGCTCGCGCGAAGATCGAACGCCCGCCCGTACCCGCCGCGAACCTCACGTTCGACCGCCCGACCGGCGTGCTGTCCGAAGTGCGGTTCGCGGAGGAGCTCGACCGCGAGGCCTCGCGCGCCAAGAAGACCAACCGCGGGGGGATCGTCGCATACATCGGGCTCCACGAGCTCTCGCGGCTGCGCATGAGGTTCTCCTCTCGGGTCCAGGACGAGATCGAGCTGCAGGTGGCGGCGCTCATGACGACCGGCGCCGCGCCGCTCGACCTCATCGCGCACGACGAGCACGACCTCTTCATGCTCCTGATGCCCGAGACGACCGAGGCCGACGCCCGCAGCCGCCTCACCCAGGTCATCGAGGTGATTGCCTCGCGTGAGTTCAACGCGGCGGGCGAGGTCTTCCAGATGACCCCCGTGGTGGGCTTTGTCGAGTTCGGGGTCGACTCGGATGCCCGCGAGCTCGCCGAACGCTGTTCGATCGCCATGGAGCATGCCGAGCGGCAGCTCGACCTTCGACCTGTCCTCTACCGGCCGACCATGCGCTCGCTCCATCCGCGCGTGCGCACGTCGGGGCGCACCGGCGTGCTGCACGTGCTGGTCAGCGTCCCCGGCCAGGTCCTGATCACCCAACTTCTGGCGATCGGCCTGCCCCTGGCGCTGTACCTCGGCCTCGACGCGCTTGGGCTGAACATCGTCCCGGTCATCTACGTGGTGGTCGTGATCGCCCTGGTGTTGACCGCGGTGCTCATCTGGGTCGAGGGCCTGTTGGCCCTGCGCACCAAGCATCCGCCTCAGCTTGCGGAAGAGCGCTACGTGCCGGCGACCGCGATCATCGCCGCGTACATGCCCAACGAGGCGGCGACCATCGTCGAGACGGTGCGGTCATTCCAGCGCGTCGACTACCCGGCCGGGCTCCAAATCGTGCTGGCCTACAACTCGCCGAGGCCGATGCCCATCGAAGAGACCTTGCGAGAAATGGCACACTCCGATCCGCGCCTGAAGCTGATCAGGGTTGAGGGCAGCGAATCAAAGGCGCAGAACGTCAACGCCGCGCTGTCCGAGGCCACGGGGGATTTCATCGGCATCTTCGACGCCGACCATCATCCCGATCCGTACTGCTTCCGCAGGGCGTGGCGGTGGCTGGCCTCGGGATACGACGTGGTCCAGGGCCACTGCATGGTGCGCAACGGGGACGAGACGTGGGTGTCGCGGATAGTCGCCGTCGAATTCGAGGCGATCTATGCGGTGAGCCACCCGGGGCGTGCCAGGCTGCACGGGTTCGGGATCTTCGGAGGTTCGAACGGATACTGGAACGCACGGCTCCTCCACGAGATCCGCATGCACGCATTCATGCTCACCGAGGACATCGATTCGTCCATCCGGGCGCTGCTCGAGGGCCGCCGAATAGCGTCCGACCCCTTCCTGGTCTCGCGCGAGCTCGCGCCGGTCACCCTCCATGCGCTGTGGAACCAGAGGATGCGCTGGGCCCAGGGATGGTTCCAGGTCTCTTATCGGTACCTGCTGCGCGGACTTGCATCTCCCAACGTGACGCTGCGGCAGAAGCTCGGCCTCGTCCACCTCTTGATCTGGCGCGAGGCGTACCCGTGGATCGCCAACCAGATGATCCCGATCATCATCTTCTGGACGATCAAGTACGGCGGCTTCAACAGGATCGACTGGCTGGTACCGATCTTCGTCATGACCACGATCTTCACGCTTGGCACCGGCCCTGCCCAGACGGTCTTGGCGTGGCGCCTCGCCCATCGCGACATCCGCGGCCACGGAAACTGGTTCGTGTATTACCTCGTGATGAGCAGCCTGTTCTACACCTCCTTCAAGAACCTCATCGCGGTGGTGGCGCAGGTCAACGAGGCCATGCAGCAGCGCAAATGGATGATCACCCCGAGGACGGCGCGAGCTGCTGCCACCGCCGCCGTGAGCCTCCTGCCCCGTCCCTGACCAACTGCGCAGACGCCGCACCGGGGAGGCGGGTTGATTTCTTAACCGCGCCAGGTCGTGGCGACCGTCCACATCCCGTAAACCTGTGGTCATCCTTCAGGCGCAATTTCAGGTTTCTGAGGCAGGGCTTTCATAAACTGAGAGCCCTGCTTTTTGAGTCCCAAGGAGGAAGCTGAATGGCGCGTACCCCGCTGCTGAGCAAGTTTCAGCGAGTCTTCGCCGACTTCACCGAAGCCGAGAGGTCCGGTCGCACCGTAGAGGCGATCCGGCGAGAACGCCTCAATGCGGGTCTGAGCCGGCGGGACTTCCTGAAGGTCACGGGCGCCGCCCTGGGAGCCGCCGCCCTGACGGGCAGGATCCCCGCGTTTGCGGCCTCAGCGCCGCGGATCGCCATCATCGGCGCGGGCATCGCGGGCCTGAACGCCGCGCTCACCCTCCAGGATGCCGGGATCGCCTCGACCATCTACGAGGCGACCGACCGCGTCGGTGGGCGCATGCACTCGGATACGACGACCTGGCTCAACGGGCAGACCAGTGAAGACTGCGGCGAGCTGATCGACAGCGGCCACAAGACGATCCTCGGCCTGGCCAACCGGTTCAACATCCCGCGGGTCGACCTCCTCGCTGCGGAGCCGAAGCACTCGACCGAGTCCGACTACTTCTTCGGCCAGTACTACACGGACAATCAGGCCCAGGACGACTTCAACGCCGTCTGGAACAACCTCAAGAAGGACGTGAACGCCGCTTCGTACCCAACCCTGTACAACAGCTACAACCAGGCAGGATGGGACCTCGACCACATGAGCCTCTATGACTGGATCGAGTCGCGCGTGCCAGGTGGGCACGCTTCGAGCATGGGCCGGCTCCTCGACGTCGCCTACAACATCGAATACGGCAACGTGACCAAGATCCAGAGCTCCCTGAACCTGGTGTACCTGCTGGGATTCCAGCCGAAACCCGGCAACTTCGCGATCTTCGGCCCGTCAGACGAGCGGTATCACCTGGTCGGGGGCAACGATCAGCTGCCGAAGGCGATCGCGGCTGCCCTACCGGCAGGCAGCGTGAACCTGAACACGGCGCTGACCGGGATCGTCCATAACTCGGACAACACTTACATGCTGAGCTTGACGAGTGGAAAGCTCACGACCACGAAGACATTCGACCGCGTGATCATGGCGCTGCCCTTCTCAGTGCTCCGTACGATCCTCGCGTCCGACGCGGCCTATCGCGCGGCCGGGTTCGACAGTCTGAAGCAGACGGCGATCACCCAGCTCGGGTACGGCACGAACTGCAAGCTCCAGCTCCAGTTCGACACTCGGTACTGGAACACGTCAGGGCCTTGGGGCATCGGCAACGGCACCTCCTATGCCGACACGGGCTTTCAGAACACGTGGGACGTCACGCGCGGCCAGGGTGGCTCGACCGGCATCCTCGTCGACTACACGGGCGGCGGCGTCCCTCTCGCGTCGTTCACCGGCAACCCGAACGACCCCAAGGTCGTAGCCAGGTTCGCCAAGACCTTCCTCAGCCAGATCGAACCCGTCTTCCCTGGTATCACCCAGCATTGGAACGGGATCGCGACCCTCGACGTCCCGGCTACCGAGCCGTACCTGCTCGGGTCCTATTCCTACTGGAAGGTGGGCCAGTACACCCTCTTCAGCGGTTACGAGAAAGCCCGACAGCCGGACACCACGACCGGCAAATGCCATTTCGCCGGCGAGCACTGCTCGATCAACTTCCAGGGCTTCATGGAAGGTGGGGCGGAGGAGGGCGCGCGCGCAGCCGGCGAGATCCTAAGCGACTACAAGGCCGGGATCTTCCCCTAAACGACATCGGTGAAGCCGGGCACCTCGCGGCCCGGCTTCAGCCTGGGGCCGGCCGGTCAGGCGGAGGGATTCGCAGTGGGATCGCCAGCCAACCCATCGCGGCCGCGGCCACCACTCCTGGCGCGAAGGCGAGCACGGCGAGCCGGCTGGCATCCCAAAGGGCGCCCGCGATCAGAGGCACGACGAATGCCGCGCCGTACTGGATCGTGAAGATGGCGGCGCTCATCCGGTGGACGTCGCCCGCCGCCGCCAGCCTCGGGGGCAGGGTGAGCACGACGATGAACCCGAGCGCTGCGGCAAAACCGAGCACGAACGCCCACGCCACGACTCCCGCGCCGGGCGTGAGCACGATGCCGACCTGGGCCACTCCCATGAGCACGCTCGAGCCGATGAACCCCGCCCGCCCGGTCAGCAGCCGGGACCAGATCGCCACGACCGGCGCGGTGAGCAGCTGAGAGCCGTTCAGGACCGCGAGGGCCGGCGCGATGAGGTTGTGCCGGCCGGTCTGGTCGAGGAAGTCGGGGATGTAGGCGTTGGATCCGAAATACACCGCCGAGGCCATACCCATCACGAGCCCGATGCGCAGGGTCTGGCTTTCGCGCCAGCTCGGCCACCAGCGAGAAGGCACGGCGAGCCGGCGATGCACCGGGGCGGCGAGCACGATCGCGGCCGCGGTCACGACCACGACGATCGACCACAGGGCGATCGCCCAGCGCCAGTCGCCGTGCGCCAGGGGCAGCACGCCGAAGGGAGTGGTGAGAGCGGTGGGCATGGTCTCGCCGATCAGGATCCCGTTGCT
>Ga0307374_10013207_pt1 | contig 11457 bp, 10 predicted proteins | sample OX3MG_FD_202532 | JGI IMG/M metagenome (GOLD analysis project Ga0307374, IMG submission 202532) | Soil microbial communities from Risofladan, Vaasa, Finland - OX-3 | ecosystem: Environmental > Terrestrial > Soil > Coastal area > Acid sulfate soil | place: Finland: Risofladan, Vaasa | collected... | reverse complement strand
CGTAGGCGCGGTTCCCGGAGTGGAGCGAACGGCGGACAGTCGAAGCAGCAACCGAAGCAAGGATCCGGTCGTACGTCCGGAGATAGCGAGGACATCATGGAAGAGTCACTGACCCTCGAGCAACAGGGTGAGGCGGCGCGGGAATTCGTAACCGGATTGGTGAGGGAGTTCGGATTGGATGCCGACGTCGACTTCGCCGAACTGGACGAGGACACCGTGCAGGTCGCCGCCACCGGTGACGACCTCGGTCTCCTGGTCGGACCTCGGGGTGCGACACTCTCGGCTGTGCAGGACCTGACCCGGACCTTCGTCCAGCGGCAGTCCGAGGTCCGCACGGACCGAATCCTCGTCGACGTGGGCGGCTACCGCGAGAAGCGCTCGGCGGCCCTGCGCCGCTTCACAGAGGGCATCGTCCACGAGGTCAAGAGTTCGGGTGAGGAGCGGGCTCTCGAACCGATGTCCCCGGCCGACCGGAAGGTGGTGCACGACACCGTCAATGAGATCGAAGGAGTCGAGACCCGCTCCGACGGGATGGAACCTTCGCGGTACGTGGTGATCCAACCCTCGAGTTGAACACCGGGCTCGTCCCCGGTGCCGCCCATGCGCCCACCCGCTTCCTGCTCGCCCGGGTCGGGTCTATCCCGAGGCACCGCCTGGTCTCCTTCCGACCACATGGCGCAGGGCGCGAGCTGATTCCGGCCGTGAGCACCCCCCAGAGCCTGGTGGCACTCCGGGCCAGGGTGGGCGACTTCGTGGTGGAGTCGCTCGAGCGTTCCTCGGACCGCAACTTCCTGGGCAGGATGCCGGTCGCCGAGCAGATCGACCACGCACTGGGTTTCGTAAGTGCGGTCGAGACCGTCCTGGGGGGAGTCCCGACCAGTGTCGCCGATCTCGGGAGCGGGGGGGGTGTCCCCGGGCTCGTCCTGCTCTCATGCTGGCCGGGGTGTCGGGTGCTGCTGCTGGACGGCAACCAACGGCGCATCGAGTTCCTCGCCGCCGAGACAGACTCCTGGGCCGGCTCCCGGCGGGTCGAATTGGTGCGGGGAAGGGCAGAGGAGGTGGCCCGGGACGATCGGATGCGCGGGCAGTTCGAGGTGGTGACGGCACGGTCGTTCGGTCCGCCCGCCGTGACCGCCGAGTGCGGTGCGCCGCTGCTCGGTCTCGGGGGGGTGATGGTGGTGTCGGAACCCCCTGGGGAGGCAGACGGGGGTCGATGGCCCGACGGTGGCCTGTCGCAGGTGGGTCTCACAAGGTCTTCGCGGGTGCGGTTCGATGACCGTTTCGGGTATCAGGTCCTGCTGAAATCGTCGGAGACGCCTGAACGCTATCCCCGCCGCGTCGGCATCCCGGCCAAGCGCCCCCTGTTCTGACCGCCCCCTCCTGATCAGGCTCCGTGGGTCGCTACCAGAGATCAACCCGGCCAGAGATCAAGCCGGCCGACGCCCGGGGCCACCCTGGACGCTCAGCTCGAAGCGACCCACTCCGTCGTCTGGGATGTTCCACGTGGAACATCCGATCCAGCGACCTCGCGAGCTGTTGAACCGGTGGAGGGCGCCCGCCCAAGCCCATTGAGCACGTTTCACGTGGAACATTTTGTCGGAAAGGCTTGACCTCGTTGCCGCCGCAGGGGAGTATGAGTGCCTTGAAGCCCGTAGAACCGAGGAGACGATAATGCGCGGCCGTCGTCGGGGACGAATGAGGCCGTCCTCGCAGGACACACCCGATCCGGCTAGCGATATCGCGTCCGGTCCTGTCAACACCGGATCGGTCACCCTGATCGAAACCCCCCCGTCCTCGACACCGCCGCCACCTACCGATGCCAACCCACCCTCCGGCGCGGAACCAACCGAATCGTCATCGGAATCCACGCCTGGCTCGGGGGGCTTCGACGGCCTGCCGGCGCAGAAGAGGATCAAGGAGACCATCTCCGATGTGGCGACGGCCCACGCCGAACTGGATCACGTGCTGCCACCGAGCTCAGCCACCCGTGCCACCAGCCCGGCTGCGCCGGGGAGTGCGCCGGCCCGCCGACCGGTGGAGCCCGAGCGCCTGGCCGACACCCCCGTGGACCCCGGTGTGGCTGCGGTAGCCTCCGCCCCTCTACCCGTTGAGCCGGCTCCGGCGCAGGTGGATGTGCCGGAGAGGCCCAAAGCGGGCGCCGCCGTCTCGGTGACCGAACTCTCTCCGACCGAGATTCGTCCCACTGAGGACGACTCGGCGCCGCCTCCCCCCGGGCCACTCACCACTTCCGGTGGCGAGGTAGAGTCCCCGGCCCAGCCCGACCCGGAGCCCGGCTTCGGAGTCCAGGCCGCCTCGGGCAACCCGCTCCCCCGCGTCCTCGCCGTCGCCAACCAGAAGGGCGGCGTGGGCAAGACCACCACGTCGGTGAACCTCGGGGCGGCACTTGCCGAGCTGGGGTTCCGGGTGCTGGTCATCGACCTCGACCCCCAGGGAAACGCCACGACGGGCCTGGGTATCGATGCCCGAAACTTCGAACTCTCGATGTACGACGTGCTGATGAGGGACTCCTCGCTCGAGGACTGTGTCGAGCCGACCAGCATGAAGAACCTGTTCGTGGCGCCGGCGACCATCGCCCTGGCCGGTGCCGAGATCGAACTGGTGCCGGCCTTCAGTCGGGAACTGAAGCTCAAGAAGTCCATCGAGTCGGTGATCGACGAGTTCGACTACGTGCTCATCGACTGTCCCCCGTCCCTCGGACTGATCACCGTCAATGCGCTCGCCGCGGCCGACGAGGTCCTGGTTCCCATCCAGTGCGAGTACTACGCACTGGAGGGCCTGAGCCAACTCATGCGCAACGTCCACCTGGTGGCGTCGAACCTGAACCCCAAGCTGGACATCTCGACCATCGTGCTGACCATGTACGACGCCCGGACGAAACTTGCCGATCAGGTGGCCAACGAGGTCCGGCTCCACTTCGGGTCGAAGGTGTGTCGGAGCGTCATCCCCCGGACGGTGAGGCTCTCCGAGGCGCCTTCGTTCGGACAGCCCATCACGGCGTTCGATCCGACCTCACGCGGGGCCATCGCCTACAGGGAACTAGCCAAGGAGGTCAGTGGTGGCACGACGTAGCGGGCTGGGCAAAGGTCTGAGCGCGCTCATTCCCAACGAGGTGGTCGGTGATCGGTCGTCCGCCCTTCGGGAGGTACCCATCGGGAGCATCAAGCCCAATCCCCGCCAGCCGAGGGTGAACTTCGATGAGGACACCATGTCCTCGTTGGCCGCGTCGATCAAGGAGCTCGGAATCCTCCAGCCGGTGCTGGTGCGCCAGATCGGCGGAGCGGCTGCTGACGACTTCGAGCTCATCGCCGGCGAACGGCGTTGGAGGGCGGCCCGACGCGCCGGGCTCCAGTCGATCCCGGTGCTTGTCCTGACCTCGGACGAGACGAAGAGCCTCGAACAGGCGCTGGTCGAGAACCTCCATCGCCAAGATCTCAACGTGCTCGAAGAGGCCGCTGCCTACCAGCAGCTCGTCGAGGAGTTCGGCTATACCCACGACCAGGTGGCCAAGAGGGTGGGGAAGAGCCGGACGGCGGTCACCAACATACTCCGTCTCCTCCAGCTTCCATCGGCGGTCCAGCGCCTGCTGTCCGAGGGCCAGATCAGCCCGGGCCACGCTCGCGCGCTTCTCGGGACCCCCGATCGGGGCTACCAGGAGATGCTGGCCAAGGCGGTGGTGGCCGAAGGTCTGACCGTGCGGGCCATCGAGGACCTGGTTCGGGAGCACAACGGTGGGGGAGAGGCCGAGGCGGGCGAGGGGGACGCCACCCCCACATCGCCGACGAGCAGCGGCCCGCAACCGGTTCCGGGGGCGCCGCACCGACTGCCGCCGCCCGGGATTCTGGAGTTGGAGGAGCTCCTGTCGAGCCATCTCAACACCAGAGTGAAGGTAGACCTCACCTCCAAGCGCGGAAAGGTGGTCGTGGAGTTTGCCACGCTCGAGGACCTGGAGCGGATCTACAAGTTGATGGTCGGGAGGACCGAGCCGAGCCCGGTGTAGGAATACCACATAGAGTGGTAAGTGGTTGACATAATCACTCTACGTGGAAAGAAATACCACGGAGAGTAGCAAAGTCATCCCTGAACCCACGGTAGAGCGTAATCCACAACCTGTGCATGAAGTTGTGGATTACGTCCAGGGAAGGGTGGTAGGACGGCCATCTGTCGCGTGAGGGTCGACGGTTGGCGACCCGAGGTCAGTCCCACGAGGTGCCGACCCACTGGGTCAGCGCGTCGACCACCGACCGGGCGATGGTCGTGGCCCGCTCGACAACCACCGCGGCCGGCCCGATCTCGCAGATCACGGCGGGCATGCGGGTCTCTCGCAACAGGGGGAGCGACATCCCGCGGCTCCCACCGTCAGGCAGTCCGAGGGACGAGGTGAGGGAGACCTGCAGCAGCTCGGCCAGCCGCCGGCCCCCCGGCGAGGAGTAGCGGTACCCGGCGTAGTACGCGGTCGAGCAGTGGTCCTCGCCCGCGGCCAGGCGAAGGCCGACGTAGACGTGGGCGGCGCCGGCGTTGGCCTCGGACGCCTGTGTGGAGCCATCGGGATGGTGGTGGGTTGTGACCTCGGCGCCGTGACTGACCAGTAGTCGGCGTAGCGCCGCCACCGTGGCGTCGAGCCCGCCCTCCTCGCCGATGGCCACCCGTTGACCGCCCAGCGTCCTCGGTCCCTGGCGGAGCCGCTCCCGGTCCCTGACCGAGGTGACCAGCTCGGTGTGACGGTGGCGGGTGCCGAACCGGAGCAGCGCGGACACGGTCGAGGCGCCGGCGATCCCGTCGACGGGAAGGCCGGCGTTCCGTTGGAATTCGCCGAGGGCGGCCGACGTCGTGTCGCCGAAGATCCCGTCGACCCGTCCGGTGTCGAAGCCGAGGGCGCTGAGCCGCTGCTGGAGCTCGGCGACGTCGTCGCCCCGGAGCATCGGCACCCTGCGGTAGAGGAACCGGTCACCCAGCCGCCGGCCTGCCTCGACCAGTGCCGACCAGGTCTGGGGACCGCACACGCCGTCCACGCGGAGCCCCCTTCGGTACTGGAAGGCCTCGACAGCGGCGCGCGTGCCTGCCTCGTAGGCGCCGTCCGGGTCGATCCCGGTCGAGAAGCCCAGGCGCTCGAGCCGTCGCTGCACGTCGGCAGCCGCTTCCCCCCGATGCCCGACGTCAAGCCGGATGCGTCGCTCCGGGCTCACTCCGGGCCCCGGAGCGGACCGTTCGTCCGGTGCCCGGGGAGGCGCCGGGAACCGGCGAAGGCCTCCAGAGGCCCTACAGGTGGGCGGACAGCTCCTGGAGGAGCTGTCCTTTGCCCTTGGCCCCGACGATCCGGGCGGCCGGCTCCCCGTCCTTGAAGAGGATCAGGGTGGGAATGCTCATGACGTCGAACCGACGGGTGATGTCCAGGTTGTCGTCGATGTTGAGCTTGGCCACCGCCAGCTTGCCGACCTGCTCCGTGGCGATCTCCTCGAGGACGGGGGCGATCATCTTGCACGGGCCGCACCATTCCGCCCAGAAGTCCACCAACACGGGAACGTCTGAGGACTTGACATGCTCGTCAAAGCTAGCGTCGCTCAGGGTTGTGATCTTCTCGCTCACGGCACTTCCTCCTGCCCGTCCTTCGGGCGCTGCCTCACGTCCCTCGGTGGGACACGCTACGTCAACCCCCGTGCCGCCACAGTCATTCCCGACGTCCGGGTGCGGGGTCGCACCGATCGGCGGAGCGGTCGGAGCGACTACTGCTGGTCCTCGAGCCAGCGCTCGACGTCGATGGCGGCCATGCAACCCGAGCCGGCTGCAGTGACCGCCTGGCGATAGCGGTGGTCCTGGACATCGCCGCAGGCGAATACCCCGTCGACATTGGTGCGGGTGCCGTCGAAGGTACGGAGGTACCCGTTCTCCTCCATCTCCAACTGCCCCTTGAACAGGGAGGTGTTGGGCTCGTGGCCGATGGCCACGAACAGCCCGGAGAGCTCGACGACGGACTCCTCCTCACTCAGGTTGTTCCTGACCCTGACGCCGCTCACCGTGCTCTCGCCCAGGACATCGATCACCGAGGTGTTCCACAGGAACTCGATCTTCTCGTGGGCGAAGGCCCGCTGCTGCATCACCTTGGAGGCCCGCAGTTCGCCACGGCGGTGGATCACGGTCACCTTGTCGGCGAACCGCGTGAGGAACAGGGCCTCTTCGAGGGCCGAGTCCCCACCACCGACCACGGCGATCTCACGCTGGCGGAAGAAGAAGCCGTCGCAGGTGGCGCAGGTGGACACACCGTATCCGAGCAGCCGCTCCTCGTTGGGCAGGTTGAGCATCAGCGACTGGGCGCCCGTGGAGATGATGAGGGCCTCCGCGGCGTAGGCGGGATCCTCGTCAGGATCGCCGACCCACACGCTGAACGGCCTCCGGGAGAGGTCGACGCGCGACACCTTTGCGGTGAGGTACTCGGCGCCGAACCGGGCCGCCTGCTCCCGGAAGGCCTGCATGAGCTCGGGCCCCATGATCCCGTTGACGAACCCGGGGAAGTTCTCCACCTCGGTGGTCAACATGAGCTGACCGCCGGGCTGGTCACTGGTGGAGGAGGGCTCGCCCTCGATGACCAGCGGTGACAGCTGGGCCCGGGCGGCGTAGATGGCCGCGGTCAGGCCGGCCGGGCCGGATCCGATGATCACCAGCTGGCGCGGCTCGGTCACGCCGGCCCCCCGCTGGGAGCGTCTGAGCCGGTCCGCTTGGACCAGGCCACGATGCCGGCAACGACGAAGACCATCCCGACCACCAGGTCCGACAGCCAGACCCGCCCGTCGAAGGCGTAGACGGTGAGCAGGCGGATCAGGGTGATCGAGAGCAGCACGACGGTCACCACGGTGGCGGCGAAGACGATGATCCCGAACACGACGGCCCGGGTGGCGAGGGTCAGCGGCCGGACCGTCTTGTCCCGCAGCAGCTCGACCACGGTATCGACCCAGTCGGCGCCGCGGGTGGGCAGGTCGCCGATCCCGCCGGAGCCGGGGAGGCGGGAGGGTGGTGTGTCGGGCTTCGGATCCATGCAGCGAGGATAGTCCGACCGACCGGCTGGCCTGCCGGAACGCAGCCCGAACACCTCGCCCCGGGCCGTCTTCCCGTGCCGGCGGTCCTAGTCGCGCGTCACGATGCAGACCCCGATGGTGCCGGGACCGGTGTGCGTGCCGACCACTGGGCCGAGGTCGGTGACCACGAGCGGGTGATCGGTCGGGACGCCGTCCAGCATGGCGAGCATCTCCTCGATGTCGGCGGCGGCGCCGTTGCACACGGCCAGCCGGCTGATCGGGGGTGCGTTCCTGGCCTTGTCGGCCAGGTAGCGGAGCGACCGCACACGGGTGCGCTGCTTGGACTCCTCCTCGACGCGGCCGTCGACGAGGGTGACCACCGGCTTGATGGAGAGCAGTGAGCCGAGCAGCGCCCGGGCACCCCCGATCCGGCCCCCCTTCTCCAGGTGTTCGAGCGTGTCCACCACGCCGTAGACCAGGGTGCGCGGGATGAGGGAGGTCACCCGCTCGACCAGGTCTTCGAGCGAACTGCCGCCCGCGGCCAGCTCGGCGGCCTCCAGCACCATGAGTCCGAGCCCCATGGTCAGTGAGCGCGAGTCGACGGTACGGACCGGGATCCGGTCGCTCACCGCCCTGGCCGCCGCCACCGCGGCCTGGTACGTCGCCGACACCTCGGACGACAGGTTGATGCACACCACGCCGTCGCAGCCGTCGTCGGCTGCCGCCACAAAGGCCTCCTGGAAGGCCCCGGGGGAGGGAGCCGAGGTCTCCGGCAGCACCGAGCTGGCCTTGCACCGGGCCCAGAACTCGTCGGTGGACAGGGTGGACCCGTCGACGAACTCCTCGGAGCCGAAGCGGATCGAGAGGGGGACGATGGTCAGGCCCTGCTCCTCGGCCATCCCGGCCGGGAGGTCACACGCGCTATCGGTTACCACCCGTATCCGGGCCATCAGGATCCTCCTCCTCGTCCCCCGTCGCGAGTTCCTCCCCCGCTCCCGAGCCGCCCTCCGGCGGGATGCTCACCGGCCGGAGGTGCCGGTACGGCAGGTCGTCGGCGTGATTGCCGAGTCTGCCACGGAACGGGTCGAGGGAGGTCCTCTCCGGCCGGTCGGACGGCACACCGACCGACGTCGGGGGCGAGGATGCGGCCAGGGTGGCACGGTGGGCGCGCTCCTCGCGGGCCAGGCGGTCGGCCCGGGCCCCCAGTATCCCGGCGGTGGCCAGGTAGGCGACCACACCGACCACCACGGCAAAGGCCACGCGGGCCAGGAGCCCGAACCCCGACGAGGCCCCGGACACGCTCACGGCCAGCACGGTGGCCACGGCCATGACCGCCGAGGCGCCGACCACCCGGGTGACCGGGGTGGTGAGCTCCGGGCCCCCGAGCCCCCCGACCCGGCCGCGCACCACGGACAGGGCCAACAGGGCGGCCACCGAGTAGGCGATGGACAGGGAGAGGGCCAGCCCGCGCACCCCGAGCGGGCCCACCAGCAGGAGGGCCAGGACGATGTTGACGCCGTTCTCCACGAGGTACAGGCGGAAGGCGGTGCGGGTGTCCTGCATGGCCTGGAAGACCCGCACCATGTACAAGAACGTGCAGAAGCCCGGCAGGCCCAGGGAGAACATGGCCAGGGCCGCCGCCGTCGCGTCGGCGGAGGCGGACGTCTCCGTTCCGTGGGCCAGCACCAGGTCGATGAGCGGGTGGGCCAGGATCAGCGTGCCCACCGCCGAGGGGATGATGATGGCCAGGATGCCCCGCAGTCCGAAGGCCATGCGGTGGCGGAAGCCGGGGATGTCGTCGGTGGCCCACCGCGACGCCAGCGACGGGGTGACCGCTGTCATGACCGAGACCGCCACCACCCCGTAGGGCAGGAGGAAGAAGGTGTAGGCGTAGGTGTAGGACGACACCGCCCCGGGCACCCTGGCCCCGTCGGCCAGGGCCAGGACCACCACCAGGGCCACCTGGTTGGCCACCACCCATCCGAACGTCCACCCGGCCAGCCGGGTGATGGTCCGCATGGCGCTGTTGGCCGGCTGCCACAGGAACCGCAGGTGCAGGTCGGCCCGGAGGAGCGAGGGGACGAGGAGGGCGGCCTGCACCACCACGCCGAGGGTGGTGCCGATGCCCAGGAGCACCAGGCCGTGGTGGCTGGCGGCGACCGAGGCCAGGGTGGGGTGGGGCACCAGGCCGTGGAACCACAGCAGGACGCCGATGACCACGAGGTTGTTGGCGATGGGCACGAACATGGGCATGGCGAACTTGCCACGGGCGTTCAGAAGGGCGCTGAAGAGGGCGATCAGTCCGTAGCAGGCCAGTTGCGGGACGAACCACCGCAGCAGGAAGACGGCCACCTGCTGCTGCTGGTGCACGTCGGCGTGGTGGTTGGTGACGGTGTACAGGTCGATGATGCTGGGTGTGAGGACGAAGAAGACCACCGTGGCCGCCACCAGCAGGGTGACGGTCACGGTGACCACCGCCGAGATCGCCTTCCAGGCGTCCTCGCCCCGACGGGTGGTCAGGTGGTCGACGAACACCGGGACGAAGGTGGCCGACAGGACCCCGCCCAGCACCACGTCGTAGATGATGTTGGGGGTGGTGTTGGCCAGGTTGTAGGCATCGGCGAAGCCACCCCCGCCCAGCGCGGTGGCGAGGGCGATGACCCGTCCCACCCCGGTGAGGCGGGACAGTGTCGTGCCCACGGCCATGCCCAGCGTGGCGCCGGCCAGCCGGCGACGGCCTCCCCCGGGCGCCGCCGGGAGGCCGTCGATCTCGACCTCGCTCTCGAAGTCGCTCACGTCGTCCCCACCGCCGGGCCGCCGCCCCCAGCCTCGTCGCGCCGCCGATCCGAGCGCCGCCTTCTCGAGGTCCGCAACCACCACACCACCAGCACCGCCACCGCACCCAGCGAGAGGATCACCCCGACCACCGACGTGGCGGTGGACCGCACGTCCACCTGTCCGCTGGAGATCGTGAGCCCGCCGCCGGGGGAGGAGAGGGCGATGTCCACCTTGAACAGACCCGAGGCGCGCGTCTCCACGTTGAAGGGGAAGACGTTGTAGTGGGACGGGAACACGGTGACCGTCTGGCTCTGGCCGTTGGGGAAGGTCAGCTTGTCGCTGGTCAGGGTGAGGGTGCCGGTCACCGGGTAGGGCGCGGTGGAGTAGATGGTCACAGGCACGCGTCCGCGCTGTGAGGTCAAGGTGACGGTGCGGTCCCCGCTCACCTGGAGCTGGCCCAGCTGGGCGCCGACGGCCGCCCCGGCGTTGCGGAGCACGGCCGACTGTTGGGCGGGGTGGAGGTGCTCGGACTCCCCGGCCAGCACCAGGTCGCCCAGCTGGGTGGTGACGCCGCGGGCAGTGGCGGTCGAGGTGGCCGTGGCCAGCCCCGTGACCCGCTGGCGCTCGGCACGGATGGCCGCCGCGGGAAGGCCCCCGCCCCCGCTGCTGGCCAGGGTCCGGCACTCGTTGTGGCAGGTGCTGAGGGGCAGGGTGGAGAACAGGTCGGTGGTCTTCACGGGCTCGAGGACGGGGTTGCCGTCCAGCGCCCCGAGCAGGGTGGAGACGAAGGCGGGGTCGTCGGTCCAGCTGTTCGGAGCCACCGCCACCACGATCCGGGGCGTGGTGTCGTTGGGCTTCTCGAAGTAGATCTGGGCCAGCTCCGCCACCAGCTGTGACGCGGCCAGCACCGGGTCCCCGGGGGATCCGGTGAACCGTGCGGCCAGGTCGGCGTTGGCGGCCAGCGCGGTCATGGTCGTTCCCGCCGCGGAGCTCAGCGGGAACGGCTCGGCCGTCGAATTGTTGGCCGGCGCGTTCGGGACGCTGGCTGCCGGCACCACCACCTGGCTGTAGCCGTCCTGCTGCAGCTGGGCCAGGGTGCCGGTGTCCACCCCGTCGTTGGAGAACCACGCGCCGAGGGGGCCGGAGACCCCGCCGGCCGCCGCGGAGGAGGTGCGCGGGAAGTACGAGGAGAGGACAGCGGATCCCCGCGCCACCTGGAGGGCCAGCTCGCCGGCCAGCCCGGCGTTGACCAGGCTGGATGCGTCGACCGGCACGAAGGGGGACGAAGCGAACTGGTGGACCGACGGCGTGGCCGACAGGCCCACCAGCTGCGCCACGATGGACTGGTGGCCGGTGGCGGCCAGCTCGCCCACCGTCTGGGGAGTGGTCTCGAGGGTCACCGGCACCGACGGATGTCCCTGCGAGATGGCGGCCACGGTACCGGAGATGGCGGCCACCGAGCCCGCCGAGGGTGGGGCCAGCGCCGCCGCCGGACGGGCTGCCAGCTGGGCGGTGGTGGGGTTCGCGGCCGGCTCCAGCGTGGTCCCGATGGGGAGGACCACCGCCACCCGCAAGCGCCGGGTGGCGGTGGGTGTCCCGGTGTAGATCAGGTGGGTCGTCAGGCCTCCGACGACCTGGCCGGTCGAGGTGT
>Ga0307374_10013206_pt1 | contig 11457 bp, 10 predicted proteins | sample OX3MG_FD_202532 | JGI IMG/M metagenome (GOLD analysis project Ga0307374, IMG submission 202532) | Soil microbial communities from Risofladan, Vaasa, Finland - OX-3 | ecosystem: Environmental > Terrestrial > Soil > Coastal area > Acid sulfate soil | place: Finland: Risofladan, Vaasa | collected... | reverse complement strand
GCCCGCCGCCTTCTTGAACCGCTCCACGTCCAGGACGCCCTCGGCAAAGGCTTCGGGGAAAAGCTCGCGGAGCCGGTCCAGTCGCTCGGCATTGGGGTCAGGAGTCCCAAGCGGCAGGTGGGTGTCGTTGAAGGAGGGATCGTCGGGATTGAGAGAATTGGGCATGGGGATTCGGTTACGTCCAGGATGTGGTCGGGCGCCCGTTTGCTTCGCGGCGCCATGCTTATATCATAGCGATTCTTCCTCCGGGGCGCCGGAGTCGTGGGCGGATCTCGTCCCTTCTGGGCGGCGGCGCAAGCTAAGCCCTGCGACTGGCGGCCGCATTTCCGTGTAGCGCCGAGAATAAGGCGCCGTGCTCAAGATCCCGCCCGCGCGTAACATCCCCGGCTTTCGGGTGACCTGGGCCGAACGCCACTTTATCTCGTCTGGAGAATCCGCCTCACCAGCAAAAAGTTATGGGCGCAGGTACCCGCTGCATAGCACGTTGATCGAGAACTCTCTTCGCCCGACCACTTCGCGTAGGGCGAATTCCTGCCGGTCAAAGGGCCGCAGCCACCTCACTCGCTTCCCCCCGCTGGGTCGGCTCTACCACCGAGAGGACCGTTTCCTGGAGTTGATCGCTATCATCCACGCTCCTGAGCGCCTACAGAGATCGCCCTTTCACTCGCTGACAGCCGAGAAAGCGCTGATAAAGATCCGCCAGCGACTGTGGCCACTCCGCCCGCTCGCGGATTCATCGTCAGCCAATTCTCAGGGCTGGTACTCACCACCCCGAATCGGTATCTCCGGGTATTCTGATCGGCTAAGTCGCAGCACAGACCACGCGACAGCCCGCGATGACGAACACGATGGGCAAAGGTGGTTCGCCCACAGAGATGAAGGATGGGCCCGTCGGCATTGCTCGCACCAGGCGTGTTCGTCCCAGAGGGCAGGCTTGGTGATAATCCCTCTCGAATCCGTTAGCTGCGGCGGGAACTGGCTTGAACCGAGCACGCCTTTCCGGATTTGATGGACCATTGTCGCTGCCCGCCGAAGTTCGGCGCTTGGATTCTTATGAGGATTCAGTACGATGACGTCAAGTCCGAATTCGGATCGAACGAGATCGATTGGCGTAACCAGATCCGAGTCGTTGGAGATGATAACTGCGGTCTCAACGTCGCGACGGAACGCATCCAGAAGCAAATATGACGCGATATTTACGTCGGACCCTTTCTCTTCCGTCTTGATCACCTCTACCGTAGCGGGACCACCGGGATGAGGGGAGGCAACCTTCATCCGCGTACGGGATACGAGAAAGGCGCCGAAGTGAATCTCGACGTTTGGCAGGGTCTGGAGGGCGCGAAGGTAGGTCTGCTGGCGCCGGATGATACTGTTGTCAGGCCCCCGTGCCTTAACCCGGGCAGTGAAATACCTGAGCCGATGTATATTGCGGCCGTGGAGGATGCGCTGACATAGCTGCAGTGGATCCAACCACCGATAAGGGGTCTTTCGGATGCCGTAGTAGAGGTTGAAACCGTCAATGTAGACGTTCGTCTTCTTCATGGCGGAATCGGTGAGCGCGGCCAAAAAGGCAGAGGGCGCCCCTCGCGGGACGCCCTCGCACCCGGCCAGCGAAGTGACCGGGGGGATATGTAAACATTATACCCGAATTTGACAGGGTCTGCAGGCTGGGCCATGCGCCGTTCTACACGGTGTGAAACATAATGTCGTGCGACTTCATCTCTAACACGATGTTGGTCTTGAGGGCGTCATCGCCATGAAAAGCCTGGTCCAGGCAGAGAATCTGCTGCGGCCTTAGCTCCATCATGGCGCGGAGCGTCTCCTTTGCAATCGGGCCTTCCAGGCAGACTAACCGCCTTCCCCCCTCGACGCTGTATGCCCTCTGGCCGGCGAGAGTGCGTTCCTCAATTGGGACCGTAAGCGGCAGGCCGAGCTTGAGCAGCAGCTCGTACAGGATGTCCAGCTCGGACCGGTCCGGCGTGAGATGATCGGCGTAGAGCTCAAGCTGCTGACCCAGGGCTTCGGCGTCTTTCGGGACAGCGTCCGCGTCCCAGAGCGTGAAACTGCTGGATGCGAGCTTGAAGACGCGGAATCCCAGGTCCGGCCGAGCGTGAGCGTTCAGGGCAAGCTTACCATCCAAACCCTTTTCCAGTTTTTGTACGGCCCGGCGCACCCGCTCCTTCGCAAGATCAGCGATGGTGGGAAAGTCATCTTTGCCGGTTGCCTCGGGAAGCTGCACTAAAATGAACTTCCGGTTACCGCCATCTTCCTGGTTCAGCTCCAGCACGGCCTGCGCGGTCGTACCGGACCCGGCGAAGAAATCGAGGACTGTACTACCCGGCGCAGTTGCCTGGGCGATAAGGGTCTTGATCAAGCTCAGCGGCTTCGGGAAGTCGAAGACCTTATCGCCGGAAAACAGCGACATAAGCTCTTTCGTGGCGTTCTCGGTCGAATGCCAGCCGAGCGACGTGGTAATCGCTTTGGTTTCATTGATGTACGAGTCGAGAAACTTCTTCTGCCGTGGGGTGCCTCCGGAAGTTGCGGGGAACAGCACAAGCCCGTTGGCAATCATTTCTGCAATCCGCTTCTCCGAGAAGGCCCAATTGCCAGGGAATCTGGCGCCGGTAACGGGGTCCACGATGTCAAAGTGGTTATTCTGCGATCCTGTGGCTCGCATACTCTCGGAGCGCCACAATCCCCTCGGATCATTGTCGCGATTTGAGAAATCATCCTCGGAGCGATCTTCTCCCCGAAAGCGAACCAGCCCGCCGCGCCCGTAGCAGACAACGTACTCCGTATTTGGGATAATGAGCGTGGATGTTGGCACTCCTCGAGCAGCGCGCTTTGTTTCCCACGCGAAGGTTGCAATGTGATTCTCTTCGCCGAAGATTTCGTTCATCAGCAGGCGAAGGTTGTGCACCTCGTGGTCGTCAATAGATACAAAGATGACTCCATCCTCCCGCAGCAGGTTGCGGGCTAAGAACAGCCGGGGATACATCATGCTGAGCCAGCGCGAATGGTAGCGGCCGTCGGTCTCGGCGTTGGTGGTGAGCCGGGCGCCTTCGCCATCCACCTGCCCGGTGAACCGCAGGTACTCCTGCAGCCCTTCGCGGAAGTTGTCCGGGTAGATGAACTCGTTCCCGGTATTATACGGCGGGTCGATGTAAATCATCTTCACGCGGTCGTGGTAGCTCCGCTGCAGCAGCTTGAGCACTTCTAAATTATCGCCTTCGATGATCACGTTTTCCGTGGTCTCGAAATTCACCGATTCCGCGGGAACCGGCCGGAGCGTACCGGCGCTCGACATCTGGAACGCCCGGATAGCGTCCGACTTTCCGGCCCACGACAACCCATAGCGCTCCGGCCGGTCATCCGCCGAAATACCCACCGCCTGCTTGAGCCGATCCAGGTCCAGCTCGCCCTCGGTAAACGCCTCCGGGAAAAGCTCGCGGAGACGATCCAGCCGCTCGGCGTTCGGGTCAGGAGTCGTCAACGGCAGGCGGATGTCATCGGGGCACACCTGGGCGGAACCGGCGGGGTAGGTCATCGGGCTATCTCTATTGGATGAAGATCGGGCAGCGACAAACGGGAGGTCAATATGAGTATATCATAAGTCGCTTCCGCAGTTAGGCGGTCCATAGAAGGCGCAAGGCGTGCGGATCGGCCGCGGCACAGTCTGAGACGCCTGCGCCACCGGTACCATGATAGTGGCGCAGGCCTCCGCGCCTGTGCAGCGCAGGTCACAGGACGGCGCGTTTTTGAACCCTCGATTCGGTACATACAATGTTTCGCGCGCCCTGCGCGCGCTTCCTCCGTCCATCGTCCTCCGTCCTTCATCCCTCATCCTTTGCTTTTCCTCTCTCTTGTCGGACTCCGTGTCCTCTGCGCCTCTTCTGAAAAAAGGGCCGCCGTACACCGCCAGAGAGCGTCGCGGCCCGATCATTTTCATTCGTCGTGTTGCGCCGAAGGCTCATGATAACTCTGTGGTGAGGCGACCGCTGCGGCGCGACGGATTGTTATCGAAGCAGCATCAGAGATGAGAGAGGGAGCGTCACTATACGGGGATCGGCGACTGAGGCCTCATCCGTCAGCGTGACGACGATCCCAAATGGGGCGTCGTTGACGGCTTTCTCCAGGAATGTTCGAATCCCTTCGGTGTCGCGAAGCGGATCAATCCGCCGCTGGTTTTTTACCTCGAGCGGAATCCGCCGCGTACCGACTGTGAGCACAAAATCCACCTCGGGCTGCTCGGCGCTTGCCGGGATATGAGCGAGGTCAAGTCCGGAGATTGTCGCCAGAGTGGCGCCCACGACGCTCTCGGCGATATGTCCGGCCATGGCTGAAAGATGCGGCTGCTGCTGGAGCGGCGCCGGCGCGATCGGGACTATCTCCTGGAGCCAGCTCGCCCGAAGGCCGTGATCCGCGAGGCAGATCTTCGCGCTGCCGCGCCTGCGTTTCAGGCGGATCTCGAGCGGCTGTACCAACCTCAGCAGCAGCGTGTCACCAAGGAACTGCAGATAGTGACTGATGCGCTGGGGCCCAACGTTTGCGCCCAACACCCGCTGCGCCTCGCGGGCTAAACTCGCCGCCAGCGGGGCCTGGCCAACGTAGAGACATGCCATCCTGAATACATTTTCTAACAGCGCCGCATCCCGCTTTCGGCCCCGCTCTCCAACTCGCAGATCGTGCAGGATCACCCGCCGGATGACGGTCTCATTCAACTGATCCGCCAACTGCGCCCACGCCACTTCCGCTTTTTGATGGACCAGCGGATATCCACCTCGTTCCAAGAACCACTCGAACGCCTGGTTGCGGGAGGGCCCGAGTGCTATTCCATATTCACGCAGCTCCCGCCAGAACTCCGGTTTGGAGAGCGGCTCCAGGCCGTTGTCGTTCAGGAATGGCGCGCCAACGTCAAGACCATGAAACTGCCCGATTTCCGTGAGCGAGAGCGAGCCAGCTTCAATGGTCGTGATGCGGCCTGCGAGGCTGTCCCTTCCCATCTCAAGGCGAAGCGCCGAGCTGTCGGTTACAACCACCTGGGTTCGCGACGAGTCCACAAGGGACTTCAATTGCGGCGCCCAGTCGGGTAGATTCTGCGCCTCGTCCAGGAAGATGAACGTCGGTCTTCCCCTGGCCGCCGCGTCATTGAGGGTTTCACCGAGTATTGATCCCTCGAACCAATCGACGAGACGCAGAATCGACTCTTCCAGGTTCCTGAGCGTTGAAAGATCGTCGCATTGAACCCGGAACAGGCCCCGGGGATCCACACCATCTTTGAGCAGATCCTGGATCACCTGGAGCTGCGCCGTTGTTTTCCCAATCTGGCGCGGTCCCCGCACTAATACCGCCGGCGCCAGCCGCGTTTTGAGCCTCTGGTGAATCGCCGGCGCGAGATGTCGGCGCGTGGTGGGAAGGGGCGGCATAGCACTCCCCTCCCACCACGGGTTCAGACGTCTCAGGTCACGCACCAACCCATCGGAGAGCCGCATCTCATGGAATAGCGGTAGTTGACTCGTCGCTCAAAACCCCCTGCGCCTTCCTCGCCGCCAGCCCGCAATCAGCCGTACAAGATCTTTCCCGCGTCGGGCCCGCGAACAAAACAATGCCGGCGTGGGCCTCGCCGCCCCAAACCGCGTGCTCTTATTGAGTTCGGCCGGCGGTTGCAACCGTGTGCTGATTGCCCCCGAATCGCGTCGGCCGTTAGAGTCGATAGATTCCCAGACGGAAAGTCGCGGTCGGAGAACTGCCCCGACTCCCAGCAGATGGCGAGCGCACGGCTATCTCGAAAGTCTTCCGGCGGTGATGATAGTGTGCTGGGGTTTACGGGTCATTGGCGACTCCGCCTGATGTATCCCATATCACCTCAGTCACTTGCCGTTTCACACACCACCCCGATTCCAAGCGATCGGCAAACCGGCGTGAAGTGGCGCGCATTGGTGGTGTAGACATAGCAGTTGTGTTCGTGAGCTTCGAGTGCGATCACCAGGTCCGCCATCTTCTGCCACTTTCGCAGGCCCAGTTCGTAACGGCCGGACAGGACTCTTCCGATGCTTTCGTGGATTGGGCCCCAGTGTTTATCTGGCGGAGTTGGAAGATCCTTAAGAAACTGCTCCAGTTCAGTACGCTTGCTCGCAAGGAACGTCCGGAGCCCCGTGGGAGCATCTGGCGGTGGAAAACGCGGTCCCATCATTGGCGCCGGGGCATTCCAACTCACAGAAGCGTTTGCCGCGCCGCACTCAGTCGCGTCCGTTAGTTCGCACTGACACTCATCAAACCAGCGGAAGATATCCTCTTCGATGAGCACCCGTAATAGCAGCAGCGATTCCTCTCTGTCCGAATGCCGGTCCCGGAGCAGCCCCAGGAGCCAATCGCCGATATCGCGGCGGCCGCCCTGCCGGCTCCTCCACCGCCCCGCGGCATCCTGTACATCTTCCGATCGCTGCAGCACGGCGTACAGGTCAACCGCCGCCCCGAGGACCGTCGCCAGATACTCCGCGCGCACGTATGTGGAGGTAACACAATACCATTCGCCCATCCGCTTACGAATACGCCTGATCACAGGGCGAGAGCGGTTTCGCCTCCAGATAAAGATTGACGTCTCAATGAACAGTCGAGAGCCAGCAATCGGCGCCGCGCTCACTGCCTCGGACCGATCGGCCTCAACTTCCGTGATCGGATCCGCCAACCCAGTTCAATCCGGCACGGGACAACTTTTGCGAGCAAGCCTGGGAGTGAACGGCCTCAAAAACATCATGCTTCAGCTCTTCCGATGCTTCGAAATAACCTCTCCATTCTTCGTCGTCCAAATCCTCCAGGGGCTCGCCCATAAGAACGTAGCGAAGCCTGAGAGCAATGCGGGCGAGGGGCTCCTGGCCCTGGTCGAGTGCAGCCTGCTGCAGTGACTTAAGAGACGCCTGCAGTGGCCCCAGCGCCTCACGGATGGGCTGCCGCGCTTGCACTACCATCCGGAGGCGCCGCAAGTTCTCCATTACCCGCCCGCGTTGGCGCTCAAGCTCCTCTCTTTGCCGATCCCGGAGACGCCATGCTGCATCTGATGAGGTGATCTCTGCAGGGTCTAAGCGAGGCCATCTCGACGGGTCGGTAAGCAGCGGCTTCAGCAGTTTGTCCAAAAGGGCCGGAGCGCGGGTGTGACGCCCCGGGTATGTAATGTTAATGTGCTGTCCCGCACTGCGAGTATCGGTGTTGACTGACATCGTGGTTTTCCGTTCGTGCTCGGTCAGTTCGGCAGTTTCAACTGGTAGCTGCCATCGTTTCGGCTGCTGGCTCAGGCGCTAATTCCAATCGCACCAGAGACAACAGCAAGAACAAGTGAAGCACCGTCTCGACCATTGGAAGAGTACACTGTGCAGGCTTTATCAAGCCATGGGCCACTCGATTGCGGAGGTTCCAGCCACAAGGCGACGCCAGCACGAGGCGAATGTACTCGCGAATGTCCCTGGGGATCACCTGCGCCTCCTGCAATTCAAGCATTTTGGCGAGGTTCGCCTCAAACTGCCAGGCCGCGCCCCCGCGCTGTTTCTCGATTATGAATGCTCCGGCCTTGTCCATCACGCTCCGGAACACATCCTCAAACTGCGGCGCCAGGATATGCATCGCGCCGATCCCATCACCTGCCATGTAATGTTCAAAGGCAGCAGAGAGAATCTCGCGGTTATCCTCGTCCAGGAGTCCCCATTGATCAAAGTACTCGGTTAGAGACCTGGAGTTCAGGCCCTTTTGATCCCTCAAGCGCTGGAACAGCGTGTGCAGGATCACCTCGCTGTTGATTCCGATCCAGAGCAGCAGGTTTCGGTCCCGCTCCAGGGCAAACCCGTGGCCCGCCGCCACAGGAATGTCTTCAGAGAGAAAGGTAAGCGGTATGTGCTGCAGCATGCCGGGCATTCCCAGGATCCCACGCGCTTGCTCTTCAGCGAGATCCACGTTCGGCAGAAGTGATCCCTCTGAAGCAATTTTTTCGAGGCAGTCATGGACAGTGTCTGGCCGAAGGAGTTCGTCAATCAGCCCATCCACCTCCGCCTGGGAGATCTCAAGGGGAACCTCGATCACCCCCATCCGCGACTTGCCGTCCCGGTAGAGATCTCTTACCCGCCGGCGCAGCTTGCCGATCTGGTCAGACAGCTTAGTGCGCTCCAAAGCATCCACACGGGCGTCGCTCACCAGCTTTTCATATCCTTCGATTGCGCGCTCGAGGATTCCGGCGGCTGCGAGGGGATCTGCGATGGCGCCGGTGGCGCGGGCTTCCGCGGCTTTCTCTATGGCCCGAAGGCGTTCGCGCTCGGCGCGATAAACGGCGGCGCCATCTCCGCGGGCTTCGGCGAGCGCGTACAACGTGCGCTGGAATTCGATCTCGTCCCAGGGGCTGCCGGCGGCATGCAGCGCAGCGAACTCCTCGCAGGCCTCTTCGGCGCTCCGGAGGATATCATCCGAAACTGTCGCGGCTCCACGCATCACCCGGATACGCGCGAGCAGTCGCGCTAAGTCGACCACCCATCGCCCCCGGGGATGATTGGGTTTGGACTCCCCCAGATCGCGGGAGGCCTCATCTTTCAGTAGGTCATGAATCTGGCTGACCACCTGGGGCAGCAAGTGATCACAACCTGGAGCCTTCGACATAGTCAACGCCAGGTGCGCGGCGTGGTCCAGGGAGTCGACCATGGCGTGGCCCATGTCCGGCGTCCCGGCGAAGCGTCGTGCGCTGACAAGGTACGCGTCCACAGCCTTCCGCGCAATCTCTGGTCGCTGGGACTTCCAACCGCTGTCGCTTTTGGTGGTCTCGAACAGTACGTCCCAGTAGTGGGCCCTTAGAGCCGGGTTGGTGGTTTCGTCCGCGCGCTGAGACAGGTAAATCTTGTGCTCCGGTTGAAGTCGTGATGGATCGGGATAAGAGCTGCCGTCCGCGTTTTGTAAGTATCCGGAGAGCCGGGGCGTCGTTTTATCGGGTCCGTCCGAACCATCTACCAGCACGGTATTCGCCACCATCATGCGGCAGGCCCCCCATTCAATCTCGAGGGTTCGCGCCTCTTCTTCATGGCCCTTATCGTGAAGGGTGTTGATGGCGCGTTCAAGAATCCCAGCGAGCTCCCGTACAGGACGTACGGGCTCCGGATTGTCGACCTCTCTCAGCGCTTCTGCGATCGTATTCATCTATGTGCTGTCACCTATTCGAGATTATCACGTACACCATAGCATCTGTCAACGCGCCATTCATGCCCGTTGAAAAGCCCAGTCCCTACTTCCTCACGAGAATGCCATCCACACACTTTGAGCGGTTACCCACGACTGGAGCAGGAAGGGAGAAAAGGCAGCCGGAGAGAAAAGGAGGATGGAGACCGTCTGACCTGCCGAAGGGGCGGCGTTGTTTTGGGATGGCGGACGCCCCCAATTGCATCTAAGTGATTGTTCGCGCCCGATGAGACCGGGTGTCAATCATTATCTTCCCGCAGCCAAATAGATTGCTGCAGAGACACCACGCCAACTGACTGGAGCGTACAATGAGCTTCCTTTTTTGCCCCAACTGCGGGCCCGTTGATATCGAAAACACCCACTTCGTTAACCAAGAGGAAACCTTGACCGTTCGTGGAGAGGCGATCACCCATATTGCTCCCGTGCGAATCTGTGACACCTGTGGTGAGTCGATTTACGACGAGGAGCTGGATGCGCCGAGCCTGGACGAGGTATACGCCATCTATCGCCGGAGGCATAACCTGATCGCGCCCGGGGAGATCGCTGCCCTCAGAGAGACGTATGGTCTCTCGCAGCGAGGGCTTTCAGCGCTGCTGGGTTTGGGAGAAGTAACGATTCACCGGTATGAGAACGGGGCGCTTCCTGAAGAGGCGTACAGCCATCTTCTCCGCCTCTTAAAGAGGCCCGAGAACATGAAGGAGATCTTCGATGAGCGGAAAGACCGACTGAGCAGCGCGGCCCGGCGAAAGCTGGAAAATCGGCTGGAGTTGCTGCTGCACGAACATGAGCGGCTCACAGAGCCACGAGCACGACGCGATGGCCAGGCTGCGGCCGCGTGAGAAATACATCCCAACTGGCTGCGAAGTTGTGGTATAGTCTGGACCTGAAGCATTGCAGTGGATGGACCGGCTCCCGGCAAAAATGGAACAGTCGTTCGATAACCACATCCGGAAGGGCGTTGCTCACGGTCGCCGGGTGAGATTACCGGCGCGGCAGTCACCACCAGGGCACCCGAAAACCAGATCTTCGGATACGAATATATGTTTGATATTTTCAGTTTCATGAGCTATCATAGTAATCGAGTGGTGGGGCTGGAGGTTGTTATCGCAGTGCTGGAGAGGACATCGTGAACGGGTTTCACCAGCCGGAGTTCATCGGTCTTAAGGATCAGCCGAGCCACCGCATCCGGTGCCCGATTCACGGATTCATCCACTTCTCCGAAAACGAAAGGCAAGTGCTCGACCATCCTTTGTTCCATCGGCTGCGTTTTATCCGCCAACTCGCGCTTACGGAGTACCTTTATCCCGGCGCCTCCCACACGCGCTTCGAACACGCTTTGGGAGTCATGGAAGTAGCGACACGAATGTTTGATAGTCTCGCCGCGCGTCGCGGCGACGAGATGCAAAAAACGTTCGAGGGTCTCGCGGACTTCACAGACCGGCCGATGGCGCAGGCGCGACAGGCATTACGTCTGGCGGCGCTGTTGCACGACGTTGGACATACGTGTTTCTCCCACGCCGCCGAAAAGGTGCTCCACAAGGACTCCAGCCACGAAGCGGTCACCATTCAGATCGTGGAGAATCCAAATCTGCTCGGCAGCACACTTGAGGGCGTCTTCTGGCCGGGTTGTGGAAAACTGGTGGGGCAGATTGTCGATGGGATTCCATCCCTGCAACCTCAGCTCCAGGTTCTCCATGATATTATTTCCGGACAGATGGATGCCGACCGCACTGATTATCTCCTGAGGGACGCGTATCACTGCGGCGTAGACTACGGCCGGTTCGACCATCGAAGGCTTATCGAATGTCTCGAGCTGCACAGCGGGGATCTCGGCCAGATGCGACTCGCCCTGCATGAGGATGGGCTTCACTCTTTCGAAGCGTTGATCCTTGCCCGGTATCAGATGAATACCCAGGTATACCAGCATCGCGTTAGACAAGTTTATGATATTTACCTGCAGCGGTACTTTAGGACGTTGGCTGAAGAGGAGCCGGACGAAATCACCGACGTGGTTGCATTGAACGATGTTGTCATGATGTCACGGATAATGGCCGACGCGGTACACGCACAGGGAGTTCGTCGGAAGTGGGCGGCCAGGATCGCCGGCCGAGACCACCATCGTGTGGTATATTCCACGGGCGCCAATGCCCGAGTTCATGAGACACGACGATCAAAAGGCGTGCTGGATGCGCTTGAGAGGAAGTACCCGGATCGGGAGTTCCTGAGCGGTCCGGCATCTGGATCGATTCA
>Ga0307374_10013202_pt1 | contig 11459 bp, 11 predicted proteins | sample OX3MG_FD_202532 | JGI IMG/M metagenome (GOLD analysis project Ga0307374, IMG submission 202532) | Soil microbial communities from Risofladan, Vaasa, Finland - OX-3 | ecosystem: Environmental > Terrestrial > Soil > Coastal area > Acid sulfate soil | place: Finland: Risofladan, Vaasa | collected... | reverse complement strand
ACGAGGAGCGTCTCGGCGGTTTCCACTTCAACAATCGCAAGTACGCGGACGATGATCTCACCGTAGCAACCGTCAATCCGCTGGAGCTGTTCCTCATCTACAACGAACTGGTGAAAGCAGAGGACCATCCCAATGGAAATCCGCCTATCGCCTATATGGTGGACCAGAGCCATAACACGAAACTTAAAATCCCAGCGATGATCCAAACAATCAACCAGATTCAGATCGCGCATGCAAAGGCCCTTTCAATCGACCGGGCCGCGCTCGCCCGCGCGCAGCAGGCCAATGATCTTGTGGGGGCCGAGACCGTGATACAGGAGGCGTTCAACACTGACGTGCAGCCGCTCATCCGGGTGGTACGCGAGGAGATGGGCTTGGATCCCGACCCGCTCCGCGCCTATAACGAGAGCGGCTATCAGGAGAAGATTACAGCGGAGCGCGGGATGCGTCGCGGTTCCGGTGGCTTGGGACAGAGCTGATCCCGATGCGGCTCACCGGACGCCTTGCTATCGGGGCCGCGTTCGGGTCAGATCAGGATTCGAACAGGATAACCAATGGCAGATCCGGCGAGACAGGCGACAACCGAATCAAAGACGGCGCCGGTCACGCTGCGAGCCGTGCTGTTTGGGCTCGCGCTGAGCGGCATTCTCGGGGTGGTGACGCCGTTCACCGATCTTCGAATCCAGGGCACCTGGATTGCGGCTTCACACCTCCCGATGGGGCCGCTCTTCGTACTGATGCTGCTCACCGGCCTGGTTGGCGCAGCGAGCGTCCGGCGCGGGATGGGGCGCCTGCGAATCACCCGCGCGGAGATGGCGACCGTCTATATCCTCATGCTTGTGGGCGCCGGAATTCCTTCGTTCGGCCTCACGGAATACCTGGTCCCCACGCTCGCCGGTTCCAACTACTTTGCCAGCGCCGCCAACAAGTGGGCTGAGACATTTTATCGCTATATCCCTCGCTGGCTGGTACCCTACAGTCCTCATGGCGCCCCGCAGCAGCCGGCGATGCTCAGCTTTTACGAGGGTCTCCGGTTCGGGCAGTCGATTCCGTGGCGGCCCTGGATAACGCCGCTATTACTCTGGAGCCTTTTCGCTTTCACCCTGTTCTTCTGCTATCTCTGCCTGGCCGCTATTTTGCGCCGGCAGTGGATTGATAACGAGAAGCTGCCATTCCCGCTCGCGCAGCTTCCCATCGAGATGCTGCGCGAGGATGGCCGGCCGTTTCTGCGTAACCCGCTCATGTGGCTTGGTTTCGCTGTCCCGATGATTGTTCATGCGTTCAACGGGCTTCACCAGTACTATCCGTCGGTACCTTCGATAACGCTCAAACTCGAGCTAAACCCTTATTTCACCGCACGGCCGTGGAATGGAATGGGTCTCTTCTGGCTCTGGGTTCTCTTCAGCGTCATCGGATTCACCTATTTGCTGCCGCTAGACCTCTCGTTCAGCCTCTGGTTCTTCTTTTTGCTGTTCAAAGCGCAGGAGGTTATCTTATCGGCGATGGGAAACCAGCCGGCCTACGCGGGGCCCTATCCGGTGCAGGTGTTCGCGGCGCAGCAGATGCTCGGCGCTTTTATCGTGCTCTTCGGCAGCCTGATCTATCTCGCCCGGCCCCATTTGAAGCATGCCTGGTCGGAGTTCTGGCGCCCCACAAGCGCCGATCGACAGGAGCCGATGAGCTTCCGGGTGGCGATCGGCGGCCTCGCCATCGGGACGCTTGCCCTAAGCGGCATGTTAGCGGCCGCGGGGATGAGCTTCCCGCTCGCGCTCGCCGCCATCTTGCTGCTTTATTTTATTGCGATCACCCTCACTCGCTTCGTTTCGGAGAGTGGGCTGTTGTTTATCCAGGCGCCATTTCGGCCCAGCGACCTTATGGCGCAGGTGGTGGGGACCAGCGCACTTGGTCCGGCGAACCTGACCATCTTCGCTTTCGTGCAGCGCATCTTCATGTTCGACCTGAGAACCTTCCTGCTGCCAAGCTTGCTGGATGGCTTCCGGATCGCGGACAGCCGGGGTCTCAATCGCCGCTCGCTCGCTCGCGCCATGATGCTTTCGGTCGGGATTGCGGCCATAACGTCGTTCGCTTCGGTGCTCTGGATTGGCTATACCTATGGAGGGGTCAATCTCCAGTCGTGGTTCGCCATTGGGAGCCCGACGGGCCGTTTCAACGAGCTGCAGTCGCAGATTGCGACCCCGCGGCCGCCAACGGTGGGGACGTTTGGATGGACCGCGCTGGGGGTGGTAATCATGTTATTGCTTTATGCGCTCCGGCTGCGATACGCCGGATTCCTGCTTCACCCCATGGGATACGCGATGGGGCCGAGCTGGCCGATGATCCAGCTCTGGTTCTCCATTTTCATCGGTTGGCTCGCCAAGTCAGCCCTGGTGCGGTACGGCGGCACGCGGGCCTACGTGCGCGCGCGGCCATTCTTTCTCGGGCTGGTCCTTGGCGAGTATTCCGCCGCGTTCCTCTGGCTCATCGTGAACGGGCTGACCGGCGTGAAGGGGTTCTCGATCGGGCTTACCTGAAGCTATTTCGGCAGGATATTGCCGTGCTCGTCCAACTCCTGCGGCACGATCTCATCGGGCGGAATCCATACGACTTTTCCATTTTTCCATGCGGCGACCGGGTGTCCGGTACGCTTATGATCCAGCATGGCGTCTCGCACGGCCAGCCTGAAGCGCCGGAGAGTCTCTTGCGGATCCATCAGTTTTTGCTCTTCCACGGTCATTTTCACTCAGCTCCCGCCATCTCGACAATTCTATCCCAGATGGTCTTATTATACCAAATTACGGGGCCTTCGTGGACTCCGCGCGCAACCAACTCGGGCCCCTCGGGCTCAATGTTGGCGTACGCCTCCCACGTGTCGGCCATCGGCATGAAGATCTGATAGAAATGTCGGATCCCGGAAACGTAGCGCCGCCGAACGGTATCCTCCGGGATGGAGTGTCCGCCGCGTTCCACACGGTCTGCCACCCGCTGCACCGACAGATCTGCGGTCGGAAGCCAGACGTATATCAATCGAAACAGATAACCTGAACGTTGAAGTCGTTCGACGCGCCGTGCGAGCGACCGGCTTGCCAGCGTCGTCTCCAACGCAAATCCTTCTCGCGCCCGCTCGATCTCCTCGAGCTGCCGCAGCACAATCCGGCCGGCTTCCACTTCGGTCGCGTCATGTCCTCCGTACGCCAGTTCCTTCGCCACCACGTCGGCATTCACAAACTGAGTCGACGCTGGCAGCAATTTTGTCGCCAGTGTCGACTTTCCGGCGCCGTTCGGTCCCCCGATCAGGGTCACTACGGGCGGCGATGTTGAATCGACTGCCTCTGCCATCTCTAATTCTCGCCCTCCCTCAATTGATCCGCGCTCTGGCATGCGAATTCGACCTGCGGCCGACGGCATTTTCCAGGGGCGTGGACAATCTCAGCCCGCGCCCGGAGACCCCGATTCCTGCGGTCCGCCGCGATTAGGTGTAGAATAAACTGGTAAATCGGTCTGGCCTTTACGGCCGCGTGGATCTCGGCTCCTGCGCTCGTTTTCCCACTTCTTACGATCTTATGATTTTACCTCGCCTGGAACGATTATATGATTTATACTGATCGACTATCGCCGTTTGTCTGGCACATGCAGATTCATGGCCACGAATTTGGAGTCCGGTGGTACGGCCTGGCGTACCTGCTCGGATTCTTCCTGATGTACCTTTTCTATCGCCAGGCTGCGCTCCGCGCCATGGTTCCGGGCTTCACGCTGGAAGACGTGGATTCTCTGGCGCTCCGGATTGTACTGGGTGTAATGATCGGGGGCCGTCTCGGCTTTGTGATTCAGCACCCGGTTCGCCTGATTCACGACCCACTATTCCTGATCGCAATCTGGCAGGGGGGAATGGCCTACTTCGGCGGACTGGCCGGCGTCATACTCGCCATCTGGACCTATTCCCGCCAGCATAAGATCGGATTTCTGGCGCTCACTGACGTTTGCGCGATCCCGACGCCGCTGGCGCTTGGGATCGGTCGTCTCGCCAATTTCGTGAACGGTGAACTGTACGGCAGGCCAACTCACGCTGGATGGGGTGTAATCTTCCCCCGCGTCGATCTGCAGCCGCGGCACCCGTCACAATTGTACGAGGCGGCGAGTCATCTGCTTCTGTTCATCATCCTCTTTGCGTTGTACAACTGGCGTAGAGGGAAGATCCGGCCGGGCGGGCTCTCGTTCCTCTTCCTTGCGGGCTACGGCGTGCTCCGGTTCATTACCGATTTCTGGCGCCAGGATGATGTTTACTGGGGTCCGTTCAGCGACGGACAGTGGTTCAGCCTGGGCATCGCAGTCGGCGGCTTGATCGCGCTTTACGTCTGGAGTCGATATACCGCACGAGCGCAGTCAACGCCGGCGCCAACGACCAACGAAAAGAGAGGGGAGACGGCCCCGGGGTCCGAACTGAGATGAGGTTGCGGGCCTCTCGGCTCCTGGTCACGTTAATTAGCCCTCTGATTCTCACCGCCTGCTCTGGCGGATATGTTTCCACGCGAATCAGATCCGCCGGGGGATCGCGGACCGGGAAATCTGTCGTTGTCACGCCCGCCAGATATGTCGGCACGTCGACGTGCATCGAATGTCACTCCGACGAAGGCAAGGCATGTCTTGCCAGTCCGCACATGCGCACGCTGCGACTGATGAATCGCGCCGACCTGGGCACGCTCGCTCCCGACGTGGGCTCCATCCCCAAGGGTCGGACGGCGCTCGTTCTGGATCTTCAAACGGGGCGGTACGCAGCGCGGGTTACCGGGCAGGGAGGTCGATCGTATCCGCTCCAGCTTGCGTTTGGATCCGGAAAACATGGCATCACGTACGTCGAGATCCGCGGCAACCGGGTGGGTGAGTATCGTTGGACGTACTTTCCGAAATTGAAGGAATGGCATACGACGCCGGGTTCGGAGGACCTTCCGCCCGGGGCATTCGGCGACGTGCGCACCCCGTCCAATTCGCGCGACTGCATCGGCTGCCATACTATTTCTGTGTCGCAGAACCAGTTGATGCCGCGCGCATCATTCTTTGGCGTGGGATGCGAGGCATGCCACGGACCGGGGAGCAATCACGTCTCCGCCATGCAGGTTGGTGAATCTCAAAAGCCATCTATCGCTGATCTCTCCGGTTGGACGGCGGAAAGGCTGAATGAAATGTGCGGCAAATGCCATGGAACCGCGCAGAATCTGGGCGTTCCGATCCCGACACCGATGTTGACCAGTCGTTTTCAGCCGTACGGACTGATGTTGAGTCGCTGCTTCCTCGAAGGAGGCCAGACGCTCTCTTGTATAACCTGCCATGATCCTCATGAGAAGGCGAGTTCAGATCTTCGCCACTATGAGAAGGTATGTCTGAGCTGCCATTCCCCGGCGGCGGAGCACGCGCAGTATCCCCTTCCATCCGGCGCCATTCGGGGCAAAACCTGTCCGGTGAATCCCGTGAGCGGCTGCATTTCCTGCCATATGCCGGAGAACCGGGTGTTCCCGGACACGACAATCAAGATGACCATGCCCGATCATTGGATTCACGTTCCACGCAAGGGTTAGAACTCTAGCCACGAAGGGAGAATAGATGCCTCCAAAAAAACTTTCGCCGGAGCAGTGGGGTGAATACCTCAAGCTCTATGAGGATGTTAGCGCCGAGCTGCAGAAGAAACCATGGTTCGAAGAAGATTGGCAAACTCGAAAGAACTACCTCAACAAGAGCAATCCTTCCGGGGCTTGGATGCAGCTCATCCGCGATAACTGGTTCGATGGTAACATCCATATCGAAACCTGGCTGCGGAACTCCAACCTTGATGAACAGCGATTTCCTCTCGTGCTTCACATCGAAACGAGCATCCCGAAACACGGACTCAGCCGGAACGATTTCACACGCGTCTTCCTGGAGCGCGCCCGCGGCATCGTCGAAAGCTGGGACGGATACGTCATCAAGCCCGATTATGCCATGGAACCGATCAGCGCGCGGGTTCCATTTACAAAGGAGACGCTCGTTCCCGCGCTCGTTGGCGAGCTCGAACGATTTCAAACACTGGGGACTCTGATCGATCAAACGATCAAAGAGGTGAAACGTCCCTGATTCGTTGCGCACAATCAGCTCAGCGGAAGCGACAAAACCATGCGGTTTATATCTGGCGGGCGGCGCCGGGTACCCGCGCTAATCTCGAACGGCGCTGCTACAGCGAACGAACTTTCAGGATGGTTGCACGACCGAGATCGGATACGGGCATAACCCGGCCGACACCGTGCCATGGAAGGTGGATTTTCCATCCGAGGGAGACCATAACAACGTATCAGCCAAGAGTGCCACGCAAGTCGGTCCAACCGCGATCGGGACTGATGCTTGAGAGGGCAGGGATAACGGTGGCGCCTGTTCGCCGGGCCGATCCCGGACATCGGCGGCCTATGAACCTTGCTTCCGTGCGGCTGAAGCGAGCGCAATAGAGAGAGGTGACTCGCTCGGCGTGAGTTGAAGTAACAGGCCGGACAAAACCATGCCCGGCCTGCGAACGCGATTAAAGCGAATCAATGGCGAGCATACGGTCGGTAACTCCCACCATTCCGGCGGCTGTTGTCGTCCCTATTGCCGTTCCATCGATGATTATCAGTTCGCTCGTACCGCTGACGAGTATCGCGGTTATTCTGATAGCTCCGGTCGTGACGGCTTTCATACCGGTTGTTGTGGTAGTTGTAGGTATCAGAGGGGTAACTGTAAACGACGGGTGGATAGTTGTATCCTGCGGGCGGATAGTTGTATCCTGCGGGCGGATAGTTGTATCCCGTCGGCGGATAGTTGTATCCTGCCGGCGGATAGTTGTAGCCACCGGGTGGGCAATTGTAGCCGGCAGGCGGGTAATAGTAGGGATCTGGTGAGTAATCGTCCCGGTCGCGTCCGCCAATGATCACACGGCCGCTGATCACATCGGGGATGGATACGCCGACGTCGATCGACGGACCCCTGACGAGGAAGTCGGAGGAGAGTCCCGTATTAGCCGGTGATGGATTATGGTAAGCCATCGCCGGGAGTGTAGAAAGTCCCGCCAGCAGCGTTATGGTCGCGGTTGCGAACCAACGACTGAAGCCGTTGAAGGAGCGGTTCATAGGTGTTTCGTGATCCTCTCTGTTGTGGTTGATGAATGAGCGGCGTCATCTTTGCCGCTCTTTAGGGGGACGGAGATCGCTCCTCTGGCAGCCGTTGGCAGCCCGGCCATTGGTACCTCGGGGTAGATCACCGTCCGTTTATGATTTTTAGCAGAAGAAGATGATGATATTATGAAAAATGCCAATACCACAGAGTTATCATGAGCCTTCGGCGCAGCACGATGAATGAAAATGATCGGGCCGCGACCGGGCCGCGACGCTCTCTGGCGCCGTACGGCGGCCCTATTTTCAGAAGAGGAGCCGGACGAGCAATTTCCACAATCCGCCCCGGCGTTCCCCTTGAAGACGCCCTGATGCAGGGGATCATCGATCAGTTTCATCAAGATGGCTTTGCGTTGGTCAAGGGTGTCCTGGATCTGAGTGAGATCGCAGCGCTCCGGACCGCAATTGACGATATCTTCGCGGACCCCGCGGCGATGGAGCGGCATCGGCATGGATTTCCATTTGTTGCAGCGCGTCTCTGGACCGGGCCGGAGATCTTCGGGGCGATGGCGCAGCGGGAGCCGATTTACAGCTTGGTTGCGGCGATTCTGGGCCCAGGGCATGAAATTGTGGGTATGAATGCCATCCGTAACGGTCCTGGTGTCGCGATCAGCCGGTGGCACGTGGATGACGTTCTGGAGTTCCCGCTGCCCGAGAGCGTCCCGCGCCATGATCCACGAATCCAGATGCCGGTACTCTGGCTGAGCGTCCAGATTGCGCTCAGCGACATTGAGGAACTCGAGTACGGACCGGGGCAATTTGTACCGGGGAGTCATTATGCCGGACATCATCCGCCGGAAGGGGACAACCCGGTTTTCGAGGGGAGAGAGCCTGTGTCGGTGCTGTGCCGGGCCGGCGACCTCTATTTGCAAAACCATCAATGCTGGCATCGCGGCGCGCCGAATGAGTCCAACCGCACGAGGTATATTTTGCAGCAGCAATACGGCTCAAGATGGGCCGTGCGGAGGTTCACCGGAATCGCTTGAGATCCGGCTCAACGCTGAATTGCGACAGCCGGAAGAGGGGAGTCTTTGCGTTCTCCATTTCTCCGGAAATCAGCAGGAAAACGAGCCGGCTCGCCGAAGCAGTACGTTTCGTATCGACGTTCCGCCCCTTCGAAGTGGATGGTTGTATTGCGAACGTTTTTTTCTATCCGTCCGGGCCGCGAAACTTCCGTTTCCGAGAATCTCCTGACGCCCCGGAGTCCTGACAGCCGGCCGCGTCTCGCGAAACTTGCCTTCAGAGTGGATATGGTTCCGTGAACCCAGTCCCCTCTCCGCCAAGTTTGAATCTATCGAGCTTGGGGCAGTGAAACGCCGTGAATTTTTAGTGGTCGGCGCCGCCCTTGTCATGCCCGGCTGCAAGCGGGAGCCGCCGCCCGATCACTTCTCGCCCTCGTCAATGCCGCCGGCCCCGTCCACAATCGTAACGCGCGCCCACGCGCAGGCGGCGCCACAGTTGACGGCTCGCCCTCTCAGATTTACCGATGTAACTCGGGCTTCGGGTGTTCGATGGGAATATGAAAATGGGGCGACCGGTCGGCATCTTTACATCGAGACTATCGGCGGCGGCGTGGCGCTGTTTGATTACAACAACGACGGACTGCTCGATATTTTTGCGGTACAGGGCGGTCCGGTCCCGGGCGCGACGGGCAAAGAGCGCCGGTTCAACCAGAAGAGTGTTCTCTATCGGAACAACGGTGATGGGACTTTCACCGACGTAACGGTCGCGGCCGGCCTTGGAACTATATCGGGTTACGGACAGGGAGTATCAGCGGCCGATTACAACAATGACGGCTGGACGGATCTCTACGTCACGACGTATGGTGGCAACCATCTCTTTCATAATAACGGGGATGGCGCCTTCACCGAAGTCACCACTGAAGCCGGGGTGGCTGATCTGAGCCCGGAGCTGCCCTGGCCGCTGAGCTCGGCGTGGGCGGACTATGATAACGATGGCTTTCTGGATTTGTTTGTATGCCACTACACCCGGTGGTCGCGAGCGCTTAACCGCGGCTGTCTCACCCCAAACGGAAAGCCGGCCTACTGCCCGCCAAAAACGTATGATCCGTCACATTCACGTCTTTACCACAACAATGGTGATGGAACATTTACCGATGTGAGTGAGCAAGCCGGCATCCACCATCTCTGGGGAAAGAGCATGGGCGCGGCCTGGATCGACTATGACGATGACGGCTGGATGGATCTCTTCGTGACCAACGACACAATGCCAAACTTCCTGCTGCATAATAATCGCAACGGAACCTTCACCGACGTCGGCATGACTTCGGGCGTTGGCATGGGAATGAACGGCAGCCCGCTCGCCGGCATGGGGATCGGGGTTGGCGACTATAACAATGATGGACGTGAAGATCTGTTCGTGGTCAACTTTGCGGGTGAGCCAAAATCAGTGCTGGACAACCGCGGGAACGGAATCTTCATTAACCGGGCCTACGACTCAAACCTGGGCAGCAGTAACCTTCAGTTCCTCGGCTTCGGGCTGGAATGTTTCGACTACGATCTGGATGGATTTCAGGACCTGATTTACGCGAACGGCCACGTGATGGATGATCCCGCCTCGCTCGGAGAGGGAGTCACGTATGCGCAGAGCGCGCAGCTCTTTCACAACCAGCACAACGGACGATTCGCCGAGGATCTCCGTTCGCTGGGGGACCTGGCGGAGCCCGTGGTCGGACGCGGGCTGGCCATCGGTGATTACGATAACGATGGCGATATTGACGTGGTCATCGTGGCGCAGAATAGCCCTCTAAGACTGCTCCGCAACGATGGCGGCGCCGCGAATCATTGGATTACGCTCCGGCTTGAAGGAGTCCACGCCAATCGGGACGCTATCGGGGCTAAAGTCTCCGTCTGGACCGCTCACGGCCGCCAGACTCAATGGGTTCGAGGCGGCTCCAGCTACTGCTCCCAGAGCGATCTACGTGTGACTTTCGGTCTGGCTGACGCCACCGAGGCATTGAGGTTAGTCATTCGATGGCCGCGCGGCCGGGTTCAAAAACTGGGCCGGCTCGCCGCAGATCAGTTCTACTGGATTCGGGAAGGCGCCGAGGCCGCACCGGATCCACGGGTTGTGTCTCGCGTTCAGCCAGAGCGACAATAATCCCTTTTTTCGATTCCAGAAGGAAAAGGGCATAATCGTATCGAAAACGTTCGCTTGAGGTGAACATCAGCGCAAGCTCATTCGTCTCAGCGACCATTATAAAGGGGGAGGGACAGCGATGGGAGGAAGGATCAGTGGCCCGGTGGCCGCCATCATTATAGCGATCGTGGTCATTATCGTCGGGGTGATAGGATATAAAGTCGTCTTTACCAACCATGCGTCGATGACGCCTCAGGCGAAGGCGTTTCAGGACGCGATGAAAAAGGCTCACACCTACACGAAGCCTCTTTACAATCCCAATGCGCCGAACCGGGGCCTCGGCAGCGCATCGAGCGGCGCTGCGCAGGGCTATCCTGCCGCGCCGAGCAAATAGGAGACAAGTAGAAATGGAAAGGATTGACCGCACGGCTGCCGAACCGCGAAAAAAGCTTCGACGCGGTTTCACGCTTATCGAGTTGCTCGTCGTTATTGCTATTATCGCTATTTTGGCTGCGATTTTACTGCCGGTGTTTGCGCAAGCGCGCGAGCAAGCTCGGCGCGCGTCCTGCGCGAGCAATCTGAAGCAACTCGGATTGGCGACGCTCATGTACGTGCAGGATTACGATGAGAAGTTTCCTCCGGGCGATAACTGGCACGGTGATACCGCGGCCGTAGATCCACGCTATTATTGCGGTAATCGCTTTATGCTGAGTTCATATATCAAGGATGAAGGCGTCTGGCACTGCCCGGACGATGGTAACTGGGACACGAGTGGCGAAACCGCCGCGCAATACACCAGCTACGGTACGCAATTTGACTCGTGGTATGATACCCACTACTGGGATTCGGCCGATGGCGACGGCGGCACCGGGCAGGATACCGATGGAAATAACAATGTGAACGCCTCGCTCTCGATGCCACTCCGCGGTCAGGGCTCCGCTTTTTGTGATGGCAACGGAGTCCCCGGCGGGCGCAGCGGGGTGACCCTGGCGGCGATTCGAACGCCGTCCGCTAAGGGAATGATGCTCGATCAGCAGGGGTGGCATGAGGGACTGGCTCAGAACCAGATCGCGGTCAATAATATCGCGGTGGATGGCGCGCGGCGCAATGTCGTGTATGTTGACGGACACGTGAAGTTCGATCCGATCACGGTCTACGCGCCGACTCCCACAACCGGGATGAATGAGCCAACTC
>Ga0307374_10013201_pt1 | contig 11459 bp, 11 predicted proteins | sample OX3MG_FD_202532 | JGI IMG/M metagenome (GOLD analysis project Ga0307374, IMG submission 202532) | Soil microbial communities from Risofladan, Vaasa, Finland - OX-3 | ecosystem: Environmental > Terrestrial > Soil > Coastal area > Acid sulfate soil | place: Finland: Risofladan, Vaasa | collected... | reverse complement strand
GTCGTCATCTTTGTAAGCCGGTAACATGAGTCTCCCGGGCGCTTAGCTCAGTTGGTTAGAGCGCAGCCTTCACACGGCTGAAGTCGCAGGTTCGAGTCCTGCAGCGCCCACCGACCGGGACGGTGCGCGAACCGCATCGCCCGCCATGGCGTCGCCAGCCAAAGGCACGCGAAAGACGGGCTGGATGGCGTTGCGGCTATCAACACGAATTTCGTGGATGAGGGCCTGCAAGAGTGATTTAACCACGGCTGGTGAGCCTTCGGCGATTGCCTCGTTCACTCGGTCGCGCAGTGAAGCGAGTTCCTCAGGCGACGCACACGTGATGTCGGCCTGATCCATCTCGTCGTTCAGTTCTTCGCGGCGTGCTCGAAGGATCGTGGCGCGAGTGGCGAGTTCCTTCACTCGTTCACCGCAGAGCGCTTCGGGCATGGAACCGGACTCGAAGGCTCGTAGGTAGCGGTCGACACTGGCGTCGACCTTGGCGAGTTCATTGGTGACGGCTAGGAGTTCGTCGTCGTGGCGCGAGTGACCGTCGCGGGCTTGTAGCTGTGCTTGGCCAACCGCGGCACGAAAGAGGTCCGAGTCCTCGTAGGCGGCGAGCAGTGACTCGATGATGGCGTCGTCGAGCACCTCGGCGGGCAGCCGGTCAGCGTTACAGGTCTTCGTGCCGTAGCGCTGGCGCGAGCCGCAAGTGTAGTAGCGGTAGGTCTCGTTGCGACCGGTCGCGCGAGTGCCACTGAATCGCTGGCCGCAGTTGTTGCAAACGACAAGACCGGTAAGCAGGTAGTCCGAGGCGTTGGATGCGCGCTTGGAGGTGTCGTCGCCGCGCTCGCCGAGGATCACCTGTGCGGCGTCAAAGAGTTCCTCGTCAATGAGGGCAGAGTGGCTGCCGTCGCACCACCCGTCGCGGTAGCGGACTTGGCCGAGGTAGACCCGACTGCGCAGAACCGTGAGGACCGACTTGAAGGACCAGGGCTTGCCCGATCGGGTCACGAGGCCGGCCGCGTTGAGCCAGTTGGCAACGGCGTGACTGCCGAGGTGCTGATTGACGTAGAGGTCGAAGAGCACCGGCACCAGGGGCGCTTCGGACTCGTCCACGCTGAGACGACCCTCGCCCTTCACCGCGTGGTAGCCGTAGGGGACGACGCCGCCGCACCAGCCGCCGAGGCTCGCCTTGCGGTCCATGCCCGCGATCACCCGGTCGATAATCGTCGCTCGTTCAAATTCGGCAAAAACGCCGAGCATTTGGACCATCATGCGTCCGGCCGGTGAAGTGGTGTCGAAGGGTTCGGTCGCCGAGCGAAAGCCGACGTTCACCCCGTCAAGCGTTTCTAGTATCTCGGCGAGCCCGCGCACGCTGCGCGAGAGCCGGTCCACGCGATAGACGAGCAGGAGATCGAACTTTCCGGCCTTCGCGGCGCGCAGCGCACCGTTGAGTCCCGGTCGTTCTAACTTGGCGCCCGACATCTGGTCGGTGAAGGTGGATACCAGTTCCCAGTCCTCTTGACTCGCGACGTAGTTGCTCAGTTTCTCGGACTGCGCGCCGAGGGAGTAGGGCTGGTTGACCTCATCGGTCGAAATCCGGGTGTAGGTGGCGATGCGCACGATGCTCTCCTCAATCGGTGGCGGTAGACACTGCTTCAAACACAGTGAACGTCCACTTTGCTAGTCAACCATGCGTCGACGTTGTGACATCGAATGGTTCGATTGTGACTTCGATTCGCTGGCCCTCGACGAGCACGGACCCGAGCAGCGTAGCGAGCGCGATTGTCGCGCGGGTCTCGTCGGCGTTCGAGAGATCGACGAAGACGGGTGCGTTGATAACCAGTGAACCCGAAGTGTCTTCTTTCGGCGTCGTTGGTCGAGGGGGTTGCACGGGTCGGCCAGGTCCGGGGCCACGGGGTCCGGGGTAGGCGACCTTCGGACGAGGGTTCTTGCGCCACGTCACGGTTCCACCGCTTCGAGGTCGTGTTCCCAATGAGACGGATCGATCCAGTGTTCGAGTGCACGTTGTTTCTTGATGCATCTCGCGTCCCGGGCCTCGATTCGCGACCGCAGGGTCGTGCGCTGTCGCTCCAGGGCGAACCAAGCATCACCGAGTGTGCGCCAGCCGGTACCAACCCAATTCCACACCCCAATCGTGATCGAGTGCTCTTGATTTACACCCTGATGACGCTGTACCCGCCACGCTTGGCGTTCGGCACGAAGTTTCTTGAAGGTCACTGAATACGCGCGAGACTTGGTGAGCCAGTGACCACCGAAGCCGAGCGAGTGTGCCCAGTGGCGAAGTCGTTGTAGTTGAGGTGATGCACCTAGTCGCCAGGCGGTTGCGACGAGGCGGGCCACGTGGTCCGAGACGTCGCGGGTTTTTAGGTCGTCGAGACCAGTCAGCCTCTGGTCGAGCACACCGAGTTCGTCGGCGGACTTCGTTGCGTACTTGGCGAGGTAGTTCGCGATCGCCCGGGCACTCGTGCCAGAGGTGTTGTTCAAATCGACGTTCACGGTGCGCACGTCGAGTTGATGACCCCATTTCGCGCTGGCCGGTTGCTCGGACACGTCGCGTTCGATCGGGGCCCACACTTTCGTTGCCGCGCTACGCAGGGCGCTCGTTAAATCGTTCACGTCAAGAGCAAGCGGGCGCTGGTCCAGCGGATCGAGCCGCAGGATCGCGTGCAAATGCACAACGCCACGCCGCTGGAACTCGGCCACCCTGGCAAAGGAGAGTCGGGTCGTGGCGCTGAACTGCTTCACGGTTAACCCGAGCGTCCTCGCGAGTTCGCGTCGCACGTAGATGGTGGTGCGACGCCACAGTTCAGGACACGTCGCGTTCCACAGCACCGAGCCCTCGTAGTCGTAACAATCGGGACAGAGCGGCGTGCCGAGTACCTCGTCCCCCTTTCGGTGCTGGCGAAGACAACGCGTACTTTGTCCGTGCCGACACGTTCGCTCTCCATTGGTCTGGTGACAGACCCGCCCGCCGCGAGTGGAGTGCACGGCACCGAAGCCCGGGGCGGTGAAGGTGGCAAAGACCATCGGGTGCGTCGCGACGTCCTCCGACACGCCTTTGCCACCGAGCAGACCGGCCCGCACCAGTTGGCGAGCGTCGCTCGCGTAGAGGGCCGCGCAACTTTGACAGCGCGAAGCACGTCGGGTGCCGCACGCCTTCATCAGCATTGCGCCCGGCTGGTCCAGACTGGAAAAGCTCGCGAGGACCTCGCCCGTTAGCGTGTCCACCCTTGTCGAGTGCCCGATGAGACGGATCGGGTGCGAGCACCAGCCGCACTGGTCACCCTGACGTTGCAGGGTTGCGAATGCCGTCGGATCAGCAATGGTCGCGACGACCTGTCGTCGGGTTCGTTCGTCGAGAGTGGCCAAACTCATGTCAACGACGCAATCTTTCGGCGCGCTGGGCAAGTAGTACGAGGTCCTCGTCACTCAGAGAGAACGAGCGGAGTTTCTCCGGCACCCCGTCGTAGAGGACAAAGCCCACCCCGCGCGCTGACGCATTGATCAACGACGCGGAGTATCCCTCTGAGGCCCAACCGGCTCCGAGAATCGTGTCACTACTGTCACGCGTCGCACAACGCAGCGCCCAACGTAACCCGAACAGGTCACGAAGCGACGAGGGCACGGTATCCGTCGATGGTCTCTGGGTGGCGGTCAACACGACGAATCCAGCCGCACGTCCACGGGCCACGAGGTCGCGCAGCAGTTCGTAGCAGCGCTTGGAGTTCACCTTGTCGGGTCCCGCGAGGAACACCGTCAGTTCGTCAACCACCACCACTTGGAGGCGCAGTCCCGCGTCACGAGTAATCTTCACCAGTCCGCGTTCCCTCAGTTGCTCGTAGTGCTGCTCCATCAGACTGACCAGCCTTTCGAGATTGGCGACCGCGTCGGCGAGGTCGCCACCCACGTAGGCCGTGGCGCAGTTGCGCCAGATGGTGAGATCGACCCCCTTGCCGTCAAAGAGCCAGAGGTCCGTCTCGGGATCGAGCGCGGCCGAGGCGACGAGTTGGTTTAGGGTCACCGATTTACCCGAACCGGACTCACCCCCGAGCATTGCGTGGCGCCCGACGAGGGGCACCGAGGTAACTTCGCCCTCCTCGTTCACCCCGAGATCAGTCGCGTCCCAAAAGCAAGTGCGCGCTACCTTCAGCAAAGGCGAGGGAGTCTCTTCGGCGAAGGGATCATCGCGCGTGATCGAGAGGGTCACCACATTGCGCTTGGACTCGTTCGCCCGACAGCGAACCTGGCGTACGCCGAGTGACGACGCGAGCACCGACTCCATCTTCGCGAGGTCCTCGATTGACGTTCCCTTGGCGAGTAGCAGCTCGGCTCGGTCCCCGAAGTTCGTGCGCGTTATGGACTTGATCGCCGGAGGTCGTTCACCGAGTATGCCCGGCAGCGACGCGAAGGCTGTTTCTAAGTGGCGGCGTACGCTGGATCGGTGGAGTACGCCGAAGATCACATGGCGAGGATTCGCCACCCCGAGCGCGAGGGCGACAAGGGCCACCAATGCAGCCACCGCGACTGCAAGACCGGCGCGCGAGTACAACCAGACTGCGAGAACGATCGGAGGGGTAATCAGCAGTAGTTCGACACGCCAGACCTTGATCTGATGGAATAGTGCGTCGAGCACCTCGTTGGCTGTCGATCGTTGCGTGGTGTTGGATTCATTCATGAGATTCCTTTCGAGACCCCGGGTTTCCCCGGGGCCCGAATCGTGACTAGGCCGTGGCCGTGGTCTTGGTGGACAGGATGTCGATGCGTGAGCAGCGGAAGCTCACGCCGTGACGGTCACCCATTTGCCAGGTGGTGGCGACCAGTCCGGTGAGCTTTACGGGCACGCCGAGACTCAGTCCCTTCACCTCGCCCGAGAGCTTGACGGAGAGGATGTCCGCACCCTCTTGGCCGATCGCGACGACATCGACGGAGTAGACCGTCTTGCCGTCGGGACCGATCCGGGGAGTCTTGCTCTCGAAGTCGATGACGGGCACAGGGATTGAGACCGCCAGGAATTCGAGACTGCTGGTGTCAACGGGAAGTTTCATGCTGTACCACTTTCTGATGAGACGTCGAGCGAAGTCGACGCCGATCGAAATGTTCGACTGAGCACACCTTGGCGGTCATTAGTTGCGGTGAATACGACGTGTCACGAAAGTCATGACAGGTCAGTCAGCGGAGCCAGCGTCTTGGCGCGAGGCTGAGTGACTGGCGCGCAGCGCTGTGACTAGGTCTTTGCGGACCTGCTCCAATTGACGAATCTCGGCGTCGACGCGTTTGCCGCACACGTTCGTCATTCGCTCATGGAGGTCTCTGAGCCGGGCTTGGCTCTTCCTGGTTTTGCCGGCCGAGGCGACGAGGACGGGCGCGAGTTGCTCAAGCAGGTACTCCACCTGCCAGAACTGCCCACTGTCCAACAACCTTTCCGCGTCGTCACAGAGTGCGCTCAGTGCATCAATCTCATCTGGGGTGACGTCGCTGCTCGCGGACTTCGCTTGTTCTGTACTGGTCCAGGCGAGGTAGGCGGGCAGCCCCAGCGACGATGCAGAGATTTCACCTAAGTTGCGCTGGAATAGCGCACGCAGTGGCACGCCCAGCGCGTCGGCTATCCACACCAGTTCGTGGACGCGCACCCAATCGGCCTTCCCTCTCTCCAGGTCGCTGATTCGCTGTCGCGTGAGTCCAGAGAGCTTGGCTAGTCCGGCCTGACTGAGCGGCCTGTGATGATCGAAGTTCCCTCGAAGTTCACGTATTCGTCGCCCCGCGATCTCGTGATCTTTCTGCGCCCTCATACTCCCTTAGATGGGAGAAATCGGAGTTAATCACCAGATTTCTTGAGAAAGTTCAGGAAGCCTTTGTTTTCCTGCGTTTATTGATCCGCTCGACGACTATGTCAGACAGGATCTGTGACGAGAACTGACCCTCGTTGGCTTTTATAAGTTCGCTCTGCGAATGGCGGATGCGCCCTCTCGAGGCCCTTGGCCTCCTCGGTCGCATCCGCCCCGATAATCGTTAGTGGGAATACCCGTGTGAGAACTTTCTTTACGTATTCAAGACGGCCGAACATCTGCTTCTACGGTGCTTGAGATACCTTGCATTTACCCGAGTGGAGTAATCGCGGAGATTGTTCGAGTCGGAGGGCCGACTTCAACAATCCGACAGTCGTAGAGTCTGGACATGTCAACAGAAGAACAGTGGCAAGCGGCCAGACTCATCCCAGTATCCGGAATGACTGGTACCGATGAGCAAGAACGCCGAGGTGCCTCCGCACTTCTCGCAGTGTTACAAGTCGTGAAGGAGTTCGGACACGCAATAACACAAAAATTTGGTGCTCCGTCTGGATCTCTCGAAACCTTTATCGAAGTCCCTTTTGAGTTGAGCGGAGTGAAATTCCGACCCGATGGACTAATTCGAGTAACCAGAGGCGCTCGAAGTTGGGTCGCTCTCGTGGAAGTCAAAACTGGCCGAGAACGGCTTGTAGAGGGTCAAGTAAAGGCGTATCTCGATATTGCGCGAGAACAAGGGTTCGACGCGGTGATTACGATCAGCAATCAGTTGGCAACAATCTGGGGCGCAAGTCCGATATCGGTGGACAAGCGATCCACGAAAAAGGTGGGACTTCATCACATTTCCTGGAGCCAAATTCACGCAGAAGCATTAGTTGAACAGAAGAACCAAAGCGTAAAAGATCCCGAACAAGCTTGGATCTTGAAGGAATTCATTAGGTATTTGGAGTATCCGAAATCGGGTGCAGTTGACTTCGACGACATGGGACCATCATGGGTTCCCGTTAGAGACGCCGCAACAAATTCAACCCTTCGCGCAAACGACCCGACAACGCATGATGTAGTCGATCATTTTTCGCAGCTTGTGCGCTATGTCGGGATGAGTCTGTCTAGTCAGCTAGGAGTGGAAGTTCAACAAGTACTTTCAAAGAAAGATCGCAGCGATCCGATTTCGTTTCTTCAAACTATGTCTCAAGAGTTGGCCGCTACTGGTCGAATGAACGGCGCAGTCTCAGTCCCAAATGCTGCATCGCCCGTAAACATCCTTGCCGACCTAAGAGCGGGCAGAATTGCTTGTTCCGTCACTATCACCGCACCCGGCGAAGGACGTCCGATGACGCGAGTCTCGTGGCTTCTGAGGCAGCTAAAAGTCGCACCGAATGACCTAATGATTTGCGCATGTGGACCGCGCGCAAAGGATCTTGGACCGACTGTTCGCCTCGACCGGGCGCTGGATAAGCCTGAAATCCTATTGCCAGACTCCAAGTTTGACGTCAAGTCCTTTACTCTGACGCTCACGGCGGTAGCCGGTACCAAGCGGGGTCAAGGCAAATCGTCATTTGTTGGTTCAGTTCTCGATTTGACCAATCGGTTCTACGAGGCAGTCGTTCAAAACCTCAAGCTCTGGGTCCCACCAGCCCCAAAGGTCAAAGTAAGCACGCAAGATCTCGGGGGATTAGATCAGAGCGCATCCGAGGTCTCAAATGCGCCAATCAAATCGGATGATGCCGGGCATCAAATTACTGAGGAACTTGACGAGAGAGTGGTCTCGCCACAAGACCCACCACCCTCAATAGTGACCATCGATTAGATCCTGTCTCTGGACACGATGCAGTTTGCGGGTGCTGTGAGAGCGCATCATCCAGGCGTCCGATTGCCTAACCCCCGGTCTCACGGACTTTCGTGCCGTCACCGAGGTCGTAGATCACGGGCTGTCCGGTCTCGTCATCAATCGCCCAAGCCATAGTCCTCTGAAACGAACTCTCTTCGGGACGGACAACTCTTCTACTCTCCACCCTCATTTGTGCCAATCGCGCCTCACTCCCACTGGAATCAATCTCGTCAGCAATTACCCACACCACACAATCGCCTGGCAATGCGATTCGCCCAACTTGACCTACACAAAGACACGTGAAGCCCCTGTCATAAGGTTCCTCGCCAAGGAACACGTTGAAGCTCAAGGTTCGCCCAACCGAAGGCGCCTCCCACCACGAAATCGCCTCGCTCCCTCGCGGCGGTTGCTCCGGAAACGGTTGTCCAAGGCACGAAGTAGGAATCAGAATCCTGGCGGCAAATCGCCAGCCTTGAGCGACAGGCTCGGGGGGAGTGAATCGCATCAAGACACGATCCGGAGCTCCTTCACCATCGGTAGCCGACATATCGACCTGTGCAAGTCGCCACCTACCAGATTTGTGCAGCGACAGCTTAAATTGGCCCATGCTTGAGCGACTACCGACGTAGACATCTCGTTGACTTTTTCCCCCTACAACAACCCATGTCTCAGACCGCAACGCGTCTGGTTGACCGACAGCAAACCGCAGTCTCGATCCAATTGGCAGATCCTGGGACTGTGGCGGAGTCAAAACACGCTCACCGTCCGAACCCCGCCGTGATCCATGCTCACCGGGATCATTTCTCATAGTCACATTTTGGACCTTACGTGCTGGATCGTGAGAATCCGGTCTAGATTCAGGTTCGTATGAAGCCCTTCCGCCATAGGTCGAGCGCGCCCACCGTGACAACCAACGAGTCCAGGTCCATTCCCGACCCCGGCGTACCGACCGATTCACGTGTGGCTGCCTGTCCCTACTGCGGCGTCGCCCTAAAGAAAGTTCCTGGCGCCAAGACTAAATGCCCGGACTGCGGTGAGTACATGTTCGTTCGGACTGACTCTCGAATTAACAGTCGCGTTGTAGTCACTGAAGTACAAGCCTCCGACATCGACGACGAGTGGGCCAAGATCAACGGAACCTGGGACGAGCGTTTAGCCGATCGAAACCGTCGTGACCAAACGAGAGAACGACTCCGCGAGAAGTGGGGCATTGAGCCTGCTGAACGCGATGTCGAATGGGGCGCGCTTAACGCCAAGATCAAGGAATGCATACAGCACGCGAATTGGCAGACGTATCGAGATACCATGATGGAAATGGCCCACCAGGTTCGCGAAGAGTGGTATCGAACCTCCGAAGCACAACGTAAGCCAGCCAAACTCAGGCAAGCGCTACACATGTATCTCGACGTGGCTTACCTCGACCTCAATGGCCCACACGACATGCATCTTCATGAAAAGGGCGAGGAGCATGACATGCCAGCTTGGGATCCTTCGTCGGTGTTCTTGCCCATCGGAGAGCCGGTCGATTATGTACGTTCTCTCTGCGAGACACTGGACATGTCTTTTGAACAATGTCTAGGTGAGTACGCACCGGTTGCTGCAGACCAGGGCAGCCGCTATCCACTTTTGTGGCACGTAGCCAAGCCAATGATCCTTCACGAACTCACCAACGACGAGTCATAGCGCGCCGAAAGGCGTGCTTCACGTGATGCTTCGTCCACTCGTGCAACGCGCCCACATCAAGACCGAGACCTCAGGCGGGCCGCTGGGCCTATGGGGCGATTGCGTCCCCCTCATAATCCCTCGGTCGTGGATTCGATCTCCACCGGCCCTACCGTCGGTAATTTTACTGGACCAGATAGCCCGCTACGACTGACCACCCAGTGGGTAGCGAACCTGGAGTGCCGGTGATTCCACCACTTGTGATACCAGCCAAAATTGCGTTTTGTAACTGTGCGTTAGATAGGTTCACACCTGAAAGATTGGCACCGGTCAAATCTGCGCTAACCAGCGACGCTCCCGTTAAGTTCACATCCTCGTAATCTCCGTTTTGCATATTTGCATCGGTCAAGATTGCATCGGTGAAATTGGATCCGGAGAAGTTACCCCACACAATTGAATTGGCAACATTTGCTCCAGTGAATTGTGCGCCTACGCAGTCACATCCTCCTAGGTTTGCCCCATCAAGGTCCGCGGAGTCAAGATTTGCATTCGTCATCATGTCCTCTGAGATGTTCGCTCCCGAGAGATTGGCACCTTGAAAATTGGCGTTGGCGAATCTAACTTCCCAGTTTGAGTTGTTGCTATTTGGAATGTTTAAAGTCAAGGCAGAAAGGTTGACATTGGAAAGGTTTGCGCCAGAGAAGTTGTTACCCGAAAATTGCGCATATGTAAAGAGGTCTCCCGCCATGTCCGAACCCGAGAAATTGGCGCCGCTCAGAATCGATTGGCTGAAGTTGGCATTTTCTAGATTTGCATTACTGAAATTTGTTGCTGCGAGAACCATGTTTGAGAAGTTTTCGCCGCTTAAGTTCGCGTTTGAAAGATTTGCTCCGGGCCCAACGAAATAACCACCAATGGATTGCCACCCGCTTGGCACGGCCAAGGGACTGGTGACGAGACCCGATATGACTGCATTGAGATTTGCAGTCGTCAAATCAACATTCTGAAAATCTGCTCCAGTGACAACGGCGCCCGCAAGGTTCGCGTTAGTTAGCATCGCATCAGATAGATTCGCACCGGCCAAATCGACATTTGACAAATTGGCGTTCGCAAGATTTGCGTAGACGAGATCTGCTTGCGGGCCTATGTAATACCCATCAACAAGCTTCCAATTAGACGGCAAATTTGGGTATCCAGTTATCGTGCCAGTCTGTGGACCAATAAGTACGGACATAGCTACTACTGGTTGAGTCGTCGTCGTGGTCGGTGGAACCGTTGTCGTCGTGGTCTTCCCAGCCTGAATCACCTTCCAGTGATCAAACGTCGTGGTCGTGCCGTGCACGGTCAATGTGATCGCGTACGACTTTGCCCTGGTCGATGTATTCGCCTTGAACGTGGCCGACCGACGAATGGTGCCCGTCTTGCACCGCACTGTTGTCGCAAATCCCGCAATCTTCGGATTCGATGACCACCCGCAGGTCTTGGCGTTCCTCGCCGCGGCGGTGAAAGTCACTGAGCCGCCGGATGCGCTAACTGTCCTCGTCGAAGCGCTCGCTTGGGCGAAAACAAGGCCACTGAGAAGGAGGGCAAGGCTGGCACAACCGATAGCAATCCTGCACTTCATTGAAACCCCCTAGAAACAACGGTCTACACCATGCCCGCGCGGTAAGAAATGCAAAGGTTAAACGCCCGTCGAATGAGATCGGGACTTTCCCCCAATCGACCTACCCGTGCTACGCTCCCGCGGCAAACGCCCCCACCGCGCACCACGATGCCGGGTCAGTAGCAGTTCTACGAGAAGCGAAGCCGTATGTCCCCTCTTACTCCCCGCTCCAACCCACCCATCTCTGAATCCTCCAGTCGGAGATTGTCGACATCGGCTCTCCGAGTTGAACCCTCACGCTGCGTTCAAGAGCTCTCCACTCCCCGACGACTTGCGCGTCGTTGAGATAATAAACCTAAAATTGAATATGTTCCAGGGTCGATTAGACGAGGTCGATCACTGGCCCGACGATTTTGGCGTCGCGGTTCTTATTGTGTCCCTCAAGGTCCACTCCGGAACAGAAGACGAAGGCCCAGATCACAAAGGTCGCTGGCACGATTTAGATTATGAAGTTTGTTGCACGCGACGCCGTCCTTTGCCCCACAAAATGCTCCACTAATAGGACGCGGGTCAT
>Ga0307374_10013200_pt1 | contig 11460 bp, 11 predicted proteins | sample OX3MG_FD_202532 | JGI IMG/M metagenome (GOLD analysis project Ga0307374, IMG submission 202532) | Soil microbial communities from Risofladan, Vaasa, Finland - OX-3 | ecosystem: Environmental > Terrestrial > Soil > Coastal area > Acid sulfate soil | place: Finland: Risofladan, Vaasa | collected... | reverse complement strand
CGCTAGCTCAATGGTAGAGCAGCTGACTCTTAATCAGCGGGTTGGAGGTTCGAGTCCTCCGCGGCTCACCACTTCTTTTCAATAAGTTAGACTCATCGGACTTTTCCGAAAGAAAATAGTGTGCCCAATTTTGTGCCACACTCGGCTCAAAATCGGCCCCGCTGAGCGTGTCCACTGCCCGCCGCTTGGCTTCCATGCGGATGTGCGAGTACCGCTCCATCATTGCACGACTGACGTGGCCCGCCAGAGCCATCACGGTTGAATCCGACGCTTGCGATTCGGCCAGCCGCGAAATGAAGGTGTGGCGCAAATCGTGGAAGCGACAGGAGACGCCAGCAGCCTTGCGCGCGCTCTCCCAGGCCACTTTCCAACGGTGCATCGGCTGCGAGGGGTCGATCTCCCAGGCGCATGACTGGCGGTCGTTCCCAGCCAAGCCATACTTCTCATGAGGGAAGACGTGGTCCTCGGGCTGCGCGCCGGAGAAAAGGCCGCGCCAGTGCGTCAAGACGGCTAGAGCGCGAGGATTGAGGGGAATAACGCGCCCCGTACCTGCCAGCGTTTTTGACTTCCCTACGGTTAGGGCGCTGCCTAGAAAGTCCACCTGTTCCCACTTGAGGCCGCGAATCTCGCTTGCCCGCATCCCTGTATTGAGGGCCAGCATCACGACGGCGTAGAGGCTTCGGCAACGGCTCTTCGAGGTCGCTTGCAACAGGCGGGTCTCTTCTTCGTGTGAGAGCGCCCGGCCCGGCGAGGGGTTTTCTTTTAGGAAGTTCACGTCCGCCGCTATGGGTTCCCACATCCGATAGCGTCGGAGGATGCTTCGCAATACTCCCATCTCGAGGTTGACAGTGCGGTTGCTCACGCCATCACGCTTGCGGCGGGTCTGGTAGGCCGCCAGGTCTTCTACCGAGAGGTCGCAGAGCAATTGTTTTCCGAAGTCCGTCGTAAGCTGAGAAATGGCGAGCTTGTAACTGCGCTCCGTCGAGGGAGCGATGCTCGTGCGCGTCTTGAGCCAGTCCGTTGCCGCGAGTGAGAACAGAGGCGGGAGCTTGCGACGCTTGATCTGATTCCAGGATTCCTCTAGCTCGCGGCGACGAACGCGTTCTGCGTCTTTCGCGACAGTCTTGCTCTCGCTCTTCGTGGATTCGCGGATTACTTGACCCGCGAACCGGAACTTGTACCACCACACGTCACCGCGCCTATAGAGGCTCATTGTCTTATTCCTTTCTTTGGCGGTCTGCCGCCTTTTCTTCCATTCTGTCTCGCGATTTCGCGGACGCGCTCAATACCAAGACGTTCGACCCGCGATGCATAACTGCGCTTCCCAAGCCAGCTTGTAAACTGTCGAAGTTCCGCTCGCGTCATAGTCATATCCTAAACTGTTTAGGTTATTGGGTCAAGGCCGAAAATGATAGAATCCTGATGCGCGGCTAGGTGGACGCACTGAAACACGGCATCCCGAGCCGTTTGCCGCGCTCAATCCAAAAAGGGGATCGCCGCGCGGGAGGTGGCATGTCACAAGACGAGGATAGGTTTCAGGCTCAGTTGGAAGCTCAGATCGAGGTGCTCGAACGCCAACTCAATAGCTGGCTGGACAAGTCGAGGCCAGAATTTAGAAGCAAGATAGAGCATAAGCAACTGCTCCAGAAAGAATTGGAGCTCTCAAAATTACGACAAACGCTCAAAAGAAGTGCGGAAACGCAGCTAATGCAACACGGTGGACTCGTGCACTCCCAAGATTATCGTTCTGTGACCCTTGGTGGCCACACCCACTCGCTCACCGGGCAACAGGCTCAAGTAATTCAAATCCTGCATGAGGCATGCAAGAACGGAACTCCAGAGGTGGGGAGTGCCTTGATTCTCGAACAGCTCGGAACGCCGAATAGCAGACTTCGAGACACATTCAAGACAAACCAATCGGCGTGGAGGGCACTCATCGTGTCCGGTAGAAGAAAGGGCACGCTCCGGCTGAATCTTTAGCACGCAGAAACCCGCTTTCACCAGCAAATACCACTCCTACGACACCAGGTATGACCACCCTTCGTCTGCGACACTGAGCGGCGTAGTGCGAATGAGCAACGCAAGGGCATTTACTCACGATGGAGGAAACGATGAACAACAATCAGCCAGAAAAGCTCCTGCGCGTGTCGGAGGTTGCTGAGCGACTAGGGCTTCGTGTCGCGACAATCCGTGCTTGGGTTCTGCACAGACGCATCGCGGCAGTGCGGGTTGGCCGGAGAGCCATCCGCATTCCCTTAAGCGCCGTTGTGCAGATCATCCAAGCTGGAACGATTCCAGCGCGAGAAGAGCGGCGATGAACTCGGAAGCACTTCTAGCGCGGTTACAAGGGGTGAGACGCAATGGGGGCGGCTGGCAGGCATTGTGCCCCGCTCACGCGGACAAGAATCCCTCGCTTTCGATCCACGCGCGCGACGGGAGGATTCTCCTTCACTGTCATGCGAATTGCTCGCAAGAAGCTGTGCTCGCAGCGCTGGGGATCGAGGCGCACGAGTTGTTCCTACAGAACAGCGACGACGGGTCAAAAAGGGTCAAGCCGAAGATTGTCGCAACTTACGACTACAGCGACGAGAAAGGGACGCTCCTCTATCAGAAAGTCCGCTACGAGCCCAAGGCATTCCGCCATCGCAGACCTGGCGGAAACGGTGGGTGGACGTGGAAGCTAGATGGTGTCAGGCGGGTGCTCTACCGCCTGAGTGAAGTGCTGGTTGCGAGCGAGATTCTTGTAGTCGAAGGCGAGAAAGACGTAGGGACGGCACGATCCCTTGGATTATGCGCCACAACTGGAGGCAGCGCGGAAGACAGATGGCTGGAGGAATACACAGCGACCCTTGCGGGAAAAGACGTGGCGATCATTGCGGACTCAGATCCACCGGGCCGGAAAAAAGCGCGGATCATCGCACACGGTCTCTCAGGCAAAGCCGCGTCCGTCCGCCTACTGGAAATGCCGGGCACCAAGGACTTAACCGAATGGGTCGAGCAAGGCGGCACGCGGGAACAACTCCTTGCCCTTGTGAAAGACGCTCCAGAATGGAAGCCGGAAGTAGTGGACGGCGCTCGACTGCTCGACTATGTTGCGGCTTACATTCGGCGCTTCGTGTTTCTTTCTGACTCCCAGGCCCGAGTTGCGGCTATTTGGGTCGTCCACACACACACATTTGACGCAGCGGATTCGACGCCGTACTTGGCCGTCACGTCGGCCGAAAAGCAGTCGGGCAAAACGCGGCTGCTCGAAGTATTTCTAACACTTGTCGCAAATCCGTGGTTCACGGGGAGAGTGACGGCGGCTGTGCTGACGAGAAAGATTGACGCGGACCGGCCAGCCATGCTCTTGGACGAAAGCGACGCGGCATTTGGCGGCGAGAAGGAATACGCCGAAGCATTGCGAGGCGTTCTCAACACAGGGCACCGGCGCGGTGGAACGGCGTCGTGCTGCGTAGGGCAAGGCGCGAACATCAGCTTCAAGGACTTTTCCACATTCTGCCCGAAGGCGATTGCTGGAATTGGAAAACTGCCGGATACGGTAGCAGACCGTGCGGTTCCGATTCGTCTCAAGCGCGCGACCCAAGACGAAAAGGTCGAACGATTCCGACACCGCGACGTTGAGACCGAAGCCGCAAGGCTGAAAGCGCAGATCGAAGCGTGGTGCGCGTCGATTGGAGAGAAACTGCCCGATGCTCGTCCCGATCTGCCCGAGAAACTGACCGATCGGCAACAAGACGGCGCGGAGTCTTTGCTTGCCATTGCGGACGCTGCCGGTGGTGAATGGCCTCGCGCCGCACGTCGAGCACTAATAGAACTTTGTTCCGAAGCGCAAGGCTCGGATGACTCCATCGGCAGGTTGCTCCTCGCAGACATCCGGCGGGTTTTCGAGTCGAGGGGCGTGGACCGGCTTCCCTCTGCTGAACTTGCTACTGCGCTGGCAGAGATCGAAACATCTCCGTGGGGCGAATGGTCGCATGGAAAACCGCTGACGGCACCACGGCTGGCCCGACTGCTGAAACCGTTCGAAGTCTCCCCGGAATGCATACGCGTTGGAGGCAAAACTCCAAGGGGCTACTTCGTCGAACAATTCCGAGACGCCTTCCGTCGTTATCTGCGGGACGAAAGCTCCTCCTCACTCTCATACTCCGCCCCTCAAAGTGCAACACCGCAACACGCCGCTATTGAAGCGGGTTTCGGCGACTTTTCAAAGTGCAACACTGAAAACGATGTTGCGGCTCAAAAATGCGAAATACCCAATAAAGACGAGGGTTGTTGCACTGTTGCACTTTCGAACCCTCCTACGGGCGCAAGGGAGAGAGGAATCGAGGAAGAGCTATGAGAGTGAGCGAAACCTTGGATGAGGTCGAGGCTGCAGGAATTGCTCTTCGGCTCGACGGGGGAAAAGTACGTATTTGGTTTTCGGAGTCTCAGAAGCGCGAAGAGTTGGCCGGGCAGGTTGCCTTTCTCCGCGCTCACAGGGACGAAGTAGTCGAGGTTTTGCGGAAGAGGGCGGCGATCCCAGCCATGCCGCCCGGCGTGTGCTTGGTGCATTGGGAGCCGAAACCGGCGCCGGTTATCCTGACGCGCTACTCGGTTGTGACAGACGTGGATCGGTTCATCCGAATGACGCTTCGGGAACTGGAAGCCGCACTTGCTGGTAAGCGATGGCGGTGCGGCCATAGGAGCGCGCGCGAGCTGGTAGATCGATTGGAGCAATGCGGCGTGTGCGTAGAGATCGAATCTAAAGTTTAGAAGTTATGAGGATGGATGGCATGGGCTCTTGAGCCCAGTGACACCGGGTGACAGTGTGGCGAAGCTGGAAGGGTCGCTGGGTACACAGCGGTGATCGGTGTAGGGGGTAGGGCGAATGCGAGATTCCAAGGGGTAAGGTGCGAACCAAAAAAGACCAAAGCGGTTTCGAGAGGGGCACCGTGAAGCACAATGAAACACAACATCAAAGCTCACGCGACGACCACAAAGCGTTGGGAACTGGCTCCCCTCAGAACAGGGAAGAAGAGGGTGGCAATCCGCCAGTGTATTCGATGCACAGGCGTCGCAGAAAGACGTGCGTCCAGTGAGCGGGCGGAAACCTGCGCAGGAATCCCGCGCGACGGAGTTCCGCCAGAGACTCATAGCATGGAAGCAGAGTCCGGAATCGTTGCGGCTGTCGCTGAGGGCGCTGGCTTCCGAGCTAGGCACTTCACACCAATTGCTAGGGCACTACCAAGCCAGTTTAGAGAAGTGGCAACACAAAGAGCGTTACCACGAGGCGAAGAGGGAATCAGAAAAGATCTGCGCCCGCGCGAGCGCCGAGGGTCGTCTCATGACGAAAGGGGAAGAGCAGCAAGTCCGTGACTATGGCAGGGCAGCTCTCCGCGCCATGGTAATTTCCGCGATACTCGATACGCTCGAACGCCTCAAGCAGGAGGCCAGACGCGGCCCGCTGCATCCGGCACAGTTCAAAATGGTGAAGATCCTCGCCAAGCAGGGATTTCCGGGAGCACAGGAGCTCTTGCAGAGGTGTTTGCAAAGTAGGATGACAAATCAGAAGAATAATTTGCCACCGATTCCCTCTGGGTCTGTTAAGTCCTTTAGATGAGCGTAGGGGAGCTTGGCAACTCCGCTAAACCTGGGGGGAGGGAGGGGAGCGAAGAAGTCATCATGCCGTCATACGAATCCTCGATGCGAAACCTCGAGAAAGCGCGCGCCAAGATGCGTCCGCCACGCCCTTGGCGCAGTGCGGAGGAAAGCGAAATGATTCGCCGGTTGGCGTTCTGGTGGTTTACAGCTCGCAGTGAGAGACCTTCGGCTCGCGCGTGGGCTCGGGGCCTCGGAATATCCCATACCTGGATGCAGAAGCTCATCCGCGAATTCAAGGCTGACGTAACCAAGGCATGGGAACTCCAAAACGATCGCGGCGACCCGACCTTCGAGGACCTTGACTACGCGAGAGCGCGCACGAAGGAGATGCGGAAGCGCGGAGAGATACGCCCCTTCCGTCGGTTCAGGTCGCGTCTGATGTCGCGGCTTTAGAAATCTGCGAGGGTCGGTCCATTTCCGTACGCCCCTCAGCATGCGATGCGCGTGTGCATTGGACTGCGCTACGCCTCGGAAGGAATGAACATTCCGCGCGTTTCACGTCCTCGGCGCGGCTACCCACGTCAGGCGCAATGGTCTCCCGAGGTTTTCACCTCACCCGCGCAAGCAGCGGCAGAGGGCCTTGCCAGCTTTGGCAATAGCTGAGGCTATCGTTAAAACACGTCTATGATTTACTTCAGGTATCCGAGGGACTGAAACGCTTTGATTGCGGAAATGCTATTACCGATTTCTTGTTTCGGCGAGCCCTCGCCGACTTGTTCTTCGCGCGTGGTGCGATAGTCGAGGCCAGATTGGCCGGGTCGGGTGAGCTGTCCGGGTTCTCTCCGAGGTTCGGCACGTCCTTCTCGCTCGGCAGAAACAGGTACCTTTCCCTCACCGCTTCCCACGCGCTGCTGTAGGACATCCCGTGCTTCAGCACCAAGTTCTCCAGATCGCTCTCCGTTTGGTCCGATGCGTTCTGCGCCGCTTCGTCCAGCTTCCCGGTTGACTTCAGTTGGCGATACAGACTTGGGCGGAATTCCTTCCAGTGCTGGATGGCTTGCTGCGCCCAACTGTCCAGGTTCGGCATGTTTGGCTTCCTTTGGCTTTACTCTAGCACTTTGGCCTATAACGAAACAGATCAAGTATGGATACTTGCAGATGTGGTAAAATTCCTGACGTCAAGAGACGAACGAGCTGCCTAAATTCGCTTTATTTTCGCCATTGACAGGTGATTAGGATGAGCGTAGAGTTGGTCCTTGATTATCCCTGTTCTTCCATGAGAAGTTCAGGTTTGATATTGCCCGAGGGAAGTTTCCTCGGGCTTTTTTGTTTTCTGGGGAAAAAATGAGTCGGATCGCAAATTTCATCGACGCGGGCTATTGGCATAAGGTAATGCGGAACCATTTCCACTCTCCGCTTATTGACTTTGCCAAACTATCCCAGACTCTGGCCGCAAACCAAGAGCTATTGCGAACGTATTTTTACGACTGCCTGCCGTATCAGGATAATCCGCCCACTCGTGAGCAAAAGGAATTTTATGCGAAGCGGCAATCCTTCGTTGATGCCCTTAAAAGGATTGCGAGATTTGAGGTTCGGCTAGGAAAATTGGTTCGCCGAGAAGTTTATTTTGTACCGGAAGCAACAGCGCCAAGTGGATACAGACTCGCGACACAAGAAGAAATTGAGGCTGGAGCTTGTAGCTCCATCACTAAATACGAGCAAAAGAGTATCGATCTGTTGTTGGGCACGGACTTGGTGAGATTGGCCGCAAAGCAGAGCATTACTACTGCGGTGCTGGTTGCAGGAGACCATGATTTCGTTACTCCAGTCCGCGCGGCGAAAGATGATGGCATCTTGGTCCGTCTTTACTATAAGCACGGAACCGTCAGTTCCGAATTGCTCTCACTGTGCGATGACAAGGTGGAAATCACGCAGGACTTCGTCGATTCCATAAAAAAGTAGTCAACGCCTGTCCTAGTCTCCTCTCAAAATGAGTCACTACCGACGGGACGAACGATTGGTCGATCTGTTTCTGCGAGGCTACAGGGACCGCGAAGGTAGCTCATACCGTGTAACAGAGCGGCCCGACCGCGTCGAGCGGGACAGGCCAGCCATCGACTGCATCGCAGTGAACGAAGGAAACGAGCGGCTCGCCATCGAGCACACCCTCGTCGAGCCGTTCGAGGGCCAGAAGACTGACGACCAGGGATTCCTCGCAGTTTTCGAGCGGCTTCACCATTCGCCAGAGTTAACTGTCCCGAATCTTCTGATCAACATCCTCGTTCCGGTTGGTGTTGTGCCGAAGGGCGTGAACTGGAAGCATGCTGGCGAGCGAGTCGTACAATGGTTTCGGGACACTAGATCGAAGATTCCCGCAGGTGAGTCGGACCACAGGATTCCCGGTCTGGAGTTTGACCTCACAGTGCACATCGAGGTTATGGAAATCCCGGACAGCCCAGGTGTGCTCGTGGTGGGAAGATTACTGCCCAAGGCCAAACCATTCTCGGAGGTTCTGCGGGCGGCCCTCGCCGCAAAGCTGCTCAAGCTGGTATCCACTCTAGCGAACAGTCACATCCTTCTCCTTGAAGATGCCTCCATGATTTTGGGCCCCACGATTTTCTCACGAGAAATCGATGCCGCGCGGGCGGACTTTCGAGAACTGGATCAGGTCGATTCGGTTTGGCTTGCGCATACACCTGTGTGGGAGAGCGAAAAAATCGTATGGTTCCTTCGCGTCTGGCCAAACGGCGTCGGAGATCGATTTGAGATCCATGACCCGTAACAGGTCGCGAGGGGCAGCAGGCGCAATCGATTTTAACTCCTAGTATTTTGTATCGCCCCCAGAATAGAATCCGTCATCGCAGGCTAGTAGCTGAGGAGTAAAGACGGAATGGCGCGAGGCAAGGGCAACGGTGGAGGCGATGGGCGCACACGCAACAAGGGAACGGCGCATCCGAAGAAACGGGCGATTGACCGCTACGAGCACACGGGCAAGAAGCGAATCAACAATCCGCCGGTGGGCTTGGTCACACCAGAAACCGATCCACTTCTCCCAACACACAAAATCTACGACTACATTGAGCCAGTTCCGAGCGTAAAACCCGGCAAGGATTTGGACTACGATCCGCATCTTGACCCGCAACTCGTCTGGGCCGGGAAGAAAGAGCACGCTTCGTTCGAGGTTCCTACGGTTTCGCTGCACGTCCACGAAACGATTGACCCGCGCACGATCATCGAAGCCGTCCGCAAACGAAACGGCAATGGACTACCCACGCAGCCGTCGCTCTTCGAGCGTCCCGAGGAGAAAATGCCGCTGCGCGATGCCATCGAGTTTTACCGGCACGCGCACGGTTGGTCAAACCGGCTGATTGCGGGCGATTCGCTGCTGGTGATGAATTCGCTGCTCGAAAAAGAGGGTATGGCCGGGCAGGTGCAGATGGTCTATATCGACCCCCCTTACGGCATCAAGTACGGCTCGAACTTTCAGCCGTTTGTAAACAAGCGGGACGTGAAGGACGGCAAGGACGAAGACCTGACGCAAGAACCGGAAATGATCCGCGCCTTCCGCGACACTTGGGAACTAGGCATCCACTCGTACCTGACGTATCTTCGCGACAGGCTCCTACTCGCCCGTGAGTTGCTTCACGAATCAGGCTCGTGCTTCGTTCAGATTAGCGATGAGAACCTGCACCACGTTCGCGAGATTTTGGATGATGTTTTCGGCTCCCAAAATTTCCTCTCACAAATCGTGTTTAGAACCAGCGGCAGCCTCAGCGCGGATGTTGTAAGCGGCATATATGACATTCTCGTTTGGTACGGCAAAGATGTTTCAAAAACGAAAATCCGACCGCTGTTTGTTTCACGGGATGCTGAGGACTGCCAATTCGCCGAACTGCCGGACGGTAGCCGTGTGGCCGTGTCTGATGTGACTCGTCTGCCCGAGAAGTCGCGATTCTTCACAACCGAGAACCTCGTTTCAAGCGGCTACACACAGACATGCATCTTTCCAATTGAGTTCGACGGAAGAACCTTCAACCCGTCATCCGGCAAGAGTTGGAAGACAACCAAAGATGGAATCGAAAAACTAAAGATCGCCAATCGTCTTCAGGCTCAGGGTTCGACCGTCAGATATGTCCTTTTCCACGACGACTATCCTGTGTCGAGACTCACAAACCTTTGGCCTGACCTCGCCGGAGCGCCCGATAAGATCTACGCAGTTCAGACAAATCCGAAGGTTGTGCAGCGTTGCGTCCTAATGACAACCGATCCGGGCGATCTTTTGTTCGATCCGACTTGTGGCTCGGGTACAACAGCTTATGTAGGAGAACAATGGGGCCGCCGTTGGATCACGTGCGACACCTCGCGCGTAGCGATCACGCTGGCGAAGCAACGGCTCATGTCAGCGGAGTTTGATTACTACAAACTGAAGCACCCCGACGAAGGTGTGGACAGCGGACTCGACTACAAGGCTGTCCCACACGTCACGATGGGTTCGATAGCCAACAATCCTGAAATTTGCGAAGGAATGACACGCGAGCATATCGACGCGGCCATTGCGCGACATGCCGATCAGGAAACGCTATACGATCAGCCGTACACGGACAAAAGCAGAGTGCGTGTAACAGGCCCGTTCACTGTAGAGGCAGTTCCCGCGCCGACTGTACGCTCGCTCGAAGATATTGAAGTAGACGCAGCGGCAACGCGAGCCGCATCGGGGAAAACCCAGCAGGCAATTAGCGATTTTCGCGACGCTGCGACGCCGCTGCTCGATGCGTCCGTGGCACGTAAAGGCCCGACGCTGCGCCATACGGAATGGCGCGACGAACTGCTCAAAACAGGATTGCGCGGCAAGGGCGGGCATCACATTGACTTCTCGCGCGTAGAGCCGCTGGCAGGAACGCGCTGGCTACACGCGGATGCGGAAACGAAAGGCGCGAAGCCGGAGCGCGTGGTCTTTTCCTTTGGCCCCGAGTATAGCTTGCTGGAACAGCGGCAAGTCGAACTCGCCTGGGAAGAGGCGCGCACGCTCAGTCCCAAGCCCGCCATCTTGGTCTTTGCAGCATTCGAGTTCGACCCCGAAGCCGCCAAAGACATCGACAGCATGACTAAAGAAAAAATCGGCATGACGTTTCTAACGGCGCAGATGAATGCAGATTTACTGACCGAAGATTTGAAAAAGAAACGTGCCTCGAATCAAGGCTTCTGGCTTGTGGGGCGGCCCGATATTGAATTGCGCGAGATTGCCAAAGGGGATAACAAAGGCAAATGGGAAGTGGAAGTTCGCGGATTCGATTACTACGACACGCGCTCGGGCACCATTGAATCGGGCGATCCGTCGAAGATTGCCATGTGGCTGCTCGATACCGACTACGATGGCCGCAGCCTCTATCCGCGCCAAGTTTTCTTCCCAATGGCTGATGATGACGAAGGCTGGGCGCGGCTCGCTCGGAATTTGAAAGCGGAGATTGACCCCGAACTCATCGAGAAGTATCGCGGCGTTGTATCGCTGCCATTTGAACCCGGCCCGAACAAGCGCGTAGCTGTGAAACTGATCGATGATCGGGGAATCGAGAGTCTGAAAGTCGTGGACGTGAAGTGACAGAGCTAAAGTTAGAAGATTTTCCACGGGTAGCTAAGCTTTTTCTGTTGGCGCAGAAAATCGCGTGGCAAACGCCGGATTTCTTCCAGAAAAAAGGGCCGGGGCACGGAGACCGTGCAAGCGCCATCTTCATGGAGAGATTGCGACAAATAGCACAGAGCACGTTCGCATGTGACCTAAGTGAGAGGCGTGCCTGTAAGTCTGCCAATTACCGATTCGATTTTTATTTCCCGGAAGAAAAAACCGCCGTGGAGTTTGCGTTCGGACTTTCCAATCCA
>Ga0307374_10013198_pt1 | contig 11460 bp, 13 predicted proteins | sample OX3MG_FD_202532 | JGI IMG/M metagenome (GOLD analysis project Ga0307374, IMG submission 202532) | Soil microbial communities from Risofladan, Vaasa, Finland - OX-3 | ecosystem: Environmental > Terrestrial > Soil > Coastal area > Acid sulfate soil | place: Finland: Risofladan, Vaasa | collected... | reverse complement strand
GCAGGGACGCCTGCGCAAGGGCGATCTGGTTCTGCTCATCGCCGTCGGCGCGGGCTACACCACCGGCGCCGTCCTGCTGCGCTGGGCCTACTGACGCAAGCGACAGTGGGAAGTCAATCCAGCGCGGCTGGATTGCTCCGCCGGGCCATGACTTTCCTGTATCCGCTTACCTTCAGTCTCTCAGGAATAGCACCACGGGATTCACGTCGCCGGCCGTCGTCGTGACCATCACCAGTTGCGTCGGTGAAATAATGAAGAAGGAGCCGGTGAGCGATGCCGGCGCGCTGAGTGTCACCGTTCCGCTGCCGGCGGTCCCGCTCGTAATCGCGTAGGTTCCCGCCACGCTTTGCGCCGCAACATTCGTCGATGCAGTGCTCAGATCCTGCGTTCCGCTCACCGTGCTGGCACCGTCCAGGGTGATCTCTCCGGAGAGATCCCTCGCCGCGCTCGTTGCGGGCGCCAAAGTGCCTTGCACGAAGGTTGCCTTGATGGAGGACGCGGTGAACAGACCCGTGGATTGAGGCTCCAGTATCCCGAAGAAGGGATCGTCGAACAGATCTCCCACGCAGAACGCTTCGTTCTGGTTAATCATGTAAAACACCGGCTCAATCGGAGAAGTAAGGTTCGTGGCCACTCGTCCGAATTGATCCGCATTCACGAAATTCCCCGCGTCCGTGGCGGATGTGACGGTTCCGGCCTGATTTTCGATCACCGCCATCGTAAAGCTGATCGAGCCCGATGCCGTCAGCGACACCACCGCCACATCCGGCACGTATATGCTTCCCTGCAGAAACTGCCCTGTCAGACCTCCCACACTTGTCGCCGTGAATGCACTGGTCGGACCTATAAACGGATATCCAACCTGTTGCATCAGCTTGCCGACTGTCAGCAACGGTGTAGTAGTGGCGCCCACTGGATCCGTTTCCACCACGAACGACTCCGAAGCGGAGACCGGATAAACGCTGAATGTAAGGCTTGGAAAGCTTGTTGGCGTAACGCTCGCTGTGCAGCGCGACGCCTGCGAAGTCGTCTGATAGGTTCCCGATACGATCGCCTGGGTGATCACCGACCCGGGCGTATTTGCATCCATCTCTCCGTTCGATAGGCTTCCCGCCAACCCGGCGTTGATGGGCGGGGTGGCCGTGAACCTTCCCGCGAGCGCCACGGGACCAGCCGTAAATCCTCCCACTGCGGCCTCGTTCCCTGAGATTCCGATCGCGTACTCGCCACTGATCGTATTCGAACCGCACGTTGTCACGCTCTGCTGCTCCATCTCGCCCGATCCGCGAATCCCGCTCGTGTCGAACTGAATGATGCGCGCGTGCGCTCCCGTCGAATCGATGGCGAACGCGTAGGTGTAGGCAATCGATCCCGGCAGGTTGAATGTCATCGTGCCGCGATTGTCCGGGCCCACTGTATACGTTCCCGTAAAAGTCTGATTCTTCGGCGGACCGGCAATCGCATTGAAATCTTCCACGCCGTTCTTGATGTTGCCCGCGCCGTCGGCAAGGAAGCTTCCGGCGGCCACCACGGCTCCGCTCGAATTGAAGCCGCTGAACTCGAACGCATAATTCCCCTGGAGCAGCGCGGCGCCCGTCGATCCGCTGATCGTCAGGCTGAAGCTTTGCGTTACCGATGCGGCGGGTGTTTCACTGTCTGTCACGGTGATGCCGAATGTCGTCGTCTGTTGCGTCGTCGGAGTTCCCGAAAGCATGCCCGAGGCGCTCAGCGTCAATCCGGCTGGCAGGCTAGAGCCCGGCGCCACGGACCATTGATAAGGCCCCGTTCCGCCGCTGGCCGCGAATTGCACGCTGTAAGCTGTTCCAGCGCCGCCCGCGGGCAGCGGCGATGTCGTGGTGATCGCCAAATCGCTCACCTTGATCGTCAAGGATGCCGACGTGGCGGAAGCTCCCGTCGAATCCGTCACCTGGATGGTGAATGTGAATGTTCCCTGCGCCGTCGGCGTTCCGGAGATCGTCACCGAATTGCCGGTGCTCGCGCCGAGGGATAGCCCGCCGGGAAGGGCTCCGGACGAAACCGCCCAGGAGAACGGAGATACGCCACCCGAGGCGGTCACTGTCGCGCTGTACGCATTGTTGATGCTGCCGGACGGCAGGGATGTCGTCACGATGGAAGGATGGGGTTCGACGGTGATCGTCAGCGTCGCGGATTCATTCGGAAACGTCACCGATGTCGCCGTCACGGTCACGGTCGTTGCGCTGGAAACGCTTGCCGGTGCGTTGTAGGTTGCCGCCGTGCTGCTGGTTCCGCTAAGCGCGCCCGCGCCGCTCGCCGGTGTCAGCGCCCATGTGACACCAGCATTCGACGTATCGTTCGTCACCTGCGCGGCGATTGCCAGTGTCTGTCCCTCGCCGATGGTCTGCGCGGTCTTGGGCGTCAAGGCAACGGAGTGGAAGCTTGCCGGAGTCCCCGCGCAGCCCGCGACCAAAAGACAGGTAAAAATTAGCAGACCAACGAAACGAGAAAAGCCGGCGCGCACGGACATGGCGCCTCCTTTGTTAAGGATGGCCCTGATGAATCCGAACCCACAATTTAAGCAGCAAACCGGCGGGCTGGCATTGGAATGAGCGAGGCGAATGGCGTATCGAGCAACCGGAGGAAATAAGTTGCGAGACGTGTTTAGGAAATGTTTAGAAAGAACCGGCTTTCGCGGCGGCGGCTTGCGTAAGCTTCACGTGCTGCATGATTACAGCAGAGGCGTAACGCGCGCAAAGCTCCATCTCGGCTTTGGTCCAGTCTCCAGAAGTAATGTGGCTCAAACCCTTCAGAAGACTGTGATAGGCGCGCACCAGGCGAAGCTTGGGTGCCGCTGAATCGGTGCCCAGGTCGGGACAAAGTTTCCGGAAGGCGACAACATCACTGAAGCTTTTCTCTTTCATCAGGTTACAGGCTGCCTCAGGCATGGCAATCGCTACGCGAACCATGCCGGCGCGCCATTGCAGCACGACGAACTGTATCAAGGCCGCGAAGGAGAGCACGAAGATGAGCGCCGCAATCAGCATTTTCTTGACCTGGGCCATTCTGCCGGGAGTGTCCACCGCGGACAATAGAACAACCGTACTGTTTTGCGCGCGCCTCTTTTTCTTCGCTGCGCGCTTCGTCAAGGTTCCGGGCCGAATATTTCGCATCTTCATACCCACCCGCAGTTCCGCTTCGCCCGGCGCGATGTAACGCAGCAAACCGGCAGGCTGGCATTGGAATGTGAGCGAGGCGAATGGCGTATAGAGCAGCCGGAAGGAATAAGTTGCGAGACGTATTTAGGAAATGTTTAGAAAGAGCCCGCTTCCACAGCGGCGGCTTGCGTAAGCTTCACGTGCTGCATAATCACCGCGGAGGCGTAACGCGCGCAAAGGTCCATCTCCGCCTTGGCCCACCCTGCCGAGGCCACGCGATTCAGACCCTTCAGAAGACTGTGATAGGCGCGCACCAGGCGAAGCTTGGGAGCCGCCGAATCGATGCCCAGGTCGGGGCAAAGCCTGCGGAAAGCGGCAACGTCACTAAAACTCTTCTCTCTCATCAGGTTACAGGCCGCCTCAGGCACGGCAATCGCCATGCGAACCATTCCGGCGCGCCACTGCAGCACGACGAACTGGATGAAGGCCGCGAAGGAGAGCACGAAGATGAGCGCCGCAATCAGCATTTTCTTGACCGGGGCCAGTTTGCCGGGAATGTTCACCGCGGACAATAGAACGACCGTACTGTTTTGCGCGCCCTCTTTTTCTTCGCTGCGCGCTCCACCGCGATTGGCAGGCGCGGCTCGGTAGACTTAGCGCAAGCCCCTTCCCAATTTTTTCTCTCCGCCTGTTTTTTCAGGGATAATGGGCGTCGAAGCTGGACGATGTCCTAGCAGGAGGAATCAACCTTTGCGCGCCGTGATCACAGGCGGAGCTGGTTTTCTAGGCTCCCATTTGTGCGACTACTTCATTGCAAAAGGCTGGGACGTGCTCTGCCTCGACAATCTCGTCACCGGTTCCGAGGCGAATATTTCGCATCTCCTTCCCCATCCGCGGTTCCGCTTTGCCCGGCACGATGTGACGCGCTATATCGAAGTTCCCGGTCCCGTGGAGGCGGTGCTGCATTTCGCTTCGCCGGCGAGCCCGCCCGATTACCTGCGGATTCCCATTCCCACGCTGAAGGTGGGCGCGATGGGATCGCACAATTCGCTGGGACTGGCGCTGGCCAAGAAAGCGAAGTTTCTGCTCGCTTCCACTTCGGAATGCTACGGCGATCCCGATGTAAGTCCTCAGCCGGAAAGTTACTGGGGCCACGTGAATCCCATCGGGCCGCGCGGCGTGTACGACGAGGCCAAGCGTTTCGCCGAAGCGATTACCATGGCGTACCACCGCTATCATGAGGTGGATACGCGAATCGTCCGCATCTTCAATACCTATGGGCCGCGCATGCGCCTCAACGACGGCCGTGCACTTCCAAACTTCCTCTATCAGGCGCTTACGGACGAGCCCATCACCGTGTACGGCAACGGCAAGCAGACCCGGAGTTTTTGCTACGTCTCGGATCTGATCGAGGGAATTTACCGGCTGCTCGAATCGAACGAGCACGAGCCGGTGAATATCGGCAATCCTCACGAAATCACCATTCTGGAATTCGCGGAGCGCGTGCGCGACCTTGTAGGCGCAAAAGTTCCGATCGCCTTCTGTCCGCTGCCGCAGGACGATCCCAAGCAGCGATGTCCCGACATCGCCAAAGCGCGTCGCATTCTCCATTGGGAGCCGAAGGTCGGCCTCGAAGAAGGATTGCAGCTCACCTACGACTATTTCCGCCAGCAAGTCTCTCGCTAAAGATTCTGGAAGCTGCACATTTGAAGGTCGAACGCGAACCGCGATCCGACCCGGACATTTCTACCGTCCGCCTGAATCATTCGCCCGCCGACACACCGAAGTAGAAAGAAAAATCTATCGGCTCGCGTGGCCCGCTTGAGATCGTGGCACCGGCGCTTCCCCGCGCCGGGCGCTTTTGGCGATTAGGAGCGGGCGTAGGATTTTATTTTCAGCGGGCAGGGCCATCTTCATAACAATTGAATTTGGCGATCGGAAATCCGAAGGCGGGATGCGGCCTGATTCGAGGCGCGAGTTGGAATCAAAAGCCGGGGATATTCGCGAGTAACATCGCCAAAAATGGCCACTAAACGGTCAAATTGGCGCCGTAAACTGGGCCTTCGCGACCAATTTTTGACCAATTCTGGCCCGAAATGCACCCGCGGAAGCGCTTTCGGCGCATCCCTTCTCATCGGCGAGACCGGAGGCGGACTCTTCGCGGCAGGATCTGGCGGGAGCGGCAGCCTGATTTCCGAAAACGGAGCCGCCTAGTTTTTTTGCAAATGCGGTCTCCGCATTTAGATCTAGCACAATACGAAGCGGCCGGGAAGTGGGTGCTTCGTGTGGTGAGCCGGAGCGCCGATTCGAGATTGTTATTGGAGATTGAGAAATAAATTAAGATATGGGTAACTTGAAAGGTGGTCACTGTTCCTGACGCTTGCCTTTCCACTTGAGTATTCTTGCCTGACTTAGGTACCCTTCACGGTGTTCTTTAAGAACTGGCATAAGTAAACAAAACCTGGATAACTCCCAAGGAATCCCCCTTTGCAGCTAGAGCAAAAGCCCGTTCCCGAGCCAGCGCCGCTCGATCCGTGGTCCGGCCCCGTAGCCCCTAAGATCAAGCCGGAGCCGATCAAGAAGACTTGGCGAAATGACCAAGACCCAAACCGTCGCCGCGCCACGTTCGGAGTTCCCTACCCACTCTGGGAGATCGCCATCGACAAGTCCGAGGACTTGCATACGAAGCTACCGGCCCGTTTCGAAAAGACTAAACGTCGCTCCGTTCAAAGTGTGCGGTTTCGTCTTCGAGTTCCAAATCTCATCTTTTCGGATGCGGACTTCCACGAGTGTAAGTTTCACAGGCCAGACGATGGGGGAGACTCGAATATCTCGGGATCGACTTTCAAGAACTGTAAGTTCGAGCGCTGTATCCTCGGAGGAACTTCTTTTCGCCACGTCACGTTCGTAGGTTGCACCTTCTTTCGATCTGATTTTGGGGCCTCGCAGTTTAGTGAGTGCCAGTTTCTCGACTGCAAATTCACCGAGTGTACGGCCGAGAACACCAGCCTTCTCGCTACGGAAATTGATCCAACTGCTTTCCTTAGCGGAATGCTGCCTCCAGTCTACAATTACGTGGACCCCATCCCAGCAGGTGAAGCGACTGCTGCCCAGATCGAGGAAGATTGGGTGGAGGTGCGGCGGAAACTTGCTGCCCAACTCCTCAGATCGAACACAGAGATTCACAATACCGGCCACGCTGACCGAGGACTTTTTGAGCTAAAGCGGGCCGAGGTCAGGGCACGCTTTGAAGGGCTTCGGACTCGCCCCCTGAAGGAAGGTTGGGCCCGCTTGCCACTTCGAGCGGCTCAGGTTCTTGTGGCATGGGTGGTTCTTCATGCAACAAAGGGCGGTACTTCACTTTCGCGCCTTTTCCTGGGCGGGATTATCTTTGTGCCGGTCTACGCACTGCTGCTATCCACATCCCACGTCAAGTTCATGAACCAGGACTGCTACCTCCACTTCCTTGAACCATCGCTCGTGATACAACAACTCGCGCGCGCAACATCTTTGTTTCTCGCTATCGGCTACACAGCCTTTAGTGGCGGAATTCTCGCGACTGTTCTACTCACGGTTGGGGCTTTGCTGGGCCTCTTGTGGTATGCGCTTGTAGCCGCCGTCGTAATCCACCGTGTTTATCGCTGACAACAAGGTACGAGAGATTCTGGCTTTAATAAGGCCCCCTTTTACAGCACTTTTCTTGTATGGGAGCTATGCAAGAGGAGATGCCGAAGATACGTCTGATGTCGATGTCCTGCAGGTTACAACGGTGCATACCGCGCCTTATGCCGTTGGACGTTTCAACGTAACGTGCTACACATTCGATCAGCTCTTGCGCCTCACTCGTAGAGGTGGCCTCTTCGCGCGCCATATCGTTGAGGAGGCGCTACCTCTCACCGATCCGCTGGACTTGTTGGGGACTCTCAAGTCCGCTTATGTCGCTCCCGAAACCTATCATCGTGTGAGGAGCGAAGTTTTTGGTTGTGCGCCGTTGCTCGATGTCGAAGAATCCCAGTTCGGCGAGAATGTGGAGGGCCTGAGTTCCCTGGTGAGTTATCTGGTGCGAACTTATCTCTACGCTGCCGCTTTCGACCAGGGGGCCCGGTCGTTCGCAATGCAGCACGTCCTTGACCTACTCGGTCAGCAGAAAGCCAGAGTCGTACTATCAAGCGTTCGACAGAACAGTTTCTCGGCCTTTGCTGCGGCACGAAAGTTGTTCGAAGAGCTCACGGGCGTTACGTGCCACCGGATGGAAGGTTCCCTGCAGGCTTTCATAGTCAATGCGAGTGCCCACAACGATCTCGCCATGATCCTAGGGCTACGGCTCTTAGCGCGAGGACGTCCATTCACCTACGATGTACTTCAAGACTTGGAGTTGTAGCCTTGGACGAGAGAGTCGCATTCATTGGAGACATTCATGCGGACGCTGTTCGATTGGCGGGTCTTCTTGCAAAGCTTGCCTGTCGAAACCGTAGACTCATATTTCTTGGCGACTACATAGATCATGGACCGAATTCTCATGAAGTCGTCGAGATTTTGCTGGAAACTGCAAACCGCCAACCAAATTCTGTTTTCCTGTCCGGTAACCATGAGATCGGCCTACTGGCCTTTCTCTCGGGAAAACTTTCTTTCCTCGAATACGCTTGGATGGGTGGCCTACCCACAATTAGAAGCTACTTGGGAAAGGCGAGTCGAGACGTTCGCAGCGAACTTGCGATGGCTATTCCAAGGCCACATTTCGAGTTCTTATCCAACTGCAAACCGTTCTTTGAGACCCTTGATTTCGTGGCTTCCCACGCTGGAGTTAATCCAGCTTATCCGGAAAGCCGTGAACTCGCGGAGGTTGTACTTGGGCGGCATCCGTCGCTTTTCCAAGACGATCTTGTACTTGGCAAACTCGTTGTGTGCGGTCACTACCTACAAAACACCCAGACACCCTTCGTTGGCAGGAGCGTCATCTGCCTGAACACTGGATGCGGAACCATCGGAGGCCATGCGACAGCACTTCTTTATCCGGAGATGACTTTTCTCCAAGCCTAAACTTGCAGCTAGGAACCCAGGTTGTATCTCGCAACTCGAAAGTGGGAGCAAGTCGGGAGCAAAACCAGGCGAATTTTTGTGAAAAGCGGTTTCGTAAGTCGCAGAAAAGCAGGGCAGGCCACGGCTTACAATTGGGCCTGATCCCTCTACGAACCAAAAGGTCGGGAGTTCGAATCTCTCGGGCGCGCGATTTCTAGGTGACAAATGAGGCGGAAGATGACGTAGGGCTTCGGCGGCGGGAAGCGGAGCGGGAAGGCTCACGCGGGTGAGGCGGCGCGAATGGAAGTCGCCAGGAACGCATCCTTCATGTCGGACCTGAAGGTCCGACCCCCTAAAAGGCAAGAACGAAGGCCACGCTTCCGTCAATCTTCCCGCACATTTCCATCTACGGGGCTACTGTGCCGAGACGGGTTGCGCGCAGAATGCGCAGCGGCGCGCGCTAATGGGAATTTCACTCAGGCATTCGGGGCACTTTCGGGTTGTGGGATCGGCCGGCGGCTCCTTCCGCGACCGCGCGATCAGCGCATTGACCGGCACAACCACGAAAAAGTAAACCGCCGCGGCGATAATCACAAAGGAGATCACCGCGTTGATGAACTCCCCATAGAGAAATTTGCTGTCGTTGAGCGTAAAGGTCAGCGCGGAAAAATCCGGAGCCTTGACCACAGCCGCGATCAATGGCGTGAGCAGACCTTTCACTAAGCTGGCGACGACGGAACCGAACGCAACTCCAATAACGATACCCACGGCCATATCCACCACGTTCCCTCGGAGTAAAAACTGCTTAAAGCCTTTCAACATTTGTTCCTCCTTCGAGCCAGACATGAGAAATAGGATCCAGACAGCACTTATTGCTGATTCGGGCCTGTCTATCGTTCCCCTTCGAGTCCAGCGCCACTGCGGGAACCACGTTGCCGAGCCGGCTTTTCACTTTCGTAACCCGTTTCGCAAGCATCAACATAGCAAATCCGGCTTATGATTCTTTAAGAAATAAACTTTTCCATGCGAGGTCTGTTTCCGCACTAGAATAACCAAACCGCGCTGGGCGAAGCAGGACTGCGACCGGCGAAAACACATATCGCTTCTACTGCGGCAACGCTCCCAAAGTCAAGAGAAGTCCGGTGCTACTCCCGAGCGACCGCTGAGGCCGGTATCCCCGGATACCTAAAAGAAGGTCATGTGGCTTATCAATCGTTATCGGCGCGTTACCGGTGCGTTATCGGTGCGTTATCCGTGGGGAGAAGATCGCGCCCGGCACCAGCAGTTCCAGTATGCGCTACGCATTTTAATTGTCCGCTCCTACCTGCTTTTCCGTATAGCTTGTCGCGGCAGGAGGTTGTCTATTAGGGGCCGTGGCATTTCCCGCCGTTACAATTGCCCGCCCGCGGGCTCGTCGTAACCTGGGAGTTGAAATCGCTTCGAAGAGACTGACGGCTTTGGTTTTGACAGGAAAACCGGGTGGAAATGAATCGCGTGAGACAACTTTACGTCAAGGATGAAGTATCCGCGCCGCGCCGAAAGACAACTTATGACAATCGTTTCCAAGATGGCGAAGGCGTCGCATGGAAAACTCACGCAAGGCAGCAGCCAATCCCGAGAGGCGTGTCGATAAGGACCACGGAAATACGCGTCAAGCGCTCCGCAAGTGAGCGGCCAAAAGGAGGAATGGAAATGAACGGAAGCGCTCTTAAATTATCGCGATTGCTTTTACCCCTGGGCTCGCTGGCTCTTTGCGCATCGCTGATGGCCACACCAATCCCACGGGTTCAAGATGTCCAACAGACGGCGCCAGACAACACCAAGAACAATAAAGACCAGACAAGAGCCACCGCGGATCAACAGAAGATGAATCCCGCGGACCGCGCCATCACGCAGAAAATCCGAAAAGCCATCCACGAAGATAAGACTCTTTCGACCTACGGGCACAACATCAAAATCATCACGCGAGACGGCAAAGTGACGCTCCGCGGGCCCGTGCGGTCCGAAGATGAAAAGAGCAATCTGGAAGCCAAGGCCGCCAGCGTGGCCGGGCAGGACAACGTAACCAGTCAACTGAAAGTCGAACCTAGGAAATAACCGGCGAAATAACGGGGCAGAGACCGAACGAGTTTGAGATCCGAGTTTGAAATCAAGGAGACAGACAAATGACAGGTAAAAAAACAGGAGTATTTGGAATCTACTCAACCAGGACCGCCGCCGAAAATGCAGCGGATTTCCTGATTAAAGCAGGCTTTCCTTCATCCGATATTTCCGTGCTATTGCCGGAGAGCCTGGGCGGGCCCAAAGACATGGGAATGGAAAAAGCTACAAAGGCGCCCGAAGGCACGGCAACCGGCGTGACCGCGGGCGGCATAATTGGCGGCAGTCTCGGCCTGCTGGCAGGCGTGGGTTTGCTAGCGATCCCCGGCCTGGGTCCCTTCATTGCGGCGGGGCCCATTATGGCGGGCCTCGCGGGGTTGGGAGTGGGAGGGGCCGTCGGCGGAGTCACCGGGGCGCTGATCGGCATGGGAATCCCCGAGTTTGAAGCGAAGCGATATGAAGGCCGTTTGAAGAAGGGCGGAATTCTCGTCTCCGTGCATTGCGACACCTCAGACGACATTAAGCGCGCCAAGGACGTGATGAAGCTGGCGGGCGGAGAGGATGTTTCGTCCACGGGAGAATCCGCCGTCGAACACGACGACACGGATCGCGATGCGAACACCAGGGCCGCGCGCGGAGGTCTTTGATTCACCTTTCATCAATCATCTCATCCAAAAATCCAAGGAGGAATTGAATGCCTGTGGAAAAATGCGGTGACCTTTTGATCCGGAAAAGTCCATCTTTTCGTGGCATTCTCGGGGAAACAGATCGATCCCGCAAGAAAGCGAGCAATCGAAAATCGTTCTTCGCTTCGCTCGGAAGCAGGATCCAAAAGAGCTTTTCAGCAGGGTTCCATTCATTTCTTCCTTCTTTTCTCGCTAAAAACATCCGGGACCGTAGAAATTTAACTTCTTAGGACGACAGGAGACTTACGATGAAGAGAGATCATTTGCCAGGAACGATTCTAACGTTTGCTTTGGGCGCGGGAATTGGGGCTGCGGCCGCGTTGCTATTCGCTCCCCATACCGGGGAGGAGTTGCGAGGGAATATTGCCGAGGGCGTCAGCAACGGGGTCGATCAAGCCCGCAGAACGGGCAAAGACTTGAGACAACGAGCGCAGAATTTCGTGGGTTTGGCAAAGGACTGCGTACACGATGCGATGGAGACCGGCGATAAAGCATATAGCCAAGCGAAGAATGCGTGAGTG
>Ga0307374_10013197_pt1 | contig 11461 bp, 12 predicted proteins | sample OX3MG_FD_202532 | JGI IMG/M metagenome (GOLD analysis project Ga0307374, IMG submission 202532) | Soil microbial communities from Risofladan, Vaasa, Finland - OX-3 | ecosystem: Environmental > Terrestrial > Soil > Coastal area > Acid sulfate soil | place: Finland: Risofladan, Vaasa | collected... | reverse complement strand
TGGTCGGGCTGCCCGGATTTGAACCGGGGACCTCTGCGTCCCGAACGCAGCGCGCTAACCAAGCTGCGCCACAGCCCGTCGATCGGGACCCGTCGTGCGACCGGTCCCGGACCACGGAGATGCTACCCGACGGACGTGGGCTGACTTCCCGCGCTGTCCTTCGGCTGGTCACCGTCCGGCTGGGCGGTGGGCTGGCCGAGCCGCTTGGCCACGACCTTGGCGATCCTACGCTTGTCCATCTCGCTGACCCGCAACTCCCATCCGTCCACGTCGAGCGACTCCCCCTCGGCCGGGATGTGCCCGAAGCCGTCGAACAGGAAACCGCCCAGGGTCACGTACTCCCCCTCGGGCAGGTTGATGTCCAGGCGGTCGCGCACGTCGTCGACGCTCATCCGCCCGTCGGCCAGCCACCTGCTCCCGTCCACTCGCACCACATCGGGCTCGTCATCGGGGTCGAACTCGTCGGGCAGGTCCCCGACCAGGGCTCCCAGCAGGTCCTTGACAGTGAGCACCCCTTCGACGCCGCCGTGCTCGTCGACGACCACGGCGAAGGCCCGTCGCTGCCGGCGCATCTCGGCCAGCACCTCGAGGACCAGGTGGGACTCGGGGACGAGGAAGGGCTGGCGGAGGCGGCGGGAGATGTCGATGGGGTCCGGGGTGGCCGGCGGTGCCGATCCTTCCGAGCCGCTGCGGGTGCCTGCAGGGGACGGGTCGCGGGCTCCGCTGACCTGCCAGCCGGCCCGGAACAGGTCGTTGACGAAGAGCACCCCGATCAGGTCGTCGAGGTTGTCCCCGTAGACCGGGAAGCAGCTGTGGCCCGACTCCCGGACCGCCTGTGTGACGGCGTCCACCGTGAGTGGGATGGACAGGGCCACCACGTCCACCCGGGGGGTCATGACCTCCCGCACCACGGTGTCGTGCAGGTCGTGGAGGGCGTCGATGATGAACTGCTCCTGGGCGTCGGCGCCGGCGTCGGACCGGGCACGGGGCCCGCGGCGCCGGGGCCGGCCCTCACGGCCCGATGGCGCTGATTCGTCTTCGTGGCGTCGGAACACGGGCACGGTGGTGACCGCTGTCTGTCGGGACGGAGCCGTCAGGCGCCGGCGGGTACGGGCGTGGACACGACTGAGAGGGGTTGGTAGGACTCGTCGTAGTAGGTCCCCCCGTCGAGCAGGGAGGTCACGGCCCGTCGCAGCCGGATGGGATCGAGCGGCTTGACGACCCACCCCTCCGCACCCGACCGGCGGGCCAGGAATACGTCGGGCCGCCGGTCGAGGAGCATCAGCACCGGCACGTGCCCGAGCTTGCCGTAGGAAGCCTCGAGGCGGAGCTCGAGGCAGACCGCCATGCCGCCCATGTTGCCCATCTGGAGGTCCACCACGACCAGGTCCGGGAGGGACTCGGCCACCTCGGCCATCACCGCCGGACCCGACCGGGCCTCACGGATGGTGATGTCCGGGCGCCCGGCGATCGCACCCACCTCGGCCCGGACCGACGGAGCGTCGCTGGCCACGATGATGGTGCGCACGGCCACAGGTTAGCGCTCCGGGAGGGGGCCGCCCACGGGCCCGGGCGCCGCCGCGGGGCGCACGGACGCGAACAGGAGGTCGGCGATGGTGCCCAGTCCGTCGAGGTCGTGGACGTCGCCGTTGAGCAGCGGAACCCGGTAGACCGGGGCCGGGTCCACCTGTGCCACCAGGTCGGCCAGGGCCTTCTCCTCGCGGTCGGAGGCCGCGGTGTAACCGCTCAGATTGCCGATCAGTTGATCGAGGGCGCTGCCGGTGTCGGGGCCGGCCTGGCTGCGCAGCGCGGCCAGTTGGGAGTCCTCGACGAACCGGGGCTGGACCCGGTTCACCACCAGGGCGGTGACCGACATGCCCGACTCGGCCAGCTTGCCGGCGAAGTGGACGGCCTCGTCCACCGAGTCGGGCCTCGGCGACGCCACCAGCACGAAGGAGGTCCCGTCCTCGACCAGCAGCTTCCGCACCCGGGCGGCCCGGGTGCGGAAGCCCTCCTCCATGCCCTCGAAGGCCTGGAAGAAGGAGACGGCGTCGCTCACGATGTCCGCTCCGGCCACCTTCGAGATGGTCCGGAGCAGGGCCTGGGCGGCCACGCCCATGAACTTGAGCCCGGCCCGGGTGGGCTTCATCAGCGCCTGGAACAGCCGGTTCTCCAAGAAGTGGGTCAGCCGTCGCGGGGCGTCGAGGAAGTCGAGGGCATTGCGCGACGGGGGGGTGTCCACCACCACCAGGTCGAACCCGCCCTCCTCCACCAGCTCGTAGAGCTTCTCCATGGCCATGTACTCCTGGGTACCCGACAGGGTGCCGGTGAGGTTCTTGTAGATCCGGTTGACCTTGATGTCCTCGGCCTGCTCGGCGGAGTCGGAGTAGCGCTGGACCAGATCGTCGAAGGTGCCCTTGGGGTCGAGCATGAGGGCATGGAGCTCACCGGCCCAGGGGCCATCGATGCGGGTGGGCCGGTTGGTGAGGGTGTCGAGGCCCAGCGAGTTGGCCAGCCGACGGGCCGGGTCGATGGTCACGACGCACGCACTCCGTCCGAGCCGGGCGGCCTCGAGTGCGACGGCCGCCGCGGTGGTGGTCTTCCCGACGCCTCCCGATCCGCAGCAGATGACGACGGTCTGGTCGCGGACCACCCGTTCGATGGGGGACAGCGGGGTCACGGCGAGACCGGGGTGGGGTCGTGAAGGGCCCCGATGCCCGCGGCCAGTGCGGAGCTGAGCACGTCCAGCTCGGCCGGGCCGATGGTCGAGGTGAAGAGGAAGGGTACCCGGAGCTGGGGGAGGGGAAGTTCGTGGGCCAGGCGGCGGAGCTGTTCCGCCTGGAGCTCCTGGCGCGTCAACCGGAACCGTCGGGCTTCCTCGACGGCTGCCAGCAGGCCGGCGTCGAGGGACACGCCGGCGTCGGACGCGGCCTGGGCCGCCGGGGTGCCGAGGGCGCCGAGGTCGGGGTAGCAACCGTTCACGATCACCGGCCCGAGGGCGATGCCCACCCGGTCCTCCAACTGGTAGGCGGCCTCGATGACCTCGTTGACCGGCATCTCCTCGGGAAGTGTGACGAGGGCCACCTGGCAGCGGACGGGGTCGGAGAGCAGGGCGACCACATCGGCGGCCTGGGACCGGATCGGTCCCCCTCGGGCGGCGTCGAGCAGGCCGCCGGCCGAGGACAGGAACGTCATGGCGTGGCCCGTGGCCGGGGCGTCCACCAGCACCAGGTCGGCGATGCCGCTGCGCTCGATCTGCTTCACCTTCCCGAGCACCAGGACGTCGCGGATGCCGGGGATGGCGCCGGCGACGATGTCGATGATCCCCGAGGCCAGCAGGCGCTTGGAGATCCGGCGCATCCCGTGGACGGCCAGGTACTCGAGGAGGGCGTCGTCGGGGGTGATGGTGCGGGCCCGCACGGTTCCCTTCGGGATGGCCTCGGTCGGGTCGTCGCCCCCGCCCTCGTCCTGCCCGACCCCGGCGGCCCGGAGCACCGAGCCGGCGTAGTCGAGAGGATCGTCGCTCCCGAAGGCGGTCGCCACCCCGACACGACCCTCCAGCTCGACCACGAGGACCGACAGGCCGGCCCCGGCCGCCAGATGGGCCAGGGCCGCCACCATGGTGGTCTTCCCGACGCCACCCTTGCCGGCCACGATCAGGACCCGGCTCTGGCTGCAGAAGGCGCTGATCTCCATGACCCCCAGGAGCGTAGTGTCCGACCCCGGCGTCAGGCCCCCCTTCGTCGCCGGTTTCTCACGATCCGTGCCGGTTGTCGTCCTCCTCGTGGGCAACGGGGACCGATTGGTGAGAAATCCTGGTCAGGCCCCTTGTTTCCGTTGGTGGGCGCGAGTACGTTCCGTTGCTGGAGGAACCCAGGGGGGAATGAAGGGGGAGTTGGGCACGTGGAGCAAGTGGTGGACACATGGCAGCTGAGGGCCGCGTGCCGCGGACCTCAGGCGGAGGTGTTCTTCCCTCCCGCGCATGCCGAGCGCAAGGAAGAGAAGCTGCAGCGTGAGGACCGGGCCAAATCCATCTGCCAGTCGTGCGCAGTGCGGTCGGAGTGCCTCGACTACGCCCTTCGGATCCACGAGCCCCACGGCATCTGGGGCGGCCTCAACGAGATGGAGCGCAAGCAGGTGGCCGATCGGCGGGCCGGGTGATCCTGGCCTGACCGGGGCCGGGGCGCCCGCCCGTACCGCCTACTGCAGACCGAGCGAGGCCTCGGCGTCGCGGACCCCCTTGCTGGTGCAGACCGAGCCGGGCTGATGCCCGGTGACGGCACAGATGCCGGCTGTCAGGGCGTTGGCCGAGGCCACGACGGCCTGGGTGATCGGGTCGTCGGCCTGGCTCAGCCCGCCGGCGATGGCGGCCTGGGACTGCTTGACCAGGACCGCGGGGCTGAATCCGGAGGTGGAGGTGACCACACGGTTGCCGATGTCGACGAAGGGGAACGTCCCCGGTGAGGCCGTCGGCCCCGGCCGGACGCCATAGCGGGCCACGGCCATCGCCTCCACCGGGGTGAGGGTGGCGATGCGGGCGAACGCCCCCTCCGCGTCGACGGCGTCCGAGTACACCTCGACTCCGGTGAAGGCCACGAAGCGGCTGGAGTAGCTGGCACCCACGAAGCTGAACGTCTGGGTCCCCGGGAAGACCGAGAGCGGCGCCGACTGCATGTTCTTGAGCTGGGTGAAGTGCCCGAATCGGGAGAGGGCCACGATCAACGGCCAGCGTTCGGCTGCGCAGAACGGGCAGTACTCGGCCCCGACGTAGAGGACTTCGGGCTTCCCCGCCCTCTCCAGCACGGGCTGCCCGGTGAGCACGGTGGGGGCCACCAGCGTGGCGCCGGGAGCGTCGGTGCCGACGGCGTCGAAGACCGCAGGGGGCACGTCGGTCACCTGGGCCGTCACGTCCCCGGAGGCGGTGGTCCGGCGCACGGTCTGCAGGGTCAGCGGGGTGTCGGACAGGGCGTAGGTCACGAGGGCGATCACCGCGACGATGATGACCGCCACGGCCCACCATGCGAACCGGGCGGTCCGGTTGCGGGGGGGGCGGCTGACCGGGTCGAGGGTGGCGGGCGTCGGGAGGGTGGGCGTCCCGGGGTCCCCGGGCTCGGTGGGGGCCTCGTTGATCCCGTCAGCGTCGGGCTCGGTCACGGTGCCGTTCCCGGGGTGATGTGCCTACTCCTCGTCGTCGTCCGCGTCGTACCACTCGTCATCCGACCTGTAACCCGGTGCCAGGACGGTCGGCGAGGTGGTCGCGATGATCACGAAGAGGACGAAGGTGACGACGTGCACGCCCGAGCACCACAGGCAGATGGCCTTGATGATGAACAGCTCGGCGATGATCAGGTAGAGGATCATGCCGACCCCGGTGACCGACAGGGCCAAGCGGGCCAGGTGGATCCTCCGGTCGGCGCTCCGCCAGGCCACCGGAAGGCACAGTGCGATCATGGGCACGAAGAACGCCAGTCCCAGCATGGCGACGGGAATCCCGAAGATCTCCGACTGGGGGCTGGTGGTGACCTTGGTGCAGTTGATGGCGCCGCTGTCCGAGCAGACCAGGGCCACCTTGTCGAAGTGGGTCACCGTCAGGTACGTGGCGATCCCCAGTCCCACGATGCTGAGGAGGAGGGTGGCAAGGGGCTGCCAGCGGAGCGTCGGCACGGTCGTGCTCACCGGGGGCGGTGATCAGCCCAGCTTCAGCGCTTTGGTGGCCGCTTCGACACCCGGGCTGGTGCAGACCGCGGCGGGGGCATTCTTGGTGGAGGCGCAGATGGAGGCGGTGATGTAGTTGGCGGTGGTCACGATGGCCTGGGTGGCCGGGTTGGTGGGATCACTGAGCCCCCCGGCGATCTGCTGCCAGGTCTGGCCGGCCAGGATCCCGGGATCGTAGCTGGGCCCCGAGATGAGGGCCAGGTTGTTGATGCTGATGAAGGGGAACCCGATCTGTCCGTTGGCTCCGGGGATGTACGTCGGGCTCTCGTACTTGGTCACGTCGGCGTACTCGTACTTGGTGGGGGTCTGGAGCGTCGTGTAGAAGCCGCTCCCGTTGGGTACGTTGGTCACCGCCTCCACGGTCTTGACCGCCAGGTACGGGCTGGTGAAGGTGGCGCTGCGGTAGCTGAACGTGTTGGTCGCCGGATCGGTGTCCGTATGGGAGGAGGCGGTGATCTTGAGACCCGACCAGGTCCCGAACCGGGACAGGGCCGCGGTCATCGCCCACCGCTCGGCGGCGCAGAACGGGCAGTACTCGGCGCCGTAGAAGAGGAGCCCCGGCGTCCGGCCGCTGAACGTGAGCGGGGGTTGGCCCTTCACGACGATCGGTGGATTGACCGGCACGGTGGGTGAGCTCACCCCGACCGTGTTGTAGACCGACAGCGGGATGGTGGTGACGTCCTGGACCACCGACGCCGGTGCCGGGGTGACCGGGGTGTAGGAGTTGTCGGTGCTGCTGGTGGCCTTGACGATGACCAGGGCCACGATGATGACGACGACCAGGCCCACCGCGCCCCAGGCCAGCATCGACCCCGACACGGTGCGCTTCGGCGCAGACGCCGCGGGGCGCCCTCCCGGCCGGGGCTTGTTGCCCCCTCCGCCGCCACCGCCGGCCTTGTTGGCCCCGGTGGCCCCGGTGGCCCGTCCCGACCGGCCTGTGGGGGCCTTGCCCGAGACCGGGCGGCTCTGGGCCCGGCTCCGGTCCTTGGCGCTCTGACCCTGGTTTCCACCGGAGGGATTGCCGGGCTTGGGCTTGTTCCCCCCGACGGTGGTCTTCTTCTGGTCCTGTGCCATGGTTCCGCAGTCCCCGCTTCGTGGAGTGGTCGCAGGAAGCGTAATCGCCTGGCCTGGACGACAGGGATCGCCTCACCCCCGCCGCGGCGGGAATCGGGCCCGGCGTCGGTGATCGGGCCTACACTGACGGGCCATGCCGGGAGAAGCAGGGGGGTCGAGGGAGCCGGCGCCGTCGGGCGCCGCCGCCGGGACGACCGTCACGGGAAGGGCCGGCCAGGGGTCGGCGGGTCCCGGGATCCGCTGGGAACGGGCGGACGTCCAGGGCCACCGCGTCAGCTATGCCGTCTGTGGCACCGGGCCGGCGGCCCTGTTCCTCCACGGGTGGGGTCTCCGTCCCAACGGCTACCGGGCCCCCATCCGGGCCATGGCCGACGCCGGCTGCCGGGTCTACGCCCCGGCGCTTCCCGGATTCGGCGGCACCCGCGAGCTCGCCCCGGAGCAGCGCACCTTCGCCGGGTACGCCACCTGGGTGGGACACTTCCTCGACGCCGTGGGCCAACGGGAGCTGGCCCTGGTGGCCGGCCACTCCTTCGGCGGTGCGGTGTCCACGGCCTTCACCTATGACCAGCCGTGGCGGGTCTCCTCCCTGTTGCTGGCCAATGCCATCGGCAGCCCGACCTGGGCGCTCTTCCCCGACGAGGTGCGGACCATGGTCCAGCGCCCGTTCTGGGACTGGGGACGGCACTTCTCGACCGACCTGCTCCACTCGCCGCGCCTGCTCCGGCTGCTGCCGATACTGCTGGAGGACTTCATCCCCAACCTGATGACCAACCCGCTCGGCATGTTCCGGACCGGCGAGTTCATCCGCCGCGCCGATCTGGTGAGGGAGGTCCGTTCCATCGCCCGATGGGGGATCCCGGTCACCGTGGCCTGGTCCGACCGCGACGGCCTGGTGCCCCGTTCGGCCTTCGACGAGCTGCGCCACGCCGCCGGTGTGGACGGAGTGGTCATGGAGGGGGCCCACGCCTGGCTCATCGCCGACCCGGTCGGCTTCCGGGAGTTGGCCATCAGTGCGCTGGTCGACTCGCGAACCCTGGTCCCGCGATCGGGCGTGGAGCGTCCCGGACGCCAGGACGGCCTGTCCGCCTGACACCCGGCGGACGGGCGCGCGGGCGGAAGTAGCCTGACCGGAGTGCCCGTCCCCATCCTGCCCGCCGCGACCGTGATGCTCATCCGGGACGCCGTCGACCAGGATGGCGCCCCGGACGTCGAGGTGTGCATGCTGCGGAGGAACCTGGCATCCGAGTTCGTGGCCGGGGTCTACGTGTTCCCGGGTGGGAGGGTCGATCCGGAGGACCACGGGCCGTCGGTCGAAGCCCTGTGCCGGGGACGCTCCGATGCTGGAGCCAGCGCCGCACTGGGCGTCGAGTCGGGGGGCCTGGCCTACTGGGTCGCCGCCCTGCGCGAGTGCTTCGAGGAAGCGGGCGTCATGTTGGCCCGGCACCGCCGGGACGACGGCGCCGGCGAGGGGGCCCTGCTCGACACCACCGACCCCGTGGTGGCCGCCAGGTTCGCCGCCTATCGCGACGCCGTCAACGGTCAGGAGATCGGACTGCTGGACATCTGCCGGCAGGAGGACCTGGTCCTGGTGGTCGACTCGGTGCACTACATCAGCCACTGGATCACCCCCGAGCTGGCGCCGAGGCGGTACGACACCCGGTTCTTCATCACCACGGCACCTCCCGGCCAGGTCGCCAGCCACGACGACGGCGAGACCATCGCCACCATCTGGGTCCGGCCGCGCGACGCCCTGTCCCGCGAGGCCGAGGGCGCCATCGAGCTGCTGCCGCCGACGATCGCCAACCTGAGGAGCATCGAGGGATTCCGGTCGACCGGCGAGGTGATGTCCTGGGCCAGCCAGGTGACCGGGGTGATCACGGTGCTGCCCATCGTGCTCGTGGAGGACGGCCACGTCCTCATCCTCCGGCCCGGGGACGACGGCTATGCCGAGGCGCTGGCCGACCGCCAGGCGTCAGGGTGGGCCCTCGACCCGGCCCTGGCCGAGGTGGCCCGAGACACGTGGGGCCCGAGGACCGGTCCGGCCTGAGCCCGGGATCGGAGCCGCGCCGATCCGGCCCCGGTCAGGGGGACGCGGCCTCCACCGGTGGCGCCGGAGCGCCGTCGGCGGCGCCGGCCTCCACTGCGGCCTCGACCCGCTCGAGGAGCCGCACGCTGCACCCGTCCATGGCCAGCCGGGGAGCGACGGTGGTGATGACCGACTCGGCGATGGCGTCGAACGCATCTGCCAGGGGGCTCCCGTCGTCCAGCGCCACCGGCATGCCGGCGTCGCCGCCGGCCGCCACCGAGGGGTGGAGGGGGATCCGGCCGATCAGCGGCACGCCCACCTCCGCGGCCAGGCGGGCCCCGCCGCCAGAACCGAACAGTGCGTATGAGGTGCCGTGTTCGCAGGTGAAGTCGCTCATGTTCTCGATCACGCCGGCCACCCTCAGGTAGCCCTTGCGGGCCATGTCGGCGGTGCGGGCCGCCACCTTCTGGGCCGCCACTGGGGGGGTGGTGACCACGATGACCTCGGTCCGCGGCAACATGCGGGCCAGGCCCATCTGGATGTCGCCGGTGCCCGGGGGCATGTCGATGAGGAGGTAGTCGAGGTCACCCCAGTGGACGTCCTCGAGGAACTGCTGGACGGCGCGGTTGAGGATCAGTCCCCGCCACATGATGGCGCTGTCCTCGTCGGCCAGGAACCCCATGGAGAGCACCCGGAGAACGCCGTCGCCGACGCGCCGCTCGAGGGGCACCATCTTCTTGTCGCGGGCCTCCACCTCGCCCTGCATGCCGAGCAGTCGGGGAACGGAGAACCCCCAGATGTCGGCGTCGAGCACCCCGACGGTCAGGCCCCGGCGGGCCATGGCCACGGCCAGGTTGACGGTGACCGAGCTCTTCCCCACCCCACCCTTGCCCGAGGCCACGGCGATGACCCTGGCGGTGTCGGGGATGTCGGTGGCCGGGGCGGGGTCCTGGGCCAGCTGACGGGCCCGGGCCATGACCGACTTGCGCTGCTCGGCGTCCATCACCCCGGTGCCCACGGTCACGGATGCGACCCCGGGGAGCGCACCCACGTGGGACTCGACGTCCTGGCGGATCTGGGCACGGAGCGGGCAACCGGCGACGGTGAGGGCCACCTCGACGTCGACGTCACCACCGTTCCCGACGCCCACCGAGGTCACCATCCCCAGCTCCACGATGTCCGCCCCCAGCTCGGGGTCGACCACGCCCCGGAGGGCGGACCGCACCGTCTCCACGGACGGAACGGTCCGGTCGTCGGGGGCGGATTCTCCGTTGCCGGTTGCGTCAGGCCTGCTCACCGCGGCAATTCTACCGGGCACGCCGGGTGGGCCACCCCAAGGGGTGTACCGGCCCGCTGTGGACGCGGGTACGCTTGACGTCGGAGCGCGGATCCGCGCCGGGGCTTGGTCCCGGGGTGGCTCGGCGCCGGAGGTCTTTCGCCGTGCGGCGCCAGCCGCAGCCAGCCGGAGTCGCAACCCAGGAGGAGCGCCGATGAGTGCCACCATGCAGACCGTCAGCATCGGGAAGAAGCCCAATCCGGTCACGCTCACGGACGTGGCCGCTTCCAAAGTCGCCGAGCTCCTGGCCCAGGAGGACATCGACGGCCTGGCCCTGCGGGTGGCGGTGCGCCCCGGGGGGTGCTCGGGCTTCAGCTACGAGATGTTCTTCGACGCCGACGTGGCCGACGACGACGTGGTGCGGGAGTTCGGCACGGTCAAGGTCGTGGTGGACCCCACCAGCGCCGACCTCCTGAAGGGCTCGACCCTCGACTACAGCGACGGGCTGCAGGGGGCGGGGTTCCATGTGACGAACCCCAACGCCTCCCGCACCTGCGGTTGCGGCTCCTCCTTCAGCTGAGCCGCTGAGCCCCTGATCCGACTGCGCGTCGACGGCGCCGACGTCGAAGTACCCGACGACGGCTCCTCGCTCCTCGACGTCCTCCGGGAACAGCTCGGCAATCGGTCGGCCAAGGACGGTTGCAGCCCCCAGGGCCAGTGCGGCTGCTGCACCGTCTGGGTGGACGGCGCCCCGCGGGTCGCCTGCGTGACTCCGGCCCGCCGTCTGGGCGGGCGAGAGGTGACCACCCTCGAGGGGCTCCCGGCCGAGACGCGTCGCCGGTGGTCCGAGGCACTGGTGGCCACCGGTGGAAGCCAGTGCGGATTCTGCACGCCCGGGATCGTGATGCGCCTGGCCGCCCTGGACCCCCGCCGGGGTCGCCCGGCCCCCGGCGGGCCCGCCCCGCGGGACCCGACCGAGAAGGTCGCTCAGGCGCTGGTGGCCCACCTGTGCCGGTGCACCGGGTGGCAGACCATCGGAGAAGCCGCCAGGCGGGTCCTGGGACCGCCCGGCCAGGACGCCGGCCACGGCGGTGTCCGCGACCTCGGCAGGGCCTCGGCCCGGGCCACCCTCGAGGGTGGGGTGCCTCAGCGGGTGGGACCCGACGTGGTGCTCGGCGACGCCGGGTTCGCCGACGACGCCAGCCCCTTCGACGCCCTGGTGGCCGTGCCCGACGGCCGGGGTGGGTACGCCGTGGCCGCCTCGCTCGGGGAGGCCCGGGCCCGGGCCGGAAAGGTACAGGGACGGAGCACCGGCCTCCCCCTCGGCCATCCCGTCGACGCTCCGGCGGGGGAGTGGGCCGTCCGGCTCC
>Ga0307374_10013196_pt1 | contig 11461 bp, 8 predicted proteins | sample OX3MG_FD_202532 | JGI IMG/M metagenome (GOLD analysis project Ga0307374, IMG submission 202532) | Soil microbial communities from Risofladan, Vaasa, Finland - OX-3 | ecosystem: Environmental > Terrestrial > Soil > Coastal area > Acid sulfate soil | place: Finland: Risofladan, Vaasa | collected... | reverse complement strand
CGTCCGACCGGAAGCCGACTCTGCCTCCCCGGGCCGCCGCGGCTCAGGCGGAACACGGGCCGACCGCCCACATCCCCGCTGACAGAGCCCCCGCGGATGCCTCAGCCGTTGCGGCTGCACCTGCGGTCCACGCCAAGCGGTAGCCGCCTCCGATCGAGGCCGCCAGGGTTGACCGGGTTCTGAAGACCGGGCATCCCGGTGCGGATCCGGCCAGTCGTCCGGCCCACTACGCCCGATTCGGTGGGATCACCAGGTCGGCGCTTCCACCTGGTCAGGCTGACCGGCCTCGGAGCTCCGCTCCTACGAACCCTGAACGCCGGGGCGGCCCTTCGGCATTGGACCCCGATGCTGAGAAAGAGCCACCCCCCTCCGATGCTCCCGCTCGATGTCGAGCATCCGGAGGTCGCCAAAGCCAGGGCCGGCAGGTTGGCACAGGCTCCGACGGTCCGTCCGCCCGACATACCGGATGGTATGAGGGGAATCGAGAGCCCGAAGGGGGGCAGCGTGCCGACGTTCGGTCGATCCGGGAACGGGGAACCCGGACGGTGCAGAGCACAAGAACGTCGACAGGGTGTGAGGTTCGGAGCCGCTCGGGTGGGTGTCAACGGTGTGCAAAGGAACCCGACCGCCAACCAGATCCCTCATGCTCACCTCCCGCGCGATCTCCGTCGGCCTTGATGCCGAATGCCTCTCGTTGAGAGAACGCCGCACCGCGGTCAACCTGGCGAAATTGGCCAGGTCAGGATCTGATCACAAGTTACGCACTGCCAGTGAGTTCCTCACTACGGACGGTGATAGCGTCAAGTTATTGCGCCGCGTGGCCGATATATCCAGTAGGTAGAACGGCAATGAGACAGGCACGAGACGGCACAAGTAGCATTTTGCACCAAGCGGGGGCGGATTGTCGGCTGCGCCCGATCCCTCCACACAACGAGAACAACTCATGAACGAAGCCGTATCTCCGTTCGAGGAGCCGTGGCCAGACGACGAAATGCAGTTGTTGGTCGACGCGGTGCGGTCGGCGGTCGCCGCCCCGCGGCCCCACCCCTCGAGTGGCTCGCGAATCGGGACCGACGGGCTGTCGGCGGCGTCGAGCGGTGACGGCGGTCCTATCGAGAATTCCCTGGCCGAGGCCGGCCGCCGTTGGGCCCGGGCCCATCAGTCGGCATCGCTCATGCGCAGCCGGCTCGACCAGATCGAAGCCTCGATGGATGCCGAACTGGACACGGGCACCGAAGCCGATCGCGCCGCCTATCACCGGGCCTGGCGGATCATCACCGACGCCGCCACCTGGACATCGCTGAACCAGTTGGAGGAGGCGGCACTCCTCGACCCCCTCACCGGAGTCGGGAACCGGCGGGCCCTGGATCTCATGCTCACCCGGGCCATGTCCGGCGCCCGGCGCACCGGTTCCGACCTGGTGGTGGTGGCCGCCGATCTCGACGGTCTGAAGCGGATCAACGATTCGAGGGGTCACGCCGAGGGCGACCGGACCCTCACCTCGCTGGTGGACGCCATCGGCGAAGGGCTGCGGACCTCCGACACCGTGTTCCGGACGGGCGGTGACGAGTTCGCCATCGTCCTGCAGGGGATCGGACTCGGTGAAGTCGAGCCCCTCATGGACCGGATCTCGGCCGGCGACACCCCGGAGTTCACCTGGGGAGCCGCGGCGTTCGGCCTCGGGTATCACAGCCCTTCTGAACTCCTCGACGCCGCTGACGCCGATCTCTATCGTCGCCGCGGCGAGGATCGGGCTCGCGCCGGGGCCGTCGGCCTGGCCGGGGCCGCAACCGGGGCCGCGGCGGGGGCGGTGGTGGTGGATCTGCGCCACCCCAGCGGGTCGCTCAGGTCGCGGGTCTCGCGACGGGTCAGTGTGGCCGTGGCCGCAGGCCTGGTGGCCATCGGCGGGACCCTGGCCGCGCTGACCACCTTGTCGCCGGGCCCCCAGACGGCACTTCCGCCGAGACACACCGGCACATCGCTCCCCGTCTCGGGGGCCACTTCGCCCACCACTACCCCGGGCTCTTCGACGCCGCCGTCGACCACCCCGTCCTCGGGCTCTACGCCGGGAGGGAACCTTTCCCCCTTCCAGCTGGCCACCCAGATCGCGCCCAGTACCAACGCCACGAACACGCCGGGGACCATGCCGACGACCAGCCCGGGCCCCACCCGGCCGAACGGCGTCACGACGCCCACCACTACCCCGGGCCCAACCAGTCCAACCGGTCCTACCGGTCCAACCGGGACCACCCCGCCGACCACACCACCGGGGGCCGTCTCGGGACTGGTGGTCGGCTTGGAGACAACCGTGAACAGCACGGTGTTCGGCCTGGTCAGCGCGCTCGGGCTCGGGCAGCTGGTCGCCGTCCCCAAGAAGTAACGGCTGTCTCGGAGTCTGGGGTATCGGCCAACAATCGGCGGCCGGCATTCACCGCGTCGGCCGCGGAGTCATCGGCCTCGCTCAGCAGGGTGACTGCCAGGTCGATCTGTCGGGTCACTGATTCGCCGTCCAGTTCGTCCCGATAACGGGCAGCGGCTCGAGAGAAGAACTCGGAGCGCCTCATGCCCAGGTCATGGGCACGCCGCGTTGCTCGCTCGTAGGTGCCGTCCGGAACGGATATCGCAGGCTTCATACCACCGGCATAACCGGGTATGACTCGTGAGTCGCATAACTCTACGGCGCTGCAATTCCCAGAATTGCGACCTTCAACCCCTGCCGGCTGAGATCTCTTCCATCACCGGAGATCGGACCAACCGGCGAAACCGGCGATCCGGCCATTGGGTCCGGCCGCTAACAGACGCCTAAGAGATGATTGAACGGAGTGCAGGGCGGCGTGGTCGTGGTGGTGCTCGGCGGCGGCGGCTGGGTCGTGGTGGTGGTCGGCGGCGGCTGGGTCGTGGTGGTGGTCGGCGGCCGAGTGGTGGTCGTCGGTGGGTGGGTGGTGGGTGTCGTGCCGGCCGACGACGGGCTGGTGGTCGGGGTTGAGGTCGGCGGGGTGCCACTTCCCGGCGGGGTGCCGCCGGAACCCGAAGGGGTCGGGCTGCCACCGGTCGGTGCCGGAGCTGTCGATGGGGACTGGGAATGGGACGCCGAGTTGTCGGTGCTCCCATTCAACGGGCCGGCGGCGTTGGGTCCGGCCAGCAGGTTGGGGGCCCCGCCGCCCACGACGCTTCCCGCCGAGGCCGGCGTGTTGGGTGCCTGGCTCTTTCCGGAAGATGACCCGGTGGTCCCCGATGGCAACGCCGAATTCAGTTCGCCCCAGTCCTTGGCGGTGGTGCCATGGGTGGAGGTCTGCACGCTGGGGAGGGACGCCGAGACCGAATTGCCGGCCCCGCCCAGGATCACCCCGATGCCGAGGCTGATCACCGCGCCGGCGATCACCAGGGCGGTACCCAGACGACGCCGGAGGAGATCTCCGACCCCGAGGAAGGCCACCGCCGCCACCCGGAAGGCGTACACCAGGCGCGATGTCAGGGGCTCCATCCGGCCGACAACGGTGACAGCCACCGAGGCGACCGGCGTCATGAACCTGGAGGTGGGCCGGGAGGAAGCCCGGAAGGGATTGATCTCCTCGCCGCCGGCGTCGAGCGCAGCCGGAATGTACCCGCTCACGGAATGGGCGCCCGGTGAGTGACGACCACGTGCCGACTGGTGCACTTTCCCTCTCTCACCCATGTGTCATACCCCATTGTCGAATCGTGACGACCGGGCCGGCCACCCCGAGGGTGACCGACTGGTCATATTTCCCTCCGTCGGAGCCGCCGACTGAAATTGTAGTTGTAAGGGTAACGGTAGAGACCGCGCCCCCTTGCGAATCGATTGCCACGTTGAGGGGTGAATCGTGCCCGGTGATGGTGGCCCCTTGCAGGGGTTTTGGCATCGTCACGCCGGGGGCGATGGCAGCCCACCAATCGGAACGGTTCTGTTCCGCGGCGTGGATGCCTCCGAAATAAGCCTCCAGCGAGGCGGCGGTCAGGCCCAACGGGTTCGGCGACTGCTGGAAGGCCTGGGAGGTATTGCCGGTCAGGGTCATCGTCCCCATCGGGGTCGAGTTCTGGTCGAGGGTCAGGCCCTGGGCCACCAGGGCGGGCGGAGCCGGAGTGGTGTAGTTGACGGTGGCTATCGCCGGCGCCTGGAGGGTAGTCGTGGTGGTCGAGCTTCCCTTCTTGGTCGGGGTGCTCGGCGGAGTCGGCGGATTGGCCACCAGGGCGGCCGACACCAGCAGCCGTTGTGACGTGTAGAACAGCGCGTTGGTGGGCCAGCAGGTGTCGAGCACCAGGGTCGGGGTGGCCGAGTTGAGGATGTCGTCCCCGGCGTTGACCACCTTGCTGCCGGTCACCTGGAACGTCCACCTCTGGCACTGGTTGCGGTAGGTGACCAGGTCCCCGGGCTTCAGGTCCCCGAGATGCACGAAGTAGCTGACGTCATGGGCCAGCAACACCGAGGTCCCATTCTTACCGGGCCACACCGAGGCCGGTGCGTGTCCTGCCGCCACGTTCAACTCGGCATCGTCGGTACCCTGTTCCACCGGCGCCGTCAGCGAGAGGCTGGGGATGTCGACCACCCCGGCCAGCTGACCCTGTTGGGGGGTCGCCTCAGCGCAGGCCCCTGGTTGCGCAGGCGTGTGCACCTGCGCAACCAGTTGCGAGTTGGCCCGGTGTTTATGGATGGTCCAACCGGTGGCATACCCCACGAAGGCCAGCGACGCCCAGATGAGCACCGCACCCAGCGCCGTGGCCGCGATCCGGGTGGACCGCTTCATCCACGGCCGGGCTCGAAGCCACGGCAGCCACGAAGTATGTCCGTCGGTCGGCCGACGGAATCTGAGCCCCCTCCGCGCCCGGTAGGACAGACGGGAGTTGACCTCCATCCCTACCGTTGGGTGTCACCTCGGCGAAGCGTCGCCATGGCGTGGGTGGCCCGACTCACTGCTGAGGTCAAGCCACGGCGCCAGAAGAGGGCACAGCCGAGGAAGAACACGATGATGGCCAGCGGAATGGATCCGGCCCACGGCTCACCGGTGTGCACCGCAGTGACTCCGGAGATGGCTCCGGTGCCGGCGCCAGTACCCGTGCCGGTGCCGGTGCCGGCGCCAGTACCCGTGCCGGTGCCGGTGCCGGTGCCGGTGCCTGCGCCAGACCCACCGCCGTTGTTGTTACCGCTACCGGTGTAGGTGAACTGGTCACCAGTACCGGTCGGGCTGGTCCCGTTGCAGTTGGTGACGGTGACATCGACGGTGCCGGTCCCCGGCGGGGAAGTGGCGGTGATGGTGGTGGAGTTGACCACCGTGAAGGTGGTGGCCGGGGTGTTGCCGAACTTGACTCCGGTCACGCAGGTGAACCCGGTCCCGGTGATGGTGACCGAGGTTCCACCGGTCGACGGGCCGCTATTCGGATTGACACCGGTGACCGTCGGCGGGGTGGACACCACATTGATGTCAGGGCCGGTGGCGGCACACTTCGACTCGGCGACCGTCACCTCGACGGCGGTGGCGAGCACGGTGATCTTCAGGGCGTCAACCGTAATGCTGGTGGATCCCGGTGAGTTGGCCACCGTCTGACCGTTGATGGTGACGCTCAACAGCGTGTTCAGCGGCGCGGGCAGGGAGACCGGCCCACTGCTGGGGATCGGAATCGGGGTGCCGGAGGCGCTGATGCTGGCGACCGTGGTCCCACCGGTGGATCCCTTGGCATTGGAGGTACAGGTCGACTGGACCGCACCGACGCTAAGAGCACTCAACGCCGTGAGGCTGGCCAGGCTGGCCGAGCTGGTGATGGTCTCCGCGGCGGTCCCGAAGTTGGTCGACGACGAGGAGGCGGAAGCCACCCCCGCAGTGAGGACCCCCGGGAGGGCCACCGGGACCAACGTGTTCGACACGGCCGAACCGTCGGCGGGGAGCGCGACGGACGGAGTCGGAGGGATCAGGTTGGTACCGGCCAACACCGCCTGGATGCCGAAGGCGCTTCCCGTGCCGGAATCGGTAGCCGCCGAAGCCGCTCCGCCAAGAAACGCGAAGGAACCGAGTGCGGCGCTGAGGGCGAGCAACAGGGCGCCCACCATACGGAACAGGCCGACCCGGCGGAACAAGCCGACACGGCGGGCCGAGTGCACATGACGTGCCGAGCGCCCTCGGGATGTAGGGGACTCATTCATGAAATTAACTCTGCTTTCCTCGAGGATCCGCGGACCCCGTTCGCCCGCTGACGGTCAACCTACCCCAAAACGACGACGGTAAACAACGATCGTCGTCCACCGCCGACCGGGTCCGATCGACCGGCGCTTCGGGTTCGGGAGCGGTGGGCTCGGTGGTGCCCGGTGGCCTTGGATCTGGAGGGTCGGTTCGTGCCTGAGTGGCCTCTTCCGGACCCTCGATTGCCCTTGATTTCGGGTCGGTTGCGGTCACTTCGGGTTCGATGCCGGGCCGGGTGCGGGGCCGGGTGCGGGGCCGGGTGCGGGGCCGGGTGCGGGGCCGGGTGCTGGGCCGGGTCATGCGCAGCTGGAAGGACGGGGACCACGCCTGGAATCAGGGCCGGATCGTGCCTGGGACCGGCCGGATCGTGCCTGGGAATTGGCACGTGAAGTTCTTGTGTCGTGAATGTGAACTGCGGGTGTCGCTCTGGGCAATCGTGTGGGTGGTCCTTGCGGGCGAAAGCGTCGATTCAGCCCGGTTCGTGCCTGGGAGGGGGTCTGGTCGGGGGGCCCGGGAGGGCTGGGCGCTGGACCGGGCGGTGGATGGGCCGGTAGGCGATGGTTTCGAGCCGTGAGACAGGGGGTGAGAATGTCACTCTCGCGCTTCCCATTTCTTTTGATTTCGCCTAATCTTTGCGAAGGCCCTGCTTCTGGGGGTCAAGGTGGAGCTGATTCCGGAGAGTCGGACGGGATGAGAAACCTATTAACGGGGTTTTACGGGGATCAAGTGGGGAGGTTGGACGCATGGCGCTCCGGCACGATGACGTTGAGCAGGTAGATCGCCTTACTGACAATCTTCTCCACACCCATGCCCCATCCCGCGACGGCTCCGTCGACGTGGCCCGGGACAGAACACTGGTGGAGCGTTGCCAAGCCGGCGACCGCGCGGCGTTCGACGAGCTCTATGTCCGCTACCAGCGCCGGCTGTACCGATTCTGCATGCAGCGTCTGGGCCAGGCCCACGACGCCGAGGATGTCGTCCAGGAGTCGTTCGTGAGGGCCTGGCGTGCCCTCCCCCGTTTCGCCGGCGAACGGCGCTTCTACCCGTGGTTGACCGTCATCGCCGCCAACCTGTGCGTCGACACCCTGCGGCGGCGCTCACGGCTGACCCCGGTGGAGGAGTCACGCATCAGCGAAGCCGACACCGGGACCTACGACATCGAGGACGCCGTCCTCCATGAGGTCGACTCCAAGATGGTGGCCACCGCGTTCGGCCAGCTGTCGACCCGACACCAACGGGTGCTCCAGATGCGTGAGGGATCCGAGTGGTCCTACCGGCAGATCGCCGAGCACGAGGGTGTCGGGGTCACCGCGGTCGAGACTCTGCTGTGGAGGGCTCGTCAGGCCCTCAAGCGCGAGTTCCTGATTCTCGACGAGCAGAAGGGCAAGATCGGGGCGCTCATCGGGTTCTTGGTGGTGCTTCCCGCCCGGGCCGTAGTGCGGCTGCCGAAGGCGATGAAGCACGGCGTCAGCCACGCGGTCGAAGGCACCCGGAACGCGGTCGTGTCCCTCGGGTCCGGGACGTTCGGTGATTTCGGATCCGGCGCCCTCGGGGTGTTCGGACCCTCGGTGGCCGCGGCCACCGTCGCGGTCGCCATCACCGTGGGGACCGTCCTCATGCTGCCGGTCGCCGGCGGACCCGCGGCCGGTTCGGGATCCGCGAACCCGGCGCCGATCACCACCGCACTGCCGGCCCTGACCTCACCCATCGTGAGTGGTGGCGCTTCGACCCTGACAGGTTCGCCCCTGACAGGTTCGGGTTCGACGGGCTCGGGATCGACGCGTGCCGCGTCGAGTTCGATTTCCGGATCGGGTGCCTCCGGAGGGGGAACCGGTTCCTTGGCGGGACCGGCGGGACCGTTCGGTCTGGGTGAGTTCGGCATCGGCAGCATTCTCAACACCGTCACCTCGGCGGGTTCCGGATCGGGCGCGGTGGACAATCTCGGCTCGGCCATCGGCGGTCCCATCGGTGGGGCGATCAGCGGCGTCGGGTCGGCGGCCCAGGGCGTGACCGGGGCGATCAGCCCGGGGGTGGGAACGGTCGTCGGCGGCGCGGAGAACACCGTCGGAGGCGCCCTCTCGGTTCCGGGTACCGCGACCCCGAGTACCGGGACCGGCACGACCGGTTCCGGAGCCGTGTCCAGCACGGGTGGTGCCAGCGCCAACAGTCCGTTCTCCTCCACCAACAGCGCGGTCAACGGGCCGACCAACGCGCTGGGGCTGCCTCTCAACCTCGGATCCTGAGGGCGCCGGCGGCGGCCTCAGCTGGACGGCGGTCGGGCGGCGGCCTCACGGCGGCCTCAATGGGTGGTGAGGTCCTCCGAGGTCCGCTCGGCCGGGATGGGCGAGACCACCGGAGGTTCTGACACCGGCCCTTCGGGTGCCGGCGGGTGGGCCCGGGGCAGTTGTACCGGATTGATGAGCCCATGCCGCCGCAGGACGTCGGTTGCCTCCGCTCGGCCGGCGTCGATGAGGGTTTCCGTCCCCGAGAAGTCGGTGTAGTCACGTGAGGTCCTTCCGTCACCGGCGAACACGATGACCTCGACCCCATCGGGGAGCCGGGCCAACTCGCGGGTGAATCGTGCGTGGACGGAGATGAACAGGGCGCTCAGCATCACCTCTACCGGGCGCTTTGACGGTGGGGGTATGAACGTCAGCGGTCCGCAGAGGAGCACGAAGATCCGGGTGGCACCGGCGTCGATGGCCCGGCTGATCGGCACGTTGTCGACGACCCCGCCGTCGACCAAGCGGTCGCCGTCGATCTCCACCGAGGGGAAGATGGCCGGGACGGCGGCCGAGGCCAGGATCGCTTCCACCGCGGGACCGGATACCAGCCAGCGCTCCCTGCCATCGGTGATCGAGGTCGCCACGACCTCGAAAGGAATGGCGGCGTCCTCGAGCCGGTCGTAGGTGATCCCCTCCTCGATGACTTTCCGGAGCCCGGTGTTCGGGTGTATCGAGTCGCGTTGTTGCAGGTACTGCCAGGGTCCGTGCACGAACCGCGACGGGTAGACGTCATCTCCGGTGAGCCCCCGCCAGATGCTGGCCATCCGCTCGACGCCGGCGACGGTCGGATCGCCGGCGAAGGCTGCCCCGTTGATCGCGCCGACCGAGGTCCCGTAGATGCGGTCGGGGACAAACCCGTTTTCCGCCAACACCTCGAGCATCCCGACCTGAGTCGCGCCCCGGGTGCCGCCTCCTGCCAGGACCAATGCGGTCAGTTGCGGCGCCGGGTGGTCACCGTCGGGCTGGGCGCCATCGACGCCCGGCCGGCCTCCCTCCCGGGCCAACCACTCCTGTCGGGCGATCCGTCCACGTCTGATCGTGAAGCGAACGACCAGCACGGTCAAGATCACAAAAGCGACGACGAACAGGGTGAACCCGACGGCAAAAGGGGTGTTGGCGGCGGCCGGGATCATTGGAAGAAGGCTATAGCGCACCTGCCTCGACCGACTGTCACAGCCATTCGCCAAACTCCTCACATGGTTGTGATGGACGTCGAGAGAGAGGACCTTGAGCTCAACATCGGGGAACAGCCGACTCCCCGGTCGACTCCGCTTGCCTCAGGCTGGACTCCTCTGGCTGGGGACGCCCTCCTCGACCGCCTCCGGGTCACCGGGCGGCCCCGTCCGCCGGCCGACGCCGAGCGGGTGGCGCGGCTTCGAGAGACCATCGAACACGGCCTCTGCCAAGGAGCGGTCGCGACGACGGGGTGCGGCGGGCGACCCATCGTTCCCGGTCCACCCAAGCCGCTCGTCGTCACCAAAGACCTGTTGACCCGGGCGCTGGACCGAGAGTCTCCTCTCCGGGCCCGCTCAGACCGAGTGCAACCACCCACCGTGCCAATGGCCTGCGGGGTCGTCATCGATGCCCTGTTTCGGCAGCTGGTGACGACCGGCGCGATCGGCGATCCGATGAGGGACGCGGTGGAGGCCCTGGTACTCGATGACCGGCACGGCGATCTGGTGACATGGATCGACAACCTGTCGGTAGCCGAACGGGGCGCCCTGACGGCCGAAGTCGATCGTCAGTCCGCTGACCTGGTCCACCGGTGGCCGAGGCTCGACCCGTCCTGGCTCCCCCGCACCCAGGTACCCATGCGGGTCGGTCTGGCCCGGGGAGCGATCGAATTGTCGGGTCGGGTGGACCTCGCCATCGGGCGGCCGGGGCTGAACGTGGCCTCTGTCGCCATCCTGGAGGTCAAGTCCGGGGCGCGACGACCCGAGCATCGAAAGGACCTCCATTTCTACGCGCTGGTCGAGACCTTGAGGAACCCGGCTCCCCCGTTTGCGGTCGCCACCTACTACACCCGCACCGGCGAATTGGATGTCGATCCGGTGAGCGACGAGCTGCTGGCCTCCGCCGCTCGGCGGACCGTGGCCGGGATCGGCGCCCTGTGCCGGCCGCACAGTGAAACCGTCGCACCCGGGCCTGCCACCCGCCGGCCCGGGAAGGGGACGGCTGGAGGTGCCGGTGGCCGGGGTCGGCAACGGATGGGCGTCACGGCCAGGGGCGGCGCGAAGTGACCCGACCTGAGGAGCTCACCGCGGCGATCCTGGCTCCACCGCTCGCACCCATCGGTCCGAGTGACCGCCAGCTGGTGCGTCACCGCCTGCTCGATGCCGTTCCGGCGTTGGTCGAGAAGCTGCCGGTGGGCGATCAGATCGTGGTCACCCTTCCCCTCCTCCGCCGGGCCGATCGGGATCCGGAGTCTCTGGGCGCCCCCGAGGAGCCCTTCGTCTGGAAGCCGAGGTTCGTTCGCCGATCCCTGGGCCTGTCAGCCATCGACGCCTGCCTCCAACGCCGCTTCTCGACCCCGGGCGAAGCGGTTGGCCCCATCGCTGGCGAAGCGGTCGCCGAGTGGGGCCGGACCGGATGGCGCACCTTCCACTGGGAGCCTTGGTTGGCGGCATTGAGTCCCGCGGCCCGGTCGGCGGTACTGGCCGAGGCCGCGACCTGGGCCACCGCCCTGTGGTCATCGATCGACTGGCGCCCGCTGGCCCCCTCGGTTCGACTCGGAGGACCGGACGATCAATGGGTCTGCCCGGCGGCGAGGACCGTTCGGCTCAAGGGCCGGTCCGAGGTACAGATTCCGATCGAAACGTCAGGCGGCGGTGAGGCCGGCGGTGGGATCGGCGGTGGGATCGGCGGTGATGCCGGCGGTGATGCCGGCGGTGGGGCCGGCGGTGGGGCCGGGCGGACGACGGTGGTCTCGGTGGCGAGCGGGGTCCCGGCCAACGGGTGGGAAGCCGAGCTCGGATTCCTGGCCCT
>Ga0307374_10013195_pt1 | contig 11462 bp, 12 predicted proteins | sample OX3MG_FD_202532 | JGI IMG/M metagenome (GOLD analysis project Ga0307374, IMG submission 202532) | Soil microbial communities from Risofladan, Vaasa, Finland - OX-3 | ecosystem: Environmental > Terrestrial > Soil > Coastal area > Acid sulfate soil | place: Finland: Risofladan, Vaasa | collected... | reverse complement strand
CTTGCCCCCATAGCGCGCCTTGTCGCCGTCGCGCAGCTCGACCGCCTCGTTCTCGCCGGTGGATGCGCCGGAGGGCACCGAGGCCGTCCCGATGATGCCGTCCTGCAGATGGACCGATACGCGCAGTGTCGGCGAGCCGCGCGAGTCAAGAATTTCCATGGCGCGTACCAGACGGATGGCAGGGTTCATGAGCGGTTCCTCGGGGTGGGGGTTGACGGGGACGTCGTGGAGCGACGCATCAGCGCCGCGGTCGGCGCATGCGGCCATATCCGTTCCTGCTGCGCCATCGCCCGAGGCTCGCGCGCCGCCCGGCGTTGGCGCACTGCTGTCAGCCATAACCGCAAGGTCCGCCGCCACCGAAGCCAGCGGCACTCGCCGGTGAGGCGCAGCCAGTTGGATATCTGATGCGCACCGATGCTGCGGCCAGCGTCCAAGGCGGGCGCGATCAGCGCGGCCAGCGCGCGCCGGGCGACAGCGGGTTCGGTATCCATCAGGAAGAGAGCCAAATGTTGCTCCGCCGCCGCGGGAATGCGAGCCAGCGCATCGACGGCGGCGAAGCGCAACGGCGTATCGCTCTCCTGCGCCAGCAGCGCGAGCGGCCCGACAGCAGCGCCGAGGCCGAGTCGTCCGGCCAGCATGGCCGCGCGGCGGCGGCGGCGGCGGCGCCGGCCCGCCTCGTCCATACCGGCGCGCGAGAGTAGCGCCAGCACGGCAGCCGCGATCGACTCGCGGTAGCCGGCCAACGCCTGCAGCACCGCCTCGGCGGCGGCCCAGCCAGGATCGTCGAGGGCCACAAGCAGGACCGCGAAGGCCCTGCGGCGCACGGCGTCATCATCGTGATCGGCCAGGCTCAGCGCAGCCGCCACCTGCACGGCGCGCTCACCATCCGCCAGTGCCGCGATCAGCGAATCGGTGTCGCCCCATTCGCCGAGCAGCATGGCCGCGGCGGTGCGGGCCGCGACATAGATCGGCGGCTCGAGCTCGCCCACACGCCGGGGGTTCGCGAGCGCGACACGCAGTTCAGGAATGGCCGCCGCGCCGAATCGGCGCAGGGCCGCAGCGGCCGCCGGGCGGGCCGGATCCTCATACAGGCAGTCAATCAAGGCGGTCACGGCGCGCGCGTCGCCCAATCTGCCCAACGCCGCGGCATGGGCTGGCAGTGGCCGCCTGGACGACGCTTCGAGCAGGGCCTCGAGCACCGCGGCAGTGGGATGCGCGCTCAAATGCTCGGTGATGCGACTGACCACGACGTCCTCGGCTTGCTGCGACAGCGGCTCAGGGGTGCGTGCCGCACAGTCGCGCAGCGCGCGGGTCAACGCGGCGATCGCGGGCTCGCCACCGATGGCAGCGAGCGCATCGGCGGCGAGTGCGCGCTGCTGATACAGCGACTGCGACGGTCCGCGCAGAAACGCTTCCAGGGCCGGCACCGCCGCGGTACCCGACGCGATGATCTGTGGCAGGACCTGCGGTCCGGCGTACAGATCATGCAGGCGTGCCACGTGCTCCTGGATCGCGAAGCCCGACACCACCGACGCTGTCGGATCGGCAGGCATGATCAGCGCGCGAGGTTGCGCACCTGTGTCTCGATGCGCTCCACGCGCTCGAGCAGGTCTGCGAGGGCGGTGCTGCGTACCGACACATCGGCCTGGCCGGCCGCGTAGCGCTCGATACCGCGACCGATGGCCTCCTCGATGTGGCGGACGGTGCCGTCCAGATGCGAGATCAGGCGGTTACGAAAGTCCATCACACTGCCATGCAGCCGCTGCTGCAGATCGGCGCGCAGCCGGCCGGCGTGCGTTTCGGTCAGCTCCAGCGCCCGCGCGCGCAGCCGTCGCAGCAATAACGGGCCTGCGAGCCGTCCCGGCAGCAGCAGCACGGCGGAGGCGGACAGCGCGAGCAAACTGGTCGGCTCGCTGCGCAGCCGGTAGTCGAAGTGCGAGTCGCCGCTCCAGACGGACGTCGTCGTGACCGGCTCGAACGACAGGCCGAACAGCTCCCCGCAGCGGCCGAGCAGTTGGTCGATGTCGTGGCTCATCTGCGTCCAGAAACGGCCGCACAGCTGGTCGAACGCACGCGCCAATGCCGGCTCCTCGCGCTCGAGCCAGCCGTCGTAGGTGGCGCGTACCTGCACCGCCAGCCGCTGCTTGAGCTGTCTTTGCAGTTGCCTCGGCGACAGCCGCCGCATCTGCCGGTACCACTGCTCCAGCAGTTCGACGATGCGCTGCTTCTGCACTTCCTTGAACTGCGCCAGTGCCGGCTCGATCCGCTCCCGTAGCAGCGTGTTGACGTAAGCCTGCAACAGTACCGAGTGCTCGACCTGCTCACGCCGCGCCTGCTCCTTGTGCTGCTGCAAGGCTGCCAGGGCGTCCTGCAGCCGATCGAGCGGCACGGACAGCGCGTTGCGTTCGAGCTCAAGCGCGAAGCGTATCTGCGACAGCATGCGCAGCAGCGTTGTGGCAACCGACTGCCGCCAGATCGCATGCTTGTCGGTCCGCATGAAGGCCTGTAGTGCCTGCTGCAGATCGCCGATTCCGGAAGCGATGGGGGTGGCGGCATCCTCGGCCGGGCGCTGCAATGCCAGGCGCGCCGATACCGGGAATATGGGTGTCTCGGCCGCGAGCGCGTCCTGTACGCATTGGGCGCAGAACGCGATCGATTCCTGCAGCTCGGCTGCACTGAGCTGGTCGATCTTGTTCAGTACACAGAATATCTTGCCGGCATACGCGCGCACGCCCTGCAGGAAAGCCAGCTCGGCCTGGCTGAGCGGCTGCTCGACCGAGGCGACGAAGATGACCGCGTCGGCACGCGGTATGAAGGCCCGCGTCACAGCAGTGTTGTGTTCGTACACGGAATCGATACCGGGCGTGTCGATCAGCTGCACGTCATGGGTGAGCCAGCTGCAGGGATAACGTACCCGCACGCGGCTGACACGCTTGACGTTGTTCGGGTTGCCGCGCTCGGTAACATATTGCTCGAGCGCGTCCATGGACAGCTCGCGTGCCTCGCCGTGGTCGAATTCGACGAGGGCGGACGGCGTCGGACCGAACTGGATCGAGGTGACCGCCGAGGTGAGCGGTACGACGCCGGTCGGCAACACCGCCTCGCCGAGCAGCGCGTTGATCAGCGTGCTCTTGCCGCGCTTGAATTGACCGGCCACTACCAAGCTGAACGCGGCGCCGACAAGCTTGTCGCGCAGCCAGCTACAGGTCTCTGCGTCCGCACCCGGCAGCGCTGCTATTTCGTCCAGGCAGCGCGCCAGCTGTGCGGCTGCAGTGTCCGCTGCAGCAGGCCCGGCGGTATGCGCAGACGCAGGCCCGGCGGTCGCGGTCGATGCGGGCGCAGCCGCCACGGCGCACTCCATGGCCTGGGCAGATGAGTATCGCTCTGGCATGACAACCTGCCGTATCGGAATCAGTGCACCGGTACCGCAGGAGTCATCAGCGTGTCACGCAGTTCGCGGGGGACTCCATCCCCGATCACGAAGCTCCAGACTACCGGGGGCGGATGCCGCGCGTCAATCAGCGCACCGCCCCGGCTTGCATCGCCGAGGCGGGCGGCTGCCGGCGCGCAGTGTACGGGCGGCGGCGCGGCGCGGCCTCCACCGCCGCACGGGCAGCACTCCGGTCTCCAGGCGCACGTTGCGGAAGTTCGCCCTTGGATGGCACGCGTACCCATGATGCGATTCACGCGGCGCAGGTCGCGCCGCGAGCGGCGGGCGTGCGGGTCCTGCGGTGCGAGCTCATCGAGGAGCTCGGGCGACACCGTTCGTGCCCAAGCCCGTGCCCGGCCGCCTCACGGCTGTCTTCACAGCAAGCGGTGCGGCCTGGCTGCGCCGCCCGCGCATCAGTCGACCTGCAGCAACGCGCCGTGACAGCTGAAGCCGGCGCCGACGAGGTCAGCCACCACCACCCGCCCGGCGCATCATCTGCCAGGGCAGCCCGAGCACGAAGTATGAGTGCACTGGAGAGATTGCCGTATTCGCACAGCGTCGCGGCGCTGTAGGCAAAACTCGAAGCCGGCAACTCCAGCTGTTGCTGCATCGACAGCAGCACGTCACGCCCACCGGCATGCACGATCCAGGCGCTGATCCGTGCGATCGACATGCCCGCGCGGGCCAGCACCACGTCGAGCACCCCGCTGCAGAGAAAGGCGCGCTCCACGGGTAAAGTCATCAGACCATATCGCCCTGCTCAGCGCGTTCGATAGTATCTGGTCGCCAGCCTACAGCCCGGCCACCGATGTGGACGTCGCGCCTCGGAAGTTTACCAGCGCGCTCCCAACGCCACAGCGTGGGTCCAGAGATTCCGTAACGGTCCCGTAGGCCTCTTGGCCAGATGCAGCCGCTGCCGGCAGTTCTTGCACGCTTGCTGACGCCTTGCGCTCGGCTCTCGTTGGAGGCGGCACCGTGCCCCAACGTGCCGCTCCTATTTGGGCACTTCACTGGACTATGCCTCGAAAGCCAATTGGATGGTCTCGCCGACCCAAAGGCGCGCTGTTTTCGAGCGAGTGTGCTCGGGCTCGCACCGCCGGTGCCTGGCAGAGGACGCTCGGACCGGGCAGACGATGATGAGCCGCGTTGCGTTTCTCGATCGCGCTTCGGTGCGGCTGGCGACGAAGCCAGTGCTCGACGTCCGTGCGATGCCAGCCGACAGGGCGACCATGGAAACGCAGCCGGCTCGGAAGCCGCCCCACTAGGACCAATGCGCTCAGCGCCCATTTCGGACGTCGGGCCAGCCTGGCCACATCATGCGCGGTCAGGATCTGATCCAGCGCCGGTGGCCTCTCATTGACCCATCTCGATAGGGTGATCGTTTCAGGCGAGGGCCTCGGGGAGGCCGCTGACAGCTCCAACTGTTCGCTTCTCATGAATGTCTCGACTCATCGTGCTGTTCCCACTGCTTAGAGGCGAGCTGTCACCTGATGCAACATTCTGCCAGTGCCATCCAGGAACGCAACCCCGAGTATCTGGGGATTTTCCCCAGATACTTGCAGGCCTTTTCATGTTGATGCCGGCGTTTGCCGCTCACAGGTAAGGCCCAAGTTGTCCGTCGCCACGGCCTGAATGCCATCTCGTCTTCGACTGGCGCCGCCAGCACCAAATGGAAGTGCTCGAGCAGCACGCGCAAGGTGAAGCTGCTGCCCGTGCAGGTGAGGGCCATGCAGCGGCGGCGGGTGCTCGAGGACAAGCAGCTGCGGTTCGCGGAGCGTGGTTCTGGCGGCTTAGTCGGACGTATCGGGCCGCCTCGGGAAGAGAGGAAGAGACTTACATCGTGCGGATGATCCCTTGACATCGACGGGCATGTTGAGTTTCTGGGTAAAAAAACTAGAAACGCAGGATAGCCTGCTGGCCGCTAATGGGCCACATTGTGGCCTATGGAAGCAGCGCAATTCTTGAAGACTCGCGTGTCGCCGCAGATCAAGGCGCGCGTTCAGGCCGTGGCGCAAAGGCAATTGCTTACTGAGTCGATTTGGCTTCGGCGCACGGTCGACGCAGCGCTAAGCACGTCAGATGTAACACCGCCCGATGTTCCTGACCGCGCCAAACAGAGCCTTCGCGGTAGATGCCTGTACGTTCGGCTGCGGCCGGAAGATCGGCTGCTGCTTACGGATCGGGCAGCGGCCCGCGGAATGCCGGCGGCCACCTATGTATCCGTGCTCACGCGCGCCCACCTTCGTGGTCTCGCCCCCTTGCCGAAGGCGGAGCTTCTGGCGCTCAAACGGACGATCTCTGAACTGGGAAGCGTCGGCCGAAATCTCAACCAGATCGCCCGGGCAGCCAACCAGGGCAGGCCAGGTACGGGACTCGGGCGGGACGACTTCAAAGCGATGTTGAGGTTATGCGAGGGGCTTCGGGATCACGTCAAAGGGCTGCTGTCGTCGAATCTGAAGTCCTGGGAGCAGGGGTATGCCGAGCCGAACGAGTAACGAGCCGCTATTCGATCTCTTCAGCTACGCGCGCCACGGTCCTGGACGACGGGATCACCTGTCCGCTGCAGCAATTGACCAGATCGCCCGTACGACAGGCCGCGCTCCGGAGGTCATGGTCAAGGTCCTGACGAAAGGCGCAAACAGCGTTGCCGCTGTGCGGAAGCATCTCGAGTACATCGGCCGCGAGGGGGCGCTCGATCTGGAAACAGACGATGGGGAGAAATTACGTGGTGAGGGCGCCGGCAAGAGCGTGGTGGAAGACTGGGATCTTGACCTGGATGAGGTTCGCAGAAAATCCGATCTCGCCGCCACACGCAGCAGAGACCCGCCCAGGCTTGTCCACAAGGTCCTGTTCTCCATGCCCGCCGGAACCCCACCCTCAAAGGTTCTGATGGCCGTTCAAAACTTCTGCCGCGAGGAATTTGCTCTCAAGCACCGGTACGCCTTGGCCCTGCATACCGACGAGCCGCACCCCCACGTCCACGTGGTCATTAAGGCGTGCGCTTCATACTGTCTCCTGTGGTGACGATCTTGCGGGAACTGTCCTTGACCGTCGTCGACGATAGCGCCGAGAGATAGTGTTGGCGATCTGAGCTGGGTCGAGGGGTGCGAACAGGCAACGGTATTCGCTGCCGTAGCGCTCCCGAGGCAGGATACCCGCACGGGCGAGGTCATAGACCTGCCAGAGACTGATGCCAAGATGTCGGCTCATTTCCGGGGCGTTGAGATACCCGGCCTCACGCAGTCGATCGTACCGGCTCTTGAGCCCATAGGCTCGTCGCAGCCGGGATACGCGCCGGAGGGTATATGGTTCGCCTTTCCAGTTGCGATGACCGAGTGTGTTCAGTTGCGCCGTGGCCGCTTTGTCCGAGCACGTATCGACCAGCCCGGCGAGCAACGCGATCGTTTGCGCAGGGGTCTGCCGCATCAGTGCCATCGGCTTCGACCGCGCGGCGCTGATCGTGGTCTGGAGCGCTTTCCAGAATCAGTCCTGTCGTGCTTGCCAGAAGCAGCCCGCCCTTGGTGCCTGAGGTTTGGGGGATAGTGAAGGTGTCTGGTTGGGGACAGGAGTTGGACGAGGTAGTCGGCGGCGGATAGGGAGCTTGTGCCGTTGTCGCCGTCAGAGGCCGGGTGTGGGGTGGGGGCCTGTGGCGGCGAGAGAAGACCGGGAGCGGCAGAGCCCGCTCAGGCAGCGCCACCGCTGCCCCCCCGCTACCACCCCAGGGACGGCCGGGGTGCAGCCGCCCGAGGGGTATTGATCTTCTACCAATTTTGAGCGCACGAGCCGCGCATGGCATGACGGGGTAATCCGTCCTTGGGGGGGAGCCATGCAGTGCCGACCGTGTGCAGCCTGCGGGGCGAGTTTTCGACCGTGCCCGCAAATTCCCGAGCAGCGCTTCTGTGGTCGGCCCGACTGCCAGCGGGAACGCCGACGACGGTGGAAGCGTGGTAAGCGCCAGACGGATTCGGATTACCGCGAGAACCAAGCCCGCGCGCAGCGCGCCTGGAGTGAGCGCCACCGTGAGTACTGGCGCGAGTACCGGCGCCAACATCCCCGATATAGCGAACGCAACCGCCAGCAGCAACGGGTACGCAACGCGCGCCGAGGGGCACGGGAGGGATCGGACATGATTGCAAAGAGGAACGCACCGGAGGGGTTCGACGCTGAGTTTTCCGGCACTTACGTGCTCACGCCCGTGGCGGAGGAGTCGATTGCAAAGAGGAACGCGTGGACGGTGAAAATCACTGCGATATCAAGGGATTTGCCGCCGAGGGGATGATTGCAAAGAGAGTACTTGATGGGCCTCGCGGGGCGGCGCTCGTATCGTGGGATGCATGGCCGAGGTGTCCGATCCACGAGGTGCTGTGCAGATAGAGCTGCATCAACTGACGCTGCGCTACGAGCATTTGCGCAAGCGCCACCCCCGGCAAGAGCGCGCGCTGCTGAGCTCGCTGTCGGAGATCGAGCAGCTGCTACCGATCGTAGTGGTGGGCGAGGCCGAACGGTTTGTCTTGATCGACGGCTACAAGCGGGTGCGAGCTCTGAAGCGCCTGGCGCGCGATACGGTGCGGGCCACGTGTTGGCAGGTCGAAGAGGTCGAGGCGCTTTTATTGGAACGGGGCCTGCGCCGGGGGAGCGAGGATGCACTGGACCAAGCCTGGCTGCTGGCGGAGCTGCAGGAGCGATTTGGCTGCTCGATGGACGAGCTCGCGCGGCGCTTTGAACATAGCAAAAGCTGGGTCAGCCGACGGCTCGCGCTGCTTAAGGTCTTACCGGCAGCGATCCAGGATCAGGTGCGCGCGGGGGCCGTGAGCGCCCACGCGGCCATGAAGTATTTGGTGCCGTTGGCGCGCGCCAACGCGCCAGCCGCCCAGCAGCTGGCGGCGGCGCTGACGAGGCTTGCGCCGACGACGCGGGAAGTGCAGGCGCTGTATGGCGGATGGCAATCCGGTACGCAACGCACCCGCGAGCTGATCCTCGCCAGCCCCCAGATTTATCTGCAAGCGCAAGCGGCGCGGACCCCGGCGCCGCCCTCTGCCACCCAACGTTTTCTGCAGGATCTGGGCGCGCTCGGCGGCATCGCACGGCGTGCGCACCGTGCGCTTCAGGGGGGACTACTGCAACAGCTGCTCGAGAGCGAACGGCTCGAGGTGAAGGAGACGTTCGCGCGGGCGAACGCCGACCTGCAACGACTCATCCATCGTATGGAACTGGAGAGCCCATCATGTTAGATGAAGCCACGCGCACCGCCATCCTAAAACTGCACGAGCAAGGTCACGGCACTCGCAAGATCGCCCACGCCCTCAACGTGGCGCGCTGCACGGTCCGTCAGGTGATCGACAGTGGAGTCGCGGCGGTGCCGCCCTTGGTCCGCGCGGAACTGGCCGAACCCTGGCGCGAACAGATCCTGGAACTCTATGCCCAGTATCAGGGGCATCTGGGCCGGGTGCACGAAGAGCTGACGAAGGCTGGCGCCACGGTGTCGTACCCGGCGCTCACCGCGTTTTGTCGCAAGAACGGTATCGGGCGCGCACCACCGCCGCCGGCAGGTCACTATACGTTTTTGCAGGGACAGGAGCAGCAACACGACACGAGCCCACATTATGCGCAGATCGGCGGCATCCTCACGCCGGTGCAGACCGCATCGCTGGTCTTATGCTATTCCCGAATGATCTTCTTCCAGCACTATCCGCGCTTCACGCGCTTTGAGTGCAAGAGCTTCCTTGCTCAGGCGATCGGATACTTCAACGGCTGCGCTGAAGTCTGCATGATCGATAACACTCATGTCGTGGTCGCCTCCGGCACCGGGGCGGACATGATCCCCGCTCCGGAAATGGCGGCTTTCGCCGAACGCTACGGCTTTACCTTCAAGGCGCATGAGAAGGGGGATGCGAACCGCTCTGCGCGCGTGGAAGCCCCGTTCTATCGGATCCAGGCTGGCTTTCTCGCTGGCGGCAAGTTCGCCGACTGGACGGACTTGAATCACCAGGCACGCGAGAGGTGCGAGAAGTGGAACGCGGCATGGTCCAACAAATTGCACGCCAGCCGGCGTGAGCTGTTCGCGGCCGAGCGGCCCTACCTCAAGGCGTTGCCGCTGTATGTGCCGGAGGTGTACCAGCTACACCCGCGTGTCGTGGATGCGGAAGGGTACGTCCATGTCAATCGCATCCGTTACTCCGCCCCTTACCGGCTCATCGGTCGCTGCCTCGAGGTACGCGAGACGCTCGAGCGGGTTGATTTGTACGAGGGGCCGCGTCGGGTAGCTTCCCACGGGCGCGTGTGCGGACCGCTCGATACGCGCGTGACCGATCCGGCGCACCGTCCGCCGCGGGGCCAGGGGCTCGCTCGACGTCCGCAACCGGCTCCCGAGGAAATAGAGATGGTGCAGCTCGAGCCGCGGGTCGCCAGTTACCTGACCGCCCTGAAGAAGCACATCGGTGACCGGCGCGCCCCCCTGCGCCGGCTCCTGTCCATGCTGCAAGAGTATCCACGAGAGGCCTTCCTCACCGCTCTCGCCCAGGCCGAGCACTATCGACTCTTCGATCTGGATCGGCTGGAAAAGATGGTGCTGCGGCAGATCGCGGCCGAGTATTTTGTACTGACCCTCGAGCCGGAGTCCGGCGATGAATGAGGATCTACAGCAGCTGCTTCAGAATCTGAAGCTGCGCGCCGTCGCCGCACGCTTTGACGAGATGCTGGCCGCGGCCGAAACCAGCGGCACACCCATCCCGACGCTGATCACGCAGCTGCTGCGCGCCGAGTGGCACGCGCGACAGGAACAGGCGCTGGAGGCACGCATCAAGCGGGCGAACTTCCGGGAAAACTGGACGTTGGAGTCCTTTCCCTTCAAGCTGCAAAAAGGCGTCAAGGAACGCCAGATCCGCACACTTGCGGAACTGGAATTCATCCCCAAGGCCGAGAACATCATCTTTATCGGCGAAACCGGAGTTGGAAAGACCGGTTTGATGGTCAGTCTGGCGCGTAAAGCCGTCCAGAACGGTTATCGGGCGCTGTTCATCCAGGCGCAGGACCTCTTCGATGAGATGTACGCCTCCATCGCCGACCGCTCCTCACGGCGTCTGCTGAGGTCGCTGGCCAAGGTAGACGTCCTTGCAATCGACGAACTCGGTCTAGCCAACATAAAAAACGAACAAACGAATATCTTTTTCAAACTGATGGAGGAGCGCCATCACCGAAAGCCAACTTTGATCACCACGAGCTTGATGTACCCCGCCTGGCAGGACTTCCTCGGTAACCCTGCACTCACCAAGGCGCTCTTGAGTCGCCTGCGCGAACGCTGCCACACGATCACCATCGATGGCCCTTGTATACGCCCGCAGACCGGTTAGATCCACCCCCTGCTGATCGCTTCGGGCCAGTCCTGCCGTGCGCCGGTCATTTACTCGAGCGACGTTGACCTCCCTTCGCGATATCCCGAGCGAGGAGGCGATGACGTTGCTCGCGATCTACTGCAAGGCCGATCCACTGTACGTGCCCATCAAGGACCCGTGCAGTCACCGTTGGCACGTACTCACGGCATGCGGGGAGTTTGAGATCCTCACAACCGGACCCGCCAAGTGGTACGACACCCGCGCGAAGAAAGGCGGCGGTGGCGCCATCGACCTGACGATGCACCTGCTCCAGGTCTCCTTCGTGGAGGCCGTCAAGCTTCTCGCCGAGCGCAGTAATCCGTCAGCTTGAGAGGAGCCCGCGCAGCGGACTTCCCTGCGACCGGCTCAGTAATCCGGTTTGCCAGCCCAGCCCCCCCTTCCCCGGAGCTACTCGCCTCATACTTGAGGCGAGGGCTACTCAATCAGAAAGACCTGAAATCCTGCGCGTAATCCTGTAACCCGCCTGGGCTACTTCTGTCGAGCAAAGCCGGGCTGATTTTGCCGAGCGCCGCAGCCTCCGTGATGTTCTCTCCCGCATGCCGCGCGCCGGTGAAAAACAGTGCGATCCGATGTCCTGCCCCCACCGACACGATCCCTGAAGTGAACACGCCCGTACGCTTCTCGGCGGCATCCTCCCCCAG
>Ga0307374_10013192_pt1 | contig 11464 bp, 13 predicted proteins | sample OX3MG_FD_202532 | JGI IMG/M metagenome (GOLD analysis project Ga0307374, IMG submission 202532) | Soil microbial communities from Risofladan, Vaasa, Finland - OX-3 | ecosystem: Environmental > Terrestrial > Soil > Coastal area > Acid sulfate soil | place: Finland: Risofladan, Vaasa | collected... | reverse complement strand
GCGGCCCGGGCCGGTCTGCCGGTGGCCGCCGTGCTCAGTGATGTGGGCATGATGGGGGGCCACATGGCTCACGAGTTCATGTACCTCAGCGATGTCGGTGAGGACACCCTGGTCTTCTGTCCCAACTGTGGCTACGCGGCCAATCAGGAGGTGGCGGAGTCTCGGCTCCCGGAGCCCGAGCAGGACCCGGAGCGTGCACTGGAGGAGCTGGCGACACCGGGCACCACCACGGTGGCTGAGGTGGCCAGGTTCCTCGCCGTGGACATTTCCCGGATCGCCAAGAGCGTCGCTTACGCGGCCGAGCTGGTGCGCGGCGAGCCGCCTCGCCTGGTGCTCGCCCTGGTCCCCGGGGAGGCTGAGGTGAACCTCGCCAGCTTGCGCAATGCGGTGGGGGCGATCGACCTCCGGCCAGCCACCGAGGAGGAGCTGGCCGCGGCCGGCCTGGTGGCAGGCTACATGTCGCCCCACGGGCTGGACCCGGCCCGAGTCACGGTGGTTGCCGATGAGGGCGTGAGCCGCCGCCGCAACCTGGTGACTGGCGCCAATCGTCAGGGCATGCACCTGCGCAACTTCAACCTCGAGAGGGATGGGCATGTCGACGTGGTGACCCACCTGGCCGCGACGGTGTCCGGCGACCCCTGTCCCCACTGCGGGGCCGCCCTGGAGATCCGCCGCGGGATCGAGTTCGGCAACATCTTTCAGCTCGGCACCGACTACAGCCGAGCTCTGGGGGCCACCTTCACGGAGGAGGACGGCAGCCAGCAGCTGGTGGTGATGGGGTCCTACGGGATCGGGTTGGGCCGGATGCTGGCCTGCGCCGCCGAGGAGCATCACGACCAGCGCGGCCTCTCGCTGCCGATCTCGATCGCGCCGTTCCAGGTGGCGCTGGTCTCGGTGGGATCCGAGCCGGAGGTGGTAGAGCTGGCCGAGGCGGCTTACCAGGGGCTGGAGAGAGCCGGGCTGGAGGTCCTCTACGACGACCGGGACGTCAGCCCCGGGGTCAAGTTCGCGGATGCGGACCTGCGCGGGATGCCACTTCGGGTGACCGTGTCGCCGCGCTCCCTCAAGCAGGGGGGAGTCGAGCTCAAGCGCCGGCAGGGGGAGCCCTTCTTGGTCGCGCGCGAGGCGGCCGTAGGCGCGGCCGTCGCCGAGGTCCAGCTGCTTCGGGCCGAGCTTGAGGGCTGGGTCGGCCACCAGCTGGAGGGCATGGAGGCCCTCCTCGAGCAGACTTTCGGAGCCACTGCCTGAAGCACTGATCGGGTGAACGCATGGACTCGGACCGGACCATCCTGCACGTCGACCTGGATGCCTTCTTCGTCTCCTGTGAACTGCTGCGCCACCCCGAGCTGACGGGCCGGCCGGTGGTGGTGGCGGGAGGGGGTGAGCCCGGGTCAGTCGGCCGCCCCAGCCCGGGCCGGGCCGTGGTCAGCGCCGCTTCCTACGAGGCCCGGCCGCTGGGGGTCCATTCGGCGCTGCCTTTGGCGAGAGCGCTGGCCCTGTGCCCGGAATTGGTGGTTCTTCCGGTCGACATCCGTCGCTACGCGGAGGTCTCAGCGCAGGTCTTCGCGGTGTTCCACGACTACAGCCCACTGGTGGAGCCGGGTTCGTTGGACGAGGCCTACCTGGACGTGACCGGGTCGAAGCTGCTCCACGGCGACGGTGAGGTGATCGCCCGCAGCATCCAGACCAGGCTGGCCGGCGAGCTCAAGCTCCCGGCATCGGTCGGGGTGGCCAGCTCCAAGACGGTGGCGAAGATCGCCTCTGACCTGCGCAAACCAAAGGGGTTGGTGGTGGTGCCCAATGGCCATGAGCGGGACTTCCTGGCCCCGTTGCCGGTGGCACGGATGCCTGGTGCGGGCCCCAAGACAACGTCCCGGCTGCACCTTCTCGGCATCGACACCATGGGTCAGCTGGCCCGAGCCGACACGATGCTGCTCATGGAAGTCCTCGGACCGTCCGCGGCGGCGCTGCAACGACGGGCGCTGGGAGAGGACCCCAGCCCGGTGCGGCTCCCGGGTGCGGCCCGATCGATCAGCCGCGAGGAGACCTACCCAGTCGACATCTCGCGGCGGAGCGAGTTGGAGTCACGCACCAGGGCGCTGGCGGCCGCGGTCGGGCAGCGGCTCAGGGCAGCCGGCCTGCTGGCAGGGACCGTCTTCGTCAAGCTGCGCTTCGCCGACTTCGAGACCATCAGCCGGCGGGTGGCGCTTCCCCGCCCGGTCTGTGCTGATGTCGATCTCGCCAGCGCCGCGGAGGCGCTGGTCGCAAGAGCCTGGACGCCGGGACGGACGGTGCGGCTCCTGGGCGTGGGCGTCGAGGGCTTGATCGACCAGCCCGCTCAGATGGCGCTCTTCGATGGCGGGGAGGTCCGCCACGAGCGCGTTGATTCTGCTCTCGACGAACTCCGGGAGCGCTTCGGCCCCACCGCGATCATCCGAGGGACCGATTCCCTGCAGGAGTCACTGGATTGGAACCGCGACCACCTGCGCCGGCTGGGGCCGGCCGGGAGGGCGTCGAACTGAGCCGCAGGTGGCCTTATCATCGAGGCACTTTGGCGCAGGGCACCGACGTAATCGGATGGGAGATCGAGCGCGGCGGGCACACCGCCGTGGTCCGTGAGGACGGGGTGGTGGAATCAGACGACGCCACGCTGCGCGACTACCTCCAGGCCCGCCTGCGCGAGCCCGTCACCGTCTACCGCCGCGGCACCGTGGCCCGCTCCGGCGGGACTCCGGCGGACGCGATCAGGCTTGTCCCCGGGGATGGTCGGTACACGGTGGCCCGGGTGCGGTCGCTGCCGGGGGAGGACCCCGCCCTGCAGATTGTCCGCATCATCTGGACCGGATGAGGGTGGAGTTCAGGTTCTGCCCCGCTTGCGGGCAGCGCCTGGCCCCCCGCGAGATCGAGGGCCGACCCTTGCCCGCCTGCCCTGCCTGCGACTTCGTGGCCTGGCCGGATCCCAAGGTGGCGGTGGCGCTGGTGGCTCACTACCAGGGGCGGGTGCTGGCCATCCGGCGGGGGATTCCACCGGGGCAGGGTCAGTGGGCGCTCCCCGGCGGTTACCTGGACGCCTCTGAGTCCCCTCAGCAGGGGGCGCGCCGGGAGTGCCTCGAGGAGACCCACTGCGATGTGGAGGTTGAGGGGCTCGCCTGCATCTACCACACCCTGGTGGAGGGTGGCGGCCTGCTGGTGCTCGCCTACAGCGGCCACCTCGTGGGGGGCGAGGCAACCCCGACCGAGGAGGCCCCGGAGTTGCGCTGGTTCGAAGCCGACCAGGTTCCCGAGCTGATCTTCTCCTCCCACCGCGAGGCGCTGGAGGCTTGGAGAGCCAGCCGCTCCGAGGCCCTCTGAAGTGTTCCGAATGGCCCGCCGGGGCTGCACCGCGAGCTGTCTGGGCTGCCTGCTGCCGGTGCTGGTGGCAGTCGGTCTGGTTGTCTTCTGTCTGCGCCAGATGACCACTCCGCCCAGCTATCCGCAGGTCCTCCCCGCCTCGCCGGCGGCGGTCCACTTGGCGGTCTCGCAAGCCCTCCACCGAGCCCTCAGCCTGCAGCAACCGGTGGTGCTGGTCAGCCTCGACGATGCGGAGGCCACCTATCTGCTCCGGGAGGGCCTCGCGGGCTATGCCGGACTGAGTAACCTGCAGGTCCATGTGCTGTCGGGGTCGGTGGTGGTGTCCGGGGGGACGGCTCTGCTCTCCCATCCGCTCGTGATCAGCGGTCCGGTCGGACTCACGTCAGGAGGAGGATCGGTCATTGCCATAACCTTCCGTGGCCTTTGGGTCGGTCAGCTGGGCCTGCCCGCCCCCGCCCCTCAGCTCCTGACCAAGACGATGCACCCCACGTTCACCTGGCCGGTGCAGGCCTCTGGCGAGACCTACACGTTGGCCTGCTACGCCGCCCACCAGAATGACCTGGTTGTGGGCTTCCAATCCCCAGCCGCCGGTCCCAAGGCGGCCCAGGCCTGCGCCGGGGCGGGATGACGGCCCCCGAACGGTCGGAGGGCGAGCTGACGCACCTGGACCGTCAGGGCCGGGTCAGCATGGTTGACGTCGGGGACCGCCCGATCTCTGATCGCGAGGCGACCGCCACCGGATTCGTCAGGGTGAGCGACCGGGCCCGGGCTGCCATAGCGGCCGGCACTCTGAGCAAGGGGGACGTCCTGGAGGTCTGCCGGGTGGCCGGGATCATGGCGGCCAAGCGCACCCCGGAGCTGATTCCGCTCTGCCACCCGATCTCGATCAGCCATGTGTCGGTGGAGGCGGATCTCGACCCGGATGGGCCGTTGGTCAAACTCCGGGCGACCGTCCGGTGCCGCGATGCCACCGGAGTCGAGATGGAGGCGCTGACGGCGGTGGCGGTCGCGGGGCTGACCGTCATCGACATGATCAAGAGTGTCGACCCCTGGGCTGAGATCGGCGGGATCGGAATGGAGTCCAAGAGCGGCGGCCGCTCAGGTTCCTTGCGAAGGCCGGATCGGAGCCTGGCTCAAGACGGCTGAGCAGGAGCGATCGCCGACCCCGGATCGGGAGCTGCGCGAGCTGCTCTTCCTGCAGCAGCTCTCGGTCGCGGCCGCCTCGACCATGCAGAGGGATGAGCTGTTTGCTCTGGTCATCGGCCAGACCACGGGGGCGATGGAGGCCGATGTCTGCTCGCTCTACCTGTACGACAGCGCCCGGGGCGGTTTGGTCCTGACTGCCACCAATGGGCTCAATCAGAGTGCCGTCGGCAAGGTCATGATGCGCCGAGGGCAGGGCGTCACCGGGACGGTGGCCGCCAGCCGCCAGCCCCTGTCGATCACCGACGTCAGTGGCGATCCCCGGTTCAAGTGGATCGAGGGGGTCGACGAGGAACGATTCACATCGATGCTCTCGGTGCCCATCGAGGCAGGCCCCCGAATGGTGGGGGTGCTCAACGTCCAGACGGTTGAGCGCCGCGACTTTCGCGCCGATGAGGTCGCCTTCCTGTCGGCCATTGCCGGCGCCATCGCCGGCGTGCTCGAGCGCAGCGAGCTGCAGCTCCGCCTGGAGCAGCAGTTGGAGGAGATCCAGCTCTCCCAGACGGTCCACGAGCGGTTCACCGGACTGGTGCTCTCAGGGGCCGGTCTGGGCCGGATCCTGGAGGCGGTGGCCAGCCTCGCCGGAGCCCCAGTGGGCCTCTACGACCCGCTCGGCTTTCGTCTGGAGCAGGGAGCCGGCACCGGCTTGAAGCTACGCCGGATAACTGTCCCCAGCCCGCTCGCGTCGGGCCCGGTCGGGGTGACCCATTCCCGTCCCCACACCGAGCTGACCCTGAGTCCGGTCCGGGCTGGGGCCGAACTCATCGCGGTGCTGGCCGTCGAGGGCGACCTGGCGGGGGCGTCTTCAGGAAGGCGGCGTGCGCTCGAGCATGGGGCGACGGTAGTGGCCTTGGAGTTGCTCAAGGAGCGGGCTGCGGCCGAGGTGGAGCGCCGGCTCCGGGGAGATCTTCTGGAGGGGCTGTTGTCGGCCGGCCAGGACCCTGCCGACATCGCCCGGCTGGCGCTCAGGGCGGAGCGCCTGGGATACCGAATTCCGGAACGGGGATGGGTGGTGGTGCTGGAGCCGGATGACGATACGGCCGCCGCGGTGCTGCAGTCGGTGCCCCTCCAGGAGCGGCTGCAGCGCGACCTGACCGAGCTCTGCCGGCCCCGTTTCCCAGGAGCCATGGTCCTGGGCCGGGCAACCGCCACCGTCCTGCTGGTGCCGGCCGACTCGGCCATGCCGGAAGACGCCGCTGCGCGGCCCAGTCTGGCCGAGATCGAAGCCTTCGGGCGTGCGGTGCAGGAGGTGGTTCACGGGCTGGGGCGGCGGCTCAGCTTCTCGGTTGGGATCGGCAACCTCGCGAGCTCGCCCCAGGAGCTGGCGCGAGCCCATGAGGAGGCTCGCCAAGCATTGCGGTTGGTGCGCCGGGGAGGAGGCGGCGGTCGGGTCATCTCCTACCGCTCGCTGGGCGCGCTGCGGCTGCTCCTGGAGGTGCGCGACCCGGCTGCTTTGAGGCGGTTCGTCGATGAAACCCTGGGCCCCGTCCTGCTCTACGGGCAGCGGCGCGGGACTCCCCTTCGGGCCACCCTGGAAGCCCTGGCGGCAGCCGGCTGGAATCAGCGGGCCACCGCTCGCGACCTGCACATCCACATCAACACCCTCGCCTACCGGGTGCAACGGTTGGAGGCGCTGCTGGGAGTCTCGCTCAGCGACCCGGAGACTCGGGTGGTGATTCGGATCGCCCTGCAGGCGAGGAGCCTGCTGCCCGACTGAAGCCGGGGCGGCAAAGGGGACTACCCATCATGCTCCCAGCAGAGGAAGAATCTCGCTCAGGGTGGAGATCTCGGTTCCCTGCCAACTCGCCTCGGGGTCGTATTGCAGGTGGCTCTCGGGCGAGCCGGGGTGGTGGACGATCTTAAGGGCGCGGATCGCGAGCGCCTCGGCCCCGCTCAGCTCTCGGCTGCCCCCGTCGCCGACGTAAAGGCACTGGTCCGCCCGCACCCCCAGGCGAGTGAGGGCGGAGAGGTAGAGCTCGGGGGCGGGCTTACGGCGCCGCTCCGACCAGGAGAAGAGCGCCACCTGGACCGGTCGCGCCCAGGCCAGGCTGGGCCATAGGTGCGGGGTCTCCGACGAGCAGTCGCTGATCACGCCGACCAGGACTCCGCGGTCTCTCAGCGTGGGCAGCAGGGAGACGGTCTCGGCCCGGGGCTGTGAGAGCACTTCGTGGAACTGGGCCATGCGGAGCCGAGCCGCACGTTCGAGGGCTGCCTCCCTGGGCTCGACACCCACCCGCCGACAGAGTTCCCGCAGCATCTCGCGCAGGTCCCCGAGAGCCGCCGTGGCGCGCTCCGTGTAGGTGGTGTCGATCAGATCGCGGAAGGGCTCCCAGGGAACCTCAAGAGCCGCCGCCAGCTCGGCGGTTCGCTGCTCCGCCTGGGTCCGATTCCACCCATCGATGAGGGTGCCGAAGAGGTCGAAGATGACTCCTCGGTAGGGCACCGATTCAGTTTACCGGGGGCCGCCGTCCTCGTTCCGGCCGGCGTGTCCAGCCTCGGTGCTGGCCGCGGGCAGTCCCGCGATCATCTCCAGTGCGTGGGGGAGCGCCGCCCAGACCGCGTCCAGGCTCTCCTGGGTCGCCCGTAGTGCCCCCGGCAGCGCCATCACCAGGGTTGCCCCGCAGACCACCGCCACCTGGCGGGAGAGGATGGCATGGGGCGTGTGCTCAGCCCCCGCCCGGCGCATCGCCTCGCCAAAACCTGGGACCTCGAAGTCGCCGACGGCGAGCACGGCCTCCGGAGTGCGGTCGCGCGGATGCAGGCCGGTGCCCCCGGTGCAAACCACCAGGGCTGGCTGGAGCCGGAATATCGTGCGCCTGATCCAGCGGGCGATCTGGTCCGGCTCGTCCGGGAGGATGTCCCGGAAAACCAGGGCCGACGGCAGCTCAGGCAATCGCTGCGCTAGCCAGTCGCCGCTGCGATCCTCGCGGGCTCCCCGGGACCCCAGGTCGCTCACGGTCAGGAGCACCGCCGGCCAGCGGCCGGCGACCAGGGGCGGCTCGCAGCGGTCGTCAGAGTTCACGATCCGTTCCTCCTGTTCCACTCCTTGTGCTGTCCGATCGCCGTGGGCATAGGGACGGTGCTGTCACCCGCCCGGCGGGCATTGAGGGCGGCCTTCTCCCGCTCCAGCCCCCAGTTATATGAGTAGCGGGCGGCTCCGGCGTGGCGGGCCAGGCAGCGGCGCTGCTGGCTATTGGGATCAAGGGCGAACCGCAACGCCTGGCGGACCGCGGCCATCATCTGGCCTCCACCGGCTGCTCCGCACAGCGCAGCGCCCGGTGGGCTCTGGTGTGGGCGGAACGCCGCCCGTACAGCCGGGCACAGAGGCTGGTGAGCACCTCGGTCATGTCCCGGACCAGGTCGTCCTCCACCTCGCTCGGGTCGACCACCACAAGCCGCCTGCCGGCTCCCAGCAGAGCTGCCTCTATGTACTCCGAGCCCAGCCTGGCCAACCGGTCCCGGTGCTCCACCACGATGGTGCCGACCCGGCCATCGGCCAGCAACCGGCGCAGCTTGGGCCGGGTGCCATTCATTCCCGAGCCAACCTCGGCGACGGTCATGTCCACGGCCAGGTCGTGGCCGGCAGCCCATTCGAGCAGCCGGCCCAACTGCCGCTCCAGGTCAGAGCGCTGGTCATGCGACGCAACCCGGGCGTACAGCGCCACCTTGCCGGCTTGCGGGGACGTCTCCTCCACCAGGATGGTGCCGGAAGGGAGACGGCGAGCCGGGACCGGCAGGGTGCCGGCCTCGAACCACCTCTGGGCGGTGCGGGGGTGAATGTGCTGCTGGCGTGCCCAGTCACTGATCTTCACCCTGGTATCCTATCATAGGAAGCATCCGTGTGTACGGCTATGTCATACCCTCGGTGAACAGCTCACGAACCCTCGAGCTCGGTGAGCTCGGCCAGCACCCCGGCCAGCTGCGCCCCGGGCATGCGGATCTGAGAGAACTCCTGGAAGCGGGAGCGCAGACCGGCGTACTGGGTGGCCAGGGCGGCCTCGTCCTCGCCGCCCCCGGGCACCCACGGCTTGAGGTAGTGGACCGCCACTATGCCCGCCTGCAGCGCCTCCTTGAGGCAGCCGAAGCAGGGTTGCATGGTGGTGTGCAGGGTTGCTCCCAGCGTTGATTGCCCGAAGCGGGCGGCCGCCAGCAGGGAGTTCTGCTCAGCATGGACGCAGATGCACAGGTCGTAGCCACGGCCGGCCGGGTAGGCCTCGGTCTCCCGATTGGCGCAGCGGTGGCAGCCACCCTCCGAACAGTTGGGCATGCCTATCGGGGTGCCGTTGTACCCGGTGCTGATCACCCGGTCGTCGCGGACCACCACCGCGCCGACCCGTCGCCCCAGGCAGTCGGCCCGGGTTCTGGCGGCCAGCGCCAGAAGCATGAAGTACTGCTGCTTGGTGGGCCTATCCGCTCCGGTCCAAGTCAACTGGCATCCCCTCTTGGCTGCGCGCGCATGTGACGAGTGTCCCACGCCGGGGCGCCCCCGGGACGTCACCCTTCGCGGGCCAGCCCTACCCGAGGCGCGCCAGCATCTCGGTCGTTCCCAGCACGGTGGCGAACTCACCGTTAAGGCTCGCGGCCGTCGCCCGCGCGATCAGGTCGGCAGCGACGACCTCCCCCTCAGGCGTTACCCGATCGAAGGTGCGGGTCGCGTCCAGCACCAGGTAGGTCTCGTAGCCGAGGTCGCCCGCCATCCGAGCCGTGGTCTCACAGCAGTGGTCGGTGGCGATTCCACAGATGGCCACGGAGGTGATCGAGCGGGCCTGCAGCCAGTCGTCGAGGTCCGGGCGCCCGTAGAACGCGGAATGCACCTGCTTGGTGATCAGCAGGTCCGGCTCGCCCTGGACCTCTGCCTTGTATCCGTTGCCGGGGGTCCCCGCCGCCAGCGGGGACCCCACCTTCGCCGAGTCGTGGCGGACGAAGACCACCGGCTGCCCATGCTCCCGCCAGCCGGCCAGCAGACGGGCTACGTTGGCCTCGAACCCAGGGTTGTTCGCCGGCCCCCAGGAGGCGTCGTCGAACCCCAGCTGAACATCGATCACGATCAGGGCGCACGGGGTGGTGGCCCCGGGGATGGGGGGTGAGCCGGCTTTCTCCTCCATCGCCACTCTCAGCCGACCCGGATCGCGGCGATCAGCTCGTCGTTCAGGCCGGGGAATCCGGCCAGGTATTCGAGCCGCTCCCGGCGCAGCCGCTCGACGATGGCGGCATGCTCGGCGTCGCGGCCCTGGCGATGGTAGAGCCGCCGAGGTTGGAGCAGTTCAAGGTCATCGATGCCGGGCACGGACGAGGCCACCTCGTAGCCGAAGTCCGGGTCCCGCTCCCAGCTGATGCTGCCCTCCGCGATCGCCTTCACCAGCGCCGAGGAATGCGGGATGCGCACCTTCTTGGCGTTGGGGTCGCCGTCGTCGCCTCCCACCGCGCCGGTGTTGAGCAGGTAGACCTGGAACCGCCCGCTCTGGTGCAGCTCCTTGAAGCGGTTGCCCTGCTGGGCGTGGAGCAGGGGGAAGAAGGGGTTGGTCCCGGGCACCCGCAGCGACTTGCCCGCCTCCGCCGCTCCGCCCGCCGCGGTGCCCTTGGTCTCCCCCAGCATGAAGTAGGCCGCGGCCTGGTCGACCGACAAACGGGCCACCGCTGGAATGATGCCGTCGTTGCGGTTCAGGATCAGCAGCGCGCTGACCGGTGGCGCCTGGCGGGCGTCCTCGGACCAGCCCAGCGCCTCCATCGGGAAGACCGCCCGGCCGTTCTGGGTATAGCTCTCGTCGAAGAAGTCGACCGGCCCCCCTACCTGCTGCTGGGAGACGTTCTCCAAGTACGCCACCGGCGACGTCACGGCGCCATAGATGGTGGGTTCGTCCTCCTGGCTCAGAGCGTAGGTCTTGGCGAAGCAACCGTTCTCGCTTCCGTAGACCCTCCCCTGCGGCATCAGGGCCACGAAGTCGTCCTGGACCGGCTTGCTGTCGTTCTGGCGGGTGAAGGTGGTGGTGGTCTTGCCCGTGCCCGAGAGGCCCACGATCAGGAGGGTGCGGGGGCCAGCCGTGGTTGGGATCACCTTGCAGCCGGCGTGCAGGGCCAGCCCACCACGCTCGTAGACCAGCTGGTTCCACATCCGCAGCAGCCCCTTCTTCGACTCCCCGAAGTAGTCGGAGTGGAGGACCCGGGTCACCCCCGCCTCCAGGTCCACCGCGATCAGCCGCTCCTTGGGGTAGCCGTCGGCCACAAGCCCGGGGGTGTAGACCACCGTGAACGAGGGGCTGAAGTCGGGGCCTGGGGCCGCCTCCTTGAAGAACAGGTGGTCCTGCATCCCGGCGATGTTGGCCCAGCGCTCATCTATCACCAGCCGTGCCGGGCAGCGGAACTCGGGGTCGTTGCCGATATAGCCGTCGATCACGAGCGCCCTCTGCTGGCTCAGGTGCTCCTCCTGCAGCCCGGCTATCCGGAGTCCCTCGGCTCTCGAGATCGTCTGGCTCGAGGTCATCGAGGGGTCGTCGGTGATGATGTAGGTTGACTCGGTGCTGCGCGCCAGCACTTTGGTCTGGGTGTTGTAGTTGTCATACGCGGTCAGTCGAGTGCCGGGCATGGCGGCGGTCAGGGCGCGCAGCTCGGCCTGGGAAGGGTTGCGACGCAGGCTGCGCGCCGCCGGGGTGTACGGGTTCGCCACCTGGCTCATGGGCATCTCCTCGATCTCGCTGGGAGCCGCAACATCGGCGGCAGATTACCGCAAGTGGCGAGGGCCGCGGCGGGCGCCCCTGAAGCTTGCTTGTCCTGCTCCCCCGCGGTGACTACTCTGTAGTCCTCAACCCAATCGGTGGCAGGAGGTGGGGATGGCGGACCACAGCGGCGCTCGACCGGCCGCGAACGTCGACGCGATGATGACCAGGGCGGTGATAACGACCAGTCCGGAGAC
>Ga0307374_10013191_pt1 | contig 11466 bp, 11 predicted proteins | sample OX3MG_FD_202532 | JGI IMG/M metagenome (GOLD analysis project Ga0307374, IMG submission 202532) | Soil microbial communities from Risofladan, Vaasa, Finland - OX-3 | ecosystem: Environmental > Terrestrial > Soil > Coastal area > Acid sulfate soil | place: Finland: Risofladan, Vaasa | collected... | reverse complement strand
TCGCTCCTCGAGGACGTCTGGGGGACGGACTTCCCGGGCGAGACACGGACGGTGGACGTGCACGTGGCGGAGGTGCGCAAGAAGCTCGGCGACGACGGCCCGTCGATCGAGACGGTCCGCGGTGTCGGCTACCGGCTCGTCCCACCGCCACGCGAACCCGTCCGCGCCGCCTCACCGTCGAGCGACTGAGGCCGTGCCGCGCAGCCTCACCGGCCGGATCGTCGTCGCGCTGCTCGGTGTCGCGTTCATCGCCTGGTTCGCCATCGGAGCGACGCTGTTCGTCCTCCTTCGCGGCCTCCACACCCAGACCCTCGGCAGCCGGCTCGAGGACCAGGTCACGACGATCGCGGCGCAGCTTCGCCAGGCGGCGGTCAGCGGGGACGCCCAGACCCTCCTCGACCAGATCCGCAGCGAACTGCCGACGGCGGGGATCGACCCGTTCATCGTCACCGCGGACGGCCGAGCTGTCAGTCTGGCGGGATCGCCGAGCCTGGCGGCCGGCGCCTTCGTCGTCGATCCGGGCGGACGGGGAGCGGCGAACCACGGCGTCCTGACGTTCCCGGACGGGCGCGCCTACGTGTACGCCGCCACCGTGATCCGTCCCGCTGCCGTCGTCGGACCGAAGGCACTCGTGCTCGCCGCTCCCGACACCGCCGGACGGGACGCCATCGGCGACCTCGTCGCGACGCTCCCCATCGTCGTCGTCGTCACCCTCCTCGTCGGAGCCCCACTCGCCTGGCTCGTGGCCCGCTCGGTGAGCGCCCCCCTCCGCCGGCTCGCCGTGGCGACGGCCGACGTGCCCACCACATCGCCGGTCGCGCCGCTCCCGCTCGAGGGTCCGACCGAAGTGCGGGAACTCGTCGGCCGCTTCAACGCGATGACCGGCACGCTCGCCCGGATGCGCGACCGCGAGACCGAACTGCTCGCCAACCTGCGCCACGACCTTCGCACCCCGCTCACGGTGATCGGTGGATTCGCGGACGCACTCGCCGACGGCACGGCATCGGGTGAGGACGTCGGTCGCGCGGCGCGCGCGATCGTCGAGGAGGCCGCCCGCCTGGAGCGACTCGTCGGCGAGCTCGGCGCGATCGAGCGCCTCCGCGCGGGCAGTGCCGGCCTGCGACCCGAGCCGCTCGACGCGGGCGCACTCGTCGCAGAGACGGCCGCGCGGTTCGCCCCCGGCGCGGCCTCAGCGGGGATCGCGGTGGCGGCGGTCCGCCCGGACGGACTGCCGGGCGAACTCGGCTTCGTTGCCGATCGGCTGGCCGTCGACCGGATGCTCGGCAACCTCGTCTCCAACGCGCTCGCGGCCGTCGCCACGCCGGGCGGTCACGTGTGGCTCGACGCACGAGCGATCGGCCCCGTTCGTCCGGGCGATCCGGGCAGGGTGGCGCTGTCCGTAACGGACGACGGACCCGGATTCCCGGCGGGTACGACCGAACGCGTCTTCGAACGCTTCTTCCGGGCAGATGCGTCGAGATCGGGCGGGGGCGCCGGGCTCGGCCTCGCGATCGTCCGCGAGCTCGCGGCTGCCCACGGCGGGTCCGCCCACGCGGAACAGGTCGCACCGCACGGGGCGCGCGTGAGCATCTTCCTGCCGAAGGTCCCGCGCCGCGACGCCTGAGCTCCATCCATCGTCGGCGTCGCGCTATCGTCGGCGTCGCGCCATCGTCGGCGCCTCGCCGGACTCAGACCGTGCGGACGTCCCCGGACAGGCCCGACTCCGTGCCCGTGCCGCCCGTTCTGTGGGCTGCCTGGTCGCCGATGACGAGGCCGACCGCCACGACCACGGCGAGGGCGGCGACGCCGATCACCTGGACGAACGGCGCGATCCGCCGGGCACCGCTCGTCCCGTCGGCATTCCGCCAGAACGATGACATCGTGAGCGCCTCCGGCGGCAGGAGGATGAGCCCGAGCCATAGCCCGCCGAGGAGGCCACCGACGTGCGCCGCGTTGTCGATGTTCACGGCGCCGCTGCCCGCGAGGCCGAACCCGAACAGCAGGTTGATGACGATGAGGGTGCCGACCTGGGCGAGGATCGCCCGGCTGCGGCGATCGACGACCGGGTTGTGGACCCGCGACGCGACGAGGAGGACGCCGAACAGCCCGAAGACCGCACCTGAGGCCCCGGTCGAGATGCCGCCCGATCCCAGCTCCACCACGAAGCTCGCGGTGGAGGCGGTCACCGCGCAGGCCAGGTAGATGAAGAGCATCCGTCGACCGCCGTAGATCGCCTCGACGACCGGCCCGACAAGATAGAGGGCGTACATGTTGAAGCCGAGATGGATGAAGAAGAAGGTGGGGTCCGGGGCGTGCACGAGGATGACCGTGACCAGCCGCCACAGCTCGCCCGCTGCCACACCGGCCCGGTCGAGCCAGAGGAGCGGGTAGAGCCAGCCGTAGTCGACGCTCGTCGCCGTTTCGCTGAAGCCGGCCCAGGCGGTGAACGACACGACCACCGTGACCGCGATGATCGCGTACGTCACGAAAGCGGTCGTGCCGCCTCGACTGCGTCGGAAGTATCGTGCCGCTCCACCCGAATCGCCGGTCTCCTTCGACAGCCAGCCGAGACGCGACGCGATCTCCGCCTTGTCCTCGGCCGGAGCACGGCGGTCCGCCTCGCGGTAGGCACGAAGGGCCGCGCCCAGATCGCCGTCGCGGACGCTGGCCGCCGCGATCTGCCGCCAGGCGAGATACGTGCTCGGCGTCTCCGGCAGCTCGAGGATCCGTCGCCAGGTCGCGAGCGCGGCGTCCTCCCGATCGAGACGGTAGAACGCGTTCCCAAGCCCGTACAGGGCGCTCGCGGTGATCGCCGGATCGTCGAAGCCGACGACCCGCTGGTAGTAGCGGGCGGCATCCTCGGGCTGGCCCGCCTCGAGGAGCTCGTCGGCTCGCCGGAGGACAACGACGGCGGTGCCGCGGTCGAGCGGCCCGGGTTGGTTGGGGTCCCTGCCCGGGCGCGGCGCCTCCGTGTCCATCGTCGCGACTCTACTAGACTGCCGGACGATGTGCGGTCGATTCACCCAGCAGCGATCGGAAGCGGAGCTCGCCGGATTGTTCGCCGCCGAGCCGCTCGGGGACGATCCCGGCGGTCACTACAACGTCGCGCCCACGGACGATGCCAGCGTCATCGTGGAGAAGGGCGACCATCGCGCGGTGGCCCGTTACCGCTGGGGCCTCGTGCCCCACTGGGCGGCGGACCCCTCGATCGGCAGCAGGCTCATCAACGCCCGGGTCGAGACCGTCGGGTCGAGCAACGCCTTCCGCGAGTCGCTGGCCCGGCGGCGCTGCATCGTGCCGGTGGATGGCTTCTACGAATGGCGCCGGGCTGATGGGAAGCGGCAGCCGTTCCTCATCTTCGCCCCGGAAGGCGGACCGCTCGCCCTCGCCGGCCTGTGGTCCGGCTGGCGCGATCCGCAAGGTGGCGAGGTCCGTCGGACGTTCACCATCGTGACGACGGCCGCGGACGAGTTCATGGCTCGGATCCACGACCGGATGCCGGTGGTCCTGCCGGCCGACGCCTGGGCGGCATGGCTCGATCCCGCGCTCGACGACCCGGGCGAGGCGGAGGGCATCCTCGGGCGGGCGACCGCCGTCGACCTTGCCGCCTACCCCGTTTCGACCCTCGTCAACAACGTCCGCAACGACGGGGCGGAACTGCTCCTCCGCGACGATTAGATCGGAGACCCGCTGAGGGCGGCGTCGAAGGCGGCGCGTGGAGCGATCCCTCGGTCGAGCGCGGCGGCGAGTCGCCCGACCAACGAGGCGAACGAGGCTTCGCCGTCTGCGGTCGGCGGAGCCTCGAGGACCAACGCGTCCGCCGGCACGTCGAGCGCGCCTGCCCCGGGCTCGCGGATGACGACAAGGGCCGCACCGGCATACCCCACCGCGTCGAAGGCAGCCCGGAAGGCCTCGCCGGACAGGCCCCCGGTCAGCACGATAGCCGTGAACGAGCCCAGGTAGCGCAGGGCGAGATCGAGGTCACCCGCATCGAGCTCGGTCCCGGCCGCCACCGCTGGGCGCGGCTCCCGGACGCCCGTCGTCCCATCGTCGCCGAAGGGATCGATCTCGTCCGTCGGGCCGCTGGGTTCTTCGGCGACGGGCGTCGCGAATCCTGCGACCCGGGCGAGTGCCGCGTGTCCGATCCCCCGCCTGGCGAGGGCGCCCACGACCCCGTCGCCCGCCGGGTCGTCGCCGATACGTCCCACGAGCTGGACCGCCGAACCATGCGCCACTGCCGACCGTGCGATCGCGACGGCCGGACCGCCGGCATCGAGCTCCAGCGACGTCGTCCGACGCATGGCGACTGGGTTGCCGACGACGACGATCACGACCGCAAGGGTAGCGTGCGCCTCGTTCGCGCGCGCCCCGCATCCGGTGCTGCCGCGCACCGGGATAGTCCTAACGGCGGTCCGGACGGTACGTTGGTACCTACTATCTGGGGAAATCCATCAGGTGCTGGTTTGCTGTGTCCCGAACCGTGCGACGCATCCCCGATGGCTCACCGTGCAACCGTCCGACCGCGGGCGGCCAGTCGCTCGTCGAGTTCGGGCTGATCCTCCCCTTCATGCTGGTATTCCTCCTCGGCATCGCCGACCTGGGGCGCCTCTTCGCGTCCGCCATCGTGGTGCAGGCGGCGACTCGCGACGGTGCGGAAGCCGCCGCGCAGGAGTACGTCCAACTCGCCCGGGACTCGACCATCGATCCCTCCACCTTCTACACGACGATCCACGCCAAGGCCGAGGCGGTGACGTGCGCGGAGGCACAACGCCTGCCGGGAGTGACGACGGATTCGAGTGGTGCCTGCACCCAGCCGATCATCGCCATCTGCGTCCATGACAACGGCTATTCGATCAGCGGGGTCCCGCAGTCGGGTGATCCAGGGTGCGGGGCATATGCCGGTACGGCCGATCCGGCGTGTACAGGAGTCGCCTCCCCGTGGACCACGGCGCTCGACCCGACGGGCCTCCCGTACGTCGAGGTCCGGATGTGCGATCGGTTCGACATGCTGACCCAGGTGCCGATGTTCCACCTCGGGCCACTGTACCTCCAGCAGACGTCGACCTTCGTCGCGGCGCTGTACTGATGCGGCATCGTGACCCGGGACCCGATCGGGGGCAGGCGCTCGTGGAATTCGCGCTGGTATTCCCGCTCTTCCTCCTCGTCCTCTTCGGCATCATCGTGTACGGACTCAGCGTGTTCTATCAGCAGCAGCTCACGAATGCCGCCCGTGAGGCAGCTCGCTACGCCTCGATCCACAGTGCGACGTCGCAGTGCCCGACGGCGTCCACCCTGGCGCCGATCCAGAACGTGCCGGCGTCGTACTACGCCTGCGACGCCCCTCCGACGTGGCCCCTCATGACGGCGGCCGGCGAGAACGCGACCTGGGGGGTCGACCGGACGAACCTCCACCTCGCGGCGTGCTGGTCCGGATACGTCGTTGCGGGCTGGAGCGCAACGTCGGGCGGGTACGACGCGCCCCCGCCAGGCACCTACACGATCGGGGGGTCGCAGGTGACGTACGCCACGACGCTTGCCCCGTGCAGCATCGGCGGGATCGTCGACCCGCAGGACAACGCGGGAGGGGTCGCCTGCGCCGCGAGCATGTCGACGTCCGACACCGCGAGCGATCAGTCCGATCGCACGGGCGTGCCAGTCGCGAACGCGGTGACCGTGTACGCCTGCTACCAGTGGCGTCCACCGATGGCCGGATTCCTGTTCCTGCCGGCGACCATCACCCAGATCGCCGTCATCACCGAACCCATCGAGCGCCAGCAGTGACCCGAAGAGGTGGCGACAGGCGCCGACGCGGACCGGAGCCCGGGCAGGTGCTCGTGATCTTCGCCGGTTCCGTCGTCGTGCTCTGCCTCGTCGCGGCGCTCGTGTTCGATCTCGGGATGTCGTGGATGCTTCGCCGCCAGGAGCAGAACGTCGTCGATCCGGGCGCCCTCGCTGCGGCACAGTACATCCCGAGCCTGGCAGGTCCCGGAGCGACACCTGCCATGGTCGAGGCGGCCTGCTTCTATGCCCGCCAGAGCGGGTTCTTCAGTGGGGCGACAACGAACGACGGGTGCCTGCCGGCGAACGATCCGAACCAGGCGATCCTGACCGTCAACTACCCACCGGTCGGGGCGCAAGCCGGCGCCTTCGAGGGCCGTCTCGGTTTCGTCCAGGTCGCGATCTCGCGACAGCACCCGAACTTCTTCCTCGGGATCATCGGGCAACCGACATCGACCGTCGCGGCATCGGCGATCGCGGCGGACACGACGGGAGATTCCAACTCGTACTCGCTCATCGCGCTCGATACCGGATGTACCAACGGTTCGGGCCAGCTCGGCGGCACCGGCGGCTCATCGTCGACGACCACGGCGAAAGTCTCGATCGTCCCAGCCATCGATTCCAGCGGCAAACCGTATAACGGCGGCTACGTCCAGGTGAACTCGCTCTCGAACTGCTCGAACGACCCGGCCGCCCCGACCACGACGACGTGCCTCGACAGCGGGACGGCCGGCCTGCAGGTAGCCGGAGGATCGGGGATCTCGGCACCGGCGATCTTCGTCAGCGGCACATGCGCCAACTCGGGAACGATCACCACGAACGCGGGTAACGGGATCGTGACGCAGGGAGCCCTGCAGGTCGGAGATCCGCTCGCAGAACTGGTCCCGCCCGATCCCACGACCTACCCGACACCGACCTGCGGCGCCTCCGGAACGGCGACCGACCCGGTGAGCGCGAGCGGATGCAAGTTCAATGCCGCAGGTACGTATCAGATGCAACCCGGCGTCTACTACGGCGGCTGGTCGATCGGCAACAACGTCACCCTCGAACTTGCGTCCGGCACCTACATCATGGCCGGCGGCGGGATCAAGCTCAACGCCGGCGGATCCATCACCTCGGTCGTCGGCACCTCCGGGCCTGCCCCGGTGATGATCTTCAGCACCGACGACCCGACCTATCACACGGCCTGCGTTGCGAGCCCGGGCGGCACGGGCTGCCAGGGGAGCATCGACCTGACCGCGAACTCGACGCTTGACGTCACTGGGTTGACCTCCGGCCAGTATGCCGGCCTTGTGGTCTGGCAGGACGGCAGGCCGCAGACGGCGAGCTGCGTGCAGCCGACCGCGAACTGCAATGTGACCCTCGGTGGTCAGACGACATTAAATATCGCCGGGACCATCTACGCACCCAAGGTTCAGGTCACGCTCGCGGGAGGCGGGACGGTGTCGCAACCCGCGAACGCGGCGATCCAGATCATCTCGTGGCGCTGGCAGATCACCGGCGGCTCGACCCTGACGATGCCATACGATCCGAACCAGCTCTACCACCTCGAGCAGCGCGGCCTCGTGCACTGATCGTGGGGCGCGACCGCGATGTTGCCGTGCGGCTCATCCGCCGCCGTGGTCGTCCGATCCACTCGGCGTCGGGGAGGCCGACGGTGTCCCGGTCGGACGCGGAGTCTGGGTACCGTCGCCGGACAGGGTCGCGGTCCCAGTCGGCTCGGCTGTCGGGGAGCCGCCGGATCCAGCGGAACCACCCCCGGCGGCGGGGCTGCCAACGGCGGGGCGGGGCGTGCCGGAAGGTTCGGGCGACTCGCCCGAGTCGCTCGCGCCCGGGCTCTCCGACGGTTGCGACGACTCCGAGGGTTCGGGCGAGGCGGACGGGTTCTCCGTCGAGGATTGCGCCGGGCTCGGCACCGCGAAACTCGCCGGGTTCGAGCCGACCGGGCTCGAGTTGAGGAGCCCGAACCCGCCGATGGCGGCGATCCCGCCGAGTGAGCCGACGAGCAGGACGACCACGAGGACGAAAGCCGCCGCCTGCGCTCGGACGGCGAGCGGGCGGCCGCCGCTCCAGGCGACCCGCCAGGTGTCGCGCAGGGCGAGCAGCATCGCGATCGGCCGACCCTGACGGGCCGCGAGACCGGCGGCTCCGGTCGGCCGCGGCAGCGGCGTGGCCGCGATCGCCGCAAGCACCCTGTCCTCGAAACCCTGGCTCGGAACGATCCGATCCGACGCGGCGATCGCCTCGATCTCCCGGCCGAGAGCGAGGAGATCCGCCTCCTCGGCGGGCCTTCCGCGCCGCTCGCTCGAGCCATCAAGCTCGTCGGACCCGAAGCGTCGGTTCATCGGTCGATGCCCTCCGCGTCGACGATCGCGCGCAGCCGGATGAGACCGCGGTGAAGATGGGTTTTCACGGTCCCGAGCGGTCGATCCGACGCGGCGGCGATCTCGGCGAGCGTCAGGTCGCCGAAGAAACGGAGGGCCACGACCTCGCGATACGGGTCGTCCAGTCGCGCCACCGCCCGCCGGATCGCGGTGGTCCGTTCCGCCCGGACGGCGATCGACGCCGGATCGACATTGGAACGACCATCGATGGCGCCGTCAATGAGTCGTGCCCGGGCCGTGCGATCGGCGGCGGTCATCGTGCCCGGCAGACCGTTCGCCTCAGGCTGCACCGCGTCGATCCAGGCGACAGGTCGACGCCGCGCCGCCTGGCGGAGCGCGATGCGCACGGCGATCCGGGCAAGCCATGCACCGAAGGGACCGTCGCCTCGCCACGAGGAAAGCGATCGGAACGCGGTCACGAACGCCTCCTGGGCCGCATCCTCGGCCTCGTGGAGGTCGCCGAGGATGCGATGGCAGATCCGGACGAGGCCGGCCGACTCCCGTTCGACGAGTGCCCGAAAGGCGTCCCGGTCGCCACCGAGCACGGCATCGACGATCGCTCGATCGTCGATGACTTCGCCGTTCCGGCGGTTGACGGGATGGTCCGGCGACGGTTCGATCGGTCAGCCTCCGTTGCGGTCACGGTCGGACGGGTCGGGCCCCTGCCCATCGCTCCGCCATGATGCCGTCGGCGCTTCGATCGCACCGCGATCCCTTCGTCACCTTGTCGCCATCCGGTCGTCAGTTGCCGGGATGTCAGCCGCCGCTGCCGCTCGAGTCGTCGTGGCCGCCGCCGTCCTGCGATCCGGACTGACCGTCCGAGCCGCTGCCACTGGTCGCTTCCGGGGTCTCGGTCGGCTCCGGGGTATCGGTGGCCTCTGGTGTCTCGGTCGGCTCCGGGGTCTCGGTCGCCTCGGGCGTCGCCGCAGCCTTCGGGGTCTCGGTGGCGTCGGGCGTTTCGGTCGGGCCTGGCGTTTCTGTCGCGTCGGGCGTCTCGGTCGGTTCCGTCGTTCCAGCGACGAGCATCTGGCCCGCGGCGGAGTCGATCGCCGAGGCGTCGACGACCGGCGCTGCCGAGGATGTTCCGGGGTGGCTCACGGCATCCGCCCCGATGACGGCAGCGGCGATGAGGAATCCGGCGACGAGCGTTCCGCCGAGCGCTCGCGTGGTTCGGGTTCGATCCATGTGACGTGGTCCTCCGAGTTCGACGCCGGCCGGGCGGCCGGGGCCTCACTACCTCCGAGGCGGACCCGCGGCGAAAGGTTTCAGCCGCTCGGCGGATCTTCGTCGCGGAGGATCTCCAGGGGACCGAACTCTTCGAGCGGCGCGCCTCCCTCGATCGCGTCCGCATCGCCGACGAGGACGATGCCCGCCCGCTCGAGGTCGATCCGCTCGCGTGCGGCCGCCCACACGTCCTCCCGGGTGACCGCCTCGATCCGGGACCGGTACGTCGCGAGTTCGTCGTCCGGAAGGTCGTGCACGACCAGGCCGGCGATCGATCCGACGACGGGCCCGGGCGTCTCGAAGCGAAGCGGGAACACGCCGATGAGGAAATCGCGAGCGGCCCGCAGCTCGTCGTCAGCGACCGGTTCGCTCCGCATCCGCTGGAGCTCGAGGAGCATCTCCCGGATCGCGGGCACGGTGACCTCGGTGTTGACCGCTGCCCGGGCGACGAACGGTCCCGCGGCCCGCCGCATGTCGAAACCGGCACCTGCGCCATACGTGTAGCCCTTGTCCTCGCGCAGGTTCCGGTTGAGGCGCGAATTGAACAGGCCGCCGAGGATCGTGCTCATGACCGAGATCGCGTGGTAGTCCGGCGTCCGCCGGGATACACCCGGATGGCCGATCCGGATCTCCGTCTGGACGGCGCCCGGGCGATGGATGAACCGGACGAGGCGCGACGTCAACGCCGCCTCGGCGACGATGGGCGATGCACCGACGACTCCGGGCGCGGTGCGCCAGCCAGCGAAGAGGCGCTCGGCGATCGCCGCGACGTCGACCCCGACGAGGTCGCCGCCGACGACGAGGGTGATCCGGCCGGGGTCCATGCCGCGCGCCCACGCTCTCCGCAGATCGTCCGCCGCGAGCGGTTCGACCGTATCGCGGAGGCCGGCGGCGGGCCGGTGATACGGCGAGTCCGCCGTGTAGATCGTGTCGACGAACGCCTCGTCGACGCGTCGACGAGGATCGGCCCGCGCCTGGAGCAGGTCATTGAGCCGTTCGTCGCGGAGCCGCTCGACCTCCGACGAGGGGAACGTCGGCTCGGCGATCATCTCGGCGAGCAGGTCGAGGGCCGGCTCGAGTCTCGCCGCCGGAACCTCGACCCCGGCCGACATCGAGTCCCAGCCCGCCTCCGCGTGGATGGATGCGCCGAGCCGCTCGGCGGCTTCGACGAGGGCGATCGCGTCGTATCGCTTCGTGCCCTCGGACAGCGCCCGTGCGGCGAGGACGGTCGCGCCGGCGTATGCGGCGACCTCGTCGACCGCGCCATTCCGCAGCACGAGCGACGCCGTGACGAGCGGGCGACCGGGGACCGGGACGGCGATGACGGTCAGGCCGTTCGACAGGCGGGTCCGCTCGAAGGCCGGGAACAGGTAGGGGCGGGGATCGCCCGGCGTGGGACGCTCGGCGACGACGATCTCGCTCATGCCGCGGCCTCGTCGTCGGCCGGCTCGTCCCCAGCGACGGCCGCCACATCGAGGGCCGCCGCATCGCCGGGTGCGGTCACCGGGACATACGTGAGGACGACACGGTTGTCCGGCCGGAAGACGGCGGACGCCGCGGCCTGGATCGCCGCCGGGGTGACCGCGAGGAAACGATCGAGCATCCGGTTGATGAGGTCGGGGTCGTCGAACAGCGTCGCGAACATCGCGAGGCGGTCGGCCCGCTCCTCCACCCGCTGGAGCGCGCCGAGCTCGTCGGTCTCGACGAGCGCGCGCGCCCGGGCGAGCTCGTCGTCCGTCACGGGCTCCCGGGCGAGCCGGTCGAGCTCATCGTGGAAGGTGGCCTCGACTCGCTCGATCTCGACACCCGGCCGGACCGTCGCCCAGCCCGCCGCGATCGACGCACCGCCGATGAAGCCAAGGGTGAACATGACCACGTCCTGGGCGACGCGCTCGTCACGGACGAGCCGCCGGTACAGCCGGCTGCCCTTGCCGCCGGCCAGGATCTGCGAGGCGACTTCGAGGGCGTCGAAGGCGGGGTCGCCGAACACCGGCGCGCGGAAGCCGAGGTAGATCCGCGGCAGCGGGACGCGGTCCTCGACGATCTCGCGACGCTCCCCGCCGAGCGTCGGCGGCAGGCT
>Ga0307374_10013190_pt1 | contig 11466 bp, 11 predicted proteins | sample OX3MG_FD_202532 | JGI IMG/M metagenome (GOLD analysis project Ga0307374, IMG submission 202532) | Soil microbial communities from Risofladan, Vaasa, Finland - OX-3 | ecosystem: Environmental > Terrestrial > Soil > Coastal area > Acid sulfate soil | place: Finland: Risofladan, Vaasa | collected... | reverse complement strand
AGCACGGCCCGATCCCATCGGCTGCTCGTATTGCCCGTTCCGCGACATCTGTCCGGCGAGCGCGACCGCGTGACGGCCGAACCGCGCCTCCGTCCGGAGGCGATCACGTTCGACTTCGGCAACACCCTCGTCGCCGTCAGCCGCGACGGGCTCCGTCGCGTCGTCGAGCGCATGGCCGTCGACGTCGCTGCGCGGTCCGGGCCCTACAGCCGCCAGGAGTTCGTCACGGTCTGGGAGGAAGAGCGCTCCCGCCAGTTCCTCCAGGAGGTCCCGGCCGGCCGGGAGGTCGACATCGAGCAGCGCCTGGTCCGCGTGCTCGCCCGGCTCCGCGGCGCGGTCCCTCCCACCGCCGACGGACGGTGGGACGACGCCGTGGCGGCGCGATCCTCCAGCGGCGCCGAGCGCATCGCAGCGATCGATGCGTACAGCGCGGCCTTCATCGCCGAGATCCCCGCACCGCCGTCGATCGAGCCGCTCCTCGCCCGCCTGGCGGCGACCCATCGACTGGCGCTGCTCTCGAACTGGCCGCACGCGGCGACGATCGATCGCTATCTCGAGGCGGCCGGCTGGATGCGCCACCTGCGGGCGGTCGTCGTCTCGCAGCGAGTCGGCGCGATCAAGCCGGCGCTCGAGATCTTCCGCGTCGCGGAAGCGGCGCTCGCAGTATCCCCGGCGCGGATCCTCCACGTCGGCGACGACTGGGCCGCGGATATCGTCGGAGCGAAACGGGCCGGCTGGCTGGCCGCGTACGTGCCCGGCCGCCAGGCGGACTCGCCGCTCCCCGCGAGCGCGCCGCATGGCGGGGTCGTGGCGGACCTCGAGCTCGCCGACGTCACCGACCTCCCGAACCATATCGACTGACCGCGGAGCTCCCGCCCGGACGGATTAGACTCCCGCCCGGATGGAAGCACGCGATCGACTCGGAAACCTCGGCCTCTTCGCGGCCGCGGCAATCCTGTGGATCCTCGTCGGGGTCGTCGTCACGACGCGCGATCCGCGGCTCGATCCGGCCGCTGGCTTCATCGGAGCCGTGCTCATCGGCGCCGCGATCGGCCTCACGACCATCCCGCTGTTCTGGCTCGCCGTGTTCGGGCGCCATCGCCGCATCGCCTACCGGGGCGACTGGTCGCGGGCGCTGCGCCGAGGCGGCTGGGTCGCGATCGTCGTCGCCCTGTTCGTCGCCCTCCGGCTGCAGGGCGCCCTGCAACTCCCGATCGCGCTCTTCGTGCTCACGATGGTGACGCTCGCGGAAGGGTGGCTGTCCGCCGAGCGCTGAGGCCCGATCGGCGGCGGATCGGGCGTATCATCGGGCGAGCGCGCCCCGCTGGACGACGGACACGAACCGGCGGCGCCCCAGGGACGGTCTTCGACTCGCGCGACGGGCGATCCGCCCACGCGCCGCCGTCTCGCGGAGGACACACCCGTGCCCGAGCGCAACGCACCCGATCGCGGCCCTGCCCGCGACGCCGCCCTCGACCCCACCCGCGATCCTGGCCGCGATCCGGACTTCGCGGCCCTCAACGGCTGGGACGGCGAGTACGAGATCTTCGACGACTACGATCTCCCCACCTACGTCGGCCCGGTGACCTTCAGCCGTCTGCCGTGGGTCCCCGATCCGGCGGAGATCCGCGCCCGGCGGGCGGATGTGGCGATCGTCGGCGCGCCGTTCGACGATGAGGTGAGCCACCGGCCCGGGGCGCGGTTCGGGCCGCGGGCGATCCGCCAGGCCCAGTACACGACCGGTGCCCTCCATTCGCTCGCACTCGGCATCGAGCCGTACGAGGTGCTGACCGCCGTCGACGCCGGGGACGCGAACATCGTCCCGGCCTGGCCCGGGCGGTCGCACGCGCTCATCTACCGCAAGGTGCGCGACGTGGCCGGCAGCGGCGCGATCCCGATCGTCCTCGGTGGCGACCACTCGATCACCTGGCCGTCGGCGACGGCCGTGGCGGAGCTCCATCGGCCGGGCTCGATCGGGATCGTCCACTTCGACGCCCATGCGGACACGGCCAACGACGACTGGGGCGTCCTCGCCGGCCACGGCACGCCGATGCGCCGCCTCATCGAGTCCGGCGCGGTCGCCGGCCGGAACTTCGTCCAGGTCGGACTGCGCGGCTACTGGCCGCGGATCCCGGTGTTCGAGTGGATGCGTGAGCACGGCATGCGCTATCACCTCATGCGCGAGATCGAGGATCGTGGCGCGGAGGCGGTCGTCGCCGACGCCATCGGCGAGGCGCTCGACGGTCCCGACGCGATCTACCTGTCGCTCGACATCGACGTGATCGATCCGGGTCTTGCGCCGGGGACCGGGACGCCCGAGCCGGGCGGGATGCTCCCGCGCGAGGTGCTCCGGGCGATCCGCCAGGTCGTTGGCGCGGTCGAGCTCGCCGGGATGGACGTCGTGGAGGTGTCGCCGCCGTACGACCACGCCGAGACGACGGCGATGGTCGCGAACCGGGCGGTCCTCGAGGCGATCAGCGCCCTGGCGGTGAAGAAGGCGGCCGGCCGCACCGTGCGGTTCGAACGGTCGTGAGGGCGGACCGTGGCGCCGTGCCGCCATTCGGGTCATCCGCGGCGGAACGTACCGCGCTGGCCCGCCTGTACGACCTCGACCTCGTCGACGACCCGGGCGACCTCGACCTCTATCGTGCTCTCGCCGCGCGGACCGGCGGCCCGATCCTCGAGCTCGCCGTCGGGACCGGCCGACTCGCGGTGCCACTCGCTGACGACGGTTACGCGGTGACCGGTGTCGACATCGATCCGGCGATGCTCGAGCGGGCCCGCGGACGGAGCGCCGCGCCGCGGCTGGTGGAGGGAGATGCCCGCACCGTCCGCCTCGCCGACGCGGGTTCGTACCGCCTCGCGTTCATCGCCCTCAACTCGATCATGCTCGTCGGCGATCGACGGGCCCAGGCGGAGGTCGTTGCGACCCTTGCCGCTCACCTCGCGCCGGGCGGGCTCGCCGTCGTCGACGTGTGGCTCCCCGATGCCGACGACCTTGCCCGGTTCGACGGTCGGATCGTCCTCGAGTATCCGCGTCGCGACCCGCAGGGCGGTCAGGTGGTGACGAAGATCGGCAGTGCGGTCCACGACGCCGCGTCGGCGACGGTGCGGCTGACGACGATCTACGAGGAGGGGGAACCCGGCGCTCCGGCCGTTCGCTGGCTGCGCGAGGACATGCTGCGACTCGTCGGGGCAGACGAGCTGGCCGCCTTCGCCGAACTGGCGGGCCTCGAGGTGGAGACGGTCGCCGGCGGCTACGGCCTCGAGCCGCTCGGTCCGGGCGACGACCGTGCCGTCCTCGTGGCAGCGAAGCCGGCCCGACCGACGAAGCCGGCCCGGCCGACGAAGCCGACCGGCCGATGACGAGGCGGACCGGCTGACGGTTCCGGCTTGGTACACTCGGCCGCGATGGCGACAACGAACCAGATCCGGCTCCTCGTCGTCGAGGACGTCCCGCAGGTGGCCCAGTACATCCGCGGGCTCCTCAACGCGCAGGCTCACATCAAGCTGCTCGACGTCCTCACCGAGGGAGCACGGGCGGCCGAGCAGGTGCAGCAGCTCAGGCCGGACGTCGTCATCGTCGATGCCCTCCTCCAGGGTCGGGTCAAGGGGCTGCAGCTCGCCGCACAGCTGAACGAAGCGCGCGCGGCCGTCCCGGTGATCGTCCTGACCGTGCCGCAGAACCCGGTGGAGGTGGACCAGGACCGGGGCATCCACGGCGTCCTGTCCATGCCCTTCAGCGGCTACGACCTGATCAACCGGATCCACTCCGTGTATACGGCCTTCCAGGCGACGGACGAGGGAGGCGTGTCGCGCCTCATCAGCGTCTTCGCGCCGAAGGGCGGTGTCGGCAAGACGACGATCGCCTTCAATCTCGCCGTGGCGATGGGACAGCGCGAGAAGCGGACGGTCCTCGTCGACGGGAGCCTCCAGTTCGGTGACCTCCGTTCGCTCCTCAAGGTGCCGGTGGACGCGCCGTCGATCCTCGACCTTCCCACCGACCGGATCCAGGAATCGGACCTGCAGGACGTGCTATGGCGGGATCCGTCCGGGATCGACATCCTCCTCGCGCCGCCGCGCCTCGAGATGGCGGAGATGGTGACCGTCAGGGACATGGACAAGGTGATGTCGATCCTGCGGCGTGTCTACGAGGTGATCGTCGTCGACACCGCGCCGGCCCTCGGTGATGTCAACCTGTCGCTCCTCGACGCCTCCGACATCATCCTCGAGATCGTCACCTACGACTCGACCACCATCCACAACACGATCGCGGTGGCCGATGCGTTCCGCACGATCGGGTACCCCGCTTCCAAGGTCCAGTACCTCGTCAACCGCGTCGACTCGCCGGGCGGCATCCAGGCGGACGACCTTGCCCGCGCACTCGGTCGGGTGCCGGAGCATTCCGTCGTCTCGGACGGCCTCCTCGTCGTCGAGTCGAACAACGAAGGAGTCCCGTTCGTCCTCGCGAACCCGACGGCGCGGATCAGCCAGGACATCGCCCGGGTCGCCGCCGAGTTGCTCGAAGCGCGGGCGCTCGTCGAGACGAGCCGCTGATCGCAGTGGCCGACCCGCGCCCGATCGGCGTCTTCGACTCAGGCGTCGGCGGGCTGACCGTCCTGCGCGAGATCCTCCGCCGCTCACCCGCCGAATCGACCATCTATCTCGGCGACAACGCGCGGGCTCCGTACGGGACTCGCTCGGACGACGAGGTGCTCGCCTTCAGTCGACAGGCGCTCGACCTGCTCGCCGCCGCCGACGTCAAGGCGATCGTCGTCGCATGCAATACGTCGACCGCGGTGGCGCTCGGTGCCCTGCGGCGGCGCTACGAGGTCCCGATCCTCGGCGTGATCCGGCCGGGGGCCGTCGCGGCGTCGCTCGCGACGCGGAACCGCCGGATCGGGGTGATCGCCACGCCGGCGACGGTCCGCTCGCACGCCTATTTCGCGGCGATCAAGGACGAGAACCCGGCGATCGAGGTCTACGAGCACGCGACGCCCGCCCTCGTCCCACTCGTCGAGGCGGGACGGCTCGAGGGTCCCGATGTCGAGACGCTCGTCGCCGAGTCGCTCGCCCCGCTGCTCGGCGCGCGCGACGGCGCCGGCGAGTTCATCTTCCCGTTGCCGGCGTCAGGACGGATCGACACGCTGCTGCTCGGTTGCACCCACTATCCTCTTCTCCAGGCGATCGTCGCCGGCGTGGCCGGACCGCGGATCGCGATCGTCGACAGCGCGACGGCGACCGCGTCGGCGCTCGTCGAGGTCCTGTCGGTGAACGGCCTCGAGGCGCCGGGCAGCAGCCGCGGCACGGCCGCCGACGCCGGTCGAGCGGGCCACGAGCGCCCGCCCGGGCGAGCCCTCGAGCCGGATGGCGGGCCGACTCATCGCCAGCTGACGACTGGCGATGCGGAGCAGTTCGCCCGTCTCGCGAGCGTGCTCTTCGGCGACCGCTTCACGGACGTCGAGCAGGTCGATCTCGGAGTGCCGGCGTGACCGCGAGCCCGAGGTCGGGCCGTGGCAGGCGGATCGGCGATCCGGTCTGGCAGGGAGGGTTCCTTGTCGGCGCCGCGATCGGCGCCGCGGCCACGGTGCTGGGTCGGCGGGCCGAACGGTCCGCGCGGCGCGGCCTCGTCGACTGGCCCGCCGCCGAGGCGTTCGCGATCGGGCGCCTGCGCTCCGCGGCGGGCACCCTGACGGCGAGTGAGATCGCCGCTGCCGAGCCGATCTACCGCGAGGCGGTGGAACGGATCGTGCCGCGCCTCTCGGCAGCGCTCGGCGCCGACCTGCCGGGGATCGTCGAACGGGCCGGCGTCGTCGGTCGAGCGGACTGGGTGCGGGCCAACGTGACGACCTTCGCCGAGCTCGTCGGCCGCCTCGAGGGTCGGCTCCTCGACCAGATCGTCCCGCCTGGCGGCGGCCTCGGTCACGCATCGCTCGCGATCGCCAACCGCTTCGTCACGACCCGCCAGCTCGGATTCGTGCTCGGGTTCATGGGCCAGCGGGTCCTCGGCCAGTACGACCTCGCGCTGCTTTCGGCGGAGGCGACCCCCGGGCGGCTGCTGTTCGTCGACGAGAACATCCGCCAGACCGCCCGAACGCTCGACGTCCCGCTCGATCCATTCCGGACCTGGATCGCCGTCCACGAGACTACCCATGCCTTCGAGTTCGAGGCACACCCGTGGCTCCGACCATACCTGGCGGAACGGCTCGAGCGGCAGCTGTCGGACTTCGGCGAAGGGCTCGCGGTCCTCTCGCGCGACACGGTCCGCGAGCTCGGTCGCGCACTCCGCGGCGAGTCCGGCGGCGAGCACTGGCTGGAGCGGCTCATGACGGATGAGCAGCGCATCCGCTTCCGGGAGACCCAGGCGGTCATGAGCCTGCTCGAGGGGTTCAGCGATTACGTGATGGACGAGGTCGGGCGGGAGCTCGTGCCGGACGTCGCGCGGATCAGTGCCCGCTTCCACGCGCGTCGCGAGCAGAAGACCGGATTCGAGCGTGCGGTCGGGCGGCTCATCGGGATGGATCTCAAGCTCGAGCAGTACCGCTCGGGCGAGCGATTCGTGCGGGCGATCGCCGATCGTGGCGGAGCGGACGCGCTGCGCCGGTTGTGGGACGGCCCGAAGAGCCTTCCCCGGGACGGGGAGATCGAGTCGCCCGAGCGCTGGATCCGGCGGGTCATCGGAACGGGCGTGGCGGGGTGAGCGACGCTTTGCCTGTCGCCACCGGACCGGGACTCGGTCCCGGCGGCGTCCCCCTCGCGATCGCCGTCACCCCGATCCTCTCGGCGCGCTATCGCGTCCGCGACCTCGACCGCATCCGCGCAGCAGCGCCCGGTGCGCGGATCGTCTCGGTGTCGACCGAGGGCCTGGCCGACGGTCCGCTCGACGATGTCGAGGTACTGCTGCGGGGCTGGCTCTCCGCCGACGCGTTCGACCGCGTCCTCGTCCGGGCGCCGCGCCTCCGCTGGGTCCACTCCGCCTCGGCCGGAGTGGAGCGGGTCCTGTCGCCCGCCGGGAGACAGCGCGGCCTCGTCATCACGAACGCGCGCGGCGTCTTCTCGGATCCGATCGCCGAGTATGTCCTCATGATGATCCTGGCAGTGAGCCGCCGATTGCCACAGCTCCTCGAGCTCCAGCGGGAGCGGACGTGGCAGCCGCTCGAAGGCGCCGAACTGCGCGACGTGACGGTGGGCATCGTCGGGATCGGGTCGATCGGACGGGCGGTGGCGGAGCTCGCGACGGCGTTCGGCTGCCGGGTGGTCGCCACGCGACGCCGCACGGAACCGGTCGTCGATGGCCCGCCGGGAGTACGGATCCTCGGTCCGGATGGACTCGCCGAGCTCCTCGCCGAGTCGGACTTCGTCGTCCTCGCGGCACCGCTCACCGCCGAGACCGAGAGCATGATCGACGCCGACGCCCTCGCCCGGATGAAGCCAGGGGCATGGCTCGTCAACGTCGCCCGCGGTCGTCTCGTCGACGAGCGCGCCCTCGTCCGGGCGCTGCGCGAAGGACCGCTCGGCGGAGCGATCCTCGACACGTTCCGGGACGAGCCGCTGCCGTCGTCGTCGCCGTTCTACGAGCTGCCGAATGTCATCGTGACGCCCCACACGGCCTGGTCGACCGGCCGGGTCCTCGATCGCAGCGTCGACCTGTTCTGCGAGAACCTCCGTCGCTTCGCCGCGGGTGAACCGCTTCGCAACACGGTCGATCCGGCCGCCGGGTACTGAGGGGCCACCCATGCAGATCGCGATCGTCGGGCTGGCCGGAGCAGGCAAGACCACGGTCTTCAACACGCTCACCCGGGGCCACGCCGAGACCGGCGGCTTCGGAGGCCTCCAGCTCAACGTCGGCGTCGTGAAGGTTCCGGATGAGCGGCTCGATCGTCTCGCCGCGATCTTCCGGCCCAAGAAGGTCGTCCAGGCGGACGTCACCTACGTCGACCTGCCGGCGCCGCCTGCATCGGGGGAGGGGCGGATCGGTACGGACGAACTGCCCGCCGAGCACCTCGCCCGGCTGCGCGACGCCGACGCGCTGCTCCACGTCGTGCGCGCGTTCGACGACCCGGCGTTCCCGCATCCCGATGGCTCGGTCGACCCGGGACGCGATCTCGAGCGGCTCGACCTCGAGTTCATCCTCTCGGATCTTGCCATCGCCGAGCGCCGCCTCGAGCGGCTCGCCGCGACCGGTCGCCACGGCACCCCCGCCGAACGGGAGGCGAACGAACGAGAGGAGATCATCCTGCGGCGCCTCGTGGAGCCGCTTCGGGCAGGCGCGCCGATCCGCGACCTCGCGCTCGAGCCGGACGAGGAGAAGGCCCTCCGCGGGTTCCGCTTCCTCACCCAGAAGCCGGTCCTCGTCCTCCTCAACATCGGCGAGGGCGACCTGCCTCGCTCCGCTGAGCTCGTCGCGACGGCCACGGCCGGTTATGGACATCGGCATTCCCTCGTCGACGCGCTGTCCGCTCGGATCGAGATGGAGCTCGGCGAGCTCGAGCCGGCGGAAGCCGAGTCCTTCATGGACGAGCTCGGCCTCCACGGATCGAGTCTCGCCCGCGTCATCGCCCTGTCGTACCGGCTGCTCGGCCTCGTCAGCTTCCTCACCGCCGGTCCCGACGAGGTACGGGCCTGGCCGATCGCCGCCGAGTCGACTGCGGTAGAGGCAGCCGGGACGATCCACACCGACCTCGCCCGCGGATTCATCCGGGCGGAGGTGATCGCCTACGAGGACCTCGTGTCGCTCGGGTCGACGGCCGAGGCCCGCCGCCACGGCAAGCTTCGTTCGGAGGGCAAGACGTATCGCGTCCGCGACGGGGACGTCCTCGAGGTCCTGTTCAGTCGGTAGCGCCCGCGGGATCAGTGCGGGCGAGGGCCCCGAGTGCCGCGGTACTCGGCGATGACGGCCCGATAGTCAGCCGTGTCGTCGGTGGTGTCGTCTCCGTCGTCGTCTCCCTCATCGCCCGCAAGGTCCGTGAGGATCGTCTCGGCCGGGTCGCGGGAGACGTTGACCGACGCGGTGAGGCGCTCGTCGGAGATGAAGATGAAGCCATGATCGCGCTCGAGTTCCGCGGCGATCGCCTCGATGAGGGTATCGTGGCTGAACGCGTCGATCACGTGCTCGCGGATCGTCGCCACGATCCGGAAGAACTCCTCGGGCTCGAACTCCTCCTCGTGGGCGAGCAGGAGATCGGCGAAGAGGTCGCCATCCCCTTCATGCAGTTCGTAGAAGTACACGGTTGCTCCGTCTGCGGGTCGGGCCGCTGCCGCCTTCCGACCGGCGGCCAGTATACGGCGACCTCGGTGGGGGTCCGTTGACGCCGACCGTCGTCGTCGTGGGGGCCGCCTCGCGAGACATCGTGGCTGACGATCCGCGCGGCTGGCGTCTCGGCGGCGGCGTCACCTATGGCGCACTGACGATCGCTCGGCTCGGCGTCCGGACCGCGGCCCTCGTCGGCGTCGACGCGGCCGCGGAGCGGGCCGATGAGCTCGACCTCCTTCGCGACGCGGGCGTCGAGGTGGTCACGGTCCGGCTCACCCGCGGGCCGGTCTTCGAGAACATCGAGACACCACGGGGCCGGATCCAGATCGGATCGTCGCCCGCCGACCGCGTCCCCCCACGGGCGATGCCGCGAGATTGGGCGGGCGCCCCGGGTTGGCTCTTCGCGGCCGTCGCCGACGAGCTGGCGGACGATTGGGCGGCCGCCGTCCCGGCCGGAGCGCTCGTCGCGACCGGCTGGCAGGGGCTCCTGCGCGACGTGACCGCCGGCGAGCGAGTCCGCCATCGCGCTCCGCATCCATCGCCGATCGTCGCGCGCTCGGACATCATCGGAGTGAGCCGCGACGACCTCGAGCCGGACGTCCCGCTGGCGATGCTCTCCGAGCTGCTCCACCCGGGCGCGACGCTGCTCCTCACCCAGGGTTCGAACGGTGGCATCGCGATGGCTGGCGGGCCCGGTGGCCCGATGGGGATGCGCCGATGGCCGGGTATCGCGGCTGCGACCATCGTCGACCCGACCGGAGCTGGCGATGTTTTCCTCGCTGCCCTCCTGGCGGCGCGCGTCGAGCCGCGCCTCACCGGCGGCAGACCTGGCCCTCATCTCGACTTCCTGCTCGCCGCCGCGGCCGCATCGCTCGTCATCGAGGCCCCGGGCCTCCTCGGCGTTCCGTCACGGGATGCCGTTCGGCACCGGATCGCCGACGCGCCGCCGTCCCGCCCGATCGGTCCCGCCTGAACGCCTGCGAAGGCGATCGACGAGCCGACGTCGGCGACGGGCGAGGTCGGCCTCGAGGACGGGCATCGGCCGTCCGAGCGCCCGTCCGCGCTCCGCGAGGAGGCGGCCACGGTCGACGACATCGAGTGCCGAGGCCGGATCGGACCACGTGTGCTCGAGCGCCTTGGCGATCTCGACGAGGGCGACGGCAGTCAGTGAACCGCCGCTTGTCACGATCGAGCGCCAGGCGACGAGCGCCTCCGCATGCCGACCGAGCCGGCGGAGCGTCCGCCCCCGCTCGGCGACGATCGGTGGGTGAGATCCCATCTCGAGTGCCGCATCGAGACAACCGAGGGCCTCCTCATGGCGCCGCTCGCGGCGGTACAGGTGGGCGAGGGCGACGAGGTCGCCCTCGTTCGCCGCCGACCGGCGGGCCGGGTCGGCGAGGGCGGTATCGATGTGCTCGAGGAGCGCGGCGAGCGAATGGATATCGCGGACGTTATGTCGCGCGACCTCCTGAAGCGGCCGCGCGGATCCGCCCTGCAGGAAGTCGAGGTACCGGCCGGGGATCTCCGCCCCCTCGACGTCGCCGGTGCGGCCGATGCCGAGGAGCTCGCGTTCGACCGTCCTCAGTCGGGCGTCGGACAGGCGATGGCGGAAGACGCGCCTGACGAACGGCAGCAGGTCGAGGTGGCCGAGATGGCGAGGTGCCGGCCGGCCATCCATCCGAAAGCGGGCCTCGAGCAGCGGCCAGTCGAAGCCGCGCCCGTTGTACGTGACGAGCCAGGCGTCCTGCGGCAGGAGCTCGGCGAGGGCCTCGAGCATCGCCGGTTCATCCGGTTGGTCCGGGACCACGAGCTGGACGCAGTGGAAGAGATCGCGTTCCCACCACCCGACGCCCACGAGGAAGGCGATCGTCCCGGCCGCGGTCGCGAGGCCGGTCGTCTCGGTATCGAGGCAGACGAGCGGCGCGTCGGGCGGCGGCAGCCCCGGCAGGGTCGCGAGGCGGATCCGGTCGAGCGGGGCGACCGTCGGCGGCACGTCGCGCCGGACATACCTTCCGCGCGGTGTCTCGATCACCACCGCGTCGATCGCCATCGCGAGCTCGACGGTCCGGTCGCGCCCTCGAGGCCGACCGGGCGCGACGGCAGTGCGGTCCTCGCGCGCGACCGATCGTGCCGAACGGAGGCTCGCGAGACGCCGTTCGAGTGATATCGCAGCGGTCACTGCGACGCCGCAGCCAGGTGACCGGCGAGCTCCG
>Ga0307374_10013189_pt1 | contig 11466 bp, 4 predicted proteins | sample OX3MG_FD_202532 | JGI IMG/M metagenome (GOLD analysis project Ga0307374, IMG submission 202532) | Soil microbial communities from Risofladan, Vaasa, Finland - OX-3 | ecosystem: Environmental > Terrestrial > Soil > Coastal area > Acid sulfate soil | place: Finland: Risofladan, Vaasa | collected... | reverse complement strand
TGGTCAAGCCTGGCAACGACGCTACGGTTTCGGGACAAGTGCAAATTCAGGCGATCGCGAAGATGCCGCCGGTGAGCTGGATCGGGTTCTACGTCGACGGCAGTCTGCTGACCGGCGGCCCGTCGCTCCAGTACAGATGGAATGCGACCCAGGTGACCAACGGCGCTCACACGGTGTCGGCCGTAGCCGAGGACGCGAACGGAACGGTAATCGGTTCGTCGTCAGTCCAGGTGACGGTCGAGGGCAACAAAGCGCCGACGCCGACTCCGGTTCCACCGACGCCGACTCCGGTTCCGCCGACGCCGACACCGGTTCCACCGACGCCGACTCCGGTTCCACCGACGCCGACGCCGGTTCCGCCGACGCCGACGCCGGTTCCGCCGACGCCGACGCCGGTTCCGCCGACACCGACTCCGGTTCCACCGACACCGACTCCGGTTCCGCCGACGCCGACGCCGGTTCCGCCGACGCCGACACCGGTTCCGCCGACACCGACTCCGGTTCCACCGACACCGACTCCGGTTCCGCCGACGCCGACGCCGGTTCCGCCGACGCCGACGCCGGTTCCGCCGACGCCGACACCGGTTCCGCCGACACCGACTCCGGTTCCGCCGACGCCGACTCCGGTTCCGCCGACACCGACTCCGGTTCCGCCGACACCCACGCCGGTTCCACCGACGCCGAGCCCGTCGCCGAGCCCGTCGCCGAGTCCGTCGCCGAGTCCAACTCCAACCCCGACCAGTACGCCGAGCCCGACGCCGGTCACAGGCGGGTCATGGGGCGGGTTGATCCAGAAATGGACGTGGCCGATCGAGGGGCCCAATCTTGTGGCGAATGGCTCGTTCGAAAGTGGACTCGCGCCCTGGCTTTTCACGCCCTCTACAAGCGGGGTTTGGACGCAGGAATGTACAACCGCCGAAGATGGGTCATGCGCGCTACAGATTGCCAACGGCAATCTGGTTTCTGGCTATTCGTTGTTTGGCTGCCAGCCTCTGAGCGCACCGTCCCAGGGTGCCTGGTACACGCTCGGCGGCTATGTCCAGGCGAGCGGCGTCACCACTCCCAGTAACGGCGGCGGGCGGTTTCAGATCGGCAGCGGCCAATGCGGCGGCGTCGTGCCCGGCACCTCCACGGCAATTGTCGGCGGGACTACACCGTGGACGCTCTCGACCAATGCGATGACGTTCCTTCCGGCGGGAACCTACAGCATGATCACCTACGCCTACGGCAAACCCAACGGGACCGTGCAGTTCGACAATGTTTCGGTGCAGCAGTTGGAAAGCCCGACGGCCGAAATGTTCCTGCTCTATCCTAACTACATGGGACGACTGTGGGACGACGGTCCGCAGAGCATCAGCGCCGATGTCAGAGGAGCCGGCAGCGCCACGATGGTGCTTACCGATGCGTCGGGCACGGTGCTCACCTCGAGCTCGGCTATAACGCTGACTTCAACCTGGCAGACCGTCCCACTGGACGTCAGCTCGCTTAACCTGCCTGATGGTACCTATACGTTGTCCCTGAACGATCCGGGGGCGAACTACGTACCGCAGTACCAGATCGTCAAGGGGCCGCGGCTTGCCAGTGGCTATATCGACGAGAACCAGTTCCTGTATCTACCCGATGCGAGCGGGCAACTGACCAAGCGCTTCGCGATCGGAGTCTATGACACAGGCGCCGCGTGGGGGTTTGTCCCTGCCTGGTCGACCTATCTGGCGAAGTTCTTTCCCGCGGTGAAGGCCGATTTGTATCTCAACTACTTTCAGGATGGAACGACGCAAGCCAACATCGAGGCGATGGGCCAGGCATTGCGCGCGTTGGGAATGGCCGGAATCGACACTATCAACGATCGAATGTCGGTGTACGACTGGGACGGCATCCCGACCAGCAGTTATCTCGTCCCGCGAGCCACCGGCGACGACGGCCAACCAGGGCTATTCGCATGGTATCTGGCCGACGAACGGGATGACGACTGGAGTCTCGGCCGGGGCAATCCAATACAGGGGACTTGGGGTATCCGCACGACGGTGCGGCCCTATGCGCCGGATATGCCCGCGCTTATCGTCCAAAACGCGCCCCAGGAACTCGACCCGTGGCGCGACGTGACTGACATTATCGGGGTCGATCCTTATCCGGTCTATTCGAACAATCCGGTCTCGCTGGTATCGGACTGGACCAGCCAAGCCATCGTGCAGGGCCACAACGCGCGGCCAGTATGGGCGGTGGTGCAGTACTTCGGCAGCAGCGACGGAACCGGCTGGCCGAGCGATACCGAGTTGCGGCAGGAGACCTGGCAAGCGATCTGCGCCGGGGCCGAAGGCGTGTTCTACTGGTCCCTCGGCGCGGTGGGATGGCAGTACCTGGACCCTTCACTGCAGCCGGCCGAGCTGGCGGCCCTGGAGACCGTCATTGACGAGGTCAAATCCTATGAAACTCAACTCACCGGCACGCCGGTCGTACCGTTCCCGCTGCCTCTGCCGGCCGGCATCATCGGCATTGCCCGCCAGGTGGGCGCGACCACATACGTGTTCACTTGCAATACTACGGGCGCCGTTGTCAGCGACAATGCGGGTCATACCTGGCAGCCTTACGATACGCAGTTCTGGTCGTTCGCCTCGTAGCTCGGGATGGAAACCGGCGCGTAACTTGGTGCCCTCGCGCCTGCGCCCGCGAGCCGCCCTTGCGACGCGGGAGCAAGGGCTCCCCGGAGGCTGATCCGATGAAGCGGATAGCTTTCGGTATACTAATTCTGAGTGTCGGTTGTTTCGGCTTGAGCGCAAGGAGTGACGCCTCTGCCAAACCGGTATTGACCGGTGTGGTAATTTCCGGTCCGCAAAGCGTGCCTGTCGGAAAATGCACTGCCTTCAAGCTTACCGCGGTCGATCAAGATGGGCGGCCGATGAAGGTGGGCCTGAATCGACAGGTTGCCCTATCCCTGCTGCAAGCCGCATCCGTTGTGTTCTCGGCGCGGCCTTCGTGCGCAAAACCTCACAATGACTTTGGCATCGCGGCCGGCCACAGCTTCAAAACCTTTTACGCGCGGGATTCGGTCCCGGAGTCTGCCAGCGTGCTGCCGATTCTTAATCCGTATCCTCCAGCCAAGCGGAAAGTGGGCGCTCCGGTCACGATGAACTTCGTCGGGCGCGTCACGGGCGGGACGTGGGGGGGAATGATCGAGAAGTGGTCATGGCCGCCGGTGGGTCCGAATTTATTGAGCAATGGTTCGTTCGAGAACGGGCTGGGGTCGTGGGAAGTGGTGCCGAACAACGGGATCTGGACGCAGGAATGCACGAATGCGGAAGACGGGTCGTGCGCGTTGCAGGTAAGCAATGGGAGTTCGGTATCGGGTTCGGAATATGTTTGTCAGCCAGTGAGTATAGCGCCGGAAGGGGCGTGGTATCTGTTGACTGGCTATCTAGAGGGGGTTTCTGGAGGTGGTCGGCTGCAGGTGGGGGCCGGGTCGTGCACTAATCGGGTTACCGGCGCGGACACCGACATCGTGGGCGGGACATCCTGGAGTCCGTCGGTGAACGAGATGGCGTATCTGGGGCCCGGAAGTTACTATCTGGCGGCGTTTTCGTTCGCGGCGGCCAACGGGACTCTGCTGTTCGACAATCTGGTGATGCAGCAGTTGGACAATCCGACGGCCGAGATGTTTCTGCGGTATCCGAACTACATGGGACGGCTATGGGATGACGGTCCGCAGAGCTTAAGCGCCGACGTACGAGGAAGCGGGACCGCCACGATGGTCCTTACCGACGCGTCGAACGCGGTGCTGACGACCGGCCCGGCTATCGCGCTGACTTCGTCGTGGCAGACGGTGACGCTGGACGTCAGCGGACTGAACCTGGCGGACGGCACCTATACAGTGTCGCTGGAGGATCCGGGGTCGAACTTCGTTCCGCGGTACCAAATCATCAAAGGGCCGCGGCTGGCCAGTGGCTATATCGATGAGAACCAGTACCTGCATCTACCCGACGCCAGCGGGCAACTGACCAAGCGTTTTGTCATTGGTGTTTACGACACGAGCTCAGCCTTCGGTAATCAGGCAGGCTGGTCGGACTATCTGGCGACGTTCTTTCCTGTGGTAAAGGCGGATTTGTACCTCAATTATTTTCAGGACGGGTCATCGCAAGCCAACATCGAGGCGATGGGGCAGGCGCTGCGCGCGCTGGGGATGGCGGGCCTCGACACGATCAACAACCAGTTCACGCCGGCGGACTGGGACGGCATCCCGAACGGCAGCTATCTGATCCCGCGAGCGACCGCCGACAACGGGCAGCCCGGACTGTTCGCGTGGTACCTGGCCGACGAGCTGGATGACGAGTTCAGCCTCGGGCGCGGCAACCCGATCCAGGGCAGTTGGGGAATCCGCACGACGGTGAGGCCGTACGCGCCGGATATGCCGGCTTTGATTGTCGAGAACTCGCCGGGAGAGCTCGAGCCGTGGCGCGATATCACCGACATCATCGGCACGGACCCGTATCCGCTCTCCGCGAACGCTCCGATCTCGATGGTCTCCGCTTCGACCGCGGAGGCGGTGCTGCAGGGCCATGGGGCGCGGCCGGAATGGACGGTGGTGCAGTATTGGGGCAACAGCGATGGGACCGGCTGGCCGACCCAGGCGCAGCTGCGGCAGGAGACCTGGCAGGCGATCTGCGCTGGGGCACAAGGGGTCTTCTACTGGTCGCTGGGCGCGCGGGGCTGGCAGTACCTGAGCAGCGCGCTGCAGCCGGCCGAGCTTGCGGACCTGGAGACCGTCGTCGACGAGGTCAAATCCTATGAAACTCAACTCACCGGCACGCCGGTGGTGCCTTTTCCGGTGCCTCTGCCTGCCGGCATCATCGGCGTCGCCCGCCAGGTAGGCACGACCACATTCCTGTTCACTTGCAATACTACGAACGCGATTGTCAGCGACAATGCGGGCCATACCTGGCAGCCGTACGATACTCAGTTCTGGTCGTTCGTCTCGTAGGGGTGCGCTGCGACAGGGGGAGGAGCGGTGGTGGAAATTCGAGACGCGCAAGGTTACAGCGCCGGGTTGCTGCGGGTGATTTTCCTCGCCGGATTTACCGCGCTACTTATGTCGGGGTCCGCGCGGGCCGCCAGCGTCATCACGCTGGTCAAGCCTGGCAATGACGCTCCGGTTTCCGGACAAGTGCAAATTCAAGCGGTGGCGACGATGCCGCCCGTGAGCTGGATCGGGTTCTACGTCGACGGCAATCTGCTGACCGGCGGCTCGTCGCTTCAGTACCGATGGGATTCGGCCCAGGTGACCAACGGCGTCCACACCGTGTCGGCCATAGCCGAGGATGCGAACGGAACGGTAATCGGTTCGTCGTCAGTCCAGGTGACGGTCGAGGGCAACAAGACGATCGCACCGACGCCCACGCCGATCGCATCGACGCCGACACCGGTTCCGCCGACACCTACGCCGGTTCCGCCGACGCCGACACCGGTTCCGCCGACACCTACACCGGTTCCGCCGACACCTACACCGGTTCCGCCGACACCTACACCGGTTCCGCCGACACCGACTCCGGTTCCGCCGACACCTACGCCGGTTCCACCGACACCTACGCCGATTCCGCCGACACCGACGCCGATTCCGCCGACACCTACGCCGGTTCCACCGACACCGACACCCACGCCGGTAGCCAACGTCATCACATTGGTCAAGCCTGGCAACGACGCTACGGTTTCGGGACAAGTGCAAATTCAGGCGATCGCGAAGATGCCGCCGGTGAGCTGGATCGGGTTCTACGTCGACGGCAGTCTGCTGACCGGCGGCCCGTCGCTCCAGTACAGATGGAATGCGACCCAGGTGACCAACGGCGCTCACACGGTGTCGGCCGTAGCCGAGGACGCGAACGGAACGGTAATCGGTTCGTCGTCAGTCCAGGTGACGGTCGAGGGCAACAAAGCGCCGACGCCGACTCCGGTTCCACCGACGCCGACTCCGGTTCCGCCGACGCCGACACCGGTTCCACCGACGCCGACTCCGGTTCCACCGACGCCGACGCCGGTTCCGCCGACGCCGACGCCGGTTCCGCCGACGCCGACGCCGGTTCCGCCGACACCGACTCCGGTTCCACCGACACCGACTCCGGTTCCGCCGACGCCGACGCCGGTTCCGCCGACGCCGACACCGGTTCCGCCGACACCGACTCCGGTTCCACCGACACCGACTCCGGTTCCGCCGACGCCGACGCCGGTTCCGCCGACGCCGACGCCGGTTCCGCCGACGCCGACACCGGTTCCGCCGACACCGACTCCGGTTCCGCCGACGCCGACTCCGGTTCCGCCGACACCGACTCCGGTTCCGCCGACACCCACGCCGGTTCCACCGACGCCGAGCCCGTCGCCGAGCCCGTCGCCGAGTCCGTCGCCGAGTCCAACTCCAACCCCGACCAGTACGCCGAGCCCGACGCCGGTCACAGGCGGGTCATGGGGCGGGTTGATCCAGAAATGGACGTGGCCGATCGAGGGGCCCAATCTTGTGGCGAATGGCTCGTTCGAAAGTGGACTCGCGCCCTGGCTTTTCACGCCCTCTACAAGCGGGGTTTGGACGCAGGAATGTACAACCGCCGAAGATGGGTCATGCGCGCTACAGATTGCCAACGGCAATCTGGTTTCTGGCTATTCGTTGTTTGGCTGCCAGCCTCTGAGCGCACCGTCCCAGGGTGCCTGGTACACGCTCGGCGGCTATGTCCAGGCGAGCGGCGTCACCACTCCCAGTAACGGCGGCGGGCGGTTTCAGATCGGCAGCGGCCAATGCGGCGGCGTCGTGCCCGGCACCTCCACGGCAATTGTCGGCGGGACTACACCGTGGACGCTCTCGACCAATGCGATGACGTTCCTTCCGGCGGGAACCTACAGCATGATCACCTACGCCTACGGCAAACCCAACGGGACCGTGCAGTTCGACAATGTTTCGGTGCAGCAGTTGGAAAGCCCGACGGCCGAAATGTTCCTGCTCTATCCTAACTACATGGGACGACTGTGGGACGACGGTCCGCAGAGCATCAGCGCCGATGTCAGAGGAGCCGGCAGCGCCACGATGGTGCTTACCGATGCGTCGGGCACGGTGCTCACCTCGAGCTCGGCTATAACGCTGACTTCAACCTGGCAGACCGTCCCACTGGACGTCAGCTCGCTTAACCTGCCTGATGGTACCTATACGTTGTCCCTGAACGATCCGGGGGCGAACTACGTACCGCAGTACCAGATCGTCAAGGGGCCGCGGCTTGCCAGTGGCTATATCGACGAGAACCAGTTCCTGTATCTACCCGATGCGAGCGGGCAACTGACCAAGCGCTTCGCGATCGGAGTCTATGACACAGGCGCCGCGTGGGGGTTTGTCCCTGCCTGGTCGACCTATCTGGCGAAGTTCTTTCCCGCGGTGAAGGCCGATTTGTATCTCAACTACTTTCAGGATGGAACGACGCAAGCCAACATCGAGGCGATGGGCCAGGCATTGCGCGCGTTGGGAATGGCCGGAATCGACACTATCAACGATCGAATGTCGGTGTACGACTGGGACGGCATCCCGACCAGCAGTTATCTCGTCCCGCGAGCCACCGGCGACGACGGCCAACCAGGGCTATTCGCATGGTATCTGGCCGACGAACGGGATGACGACTGGAGTCTCGGCCGGGGCAATCCAATACAGGGGACTTGGGGTATCCGCACGACGGTGCGGCCCTATGCGCCGGATATGCCCGCGCTTATCGTCCAAAACGCGCCCCAGGAACTCGACCCGTGGCGCGACGTGACTGACATTATCGGGGTCGATCCTTATCCGGTCTATTCGAACAATCCGGTCTCGCTGGTATCGGACTGGACCAGCCAAGCCATCGTGCAGGGCCACAACGCGCGGCCAGTATGGGCGGTGGTGCAGTACTTCGGCAGCAGCGACGGAACCGGCTGGCCGAGCGATACCGAGTTGCGGCAGGAGACCTGGCAAGCGATCTGCGCCGGGGCCGAAGGCGTGTTCTACTGGTCCCTCGGCGCGGTGGGATGGCAGTACCTGGACCCTTCACTGCAGCCGGCCGAGCTGGCGGCCCTGGAGACCGTCATTGACGAGGTCAAATCCTATGAAACTCAACTCACCGGCACGCCGGTCGTACCGTTCCCGCTGCCTCTGCCGGCCGGCATCATCGGCATTGCCCGCCAGGTGGGCGCGACCACATACGTGTTCACTTGCAATACTACGGGCGCCGTTGTCAGCGACAATGCGGGTCATACCTGGCAGCCTTACGATACGCAGTTCTGGTCGTTCGCCTCGTAGCTCGGGATGGAAACCGGCGCGTAACTTGGTGCCCTCGCGCCTGCGCCCGCGAGCCGCCCTTGCGACGCGGGAGCAAGGGCTCCCCGGAGGCTGATCCGATGAAGCGGATAGCTTTCGGTATACTAATTCTGAGTGTCGGTTGTTTCGGCTTGAGCGCAAGGAGTGACGCCTCTGCCAAACCGGTATTGACCGGTGTGGTAATTTCCGGTCCGCAAAGCGTGCCTGTCGGAAAATGCACTGCCTTCAAGCTTACCGCGGTCGATCAAGATGGGCGGCCGATGAAGGTGGGCCTGAATCGACAGGTTGCCCTATCCCTGCTGCAAGCCGCATCCGTTGTGTTCTCGGCGCGGCCTTCGTGCGCAAAACCTCACAATGACTTTGGCATCGCGGCCGGCCACAGCTTCAAAACCTTTTACGCGCGGGATTCGGTCCCGGAGTCTGCCAGCGTGCTGCCGATTCTTAATCCGTATCCTCCAGCCAAGCGGAAAGTGGGCGCTCCGGTCACGATGAACTTCGTCGGGCGCGTCACGGGCGGGACGTGGGGGGGAATGATCGAGAAGTGGTCATGGCCGCCGGTGGGTCCGAATTTATTGAGCAATGGTTCGTTCGAGAACGGGCTGGGGTCGTGGGAAGTGGTGCCGAACAACGGGATCTGGACGCAGGAATGCACGAATGCGGAAGACGGGTCGTGCGCGTTGCAGGTAAGCAATGGGAGTTCGGTATCGGGTTCGGAATATGTTTGTCAGCCAGTGAGTATAGCGCCGGAAGGGGCGTGGTATCTGTTGACTGGCTATCTAGAGGGGGTTTCTGGAGGTGGTCGGCTGCAGGTGGGGGCCGGGTCGTGCACTAATCGGGTTACCGGCGCGGACACCGACATCGTGGGCGGGACATCCTGGAGTCCGTCGGTGAACGAGATGGCGTATCTGGGGCCCGGAAGTTACTATCTGGCGGCGTTTTCGTTCGCGGCGGCCAACGGGACTCTGCTGTTCGACAATCTGGTGATGCAGCAGTTGGACAATCCGACGGCCGAGATGTTTCTGCGGTATCCGAACTACATGGGACGGCTATGGGATGACGGTCCGCAGAGCTTAAGCGCCGACGTACGAGGAAGCGGGACCGCCACGATGGTCCTTACCGACGCGTCGAACGCGGTGCTGACGACCGGCCCGGCTATCGCGCTGACTTCGTCGTGGCAGACGGTGACGCTGGACGTCAGCGGACTGAACCTGGCGGACGGCACCTATACAGTGTCGCTGGAGGATCCGGGGTCGAACTTCGTTCCGCGGTACCAAATCATCAAAGGGCCGCGGCTGGCCAGTGGCTATATCGATGAGAACCAGTACCTGCATCTACCCGACGCCAGCGGGCAACTGACCAAGCGTTTTGTCATTGGTGTTTACGACACGAGCTCAGCCTTCGGTAATCAGGCAGGCTGGTCGGACTATCTGGCGACGTTCTTTCCTGTGGTAAAGGCGGATTTGTACCTCAATTATTTTCAGGACGGGTCATCGCAAGCCAACATCGAGGCGATGGGGCAGGCGCTGCGCGCGCTGGGGATGGCGGGCCTCGACACGATCAACAACCAGTTCACGCCGGCGGACTGGGACGGCATCCCGAACGGCAGCTATCTGATCCCGCGAGCGACCGCCGACAACGGGCAGCCCGGACTGTTCGCGTGGTACCTGGCCGACGAGCTGGATGACGAGTTCAGCCTCGGGCGCGGCAACCCGATCCAGGGCAGTTGGGGAATCCGCACGACGGTGAGGCCGTACGCGCCGGATATGCCGGCTTTGATTGTCGAGAACTCGCCGGGAGAGCTCGAGCCGTGGCGCGATATCACCGACATCATCGGCACGGACCCGTATCCGCTCTCCGCGAACGCTCCGATCTCGATGGTCTCCGCTTCGACCGCGGAGGCGGTGCTGCAGGGCCATGGGGCGCGGCCGGAATGGACGGTGGTGCAGTATTGGGGCAACAGCGATGGGACCGGCTGGCCGACCCAGGCGCAACTGAGGCAGGAGACCTGGCAGGCGATCTGTGCCGGGGCCGAAGGGGTTTTTTATTGGTCGCTGGGCGCGCGGGGCTGGCAGTACCTGAGCAGCGCGCTGCAGCCGGCCGAGCTTGCCGACCTGGAGACCGTCGTCGACGAGGTCAAATCCTATGAAACTCAACTCACCGGCACGCCGGTGGTGCCCTTTCCGGTGCCTCTGCCTGCCGGCATCATTGGCGTCGCCCGCCAGGTAGGCACCGTCACCTACGTATTCACCTGTAACACGACGGCCACGGCGATCCACGGTAATGCGGGTCGTACCTGGCGGCCGTACGCTACCCAGTTCTGGTCGCTGGGCTCGTAGGGCCGCTCGACAGGTTCTTCGCCTAGGATCGGCAAAGACGCCTGACTTTAGTTAGAAATTGGATTGGTCGGGGCGGCCGGATTTGAACCGGCGACCACACGCACCCCAAGCGGAAAGGACGAAGAATCATAGGTATCGGCCGATAGCGCTGGATAGCACTAAAACCCTTGTGGCAGAAGGCTTTTCTGCATTCGGCCCGATGCGCTGGATTGTTACCGAATGACACCAATTGATCGGTGGGTAGGGCACAAAATTGGGCACAGTAAATCGGACAGCTTTCGCTGCGAACTGGAGAGTGAGAGCTGGCTTCAGTGCGAGAAGCCGACAGTGTGGCGCAGCTTCCGGCTCGAGTGCGCTTCGGAGGTCTGTGGAAAAATTCGGAGAACAAATTACGTCCACGAGGCCCTCCGCGGATCCCATCGGCCGATGTTGCGACCGGTTAGTACTGGATCCAGGAATGCCGCCGCGTGGGCATAGCCCGCGCGTAGATCCGGGTTGATGCCGACCTCCTTGGCCAGCTTTCGATATGGAACCGTCCACTCAGTCGGCGGCGCCGGAAGCCGGCTCGGAAGACCGTGTTGACGCCTTCCTTCGAAGACTCCTACCAGTGCGCGGCGAAGTCGTGCCGCGTCCACAGCCATGAGCTGCTTCACGAGGACAAGATCGACCAGATCTTTTGCCCGACTGCTCCGCTGACCCTGGCCGTATGTTCTGGTGTACGCATGGACTTTCTCCGCGATGTGCTGTTCGAGCGGCAGGACGGGCACCTCGATCGGTTCGATGCCGGCGAACGCCAAAAGGTCCGGCGCGCGAATCGGTTCGGGC